>SAMEA104315429__coassemble_2211_pt1 | contig 8307 bp, 7 predicted proteins | sample SAMEA104315429__metabat2_low_PE_042 | metagenome-assembled genome bin SAMEA104315429 (sample SAMEA104315429) | gut metagenome | biome: Monkey gut; feature: monkey-associated habitat; material: faeces | place: China | collected 2013 | reverse complement strand
CAACATTGATGCGATTCTTTATGGATAGTAGACTGAATAAAAATGGCGGAACACTTGTTTTCACAACACACTATCCTGAATTGCTCGATGAATATGACCGAAATGATGGGATCTTCATTGTACGAAACCGTAATGGTATCACTGTTGAGAATTTGAGCTATATTCTAAAACGTAATGATATCAAGAAAAGCGATGCCTATCAGAGTGGATTTCTTGAGGGAACTACTCCTGCGTACGATGCATACCTTGGCTTAAAGAAGAGCCTTGCCACTTCAATTCACTAAGGAGTGGCATAATGAAACTGGCAAAGTATAAGGCGTGCATATGTGAAGGATCTGCTGAGTCTGCGATTATTGATATACTGATTGATAATGACCTTTTGATTTTTTCAAGAGAAGAACTGCTTGAAGAAAGTGTTATCAGGTGTAGAAATGCAAAAAAGGTTTGAAGAACGGTATTTACGCAAGGGCTTCAATGACAAGATTTCTGTAATCCGAATACTAGATTCTCGTAGAGAAGTTTTTCGCCTTAGTAAGGCTTATGAACATAAGGTTGATGTCATCAATGTCATTACAGCACCGGAAATAGAAATGCTAATTATCCATAGTGAATGTGCTTATGACAAGTTTAAGCGATCAGGAAAGAAACCAAGCGAATTTTGCAAGATGGATCTTCGTATGCATGATGTGAAGTCGTATGATTTTGTAAAGGACTATTTTCATGATCCACAAACACTGGTGAAAGCAATAAAGGAATACAGGAGAACTGCAAATATCCCAACAGGTGAATACAGCCTGTCCGATTTGCTCAAGTGAATTTCGTAACTACTCAGCCACCTAAGCTCAGACAACCTAAGCGATTATGAGTAATATTAAAATCATTCATGCAGCCTTTTACAGTAATTGTGTTCTTTAGAAAATAAAATTGCGAGGTTATTCAAAAATATGAAGGTAATGTCACAAACCAACTGTACAATAACCGGTTTAGTGATATTTTGAAGCATTCAATGCCAACTAAAAAAATAATATTTCATTTAATTATCTGATTTCATATTTTTAACAAAATTTGTACTAGTTGGATAAAAAGTGGTCAGACTCGTACCTTTCCATTGCCTCTAAGCAATCTGAAGTTGAAAACCCACGTCTTGCTAAAGAGGCTAAATACTTTTGTTTATTCTCAAAAGTAAGTTCCAAATCATTTGGGATCTTTTTGTTTAGAAAAGTCAAAGCAATCTCAATCCAATCAGTTTCATCTAAATACTGTTGATAGAATTGAGCGTTCACTCCCTTTTTAGTAGCTTCCATCACTACTTTTCTTGGACCATAGCACTGATTTTTTAAATGATTAAAGAGCATTTCCATATAGCGCTCTTCAGACTGCCAATTGTTATCTATACATTTTTTGATAGCGTCTTTGACGGCTTCTTTGGTATATCTTTGATAGAGCTTGGTGTAAAGCTCAAGAATGGAATATTCACGGCGTGTAAGAAGACGCAACGCTGCATTTAAGGCATGCGCTGGATCTTCGTCTTTTTTCTTTACAGTAGAACTTCTAAACATTTTAAGTATCTACTTTTAGGTTCTAGATTTTGACTTTTAAATTTTGGTGACTTAATGTCACCAAAACTAAAGCTCTTTATAGATCATCTGGAATTGGAGTGATGAGATCATCAGTATCTACATCAGGACCTAATCCATCAAGATCAGCACTTTCTGCACCATCTGACTCTGATGAACCAATTGAAGCAGTATCATCATAATCATTGTTGTTCTTATAGTACTCTCTGATCTTCTGCTCAATCTCGTCTGCTACAGCAGGGTTGTCATCTAAGAACTTCATAGCATTTACTTTACCCTGACCAATCTTTTGGCCATTGTAAGCAAACCAAGCTCCAGTCTTCTGAACAATCTTTGCATTCACACCAAGATCGATTAACTCGCCGTTTTTAGCAATACCGTAGTTAAAGAGGATCTGGAAGTTTGCAGTCTTGAATGGAGGAGCAACCTTATTCTTAACCACTTTAACCTTAGTCTCGTTACCGATAACCTCTTCTTTGTTCTTTAAAGCAGTGCTCTTTCTGATGTCCAAACGCACAGAAGCATAATACTTCAGAGCGTTACCACCAGTTGTGGTCTCTGGGTTACCAAACATTACACCAATCTTCATACGTAACTGGTTAATGAAGACAACCATGCAGTTTGCCTGCTTTACGATACCGGTTAATTTACGTAACGCCTGAGACATCAATCTTGCCTGCAGACCTACGTGGTTATCGCCCATCTCTCCTTCAATTTCAGCCTTTGGAACTAAAGCTGCAACAGAGTCGATAACTACTACATCAATACCGCCTGAACGAACTAGAGTTTCACAAATCTCTAAAGCCTGTTCACCAGTATCGGGCTGAGAAATAAATACATCCTCAACATTTACGCCTAACTTTTTAGCATATACAGGATCAAGAGCATGCTCAGCATCGATGAAGGCACAGATCTTACCTTTTTTCTGAGCCTGGGCAATCAGCTCTAGAGTTAAAGTTGTTTTACCAGAAGATTCAGGACCATAAATCTCGATGATACGGCCCATTGGCAGACCACCAATACCCAATGCGATATCCAAAGATAGTGAACCTGTAGGAATTGCTTCAATGTCCATCAGCTCATTCTGGCCCAAACGCATAATTGCGCCCTTACCAAACTGACGCTCAATCTGATCCATTGCAGCTTCAAGAGCCTTCTGCTTTTTAGGATCTTTAGTGATATTAGCAACTAACTTTGAAGATGCTGTATCTGAAGACTTAGAGCTTGCCATGTAATTTTTTCTCCACAAACTAAATTTATAGATATATTATTTAATAGTATCTTATATGTCAATCTATTTTTTATATTTATACAAAATTCACATTCAATAGATAACAATTTTACCGTTTATCAAGTAACCTAAGATTAGATTATAATACAGTTTGTTTTTTTGATACTTTGACTTTTACTGTCAATTTTTGCAATTTTTTAATAAGTGAAATCATAATTATGGAAGAACTAATGCAAAACGCTACGCCAATGATGCGTCAGTACTTGGAAATTAAAGCCCAATATCCAAATACACTAGTTCTTTACAGACTAGGCGATTTCTATGAACTCTTCTATGAAGATGCAAAAAAGGTAGCAAAACTTTTAGATCTTACCTTAACAAGAAGGGGATCCAATAATGGCGATCCTATACCTATGGCTGGTGTGCCTTTCCATGCTGTAGATAACTATATTGCACGACTTATTAAGATGGGTGAGTCATGCGTGATCTGTGAACAGCAGGGAACTCCTGGTGCACAGAAAACCATGATAAGAAAAGTATCTAAGATCATTACCCCTGGAACTGTAACTGAAGAAGGCATTGCTCCAGACAGACAGGATGTATTCACAGCTTGTATTTACAAAGGCAAACACTATTATGGACTAGCCTATATTTCTTTAGGTTCAGGACTATTTAAAACAACTATCTGCCCAACCAAAACTGAATTAAAACTCTATATTGAAAAAATCTCCCCTATTGAAATTGTTTATGAAGAAAATTTCAAAGAGATTGATCTTTTTCAGGAGATTCATTCAAGAAAAGCTCTAGCTCCGTGGAACTTTAAATTAGAAACATGCTATAAGCTTTTATGCTCTCAATTTGGCACAAATAGCTTATTTGGTTTTGATATTGAAAATCTTGAAGATGGTATTAGTGCTGCTGGTGCTCTTTTAGCTTATGTAAAGAATACTCAGAACGTACCTTTAGAACACATCAAATCAATTTCAAGAGACGATAACTCAGAGTTTGTGTTACTAGATCACTGTGCACAAAGAAACTTAGAGATCCTGTCAAACTTAAAAGGCGAAAAACAGGGATCATTATTAAGCGTCTTAGATAATGCTCTAACCCCAATGGGACAGAGACTTACAAGACGTATGTTAGTAGAGCCACTGCGTAACAATGATCTTATCAATCAAAGATTAGATATCGTTGAAGCTTTATGCAATTCAGATAATGAAATTCTCTCTCAGTCTTTAGAGAGAATAGGTGATATCGAAAGAATTGTTGCCAGAATTGGTCTGTCTTCAAGTAAACCAAAAGATCTTGCAGTATTACGAGACTCCTTAAAGCTAGTACCAGATTTAAAGAACTTCCTTTTAAAATCAGGACAAAAGGCGCTTATCTCTTTAAATGAAAAAGTAGATCCTCTTTTTGATGTAGTAGCACTTTTAACCAGTGCGATTAAAGATTTTCCTTCTACCTTCTTACGCGATGGTGATGTGATTGCACAAGGTTATAATGAAGAGCTTGATTCATTACGTGAACTCATGAGTGGCTCTCAAGAACTCTTATTAAAGATTGAGCAGGAAGAAAGAGAAAAAACCGGTATCACAACTTTAAAAGTAAACTTCAACTCTGTTCACGGTTTCTACATTGAAGTTTCAAAAGCTCAGTCAGAAAAAGTCCCTGATTACTATATCAGACGTCAGACTTTAAAGAACAACGAGCGTTATATCACCCCAGCGTTAAAAGAGTTAGAGCAAAAGGCAGTCTCTGCAAAAGAGCGCTCACTAGAACTTGAAGATGAGTTATTCCACGCTGTAGAGTATGAGTTACAACAAAAACTTCCTGAACTTACACGACTATCTCAGGTACTTTCACTAATTGACGTTTTAAACGGCTTTGCTGTGGTGTCAAAATCAGGCAACTATGTAAGACCTCAATTATCAAATGAACATATCATTAAAATCGTAGATGGCAGACATCCTGTAATTGAAAAAATTACTGACAAACCATTTGTAAGCAATTCTATCGAGCTAAAAGACAAGCATATGCTCGTCATCACTGGTCCTAATATGGGTGGTAAGTCTACATATATGAGACAAACAGCTCTTATTACCATCATGGCTAGAATTGGTTGTTTTGTTCCAGCTAAAGAGGCTCATATTGGTAATGTAGACAGGATCTTTACAAGAATTGGAGCCTCAGATGATCTCTCATCTGGCAGATCAACTTTCATGGTAGAAATGGAGGAGGCCTCATCCATCATTAACAACGCAACTGTAAACAGCTTAGTGCTAATGGATGAAATTGGTAGAGGAACCAGTACTTATGAAGGCAGTGCCTTAGCTTTATCTATTGCACAATATCTATGTTCAAAAGTTAACTGCTTTACCTTATTCTCAACTCATTACCCTGAGATTGCATCATTAGCAGACACTTATTCAAATGTAAAAAATATCTGCTTTAAAGCAACTGAGTTTGATGGCTCAATTGTCTTCTTATACAAAGCAAATGAAGGCTCTCAGAATTACTCTTATGCAATAGAAGTCGGAAAACTAGCTGGTCTTCCTAGTGAAATTATCTCTTATGCTAAAAAGACTATTGAAAATAAAGAGCAAGGAAAGGCTCTGAAGAATCAAAACACAAAAATAAACACTGACAGTGCAAGCTCTAGCGACAGTCCTTGTGTTACCGTAAAAGAGAAGATTGTTTATAAAGAACCTGAAGTTTTAGACGATTTAAGAAAGATAGATTTAAATACCTTAACTCCAATTGCAGCTTTAAATCTGCTCTTTGAGTTAAAAAATAAAATCTAGAAAATGAAATGATTGCAAGAAAGCAGGCTTATGCCTGCTTTTCTATTTAATTAGTGGTTGTCTCCAGAAGGTACACCAATCGAATTTTTATCAATTCCGTAAGCTTCAAAAGTCTTTCTCAAACTCTTTAAAACTTCACTCTGGATTTGACGCACGCGCTCACGGGTAAGACCTATCTTAGCGCCTACTTCTTCTAGGGTTAATACATCTTCATCATTCAAACCGAAGCGGTATAAAACTACCATCTGCTGCTTTTCAGGCAGTGAGTTAAACCAGTTTCTTACAATCTCAACAATTTCTCGCTTATCTACATGATCAAAAGGAGATTCGGCCTTGGTATCAGGCACAATATCAAGTAATGATACTTCCTTGTCATCAGAGCCTTTTACGCTCATATCAAGCGGAGTAGTACCGTCTAGCATTGCCAGTAAAGAACTTACCTCATCAATATTTTTGCCTGTTTTATCTGCAATCTGCTGAATTGAAACAGGCTTTGAGATATCAGCCTCCTGAAGGGCTCTTTTAGCTTTTAAGACAATGTTGATATCTTTAATTACATGTACAGGCAGTCTTACCATTCTAGACTGGCACATGATGGCCTGTTCAATACTCTGTCTAATCCACCAGGTAGCATAAGTTGAGAAACGGAAACCTCTATCAGGTTCGAACTTTTGCACTGCATGAATAAGACCTAAATTTCCTTCCTCTATTAAATCTAATAAAGGAATACCTCTTGCTCTGTAGTTTTTAGCAATCTTAACTACTAAGCGCAGATTAGAGGTGATCATCATATCAATAGAACGTTTGTCACCCTCTTTGGCTTTTCTGCCTATTGTGTTTTCCTGCTCTGATGATAATAAAGGATAACGTCTAATCGATGAGAAATAATTTGACAAAAGATCAGAGGAATCTGCTTTAGAAGCCTTGTCTGAACCTGAATTTCTTTCGTTAGCACTATCTGCTTCGGCCTCAGCAAAATTCCGCAAAACCTTATCAGCAAAATCGTCAGAGTCTTCTTTTAATTTATCCATGGAGATCCTTATTTAATTATCGTTTGTTTATATTGTTGTCGTTATTTATGGTAAATACCTACGAGGATTTACTGAGTTACCTCGATATCTGATTTCAAAATGCAACATTACTCTTGAAGCATCTGTAGAGCCCATTTTTGCAATAACTTGACCTTTCTTGACTCTCTGACCTTCTTTTACTAATAACATATCGTTATGAGCATATGCTGACAGATATTCATTGTCGTGATTGATAATAATCAGGTTACCATAGCCTCGAAGAGCATTACCTGAATATACTACCTGACCTGAGGCTGCTGCATTTACATTTTGGCCTCGTGAACCTGCAATATCAATTCCCTTATTGGTTGAAGAGAAGTTTCTAATTACAGTTCCGCGAGCAGGCCACATCCAAGATACGCCAGATACAGAACGGCTTTTACCGGATACTACCTTTGTAGGAGCTATTGCAACTGATGCAGGGACTGCAGTTGAACTTGCAGTTGTCTGTGTATTTCCACCAGCTACAGGCACTACCTTCTGAGGGGTTCTGTCAGCTAAACTTTCACTGCTTGAATTAGACTTTAAGTAAATTCTCTGACCTGTATAAATGCCATATGGCTTTTGCAGGTGGTTAATCCTAATTAGATTTGAATAGCTAACTCCACTCTTACGTGAAATCGACATCAAAGAATCACCTGCTTTTACAGTATAAAAATCACCTGTGACCTTATCTGTATTTGGTGCAACATCAGCCTTATTTGAAATATTTGTAGTATTTGTTGTTACGGTGCTCTTTACTGAACTTTGAGCTTGAGAATTATCAGTAACTGAAGTTTGGCCTGCTTGCAGAACTGTAGCAGTAATTGGTGTTAGTCTAATGTTTTGACCTACTGTAATATTGTAAGGAGCTGCAATTCCATTATCTGAAGCTAGATCACGGTAATCTCTACCATATCTAAAGGCAATAGAATACAAAGTATCACCAGGCTTTACCTGATAGGTATTGCCAGAGGGGAGCGCACTAGGAATTACTTGTATAGCCTGATTATTCTGGTAATTTACATTATTTGATGAATTTGAATAAGGCTTTACAACACCGCTTTTGACACTAGAGGTATTTGTAGAATATGGCTTAATAACTCCTGCTCTGGTTTTCTCATTTGCAGAAGCTGCATAGACACGCTGACTTTTTACACTTCTGCTTACATGCACCGGCTTTGAATACTCAACTATCGCCTGATTACCTGAATTGTTCTTATCTGAGGCACATCCTACTGTAGATACACCCACTACAGATAAAAAGGCACAGGCTAAAAAAGCAGAAAAAAACTTAATCTTCATTTAACTATTTCATTTTGTATAAAGGCTATCCTTCTTAACTTGCCTTTACACTAAAAACTTTTCGTAATCTGTTCAAATAATCTATGTTAATAAAAAATAGTCTAAGACTGATTTTTAGTTAACAGTTATTATCTTTGTTTTCTACAATGTTCTAAAAATTTACTACTAAAATCATTGTTACACAGAATTTGTAAAAACAGAAAAATTTTTTACAAAATTAAGAGATTAGACAGCAGAAATACTACTTTCTGATCATTTTGAGGGCTTACCTGAGGAATTTTTCCTCAGGTGTAAATGGTAAGAAATAAAATTTTTAGCCATTATTTTTCGGTTTAGAAAAGTTC
>SAMEA104315429__coassemble_1936_pt1 | contig 9313 bp, 5 predicted proteins | sample SAMEA104315429__metabat2_low_PE_042 | metagenome-assembled genome bin SAMEA104315429 (sample SAMEA104315429) | gut metagenome | biome: Monkey gut; feature: monkey-associated habitat; material: faeces | place: China | collected 2013 | reverse complement strand
TTTACACGGTAAATCCACGAATTTACATTCGCGGAGGTCACTTCATATTGTCTATAAAATTAAAAAATGTCTGTCTTTCTTTTTAAAGGCAGACCTTAGTGATAAAAGTTTATCAGTTCATCTTTTGCTTAAGATCTTTTCTACTAATCATTATTATCATCAAGACTCCTTATTCAGTCTGATTTTACGTAATTAAATTCCCTTAGAAAACGCTGAAATAAAACAAGAAAATCACATTCACCAAAGAATTTTTTATTTGAAAATATCCTTTAAATTTAACAAAGCATCCCCATATTGTTTTATAGACAAGATAAAAGAAACAAGATTTAAAAATGAGGAGGCTCTAATGCGCTTAGACAGATTTACTGTAAAGTTCCAAGAAGCACTAGCCGATGCTCAGTCTTTAGCTGTCGGACATGACAATCAGTTCATTGAACCAGTGCATGTAATGTCAGCTCTGTTAGCCCAGGAAGATGGTGCTATCAGACCTTTAGTTACATTAGCAGGTTCTGATCCTACAGCTTTAAAGTTACTGGTTGATAAGGCAGTAGATAAACTGCCAAAGGTTGAAGGCGTAGCAGGTGATCTGCAACTTTCACCTCAAACTGGAAAGCTACTTAATATTTGTGACGGTTTAGCTCAAAAGGGTGGCGACAGTTACATTTCATCAGAATTATTCGTTTTAGCTGCAATGGAAGGTGATCCTGAATTAAAGGAGATCTTTACTCGTTGTAACTTAACCTTAGCAAAGGTTAATGCTGCCTTAAAAGAAATGCGTGGTGGCAAGAACGTTAATGATGAAAATGCTGAGAACACCCGCGGTGCTTTAAAGAAGTATTGTATTGATTTAACTGAGAGAGCTGAAAAGGGCAAGTTGGATCCTGTCATAGGTCGTGATGACGAGATCCGCCGTACCATGGAAGTTCTGCAAAGAAGAACCAAGAATAACCCAGTGTTAATTGGTGAGCCTGGTGTTGGTAAGACTGCAATTGTTGAAGGTTTGGCTCAACGTATTGTTAAAGGTGAGGTACCAGAAGGACTTCGTAACAAGAAAGTTCTGTCATTAGACCTAGGTGCACTGATTGCAGGTGCTAAATACAGAGGCGAATTTGAGGAACGTTTAAAGGCTGTTTTAAACGATCTAGCAAAAGAAGAAGGCAAGATCATCCTGTTCATTGATGAGTTACACACCATGGTTGGTGCTGGTAAGTCAGAAGGATCAATGGATGCTGGCAATATGTTAAAACCAGCCCTTGCTCGTGGTGATCTTCACTGCATGGGTGCAACTACACTAGATGAGTATCGTCAGTACATTGAAAAGGATGCTGCTCTAGAGCGTCGTTTCCAGAAGGTATATGTTGGCGAACCTTCAGTTGAAAACACTATTGCTATTTTGCGTGGTCTAAAAGAGCGTTACGAAATTCATCATCATGTACAGATCACCGATCCTGCAATTGTAGCTGCAGCAACACTGTCAAACCGTTATATTACTGACAGACAGTTACCTGATAAGGCTATTGACTTAATCGATGAGGCAGCTGCAAGCATCAGATTGCAGATTGACTCAAAGCCAGAGCCATTAGACAAGTTAGACAGACGTTTGATCCAGTTAAAGATGGAGCGTCAGACTGTTGCAAAAGAGACTGATGATGCAAGTAAGAAACGTCTAGCAGCTATTGACGATGAGATCTCTAAAGGCGAGAAGGAATACGCAAGACTAAATGATATTTGGAAGCATGACAAGTTAATCTTAGAGGGTACTCAGAAACTCAAGGTTAAGTTGGATAGTGCCCGTCATGAATTTGATGTAGCAAAGAGAAATGGTGATTTAAACCGTATGAGTGAATTGCAGTACGGCATTATTCCAACTTTGCAAAAGCAGATCTCAGAATCAAGCAAGACTCAAGGTCAGGGTACACAGTTAGTTAAGAACAAAGTAACTGAAGCTGAAATCGCCGAGGTAGTATCTAAGGCAACAGGTATTCCTGTAGCTAAGATGCTAGAAGGTGAGCGCGAGAAGTTATTAAGAATGGAAGATGCTCTTCACAAGAGAGTTATCGGTCAGGGCGAGGCTGTTGAAGCTATTGCTAATGCAATCAGAAGAAGCAGAGCAGGTCTATCTGATCCAAATCGTCCAATTGGCTCATTCATGTTCTTAGGTCCAACTGGTGTTGGTAAGACTGAGTTATGTAAAGCTTTAGCAGAATTCCTGTTTGATACAGAAAAAGCTATGGTACGTATCGATATGTCTGAGTTTATGGAAAAGCACACTGTTTCTAGACTGGTTGGTGCTCCTCCAGGATATGTTGGATACGAGCAGGGCGGTTACTTGACAGAAGCTGTACGTCGTCGTCCATATTCTGTCATCTTGCTCGATGAGATCGAAAAGGCTCATCCAGATGTATTTAACATCTTGCTACAGGTATTAGACGACGGACGTTTGACCGATGGTCAGGGCAGAACAGTAGACTTCAAGAATACTGTAATCATTATGACCTCAAACTTAGGATCAAGCATGATCCAGGAGGAGAGTGAGAAGAGTGATTACGATACTATCAAGAAGAAGCTATTAGCAATTCTTGAGCAGCACTTTAAGCCAGAGTTCTTAAACCGTGTTGATGAGACTGTGGTATTCCACCCATTAACTCGTGAGAACATCAAGAGCATTGCTAAGATTCAGCTTGAGACTCTGTCAAAGAGACTGAAGAATGAAGGCTACGATTTAACCTTAGGAGAGAGCATCTACGATAGAGTTGCTACAGTAGGCTTTGATCCAGTATTTGGTGCAAGACCTTTACGTAGAGCAATTCAGAATGAGATTGCTGATCCATTAGCTAAGTTATTGCTATCAGGAAAGATCCCTGTAAATAAAGCTTTAATCTTAGAGGTTGACTCAGAGGGTAAACTTAGCTGCAAAGCTAGATCATAATGTCAGTGAATAACTGATTTAAAAGGCAGAGATGAAAAATCCCTGCCTTTTTTTGCCTCAAAGAAATCAGGTAAAAGGATAATAACCAGCTTAAGTCAGTTCAGCTTCAGAAAAAATGCTAAAGTTAAGATCTTGATCAAATAAGTAGACTAGACTCTGACTGTTTAATATCTTAGTTAAATCATATAATGGGAGTAGTGTTTGTTTTAAGAGAAAAGATAAGTGAGTTCTGATTTAAATTCCCTCAAAGAAGCCCTTGAACAGTGCAATTTAGAAAAATTCCTATCCTTGATTAACAGTGAGCAAGAAGAATCAATAAATATTAATTCAATTTTGGATGGCGTTGAGTTAACAGCCTTTGAATACTGCTTAATTTTAGGTAACGTCAGCATTGCAGAAAAAATAATAGATTTAGAGAACTTTGACTTAAATTGTAAAGAGCATAATCCATTGCGCTGTTCAATAATTTATGGTTACACAGAATTGGCTAAAAAGTTAATTGAGAAAGGTTGTAATCCAAATTATAGAGAAGAGAACAAGAAGAGTCTTTTATATCTTTGTTTAGAGCGTGGCTATTTTGATTTAGCTCAGTTACTTGTATCAAAAGGAGCTGAAATTAACTCTAGAGATGAAAATGGTTTCACTGCTCTCATATATGCTGCATATACAGGAAAAAGTTCAATTGTAGACTTTTTGCTAAAAAATAAAGCTCTAGTTGATATCTGCAATAACGAAGGATGGAATGCTGTAGTAGGTGCTTTTGCAAATGGAAATACTGAAATTGTAGATAAGCTATTAGCAGCAGGAGCTCATTTTCAGGAAAGTTATGCTCAAGCAGCGTTACTCAATTCCTATATTAATGGAAATATAAAAGTTGCGAAGTCCCTGTTAGAAAATGGTGTAAGTCCTAATTTTACAGACAAAAAGTCAGAATGTTTGCTTATAGTTGCTTTAGAAAAAGGTGATTATGATTTTGCAAAGTTGTTAGTTGAAAAAGGCGCAGATCCTAATTCAAGAACTAAAAAAGATAGAGTTCCTGCTCTTTCTTATCTGGCAGCAAATGGACAAGATGAACTAATAAAGTTTTTTAAAGAAAAAGGCGCTGATTTGAATTTAGCTTCAAAGTACGGAAACACTCCTTTTTTAAGAGCTGTAAGAGAAAATCAGCTACAAACAGTGAAAGTACTAGCTGAATTAGGGGCAAATATCAATGCAACTGATAGCGATGGAGTCGGAGCAGCAATAATAAGCGCCAAAAATGAGTACTATTGCATGGCAGAGACATTAGTTTCTTTAGGTGTAGATGTAGAGTTAGCTGATAATGATGAATACAATGCCATTAAATATGCACTTGATAAATATGACAGTAAGATGCGTAAAATTCTGACGGTTAATAGATAATGTTAGATTCAACTGCTGTTTTTGATGCTGTCAGACGAGGATATTCAGAACTAAAAGAGAAATCAGATTCTGATATTCTTGATTACTTTGCAGATATGTCTCCAAGTGAATTACAAGGACATATAAGCAATGTAAAAGGTATTGTCTTTGAAGAAGTTATATCAGATCGTCTTAATTCAAATGGATTAGATTCAAGTTTATTTGAATTGACCAATCATCCTGCATCCGATATTTCCATTTTTGATGATGGAATTTCTCTTGGGGAAGTTCAGTTAAAAGCAACTGACAGTGTAAGTTACATCAAGGATGCTTTAGAGGCAAATCCTGATATTCCAATCATAACAACCAGCGAAGTAGCTTCAAGTTTTGACGATAATTCCATGATTATTGACTCTGGACTTGATAATAGTCTTTTGACAGATACTGTATCATCAGTTATCTCTGACAATCTTGAAGTAGTAGATTCAACTGATGTTATAAGTGGAGCTGTTAGCGATTACCTATCAGATGCATCTTCTGATGTTTTAAGTGATTCTGTAAGTGACGTACTTTCAGATGCCGTATCGGATACTCTTTCAGATATTATTTCTCCTATACCATTAGGACCTATCGGACTAATTAAATTAGCAATAGGTCTATTGCTTTAGTTCTATTGAGAGTCTTCTAATTTGACTTTAAATAATCTATTCAATTTCTTCGTAGAAGATAACCTTTGCTGCGCACTTCTGCTTTTCATAATCTAAATCAATGTACTGTCCTTCTTCTCCATTAGAAAAAAGGTTTCTAAAAAAATCAGCATATTCAGGAAAATCATTGATAACAATAAGGTTGTTTTCTCCATTTTCATTTTTGTTTACTCTAGTTAGTCCTACGTACAACAGGCAGTTTTTGTCATTTGTAATTTGATCTTCTTTTTGTGGAGACAAGCTTTTAGGATCTTCTGGATCGGTATATTTATGAATGTTAACTAAAATAACATTGTAAGATTCCCATCCTTTGAAACTGTGTATTGTAGAACACTTTAAGCTGCCTGGTCGGCTTCCCATATTCAGTTTTTCTTGTCTGAGAGTATGATTATCGTCACTAAAGATTGACTCTGTAGGAATATTGTTTTCGTTTAAAGATTCAACAATTTTTCTACCAAATTTTCTGCTGTTGCAAAGTACACAAATATCATCCAAAGGTATTTGTTTTTTGTTAACAAGCTCATCAATAATTGACTCTATTTTTAGTAGGATTAACCATTCATGATGTTCTAAGTTATCTTTGGATCTTGTTGAAGGAAAATCACGCTGATACCATTTAATATTTAAATTTCCAAAGAATTCATGTTGAACTCCACCTTCAGAAATTGGCACTGCCCTAAATTCATCTGTATCGTTATCTTTTTGAATGAACCTTGATCCAAAATCAGAGCAAATATTAATAAGCCCATTTGGCATACGATATGATCTGTTCAATTTTCTCCATCTGCCTTTAAAACCTAAACCATCAGTTTTTACGAGTTCTTTAGAATGTGAATACACATCTTGAGTTGCATCAGCTAAGAGCATTAGGTAGCCATCTTCTTTTAAAAATTTATTTAAAATTTCAAGCCACAACAGTTCAAAATCTTGACCTTCATCAATGATGATTGCGTCGTATTGTTTAGGTGCAATAAGCTCTTGAGGAGTTCTATCAAGAACAACTTTTATATTCTTTTGAGTTTCTTCGTAAACCAGATTTTTAACATTATTAGCATTTTGGCAGAATACAGCTCTTACATTACCTAGAAAACCATGAAAATGGATTATGGACAATTTTTGTATATCAACCTTTTCTTGCACTATTTCATTTTCTTCAAAAACTAGTAACTGTGGATTACACAGAGCTTTTTCAATCAAGGCTCTTAGATAGTTCATCATGGTGATGTTAAATGAAGTAACCAAGACTGATTTGCCTTGATAGAGCAACCTTGCAGCTCGTAACGCTACAACAAGTGATTTTCCTGAACCAGCACATCCTGTAATACGGACCCTTTTTGTTTTATCATTTTTAATAATATTTTTTTGTTCTTTAGATAAATCTAGAAAAAAGTCTTGTTGGGTTGGTGAGAAAAACAAGTGCTTCTTGATTTTTGAATAAACATCTCCTGCCTGAGCATTTTCCTCAGATAGCTCCTCATTTAAGACATTTGAGCAAATTTTGCTTTCATTAAACTCTTGTTGAGAAATAGTGTATAAATGAACATGATTGTCTTGAGCTTCTTTATTTAAATCTGCCTTTAAAACACTACCATTTGTTACAGCTAGATAAAGCGTAACGCATTTAGCTTTTGTAGAATCTAAATATAGGTGCTCTTTGCAAGCTATAAGTTCTTTCAATTTTCTATATAAATCCGCCTCAGATGTGCTGATATTCAAGAAAACAGAATTCTTTTTAGAACTTAAAAATAAGTAGTCAAGATTAGTTCCATTTAAACAGATGTTCTTATATACCTCATATCTTGGAGCATTTTCTTTTAACTTGTCTAAATTTAATGAAAATGGTGCAGTATCAAAGATCTTTTCATACTCTTCTTTTTTACTTAATATCTCAACCCTTCGTAAAAAATCTGACTTTAAAACAGACTTTGATTTAAAAAAAGAAAGATAGCCTGCATTATTGTTTTCTTTAGCATTGATCAAAGCAAAATTTGCCCCAATGCAACTTTCATTGTTTGTAAGATCTTTTCCGTAAGGTCTTACTACCACAAGATTTCTGTTGTCTTCTAGACATGCTTCTGAGGTAATTAGACTGCCACCATCTGTTCCTGATTGTATTAAAACTACTTTTTCAGATAATCCTGCTTGAATTTTATCCCTTGCGGAAAATGTGTAAACTGATGGTATTGTTCCTATAGGATAGGTTGAGATTAAACAACCTCCTTTTTGAACAATTTCATCAGCTAGTTGTATATTTTGGCTTGGTGCTATAGTGTCTAGTCCGTGTGCTAAAACAGCTATTGTTCTACCATTAGGTGCCGCAAGTGTTCCTTTATGGGCTTCCGTATCACAGCCTAAAGCTAATCCACTTACAACAACAATGTTATTTGAGGCTAGATAATTTGAAATTCTATAGGAAAATTTAGCTCCAAATTCTGATGGAAATCTAGTACCTATAACAGCTATTGCTCTACTAGATAAATTATCAATGTTGCCTTTAACATATAAAAGACAAGGATCATAAGAAGAGTTTTTTAAAAGCTTAGGGTAGCAGTCATCCATTGAACAAATAATATCAATGCCAAGTTTATTGGCTTTTTCGATTTGATCTTTGCTTTTGGCTACTGCATTTTCAAAAGACTGTTTAGATAAATCAATTGTTCTTTTACGTTGAGCAATATTTTCAATTGCTCTGTATAAGTTTTGTTGTGAAAGATCATCTCTGCTTAATATTTGAATTAGATCTTTGAGCGCTCTAGGGCCAATTCCTTTCATGAAACTTGCAGTTAACAATAATTCAGAAAGTTTAGAAATCATGGTTAAAACTCTCCTTCTGAAATTGCCTGAGCAAAGGCAAATCTAACGATGTTCTCGATACCTTCTTTTTCAAGTTTCTTGCTCGCTTCAATTAAAGATGCACCAGTAGTTATGACATCATCTATAAGTATGACTTTATCAACTGAATTTGGAATGTCTTTTCTTCTTTTTAGATGAAGATGTTCTCTTACGTTTTTAAACCTGTTTTCTCTTGTTTTGGCTTCTTTATGATTTGACAAAGCATCGTCGTCATAAAAAAACAGATCTGGAATTATATAGAAAGTGCAGTCTCTTTCTATGGGAGTATCATCTAAATATTTAGCTAACTGTAATAAGAGATTTTCTAGTCGATGAGGTCTTCCTATTCTGTGAGGAATGCAGGATAGAACCACTTCTAAATGACCAAAAATACTATATATAGTTTCAGATATTAAGAGCTGCCTTAGAGTTTCTACCCATTTTACTGGAAAATCGTCCCCTTCTTTTAAGGCTAGAATTTCATGTGTTAATGAGTGAAACCCAATTTTATACTTAAAGAAATCTGTTTGTGGAAAGTATCTACCAGCAACTATGGTTGCATACCTAGTTTTACCTTCAAAATCAGTTTTGTTAAAGTAGAGAAAACGTGCCTTTTCATAGTTAGAAATGTCTCGATAATTACTTTCCATGAAAGGCAAGAATTTGTCAGGATAAGTTACTATATCAACCAGATTAGTTGGAGTGATAATAAATTCTGGTAATGTGTTAGAGTTTTTATAATGAAGTTGTTCCTGTTCTGATAATAGTAACGCTGCAAGACAACCTCCATTATAAGCAGTCAAAATATCTGTATTGTTATCTCCAATATAAAGCACTTCAGTGCCTTTAATATCGAATAAAGATTCATCATTTTTCTTTAACTCATTGATAGCACAGAAGATCCCATCATTAAAAGGTTTATGTCGTTCTACATTCTCAAAAGCAACAACTACATCAAAAGGGTAGAAAGTTTTAATTCCCTTATAAAGCGCAGAAATTACTGCATAAGCATATTTCCTAGGAGAATCAGTTAATAATCCAAGCTTTATGTTATGTTTCTTGATCTCTTCTAGTGTAGTTAAAGGAATATACGGCTTGGTATTTACAAGGAAAGATTGGATCTCTTTAATATATTCTTTGTCCTGATTGAAAAAAGGATGATTCGTGTTTCTAAAAACTTCAAGCTCATCTGTGTTTACAAGAGTGTTATCAAGATCAAAAAGAACAATTCGTATGTGATGTGGATCAATCTGATCTGTGTTAGAAGTAAAAGACATGAAACTAACCTAATTACGGCAATAAAAATCAAAATCCATGAAGGATATTATTTCATATGCTGGTCAATAAATTATTGAAGTAGATTCGATAACGAGAACAAAATTGGAAGATTAATCATCCATTAATCTTAAGTTGTAAATTTGATTAATCAGAAAAATGAACTAAACTTAAAAATGCACTCACGAAT
>SAMEA104315429__coassemble_1645_pt1 | contig 10486 bp, 8 predicted proteins | sample SAMEA104315429__metabat2_low_PE_042 | metagenome-assembled genome bin SAMEA104315429 (sample SAMEA104315429) | gut metagenome | biome: Monkey gut; feature: monkey-associated habitat; material: faeces | place: China | collected 2013 | reverse complement strand
ATGAGTCAAACATGCTTATGAGCAGAGTCTTACCAAAACGTCTTGGACGGGTAAACAACAATACATCTGAAGCATCAATACCAAATACTTGCTTTAGATAAGGAGTTTTATCTACAAAATAGCAATTCTGTTCTCTTAATTTTGTAAAATCATCTTTTCCGTAAGGTAATTCTAAGAATTGTTTGTCGCTCATGAGTGTGTTCCTGTCTTACTTATTATTTATCAATTATACACAATAAAATTTTGAGTAATTGTAGTTACTGGCTTTTATTGTGAGTACTACAAAGTTTCAGGTGATCTTTTAATAAGTTTGCACAGATCTTAAGATTGGTTTGCAATGATCTTGAACTTTTGTTGCAGTGATCTTAAAAGAGTTTGGAAACAATCTTGAATTTTAGTTGCACTGATCTTTAATGTGGTTTGCAGAGATCCTGATTGCGTTTTGCAAAGATCCTGAGTTTGCTTTGAAAATTAGCTTGAGGTGGATTTCAGCTATTACCACTAAGACAATTAAGGCACTGCATGTTTTAGTTAATTACACACAGTGCCTGTAGCGGATCTGATAAGATTCATTAAACTTAGCTTAAAACTTAAAAGTTGTGCTTTTAAAATTGTTAAGCTCTTATCTTCTAAAATCCCCTTTTATTAAGCATTGTCTTTTACAAAGTCTGTTAAAGCTTTATCTAAAAGCTTCATAGCTTCATCTACAACAGACTTTTTAATGTTTAAAGCAGGAGCCAGTCTTAATACATCGCCATGAGCGGTTAAGGTTAATAACTTATGCTTAAAGCATTCTTTTTGCAGAGCACCTGACTTACCTGAGTATTTCTTGTTTAAAACAAGACCCATAAGTAATCCTTCACCTCTTACATCATCAAAGACATGATGCTTTTCATCAAGTTTCCTGATTGAGGCTTTAATGTACTCAGATGTTGCTTTTACATTCTCTAAGAACTTTTTGTCACTTACCTTATCTAGTACATAGCAGCCTACAGAGCAGGCTAAAGCGTTACCACCGAAGGTTGATCCATGGGTACCAGGAACAAAATGTTTTGCAAAGTTGTCATAGGTTAAAACAGCACCAATTGGAAGACCTGAAGCTAAACCTTTAGCTGAGGTTAAGATATCAGGTTTAACAGGTGTTTGCTCATAAGCGTACAGAGTACCTGATCTTGCGACACCGGTTTGAACCTCATCAAAGATTAAAGCTGCGTGGTACTTATCACATAACTCACGTACTTTTACTAAGAAAGCATCATCAGCTTTGATAATACCGCCCTCACCCTGAATAGGCTCTAAGATCACAGCACAGGTCTTATCTGAGATGGTCTTTTCAAAGGTTGCAATATCATTGTATGGAATATGGGTAATAGCAGCAGGCTTTGGACCGAAACCATCTGAATAACTCGCCTGACCGCCTACGGTTACAGAGAAGAAGGTTCTGCCATGGAAGCTGTTTACAAATGAGATAATCTCATTCTTCTCTGCGCCATAGTCATCAAAAGCTACACGACGAGCTAACTTTAAAGCTGTCTCATTAGCTTCAGCACCTGAGTTTACAAAGAATACTTTGTCATAACCTGTAAGTGAGGTTAGCTTCTTAGCTAATGACAGTGTGTACTCGTTGCAGAAGATATTACTTACATGAATTAAGTTCTTGCAGGTCTTTTTAATTACCTTCTGAACTCCATCTGGAGTATGACCTAAACAGTTAACAGCAATACCAGAGGTTAAATCAACGTACTTGTTACCTTCATTATCAAAAATATATGAACCATGAGCTTTTTTAATAACCATGTTCATTGGGTTGTAACAAGGGAACATTACCTCGTCAAAAGTTTTTCTGGTGATTTTCATATTAGTTGTGATCCTTTACATTATAGATATATGCCACTTCATCGCACTTTTCACGCTTTGGACAGTTTTCGCAGTCTTTTAAAATCTTCTCAGGCAGAGCTTCAATAACTGTTTTCTGGAAGCCTACTTTTGAGAAGAATTCAGGACTTCTTGTAAGTACAAAGACTCTTTGAATGAACATCTTAGAGGCTCTCTTTAAGAGGTAGTTTACAATCGCCCTGCCCTGTCCCTGTCGCTGAATTACAGGTGATACACCTAATGAGCGTATTTCAGCTAAACCTGAGTCATAAACATATAAACAGGCACAGCCTACAACCTTCTCATTCTTGACGCAGACAGCAAATGTCTGAATACCACGGATAATGTCATTCCTTTTGCGAGGAAGGTTCTGTCCCTGTTTTGCCCAGTACTCAATCATATCCATAAGAGAGTCAACATCAGCTAAGGTTGCCTGTCTTACAGTAAAGTTTGCTTTTTCCTGTTTTAAGAACACCTGATTTACAGTAACTAATGCTTCATTAACCTTAGTCAGATCCTCTTTTGACATTAACTTCTTGTCATAAAGATCAACAACCTTGTCATAAAGTTCTTCTAATGTGTTCTGTTTGATTTCATCTAATAATACAAATGATGATGAATTCTGATTTATAGGTGGCATATAGATGTGTCTCCACGATTTTATGTATATCGACTTTGCCTAAAAAATATATAAATGCCTGTTAATATTTTTACTATGCTTTAAAGCCCGCAGTACATATTAAGATTTCTTATTTTTAAATCTGACAATGTTTGTTTATAAAAGTTTGTTTATAAATGCTTACTTATAACAGTTTGTTTATAAAAGTTATTTTCTAAAACATTGTCTTTTATGTACTGCAAATGCTATTAGACATTGAATACTGTGCCAAGCCGAGACCGGGAGATTAGATTTTTCGCAAGATTTGGATCTTTGAATGAGGCAATGTATACAGGCTTTTTGATAAGCTTGGTTGCATCAATTGCACTCTTTACTTTAACTGTCATGCCACCTGAGATAGTGCCATCAGCAATTAAAGCATTAACTTTATTCTCATCAAGCTCATCAATGAGCTTGCCATCTTTATCAAGGACACCTGGTACATCTGAAATGTAATACAGTGGAGCATTTAATACTCTTGCAATAGCAAGTGCTGCATCATCTGCATTTACATTGTACAGATCACCGTTATCATCGTGTGCTAAAGATGCGATGATTGGTGTATATCCGTTTTCAAGAAGTAAAGTAAGGTACTTCTTATCATTAGGTTCAACGGCGCCTACCATGCCTAAATCCTTTGATAACTGTCTTACAGTGATGGTCTTACCATCACTTGCTAGCATACCTAAAGCATTCAGACCGTTTTTAATAGCTAATGCCTGTAAACCTTTGTTGCACATACCAGCTAATGCTGCGCTGATGTATGGCATCTGTTCACGAGGACTTACTCTTAAACCGTTCTTCTTTTTAACCTCAAGATTTAAAGCTTTAAACAAAGCATCAACCTCAACGCCACCTCCATGAACAACTACTAATTTCTGTCCACGGCAGGCAGTGAAAAGTTTAGACAGTTCTTCTACACCGCCTAATGCTTTGCCACTTAACTTTACAACTACTGCGTTATCTAACATATGAGGTACAAACTATTCCTAAAATAGCCTTAAATTGTGATTCCGCCTGAATATGCAGGACGTAGTTTGATTATACATACGCTTTAATTTAATTTTCAAGAAAAGATTAGAGTGAGTTGAAAATCACTGATTTGGTGCTAAGGAAGGATAGGTGCCTATAGCCCGTTATGGGGATTGGCTATTGAGGTGCTGTACTGAAAATGCCACTAGAATAGATCATGGAAAAATCGTTCAAAACTATGAAATGGTATCATCCCATTCTGTAAAGCAATATACGGATGACTGCTTTGAGTTTTTATTCAATGAATTACTTTTCCGAAAGTCGTCCTCTGTATATCAAATTTTTAAAGAACTTCTCGATGGCATAGCTTTGCTCCGTCAAAGATCAGAGCCATCTAATCGAGATATTGTTAAGTTAAAAGATCTGCCAACTTTAGTATGGCAGATCATTAACCAACCTAACCTTTCTGCTAAAATTGCTTAAGGGCTTATGTACGTTAATTTTAATAATTCTTATGTAAAAGAAAATTGACTAATTTTAGATATCAGATCTGAAGAATCTTTGATGCTATCATCCCATTGAAGCGTATTTTTTGAATATTCCTTTGTTTGATACAGCTCAACAATTTTATCTACTTCTTTACCATTAACACTTGTTTCTAGCCAACGATAAGTTTTCTCTTTAATATCAAAATCAACATACAGTCCCCAGCAATAATCATCTACAAAGATGTTTAAATTTTGATTTGCTATGCTTATTTTCTTTTCAGTTACCAAATCATTAAGTTTCTTGCATTTTGTTCTACGATTTGATGACAAAAGCACACCTTGCGTTTGGGTATAATCTTTGTAAATTCCGCCTAAGCCATTTCGTTCTGTATATCTATATCTGTAATTTTCTTTTTGTTCAACTATATGTTCGATTAACGTACTATTTATAAAGTGTTCATAATCTTCATCAGAGTAATTCTCTTGATATTTATCAGACATCAGTAATTTTTGAACATTACGTTGTACACAAGCATCATCGCTGCACAAGATATTTTTCTTCCAACATTTATTACGATGATCATACCCAATAGATGTAAACAGATATTGACCTCTTATTTCATCGAAACCAAAAAAATATCTCAATAGAGCCCTTATAGTTTCAGTTTTAACATCTCCTTTAGGTTCTTCTGAAAACAGCTCTTTTGCTCTTTCAAACTTTGTATCAAATTGATCCCAAAAAATTTCATTCTTTTCTTTTCTGTAAAGAAATCTAATTGTTCCATTGAAGAATGAATAATTTTCAGCATCAATAATCTTTTCTTCCCAATCGGAATTTCCTTTTTTCTTTTCTTCTAAGATCTTCTGGGCTTTCTGCTTTTCTTCTAAAAGTTGTAATCCCAATTGGCTATTGGAGAAATTATTATTAAAATTATTTAATGTCTCATAAATATCTTTTACATTTGGATCAACACATAGATCCTTTATAAGTCTCATACACGTTACCATTACAGGCAAACTTTCAACTACAGCATTTTCAATTAGATTTTTTATAATTCTCATCCATTTTTTGAAATTAACTTCATTAAAAGCCTCCGCAGATTCTGTTCTTTCAAGATAAAGAGTAATTGCTAAAAAATAAACTCTTTCCTTTAAATTGGTTGAAACAAATTCTTTAGGGATAAAGTTATAACCTGATTCTTGATCATCAACGTTATTAAAGTTCAAAGCACTATTGATTAAATCAAGAACTTTATTTTTTTGATCATCAAGAATAAGGAAAACATGATCTAAAACATTTATTTTTTCTTCTGACAGGTACTTACTGTATACACCAAAATCATCATAAACGATCAATCTATCGTCAGTTTTTGATTTGTCGCTTATACCAAATAACTTTTCAAAATCTCTTTTTTGAGATTTATTAGGTTCTTTTTCTGAGCCTGCTACAAATTCATCAGGTCTCATTTGTTCTTTAAGACAAATTTCATTTAGGACATAGCGATTTATAAAAGCAAAAAAAATGTTATCTATATTTCCGTTGAATTTTATGTTCTCTTTCTCAGATCTTTTTCTTGCTACCGACCAAAAGACATCAGTCCAACAAGAATCGATTTGGGAAGGAAGGTATTCTTTATAAGTTAACTCAGGAGCATTAGGAGCAGCTCCATTAAAAGCATCACTACTGTGTATATAGCCAATTAAATCTGCTTTAAAATTTTCAAAATTGGTTAGTGCCTTGCCACGTGCATTCATTTTTATGTATAAATCATCAGACATAGGCAAGTCTTTAGAATTAATAATCATCAATTCAAAGTCAATTGGAGCATTTTCTGAATATAGCTTTTCGCTAAAATCTTCAAAATCGGCATCTTTGAATAATACTTCAATATTATCCTCTAAATTATCATTGTCACCACCAATTGTTCTGAGCATAGAATTTATTGTTGGATCTTGGTTCCACGATGAAAAGAACCATGTTTGAGATTTTATAAAGTCAGCAATAGTTTTGTCTGAATTTGAATTTTTGTCTGAATTTGAATTTTTGTCTGAATTTGAATTTCTATAATCTTCATATTTTTTTAAATCAATCTCATTACAAATCGCTTTACAAAATTCACAAGAAGAAGCTCTTGTTTGGTATGAAAATCTTTCTAGTTTTTTTCTAATTTCATCAGATGACAACATTCCGGCTCTTAATGAAACATACCAATAAACGAGCCATAAAGTAGTTAATCTCTGCTGTCCATCTAATGGTAAAAAACTATCGTTTTCCAAATTTCCATAAATAAAATCGAGAGTAGTCTTGTTATTTGGATCTTCAAGACTCTTTTTAATTTGGGTTAAAAAGCTTTTTCTAAGATACTCCTTACCCTTTCTTCCCTGTGCGTAATCACGTTGTATTACTGGAATTATAACTTTGTATTTTTCTAACAATTTAAATAATGTGTAAAACATTTTACATAGCATCCTTAGGACGTAATTTTGTTATGTAATATTCCAATGTATCCAGAATATCTTTTAAATACCCATTGGCATCTTCTTTTGTCCAATTAACCATTGACGAAGGCATGTCTGTGTAATTTTTTGTAAAGACATTTTTCGTGCAAGGAGGAACAAAAGCTATTTCCTTAATTTTTTGCTTACCAATTTCGCCGTTCTTCCAAGTATATTTGATTTTATCGCCCTTCTCCTTATTAATAACGAAAGCTCTTTTTACAGGAAAAATTTGATTACCATATTCTTTGTTAGTTGCTTCGTCCAATAGTACAAAATTCCAAAGTTTATTTTTGTCGTCATCTGGTAATTGCTCTTCTCCTGTTTTGTTGATTTCTTCAAGAATAGAACTAAATTCTAAATTTCCGTTATCAGACAAGAAATTATCGATGTTTTCTCTTAAAGAATCTTCATTAACAAGATATTCCTTTGCTAAGGACAGGAATATTTTTTGTTTATCTTTGTCTTGCAGATCATCTCCAGAATACGGTCTTATATGTTCAACTTGCCAATTTTCTTTTTTATACAGGTGAAAAGGAAACTTGGTAAAGTTAGGAAGGTTATACTTAGATTCTGATACTAGCTTTGTGTTTAGTTGGATGACAGTTTCGATGTTATGCAAAAGTAAAATACAGACACAATCTTGTTTGCTGGCATTGCCATCTTGATCAAAAGCATATTCTTTTAAAGCATCTTTCGTCTCTAAATTTTTAAGCCAAGAATACGCTGTTAGTTTTTCAACTATTTTACTTTTAATATCTTCAACAAATTTTTCTTTATTAGTAGATGGTCTGTTGTAAAGATCTATCAGTTCTGATACTTTGCAAGGCTTTGAAATAGAAGTTAGATAACCAACATAGTGGAATAACCTATAATCGTGATACCACTCTTCAAATACTTGAAAATAATACTTTATCTTTTTCCAAATATCCTCTACATATTGTGTTTTAAGTTTATCTTCTGTATTTTTTATTAAATGCTGTGAAAAAATATCTGAAAGTCTTGTGAGAATCATTACATAGATCTTTTACTTCAAAATCTATTTTCAAATCATTTTTTTCACAGATTAAATCCAAAATATAATCAATTCGTGTCGGCTTTTCATAATCAATGTTGTTAATAAAAGACCAAAATTCGTCATCTTGTAGTCTATACTCAATTTGATCCCATTCTGAAGCTATTCTCTCCTGTATATATTCAACATCCTTACCTTCAAAACTAAAATTACCTCTATTCAAGAATAGAGCCTTGATTAGTTCTGAATCTGTTAAAGGGATCTTGCCAATATTGAGACGTTTAAAAACAGGTATTTCTTGATCACTAGCGACTTGGTACCATATAAACTTAACATCAGTTTGAAGAGTTTCCTTAAATTTATCCTTCTCACCAATGTGATTTTTAAACCATGATTCAATTGCTTTGTATGCATGATACATAAAAAAGAAATCGATATTATCTTCATAATTTAGTCGCTCACGTTCAGTTCCAGTATTTTCATTTCCAAAACTTAAAAGAAATTTTCTACTTCCTTTTCTTGTACTATAGTCAATCTCATATTTGTTTTGAATTTTCAAATAACAAAGAACTAAATAAATAGTTGTTAATCTTTGTTGGCCATCTACAACATTCCAAGTACCTCTTAGATATCTTCTAATATCTTCCAGTGATGAAGCTTCTTTACATTTTTCTAAAATGTCTTCTTCATCTTTTTGAGATACAACCAGAGGCTGAATACAGTAAATTTCACCTTCTTCCTTTCTAGTTTTAGAGAATGCCAATATATCTTCTAATAAATCTATGACTTGAGTTTGTTCCCAGCGATATCCTCGTTGATAGTTGGGAATATAAAAACTCATTCCTAGAAGATCTTTAACAGATTTCAACTCAATGCTATTACCCATTGTTAAAGTCCTACCTATTTTTCTTGTATTATTACGTCACATTAAGCTAAATAAAATTGCTTTTGATATTCTATAAAACCATCGTTCCAAATCTTGGTATATATCAATATTACTCAAATTTTCAATTCAAAATTAGCTAACAAAACGCTTAAAGATGTGGTCCAACACTGCATTTATTGTTTAAGAGCGATTTCTTTAACAACTATGAGATTGCTTTGTTAGTTTTAAGAAAACACAAGAGACAATCTCTTTGAGGATCTAAATTGTTTGTTCTAAAGATTGTTTAGACTTAAAGAGAGTTTTAGTAAGAGCAGGCTTCTCCAAAAAGGTCAGGGGTATCTGTCTATGCTCTACTTATGCTTCTTATAAGCTCTATCTTTACAGGAGCTAAATCAGTCCATGACAGATTTACTCTTGCCTCAGTTGAATATCCTGAATGCAGTTACTATGCTCTGATGCAATTTGTATCAGACAGCAGATACAACTGGTCAAATCTACTTAAACTTATTGCTAAGGTAGCATGTTCAATAATAGTAAAACTCAACAATAAAGATCATATCTATACACTCTGTATCGATGACACTATTATTGAAAGAGCAAGAGTTAAACATATTGAAGGTTTATCTAGAACCTTTGACCATGTAAGAGGTAAATGTGTTAAAGGCTTTGCCAACTTACTTATCTGCTGATCTGATGGTACGAATATCTTTCCTGTAGTATCTGCTCTTATGAGTTCAAGAAAAGAGAAACGCATAATCAGAGACTTTGATAAGAAGATTGATAACAGAAAAGCTGGAGCTAAAAGACGAGCTGATTCTAAAAAGCGTAAGCCTTCAATGGTATATCGCTATTGCAAATCTATTATCAACTTTGGTATCAAGGCTCAATATGTTCTTATGGATACCTGGTTCAATTCAGATAAACTAACATCAGACCTTCAAGAGATTGGCTTACGCAGTATCTGTTTGATTAAGAAGAACCTTAAGTTCTCCTTTGTAGGTGAAACTCCTCGTTACAATTTAAACAAGCTTCTTTCTGCCTTAAAGAAAAGACAGAACTTAGAGTCTGACATTATCAGTGCCACAGAGGCACAAACTCCCTCAGGTCAGATTGTAAAATTAGTCTTTGTAAGAAACCGTAATAACCGCAAAGACTTTATTACTCTCCTCTGTACAGATACTTCTCTTACATCTGAAAAAATTGTTGAACTCTTTCAAGACGCTGGTCTATTGAATGCTGCTTTAAAGCATGTAAACAGTATCTAGGTCTTAACCAAGAATGCTTCGGTACTGACTTTGATACCATTACTGCTTTAAACCATGTTGCTTACATCAGATATATCATCATTGAGATCATTAGAAGATTTCAGGATGATCCTCTATGTCACTTTCAGATATTTAGAGACAGCTGTGATGAAATTAGAGCCATTCCTTTCTTAGAAGCATTAGAAACACTTTCATGTTGCTTTACTTCTTTCATTGATGAACTGCATAAAGCAGGCTGTATAGCTGATGATATGTTACAGCTTGCATACAACATAGCTAAAGACGTAATAAACAAATGGTATAATGCTACCGCTAAGTTTATTAAATCCTTACTTAGTCTTGAACTTAGAACACAATTTCTAAATAGTTAAAGAAATCGATTTTTAAACAGCAAATGTAGTGCTAGACCACATTTATAAGCGTTTTGTTAATAATTTTTGAAACGCAAAAGTTAAGTTAACAATATCTCATTGTAACTACTCATAACCCACCGCTAAACGATATCAGTCTTACAATTTAAGCGGAGGTTAGAGATTCAAAAGAACTCACTGACTGTAAAAGACAGAGAAAAATGGTCTTAATGCTACTCAGAATCTGTTAGCAGCTCTTAGTAGTTACCCTAAATTTTAGTATTCCACTTTTCTAAAGCTTGATTAAAGGATATTGCGTTTTTGAACATATTATCCCTATCTTTAACATTAGAAATATTCCAATTACCTATTGGTTGGTTGAAAGATGTTGCTTCTTCAAACATACCGAGCATATTTTTAACATTCGAAACATCCCAATTTCCTATTGGTTGATTGAAGGAGGCTGCATTTTCGAACATAC
>SAMEA104315429__coassemble_1397_pt1 | contig 11810 bp, 9 predicted proteins | sample SAMEA104315429__metabat2_low_PE_042 | metagenome-assembled genome bin SAMEA104315429 (sample SAMEA104315429) | gut metagenome | biome: Monkey gut; feature: monkey-associated habitat; material: faeces | place: China | collected 2013 | reverse complement strand
CGATCTTGTAATTGAGTCTGATAACAGAAGAATAGTCTTTGAATTTAAGTATGCAGAAAATGAGACTGAAGCTAAGGCAAAACTACTTGATGCAGTAGAGCAGATAAAAACTCGAGACTATGGCATTATTGTGCCTAAGAAAACAGAGCTTTTAAGAATAGCTGCCGTGTTCAATGCTGCTCCTAAAGTAAGAGCTTTTACCGAGTATCAGGAAGTTTAAGCTTACAATGAATTTTAAGTGCAAATCTTAACTGAATAATACCTATATATCCTAAACGCCACATAAAAACTATCCTGTGGCGCAATAAGTCCTAAGAGCATGAATTAACCTAATACCTGTCATTTTTTTTAATCATGAATTAGCTGTTTAATCCTAAGCGTGATTTTCAAAAGGTATTTATTTACTTTTTTTATACACCAATCTAAATCTGGAACGATGCCTTTATAAGATTAGTTCATAAGGTAAGGCAATGATTATTTTCTTCTAAATTCCTCAATCCTTAATTTCTCTTAGATCTTTGTACTCATAGCCTTACCTTTCAAATTTTAGTTAAAGACCATGTTGCTACCTGCAACTTGGTTATACAAATCAAAATCTCATATATCGGAGTTTATAAAAGCAAAGAGCAAAGTTGTAGCTAAGATCGGTTTATTAGATAAAAAGAACGATAAAAGACCATCAATAAAATACCTGCTAAAGGTATTAGACCATAAAAGCGAGTGTAGTATGAAATTTAAAGACAGCTTAAAAAATCTCAAGTTCAATTTTAGAACCCATCCTGTGTTCAGCTTTGCTTTCATCATTGCAACAGCATTTGTAGTGCTTAGCTTTGCACTTTGTTTTACAAGAGAAAGTTTTGTAAAACAATGCGAAAACGGTGATATTGCAGCATGTAACAGAGCCTGTGCTATCAAAGGCAGAACTGCCTGTGCAAATCTTGCGTTTTACTATCAGCAAGGTATTCATGTAAGAAAAGATGAGCAAAAAGCTCTTTATTATTACCAAAAATCGTGTTCTCAAAAGTTAAGCTACGCTTGCAGACAGGCTGAGCAAATAGAAAAGCAACTTAATTATAAGATCTTAAACAATCAGTAGAAAATTACTAAAGGCAGAACACGGCAAAAAACATTTAATTTGGAGAAACATATGGTTAAAGCAGTTGCTAATAGTCCTCCTATCTACAATTAGGAATGTATCTTATGAAACTAACACAGCACTAACACAGCGATGGTGTTTTCTTATGAAAGTTCATATAAGCATGCATTGTCTAGCAGTTAAACTGATGAAAACTTGAAAAACGGATCAGTGCGCTTTTTAGACTAAAAAAGCCATCTCCAAGATGTCCTGTTTTGTTTAAAACAATTGGAGATTACAACCTTATGACGTGTATGTCATTACATTATTATTGAAGTTGCACCAATTAATTTATAAGTTACGTCGAAGAGAACTTTAGGAGATATCTTATGATTTCAATAATTGATTTTGTTAAAGCGTTTAATACTGGTTTAAACTACTGCATTGTGGTTCATGCTGAAGAAAGTGGAGATCCTTTTACCCGCATTTACAGCAATAAAAATGAATTTCTTGAAAAAGTGCAAAACACGTCATGGCTTGACAAGTATTATTTCAAAGACGCGGATTTTAACTTTGAATATGTGTTGGATGAAGATACACAAACAACGAATATTGTTAAAGATAAATATATATTGCACATTTGTGTGAAAACGCTTAGACACGAACGCAATTTAAAATTGCCCATTAAATTAGATGATTTTACGATAAACGATTTAAAAGATTTTGAAAAAGAATTAGGTTATGTTAAAAATTTTAAAGTCAATAATATAATTTCAGAAAACAATATTGTTAAATCTTTTAATGTTGAGAAATGTGAATGAAACTTAAAGGATCTGAAAACAGTATTCTGCATGGCTTAATGGAAGATATTACCATCAATAAAGAGCAAGTTCTTTTTTATTGAGTTACGGTAAACATCTAAATGATAAGACAAGCAAATTCATAATTTTGTGGCAGGGCTAAACATTGAATACGTCAAGCCATTGAAAACGTCAAACAAATTCAAGAACGTCATCAACTTTACCTGATACCAGCAATTATACTAAAGATCTAGCTTACAAAGCATTGTCTGTAGTGTATTCTTACTTCTTATTGGATGTAGCTACTTAAAAGTTGCTGCTGGATTACGTTTGATTTTTGCCATTTAAAACTCCAATTAAGTCGTAAAATGATTTCAGACTTAATTGGGGTTACACGGAATTTATTTCACTCTCAGATTTTTACCTAATCTTTAGAGTTAATTAAATCTCGTAAGATTAAGCCATATCAAGCTATATATAAGGTAGCCAAATCAAATCTTAAAATTTACTCTACAAGAGTGCGTCTTACTTGGTACCAAAGATTCTGTCACCAGCATCACCAAGACCTGGGCAGATGTAAGCATCTTTATTTAACTCACGGTCTAACTGACCTACGTAGATCTGAACATCAGGGTGAGCTGTTGCAAGTTTTTCTAAACCTTCAGGAGCTGCAATGATGCATAAGAACTTAATCTTTTTGCCCCCTTTTTCTTTAATCATATCTACAGCATCAACAGCTGAACCACCAGTTGCTAACATAGGATCTAAGATCACACAGGTTCTCTCTTCAAGGTTCTGTGGTAACTTGCAGTAGTAAGGAACTGGTTTGTGAGTTACCTCATCACGGTACATACCAATGTGACCGATTCTAGCTGAAGGTACTAAAGCATCAAGACCTGGTACCATACCTAAACCTGCTCTTAGAACAGGGATAATAGCAAGCTTTAAACCATCTAACATTGGAGTCTTGCACTTCTCAAGAGGAGTCTCAACTTCAACTTCTTTTAAAGGTAAATCGCTTAAAGCTTCATATGCTTCTAGCATTGCAATTTCTTCAATTAAAGTACGGAACTTGTTAGTAGAAGCCTCTTTATCTCTTAATAAAGAGATCTTGTGCTTGATAAGAGGGTGCTTGAAGATTGTAATGTTAGGCTGTTTTGTAAAATCCATTCTATTTATCCTTTTTTCAATCTACTAAATTTTAAAATTTATCTATACCTTTATCTGTAAAGGAAACTGTTTTAAAAGTCAGTTATCTAAAAGTAGCTTTCTATAAAAGTGATCTTCTGCCAATATAACTCTCAATAAAAATAACTTTCTACCAAAGTAACATCAGTAAAAATAACATTCAATAAAAGAACAGACTGTGTCTGTTCTTTTAACTTACAAGGCTAAGCCTTGTGGTGGATCTCGTTTTCAATGGCGTTTTCATCGAAAACGTACTTGTTACCAGGTAATACTGCATTTAAAACAATACCTGCTATTGCAGCAATAGCAAGTGAGGTTAAGGTTACAGAAGTACCAAAAACAGAGAAGGTTAAACCGTCTTTAAAGCCTAAGCCTGACACGAAGATCACAGCAGCAATGATGAGGTTTCTTGACTTAGATAAGTCTACTTTATTCTCAACGATGTTTCTTACACCAATAGCTGAAATCATACCGTAGAGGATAAAGGAAATACCTCCGATGATAGCTGTTGGCATGGTCGAAATGATAGCTGAGAACTTAGGTACAACTGAAAGGATGATAGCAAGTAAGGCTGCCATTCTTACAACCTTAGGCTCATAAACTTTTGACATTGCTAAAACACCGATGTTCTCACCATAGGTGGTGTTGGCAGGACCGCCGATGAAGCCTGCAAAGGCTGTAGCTAAACCATCACCTAATAAGGTTCTGTTAAGACCAGGCTTTGCAATAAAGTTCTTACCCACAGTAGCAGAGATTGCTGACATATCACCGATGTGCTCCATCATTGTAGCAGCTGCAATTGGAGCCATTACTAAGATAGCTGTTAAATCAAACTTGCACATCTGGAATGGTGGCAGACCTACCCACGAAGCACTAGATATTGAAGCATAGTTAATAATTGCTGAGCCATCAGTATTAGTAAAGCCTGCTATATCCAAGATTAAAGCTACGATGTAGAGTAATACCACGCCCATTAAAATGGGGATGAGCTTTAACATGCCTCGTCCCCAAATATTAAATACGATAACGGTTAGAATTGCAGCTAAGGCTAATGGCCAGTTAACAGCAGAATTTGAAATAGCAACAGGAGCTAATGACAGACCAATACAAACAATCATTGGTCCTGTAACAACAGGAGGTAGGAATCTCATGACTTTGGCAATACCTACTAATTTAATAATAGTTGCCATCACAAGATAAACTAAACCTGCGACAACCACACCACCACAGGCATAGGCTGCTTTGTCATTAACACTCATGGTTGCATACATGCCAGTGTTAAAGTTTGCAATAGTATAGAAACCACCTAAGAAAGCAAATGATGATCCTAAAAAGGCAGGAACCTGTAACTTAGTGCACAGGTGGAAGATTAAAGTACCGGCACCTGCGCAGAATAAAGTAACAGAAACTGTAAGACCAGAGGTTAATTCTTCACCTGTAGCATCTTTAAAAAAGCCCATAACTAGGATTGGTACTAAGATAGTAGCACCGAACATAGCAAACATATGCTGAACTGCTAAGATCAGCATCTTCTTTTTATTGAGCACAAGGGGAGTTTCAATAGTATTGTCTGTGTTATTCATAAAGTTGTCTTTTAGGTAAGGTTGTACAGTAGCTGTATTCATACAGCATCTTATAACTGCTTTAAAAGCACAAAGGCGCAATCTTATCAGAGTAAGCTAATCTTGACTAGAAAATAAGAATGTCTAAAGTCATTTCGTATAGGTAAATAGTCAAATAGGTAAGTAGACTAACAGTAAGATGCTACTAAGATCTTACTACTCAAACTATTACCTAACCTAACTCTATAAGCGAGCCACTTTTAAATCAGTCAACAGAATTTTACATCAAAATAAAGAGGGCAAACTTTCTAAATATAAGCGGTTTTTAGATTACAGATTAAGATCACAGATTGGGTACTTGTAAATAGATCTTGCACTAAAGAAGTATTCAATCGCCTCTCCCAAAAGTCACAGCTAAAGCTCAAAAAAATGAAAAATCAAAAAAAACAAGCATAATTTTCTTTTCTTAACTGTGCTTTTATAAAAATCAAAGTCCTTATATTTCAAAATATTAAATATGAAAGGTTTGAATTTAATTTTGAGCTTTTTTACAAAACTACCGGAATTAAATTCGGTAGTAAATTTCTTGTATATACAAGTGTATATGCAGATGTATATACAAAATGTAATACATATTTAGTCAATCAAGAATGGTATAAATTTGTTCAATTAAGATGAATATATTTATATATTATTATTATGTATAATTCATTAAACATAAAATTATTCAGAATTAAGAATAATCGTTTAGAAAGGCTCGATTTACAGCTTTCAAATCAAATAAGCATAAGGAGAAAATGATGGAAAACAAAGATGATAATCTAAGATCGATTGATGATCTTCCCTCAGATGAATTAAAAGAGCTTACTGTAGAGTATGAGCAAGGAGAAATAAGGGTAGATGATCTTTTAAAAAAAGTATCGAATTACTGGTTTACAGGTAAGTAAACTTAAAGCTCATCTTCCAAATATCTATACCGACAAGATGTGTCCTTACTGTAATGTAAATACGTACAGAAAGCCTGAGCGTTATGTCGCTAAACACGCTGTGCCTGTAGTCTATTGTCCAAAATGTGGGCATAAAGAAGATGGTTTAAGGAATAAATTTTTAAGATGTCGCTGCCCAAAATGTACAGCTTTAAGGCTAGATCAAAGGGAAAAGGAAGAGCGCGAAAATGCTGAAAAGATTAGGCAGTTTGTTGAATTTCATCAAAATGTAGAAATTGATCGTTCCATAGAATTTAGCTCACTATCTTTTAAAGAAAAGCTTACCGTCAGTACCTACTGTAACTACGTTACGTTTCTTGATGATGATGGAACTTTTATCATCACAAAATCAAGGAGTGCTAACGACGAGATCTCTCCTAACTCTATGCTCAAAGATGTTTTAACATCGTTGCTCAGAAAGAAAGTAATCATTGAAAATCCAAACATTAAAGAAAGTGATTGTTACGTTGAAAATGGTGAGGTTTGTTGTAATGCTCACACTTACATCATGGCTTTAAAAGATCTCTCAGATCCTCTTACCTTCAAAGACAATTTGAAAAAGATAGCCTCGTGTGAGTATGCATTGTCTGCATCAACAGAAGATGTTTTAGATTTTTGGAAAGATCTTGATTTTCACGAGTGTGTAGAACATCTTCAGTTCTATATAAGGCCATTAGATGATGAATACTCACCATCAAAAGCTACAAGCCTGGTCATAGAATCTCTTTTAGAAAAGTTCCCTCCTTCAATAGTCTGCTGTCTTCTTTGGTCTTGTTGCACTAGAGCACTTGGTGATTATGACAGAGGTCTGATTTCAATGTTATATGCTAGAAACAAAGCAATCTCATGGATAGGCTATAAAGCACAAGAGCTGTTAGCTAGTGAAAGAACATATAGACCTTCAAGAAGAGAGTCATCTTTGCAACAATCAATAATAAGCGTACTGTTTTTCAAGAAGGTGCTTAAATTAGTTGATGATGGCTTTAATACTATTCCTTCATTGTCTTATTTTGATTGCCTTGAAGATGATAGTAAATCACAACTAGGTCACAATGATACTGCAGCCTTAGATTAGAAAAAGTAGAGCCTGTTTGCAGAGATTAATTTGAAAACAGGCTTTAATTGAATGTTGAGTTTGAGTTTTCTGATCTTATAGAGCAAGCTTATTTTTAACTTGTTAAGATACATGTAATTCATTACTTAACGGATCTGTATTGAGCAACTGTGTTTATCAAAGATAATGCAAATAGCATAGCACTGCCTGTAACAACCTGAACCTCAGGGTAAGCATCACTATGCTCATATCCATTAGTACCTAGCATATTAAGTCCATCTGCAGGTTCTAAAAATCCAATCTCTCCATAGAGTGATTCAATTTGATCTTTTATAACAGAGAATTCAGTTACCAGAATTCAGTTACCTCCGGTATAGGCTTAAAGTAACCTGTTTTATTATTACCTGTTAAGTATCTGTAACCGAGGTTAGTCCAAATCTTAAGTTCGTTATCAGACATGACGTAGTATCTGAACTGATCCATGGTATTTAAGTAGGCAGCACCAAAGTATTTAACCTCTTTTACAATGCTGTTCTTCCCAATGGTATCTGAATCTAGTAAGAACACAGCATCTTTTAAGGTCCTATATGGATGGTCTGTTTCTGTAGAATCAACATTGTATTGAACGATAACTAGCTTTTTATCTGAATCACTCAGTGTTGCTGAATAGATTTGTCTGGTAACTTTAAAGTTGTAATCTCTTATCTCAAAATCAGGCTTATTAAGCTTTGATAGAACATCATTGAGCTTTGGTTCACCATTTTCAAAGTAGGTGTTAATTTTGGTAATGTCACCAATATTCTCACCGGTAACACCTAGTACACTAGCGCACCCCGTAAATAAGAAGGTAATAGCTAGAAATAGCATTGATAAGAATGACAATGATAAAAAATGCATTCTTGAAAGGTCTTTTAGAAGTTTCATAAGCTACCTTCTAAATTGGTGTGATTCCTAAATCGTTGTAAAACTACTGGTAGTAGTCTAATTTCAGTAATTTCAGCATAGCTATAAGTTATTGCACAGAAAGCTTAAGGCAAGGAGAGGATAATTAACTAAATTTGAGTGGTGTCTTCAGGAAAAGATGCTTTAGCTATGTGGAATAATTTATTTTTATGACAATGTTCAAGGTCCTAATTACAATCAAAGATTATTGACTGAAAAAAAGTATCATAAGTTATACGTTTAAGTTTGAAAGTAAGCCCAAAATGTAACTGTTTGGGTAATTTATAACTGAAATAATTTTTTATATACACCAAGATCTGGAACGTTGGTTTTATAAAATTGATAATAGCAAACTAAACTTTTGCGATTGTGAATTTATTAAAAAAACATTTATAAATGGGTATTAATCGGTATCTATAAGCTATTAATTAGATAAATTTGAATCGCAAAACTAGAGCTATTTATCTATTTTGGGAGATATTATGAAATTCTGTACTAAGTGCGGTCTAAAAGAACATGATAATTCAGCGATTTTTTGTAAAAAATGTGGAAATAAATTAACTTCAACAAAATATTTTCCAAAAACTCGAGAAGAATTGGACGAGTTATTAGATAGACATGATGTTGAATACTCTGAAATAGATGTTTCCGAGATAACAGATATGTCTTATTTATTTATTCAGCCAAAAGAATCAATTTTTCTGCCATATAACAAAAGCTATCATGTCTTAGATAAAGATACTGCTGGTCTTATATATTGGGATGTTTCGAATGTTAAAAATATGGAATATATGTTCTGTGGGGCGACATCTTTTAATCAACCAATAGGAAATTGGGATGTTTCGAATGTTGAAGATATGACCGGTATGTTCAAAGATGCAAAATCTTTCAATCAACCAATAGGCAATTGGGATGTTTCGAATGTTAAAAATATGGAATATATGTTCAATGGAGCAACATTTTTTAACCAATCTATAAGCAATTGGAATGTTTCGAATGTTAAAAATATGGAATATATGTTCAATGGAGCAACATTTTTTAACCAATCTATAAGCAATTGGGATGTTTCGAATGTTAAAAATATGGAATGTATGTTCAGTGGTGCAACATTTTTTAATCAACCTATAGACAATTGGGATGTATCTAATGTTGATAATATGGGTGGCATGTTCTGTATGGGAACATTTTTCAATCAACCAATAGGCAATTGGGATGTTTCGAATGTTAAAGAGATGGAATGTATGTTCAGTGGCGCAACATCTTTCGATCAACCAATAGGCAATTGGGATGTTTCGAATGTTAAAAATATGGATTATATGTTCTGTGGGGCGACATCTTTTAATCAACCAATAGGAAATTGGGATGTTTCGAACGTTGAAAATATGAGCAGTATGTTCGAAGACGCAACATCTTTCAATCAACCAATAGGTAATTGGAATATTTCTAATGTTAAAGATAGGGATGCTATGTTCGAAAACGCAATATCCTTTAATCAGTCTTTAGAAAAGTGGAATACTAAAATTTAGAGTAACTACTCAGAACTGCTAACAATAACAGATTCTGAGTAGCATTAAGACCATTTTTACTGCTTTTTACAGTCAGTGAGTTCTTTTGAAACTCTAACCTCTGCATTAAATTGAAAGACTAAGATCGTTTTGTAGTAGGTTATGAGTAGCTACAACGAGATATTGTAAAGTTAAAAGTTCATCCTATTTTGAAGAACCAGATCAATAACCACTCCCAACTCTTCAGCTAACATTGCTTAAGACTATGGGAAAATTTTTATAGAGGCAATTATGAAATTTTGTACTAAGTGCGGTCTAAAAGAGCAAGATAATTCCATAATTTTTTGTAAAAAATGTGGAAATAAATTAACTTCAACAAAATATTTTCCAAAGACTCGAAAAGAATTGGACGAGTTATTAGATAGACATGATGTTGAATACTCTGAAATAGATGTTTCCGAGATAACAGATATGTCTTATTTATTTATTCAGCCAAAAGAATCAATTTTTCTGCCATATAACAAAAGCTATCATGTCTTAGATAAAGATACTGCTGGTCTTATATATTGGGATGTTTCGAATGTTAAAAATATGGAATATATGTTCTTTGGGGCGACATCTTTTAATCAACCAATAGGAAATTGGGATGTTTCGAATGTTAAAAATATGGAATATATGTTCTGTGGGGCGACATCTTTTAATCAACCAATAGGAAATTGGGATGTTTCAAATGTTCAAAGTATGCAACGTATGTTCGAAAATGCAGCCTCCTTCAATCAACCAATAGGAAATTGGGATGTTTCAAATGTTCAAAGTATGCAAGGTATGTTCGAAAATGCAGCCTCCTTCAATCAACCAATAGGTAATTGGGATGTTTCGAAAGTTCAAGATATGGCTGTTATGTTCGCAAACGCAATATCTTTCAACCAACCAATAGGCAATTGGAATGTTTCTAATGTTGAAACTATGGAAGGTATGTTCGAAAACGCAACATCTTTCAACCAACCAATAGGCAATTGGGATGTTTCTAATGTTGTAAATATGATTTATATGTTCAGTTATGCAACATCTTTTAATCAACCAATAGGCTATTGGAATGTTTCTAATGTTAAAAATATGCAATCTATGTTTGAAAAAGCTGAATCTTTCAATCAACCAATAGACGATTGGGATGTTTCAGATGTTAGAGATATGGAATCTATGTTCGACAACTCAACATCTTTCAATCAAGATATATGCTTTTGGGATGTTTCGAATGTTGAAAATATGAACTCTATGTTCGAATCTGCAATATCCTTTAATCATTCTTTAGAATTTTGGGATGTTTCGAATGTTAAAGATATGGCCTGTATGTTCGAAAACGCAAAATCTTTCAACAAACCTATAGGAAATTGGGATGTTTCGAATGTTAAAAATATGAATTCTATGTTCTGTGGGGCGACATCTTTCAATCAACCAATAGGAAATTGGGATGTTTCAAATGTTCAAAGTATGCAAGGTATGTTCGAATATGCTACATCTTTCAATAAAAGTATAGGCAAATGGGATGTTTCGAATGTTGAAGATATGACCGGTATGTTCAAAGATGCAAAATCTTTCAATCAACCAATAGGCAATTGGGATGTTTCTAATGTTGAAGAAATAGAATCTATGTTCAGTGGGGCAACATCTTTCAATCAACCAATAGGAAATTGGGATGTTTCAAATGTTAAAGATATGTCCAGTATGTTCGAAAATGCTACATCTTTCAATAAAAGTATAGGCAAATGGGATGTTTCGAATGTTGAAGATATGACCGGTATGTTCAAAGATGCAAAATCTTTCAATCAACCAATAGGAAATTGGGATGTTTCAAATGTTCAAAGTATGCAAGGTATGTTCGAATATGCTACATCTTTCAATAAAAGTATAGGCAAATGGGATGTTTCGAATGTTGAAGATATGACCGGTATGTTCAAAGATGCAAAATCTTTCAATCAACCAATAGGCAATTGGGATGTTTCTAATGTTGAAGAAATAGAATCTATGTTCAGTGGGGCAACATCTTTCAATCAACCAATAGGAAATTGGGATGTTTCAAATGTTAAAAATATGTCCAGTATGTTCGAAAATGCAGCCTCCTTCAATCAACCAATAGGCAATTGGAATGTTTCGAATGTTATAAATATGCCCGGTATGTTCAGTAGTACAACAAACTTCAACCAACCAATAGGCAAATGGGATGTTTCAGATGTTAGAAATATGGAGTCTATGTTCGACAACTCAACATCTTTCAACCAACCAATAGGCAAATGGGATGTTTCAGATGTTAGAAATATGGAGTCTATGTTCGACAACTCAACATCTTTCAATCAACCAATAGGCAATTGGAATATTTCAAATGTAGAAAATATGAAAGGTATGTTCAGTAGTGCAACAAACTTCAATCAACCAATAAGCAAATGGGATGTTTCGAAAGTTAAAAATATGGGTTATATGTTCTATAGGGCGACATCTTTCAATCAACTAATAGGAAATTGGGATGTTTCAAATGTTGAAAATATGAACAGTATGTTCGAAGACGCAACATCCTTCAATCAACCAATAGGTAATTGGGATGTTTCAAATGTTAAAGATATGACCAGTATGTTCGAAAATGCAGCCTCCTTCAATCAACCAATAGGTAATTGGGATGTTTCAAATGTTAAAGATATGACCA
>SAMEA104315429__coassemble_1378_pt1 | contig 11958 bp, 10 predicted proteins | sample SAMEA104315429__metabat2_low_PE_042 | metagenome-assembled genome bin SAMEA104315429 (sample SAMEA104315429) | gut metagenome | biome: Monkey gut; feature: monkey-associated habitat; material: faeces | place: China | collected 2013 | reverse complement strand
ACACAGATACAGTATTAAGTTGCTCTATAGTTATTCTGGTTATCCTTATCTTTACTGCTTTATCTTACATCTTTACAGAAAAAAGAAAGGTTGACTATAGGGTAACAATCAGTCTCTTTTTATTGTGTGCAGTGTCATACTTTTATTTCCATCACATAGATGGAAAGAACTACTTGCAAAATTTTGTTGTGCAAGAACCTGAAGATAAAAAACTACCAAAAGAGTACACACCATCAATTGCCTTTAAAGAAGGTAACGAGATTGTTTGGCACTACGGGCTTCAGTCAGAAACTCCAAAAATATTCTTTGTAGGAGATTCAAATGTTGGACATTACCTATGGTATTTAATAAATGAAAATAAAACTCCAATTTATTTCCTTGGTCATGCAGCAATGATGAGCTATGGAGAAAATTTTGCTAAACTAAAAGCAATATTTTTTAATAAATTAGAGGATAAAATTAACTATTATAATCTATATAAAACAACATTAAACAAGTTACAAGATGGAGATAAAGTTGTAATTTGTGGAAGATGGGAAATATTGTACAAGACATATTGCACTGATAAAAAACTAGAAGAAAACTCTAATTCATTTGAAGAGTATTTATCAGTTGTAAAAACTGACCTTAAAGAGCAGATCTTGTTACATCCTAATCTAAAGTTTTATATTGTCGGAAACGCTTATAAACCAACAAAAAGCCAAGTAGTTCGCGCAAATCTATCTCAAAGCAATAAATTTTTTGAAATAGTTATGAATACAAATTCAATCAACAATAACAGAAATTTTAGAGATAAGGAAACTGAAATAATAAATAAAGAACTAAAAGAAATGTGTAATGAGCTATTGAATGCCAAATTCATCGATAGAAATATCCCTTTAATCACTGATAATGGATATATATTGCATAAAAATAAAACAGGAATATTTTTAGATCAAATACACTACACTAAGTTAGGTGGAGCATATGTTGGAGAGTATATATTAGATTACGTTAAAAATAATTAACAAGAAGTAGTATTGAGGAACCTAATAAAATAATTAGAGTTCCTCAATTAAATAATAACCAACTTCCATTTTGAAATTAATCATTATTCCACCAGCTAAAATGCAAAATTTCTTTCAACATTTACAAAAAGCACGATGTCAGGATTATATTTCTTAATAACTTGTTCTATCTTTTTAGGATCTTGATTAAATCCATAACAATGAACAACCTTATTGAAATAGTCAGATAAATAGCCTTTTAATGCATGTCCAAAAGAGTCAGATAAAAGAAGAACAGTTCTATCATCTCGAGCTGAATCGTTAACCACAACTGTACCAAAATCTGGTAAATCAAATTTCAATTTTGAGTCATAAATGAGCTTATCTGAATTGATGTCATAAATTTGAATTATTGGAAGATTTTCTCGAGTAGTTTGAACATCATCTAAAAAATCATTTTTAGGCTGTATAATGTTTCTTACAAGATCACCATTTTTATGTTTGAAGAACGTTAACTCATAGTCATAAGGCTTGTAATCATTTACAATCTTAGGCATTAAATAATCAAAAGCAACCTTAGCACCTGCTAAATTCCAATGTGTATCATCAGTATAGTATAAAGATTGTTTTATTAGATTACTTTTATAAGAACGTATCGCTTCAAAAGGATCAATTACTACAAATCCGTTACTTTCAAACACACTCATAAAATCAGAAAATAATCTGTAATGACCAGGTTTACCATAGTGTTGATCCATAAATTCAGGATAAATACCGTGTTTATCAGGACCAACAACATAAAAAAACTTTCCTTTTGAAAATGAAGAAATTTCTTTTAAATAAGGCAGTTTTCTATTAAACAAAAACTTGTTGTAAACTATTTTATCTAACAAAAAACTATGTTGCCGATATGAATTTGATGACAAACTATCAGAAAAAAACAACCATCCATCTCTTCCTTCAATGGAAATCTCGCTTTTATCAAATTTAAAGAATGTAAAATATTTCTTATAAAGAGGAAAAAACTTTTCTTCAAATTTAACCTTATAAAAAATTCTGTCAGTTACATAATTTTTCAAATTAGTAAAGAAAAGAGTTGTTCCAAATTCAGGAAAAGCGGTAATATTTCTGTTTTCACCTTTTAAAACAAGATCACTTGGGGTGGTAATGATACCTGATACAGGAATAAAAAAGATTATAAAAAGTAGAAAAATTCTAATTATCTTCATCTTGTTTCAAACCTAGAAATTAAAGTAAATGAATGGATTTTGCGCACCAAAATACATTACAAGAATAGACAGAACAAACAGCGCTGAATTAATACTGTATGTAAGTGTACTAATTGATGCTTCTTTTGAATTTGAAGAATCAAATTTCTTTAATGTTATAAATGAAATTACGATACCAACAACAAAAGCGATATAGTTAAGTACTTTGTATGAGCAGATGCTTGCATTACCAGAATTGCTAATTCCAAACATCACTGATAAGTAATCAACAGCCTGCGTAAGGTTATCTGCTCTGAAAATAACCCAGCCAATCAAGACAACAAATACTGCGTACAGATGAGTCAATAATGAAGGAATTCTCTCAAGTACTTTTCCTAAAAAAAGCCTTTCTAAGATTAAGAAAATACCATTATAAAGGCCCCACACCACAAAGGTAAAATTAGCTCCGTGCCATAAACCGCACAAGAAGAATACAGTAATTAGATTAAAGTAAATACGACTTGTTCTTACTCTAGAGCCACCTAATGGTATATATACATAATCCCTTAACCATGAGGATAACGAGATATGCCATCTTCTCCAAAACTCTTTTATGGATCTACTTTTATATGGACTCATGAAGTTTTCAGAGAATCTAAACCCAGCCATAGCAGCAAGTCCAATTGCCATATCTGAGTATGCAGAGAAATCGAAATAGATCTGCAACATATATGCAATAGCTCCTTCCCAAGCATCTAACATTGAAATATCGGTAATGTTATATGCAAAAGCAAGATCAGCCATAGGAGCTACAGAATTTGCAATCAGGATTTTTTTATTTACACCTAAAATAAATCTGTATAGTCCATAGTTAAATAAGTTTGAATCATAGGTTCTATTATCTAAATCATCGGTTACTTGCATGAATCTAACAATAGGTCCAGCGATTAGATGTGGAAACATAAAGAAGTAAGTTAAAAAGTTTATAAACTTACTTTTACCGTTTAACTCACCGCGGCTTATATCAATAAGGTAGCTTACAGCATGGAAGGTAAAGAAACTGATTCCTAAAGGCAAAGCTCTGTGCTTAAAGTTTATGTTCTCAACAACTCCACTGTCTTGAAGAAGAGATACTATCCAATAGGCATATTTATAAAAGATGAGAGCTAAGATATTTATTGCAACAAATATTATTAGTAATAATCTTTTGCAAACTTCACTTTTAGATTTAGATACTTCAAGAATATATCCAAATATGTAATTAAGAAAACCATAACACAAAAGAACCTTAAAGGAACTATGGTCACCATCAAACGAGTAAAAGAACAGACTTACTGCAATAAGACATAAATTTCTGATAAAGTTTTTTCTTTTAGATAAAAGATCGGTTATTAAAAAGAGAGGAAAAATAAAAAAAATGAAAGGTAAACTTGCAAAGACCATTAGTAAATTCTATTCCTTTTTATCAGCGCTATCACAAAACATAGCCAGTTCTCATAGATGACTATTGTAGTAAATTTGACAGAACTTCTAATTCATACATGTTGAAAGTTCTTTTTTCACGTTTTCAATATCAAAATTCTCTACAATTGACTCAGATATTTCTAAGTAATCATTGAGATTATTCGCATTGATCTCATTCTCTTGATTTGCTATGGAATCAATCATTAAAGAATTAATTTTATCAGAATAATGCAAAGGATCTTTATAATTCTTTAAATCTGAAACAAATGCTTGATCATCAAATCCATATAAATGACAGTTTGATCTTTTATCACATTCAGAGACGAAATATTTTAAGAAATTACGTGTCCAATCATACTCATTTTTTGCAGCTGATAACTTAATTTTATAGTACAGAGCAGAATATGGTGGCTCTACAAAATAGAACTCTGTTTTATTGTGCTTATCAGTAAGTGAGAAAACATTATCCTCAGTATATTTGATTTGGTATGCAAGATTATAACTATTTATGGCTATTGATTTTTGATAATTATACAAACTGTCTTTTAGAAGAATTTTTGACTTTATAGGCCATGAGCATAGTCCACTAAAACTGTTTGCATATTTTGGATCAATAATCCAAGCTGTTGGTCTATCCAATCCTACTTTTGAGCCAATACAAGTTTTGCTTTTAGACAAGGTTAACAGGCACTGCAAAGGCTCCTTTCTAAAGTAAATAAGAAAATCATTAAAAGGATTTCTATCATATAGCTTTTGCCAATCATCGTTTGTTTTGGGAGCAAAATGAAGAGGGTCTAAGTCGATAGAATATATTACTTTTTTGATATCGTGAACTGAAAAAGCATAGTTTAGAACTAACTTGCGCTCTATAAAGGATGACCCCTCTAAAGAAAGATTAAGGAACAAGTTATCAGTATCTGGAAATAACTTTTTACTAGCCTCTACAGATGAAGTGTTCTCAAGCATGCTTGATCCAATGATTATTCCAGAAACATTTGTATTTTCATTTAGATATGATCTTGCTTGCAATCTCATACTTTTAGCAAACAAATTGCCTGGATTTCTAAAAATATGGCTAGGATCATAAAGATAGATTGAAAGTAGATATACTGGAAATAGCAAAAGATAAGCTATAAATACTGTCAAAAAAGTCTTCTTAAAACTCATTTTATCTTTACTTTGAGATAAATAAAAAACAAAACTAGAAAGTCTGGAGCTATACTTGAACACAACTAAAACTCAATTACTTTTTATGAACTTTAAACTTCATCTTTAAACCTAAAAGACATAGCACATAATGCTCATGATAATAAGTTAAAGAGAAAATTCTTTGTAAGAATGTCAGATGCTGATGCTCAACACCATCATACTTAATGCAATATTTTCTATCAGACTTAAAAAGTTTCTTAATAAACTTTGAGCTATGAGATGTCAAAGACTCTAAGTGTTTAACCTTAAGGTTAGTGATTAAATAGTTTTGTCTACCTGCCTGCTGATTTCTTCTAAAAAGGAAATGATCACCATAGAATACCTTTATTTCATTTGGTATTTCAAAATAGTTCTCTTTTTTACCAAAGTAAGCAGATCCCCAAAAGCCAGCCATCTTATCTGACTTTTCAAACTTAATATCTGTATCTTTTGGATAAGAATCAAATTCACTCTTAGGGGTATTAGTTGCACAGTCAATACCAGCTAAACCTACTGATTCATCAGAAATTGATAAGAACTTATCTACAGCTTTAAAAAGATTCTTAGGAAAAATAATATCATCATTTAAAATGCCAAAGAAAGGAATTTCTTTTGAAGATAACTTAATACCTAAATTCCAGGCTGGATTTACAAATAGATTCTCTTTTTGAGCAAAAACTTTGACCTTTTTTAAATCAGTCTTAAAACCTTTGCATGAATTATCAATAACTAGAATTTCCCCTACAGAATCATCACCATCAAGTTCTAACAACAATTTATTTAGAACTTCAAGATTTTTTTGCATTGTAGGAATAATAATTGAAAGCATAATTCTCCAATATCAAGAATTCTTTTTACTTAAGCTAAAGCCTAAGTTCATAGACCAAACAATCTAGATTACAATAACATCATTTTCTTGATTACTTATTATTTTGTTTTGGTAATCTTATTTTCAAACATTTAAACAGGACTAAGTAACCGTTATCTGATTTATCTTCAATCCTAGAAAAGAACCTTACAAACTTAGAAAACCATCGATGTCTTAATTTAAAAGATAAGAAATAGCTTGTTGTTGAATGAAAGAAAAATCTAAAAGACTCGTTGAATGTGCTGTAAGGATCTGTAATTGAATATCCTTGTGAAGTAACCAACCAACCGAAGACTCTTTCCATTACATGAGCTAAATCATTCTCATTTTTTCTGTTTACAACGGCAAATTGATTTACATCAAAATTCATTTCTTGCATAGGCTTAAAGATAGTAGCTCTGCAGATAAACATGGTACCTGCGACATATTCTACTTCATCATAAGGCTTTGCCGTAATTCCTACTTCAGACAAGAGTTTTCTTGCCTCATTAAGGCAATAAACTAAATGAGGATTATCTGTAGTTTCTCTTGTTTTATCAAAGAGTCTATGATTGTTAATCATACCTACAGAAGGATCTTTAAACGCTTCTAGACATTTGTAAAAATTCTCTTTTGAAGATATGAATGATAGCAGCATATTTCTCCAGTACTGACCTCTAAAGAAATATTTATTATCAATAATGGCAACAATCTTGCCCATATCTCTTTTTGTATGAAGCTTTATCAAAAACTCATATTCATCAAGATTTACTGTCTTTAATGCTTTAATAAAAGGCCAAATGTCATATCCTCTATTTTCACATAGCTCAACTTTAGCCTTAGGATAGTGTTCTTTTACTTTAGATGAGAGCTCATCAATGTTACTTGTTGTAGTAACAATAAGATCAAATGAATCTTTGGGCAGATTTTGAATACAGCTATCTAGTAAGTTCCACAAATCGTGGTAGTAGACATGAGCTATGACAAGGAATTTCTTCATTTAAATGTTTAGGTATTCTGTAAGATCTTAACTAACTCTGAAATTTAGTGAATTATACCAATAATCAGCTTAACTTACTTAGAAAATCTAAGATCTTATCCAATACAATATCAGAACTATCAGATAATTCTAAAATGAGACCCTTAGGATACACTGAGACTTGATCTGCCTGACCTCCAAGATTAAAGCAAGCAACAGGTACATTCATGGCAATAGCTTCACTGGTTGTATATGAGAAAGTTTCTGCCCATATGGAGGGAATTAAAACTAAATCTATTTTATTTTTTTCTAGAATATCTGGAAGTTCTTCTCTCTTATAAGCACCTGTTACTGTCATATTCTGAGGTGCATTTACATAATCTCCAATACAAAATATTTGAACTTTTTTATTTAATTCAAATTCAATATTGATCTGCTTATCAGAGCTATTGTTTTGATTTAGGCATTTAGAATTATTTATTTCTTTATTTAAACACAAAATATCTTGTTCTTTATTGAATTTATCAATTGAACAAGACAGTAGCTCAATAAATTCTTTTCCCTTTGGAATCGTATCTACTTTACCTAAAACAGCTATATTAACACTATCATGAGTGTTTACCTTAACTTGTCTTAAAGGACATACAACATGAGGCACAAACCTTAATTTTGAAGAAATTGCAGGATAGAATTTATTCACAATTTCACATGAAGACTTTGAAAAACAAACAACTTCTGAGACATCTTCTAACAATGATTTTTGCCACATTTTTCTCCAATCTGAAATATTTATAAATTCATCATAAAATAGCTTGAATTCATACTCAGGCATTAATGATTGATATTTATTAACACAGTCTTCACAGCTAATATCAGTGTCAAAACCACAGAACTTATTATCAGCTGAAATCAAATTGCAATTTGGGCAGATAAAAAAGAAGTCATGAACATTATAGGTAACATCAATATTCTTATTATTGAAGTGTAGCTCATGAACAAAACTCAAAACTTCTTTTATGTTTCTATAGGCAACAAGACTATTTAATACTATCTTTGTGACGTTAAGTTCTTTTAATAATGTCTTGATTTCATCGAAAGATAAAGTAAATCCTGTAAAAAATTCACCATTTGGAAAAGAGATGACGAAGCTACGGTATAAGTGGAAATACTGTAATCTTACGATTACATATTCGCCTTTATATTCTTTAAATTTATTAAAGGAATAGCTTTGAGTTCCTCCACCTAAAGAGTGATCTATCCAAAGCATTATTTTTTTATTTGAAATAGAAATTACTTTATTTAGTTTTTTTGAAAAAACTCTGAAAGACTTAAACTTTGAGTCATAAAAAGGGTAACTTTTATAAGTTTTAATTCTCAGAGAAAACTTATTGAAGAGGACAATTTGTTTTGAAAAGAATGTCTTTTTTATAAAAAAAAATTGTACAAAATTCATAATGTTATTTCTTACAACGTAAAAATATCACTTAATCGTATCATTCAGAAAAAAAAGTTAAAAATATCAAATGAGTTTTAAAGCTCCTTCTGAATGAATCGAAAAAAAATTTAAACCAAGCGGAGTGAAAAACACAAATTTAATCAAGTGCATTTTTATATAAGGAACTATACAAAAAAAAGAAAGAAACCTATAAATTACAGCCACTAATATATTTAGGATTACGTTCAGAATTTCTTTCTACAAAGAAAAGCCTGTTCTTACAAGATTTAGAATCATGCATCATTTTTGAAAGTTGTTTAGCCCCCAAGATTGTTTTTATATTGTTATAAATAGAAGAAAAAGAATTTTGATCATAGCAGAGAACAAGTGCTACACATAAATTTTGATGGGTCAAAAGAGTTTTTATAACATCGGCATCTGCAAGTGAGCAAGAATGCCCATAAATAATTAGATTAAATCCATATTTTTTCTCTTTTAAGTTTAACTTATGATTTAAGTATTCATGACATAAGTTCTCAAGCTCACAAAAATCAACTTCAATATGTTTTAAATCTCTTTGTGTTTGTTTGTATAAAGAAGATGAATACTGATTTACATCGATCTTAGAAGCTAAACCGACATCTTCATTCATTCCAAAAATTGCTGTATAATCTTCGCTTTTTCCATTTACATGGACAGTAATATCTGAGAACTCAGAAAATAATTCAGACAAAGAGCTGTAATTATAATTTAAGACCGAATAAATATTACTAAAGATATCAATTTTCTTTATAAAGGGAGCATTCAAAACTTCACAATACAAAGATAGTTCTTCTAGAAGACGACTTTTTAAAGAACTCGTATAATTTAGATTTCTTTTTAAAAGAGTTATCTGAAAATTTAAAAATTCACAAAATTCATAAGTAAATTTGTTCAAATCCTCTAAAAATATAGATGAAAAGTTCATATTATTGGAGAGATTTAGGTGTTCACATATGTCTGATAAATACTTCTTAAAGTAGTCATTCGAACTATAGCGATCAATTAATTTTTTATTTTTTGTTAATAGACATTCAATCAAACTTTCTATATCTAACCAACCATTGATCTTCTTATGCTCATTTTTGTCAGTTAAATTTAAAAATTCTAGGAAATCCTTTTTAATTTTGCCTTTTGTTTCAGCTTTTAAAGTTGATAGATCATCCCTACATTCAACGCCAAAAAAAATGTTTTTAAGATAATCGTTAAAGTCGGATTTCGTCACCTTTACATGAGAGAAAATTATTTTTTGCAGTTCCACACAAACATCATTCTGACACTCTTGTTTCAGTATTGCAAACAAACAAGATAAAAGAACATTCTTTATTAAAATATTTGACTTTGAATTATTATCATAAAAAAAATCGCTTGCTCTTTCTTCAACAATTTCAAAAATGTTGATAATAGGTTTTTGGTATTTATTTAAATATTCTTGCTCTAGCTTTTTTAATTCTTCTATAACTTTTTCATAGCAATTTCTACTATTTCTTGCATTTTGTAAGATATCTAGCATATATAAATAAAGAAGAAAATCCTCATATCTAGATTTCAACCCTAGCTGAAGATCAAAGCCATTACCTAATAAGAGAACGGTTGGAGTACCATTTTCTTGCTCATATTCTTTTGAAAACACAATTCCCATAGACCAGTCCTGAAGTAAATAACAGCTTTCGAATTATTTTAATAAATGAGCATTATCTATAAATAATCATTGCAAAAACAATGAAAGCTCAAGATCACAATGATGTTGTAGCCAGTTTTTAACCAGTTTTAGGCAGATTTATCTGCCTTGTATTGTGGCTTATTTTATTAAGCCACGACCAAAAGCCTCAGTTGTTACCAACAAAGACGTTCTTTAACAATGTGATTCAAAAATCAAACTCTAACGGAGTTTTCTTTTGCTTTTAATCTTGCTAATTCGTCTTACCAGATTAGCAAGTTTGAAACTGTCGTCTACTTGGTTCTCATGACCTGTAACTTCAAGGTTATCAGGTACATCATTACCTGTAGGTTCTGGCTCTTTGTAAAAGATACCAATGAATCTTTCATCATTCTCTATTTCTGACATATCTTTAGTAAAGAATGCTTTTAGGAACATGAAGTTGGTTTGAGCTTTTCTAGCTAAAATCTGTAAGCTTTCAAAAGACCATGGCTTACCATTGTAGTAAGTTACATGATCTCTAATGTAGCTTAATACATTGCAGGCAATCTTGGTGTAGACAGTTGAGTTCTCAATGTACTCTTTATTTCTTAAAGGTAGTGCATCCTGACCAAAGACTACATCAATCACCCCAGTGACGACTTTCAATCTGCCATCTTGAGAGAATGATATCTTGCATAGTAGATGCAAAAGAATCATCTAAACCATCAGGTGTAATAGAGCTGATAAAGTATCTGTCTTCTCTGTCTTCAGTCTGAACACCAGAGCTTTTATAGATTCTGCTAGTTCTTACTCTGATTACAGAATGAACATGAGACCATTTTCTTTTCAACTCTGTGCTTAAGATATCTTCAGCATTGAGAATAGAAATCTCTTTAGTCTCAATTCTGCCATGCTCAGTACTGGTTCTAGATGAGGATAGAACTTCACCTTGAAACTTATCTACATCTAACCTACTGAATGCTTCTTCAATTACATCAAAGAGTTCACCCTGGTTAGCTTCATGGCAGACTAAGAAGTCTGCAAATGCTTTTACTACAGCCTCTAAGGTTACAGTTCTAGTATTGATAGCATCCCATGTGAGAATACAGTTTCTAAGGTTTAAAGTTGCTATCATCTCAAGGATAGCCTCTGCTTCATGGTTTTTCTTATCTACAGCTCTCTGAGATATGGTTAAACCATACTTGGTTGAATATAGGCTGACCAAATCATAACCTGTGCTCTTACGGGCATCATTACCTTTCTTGGTCTGTCTTGTAGCTCTGATATTCTGTCCGTCAGCTGCAATAACATCTCTTTGATATAATGACGCTCTAACATCTTGGATCATTGAAGTTTAATTCAATAAGTATGATCTCTTAATCACATTTTTAAAGAACAAAATTAGTGTGCAACTAATTTGTTTGATACAAGTACTCGTTCTGTAAAGTCAATACAGAATTCAATAGTTACATGTAAAGCAAAAATAACTGTAATAAAACCGTGGCCAAGAATTCTGCACCTAAAATAATGTAATGAAACATATCAAGCATGGATTTAAATCTCTTTAATAATCTAAGTCGACGATAAAAAGAGAAAGCTTTTGGTTTTGACAAATCAAATCTCAATTGTCCACAAAAACACAACAGAACAGCAAAACAAACAGCAACATTAAGCATAGCAAAATAAAATATAGAATTTATGTGATTAATGTAGCTATATATAAAAAGACGTACATTCCAAATGATGATAAATAAAGTCATTACTATATATTTAGTATTTCTTATGTGTAATTTCATAAAACACCTCAATTTTATTCGTGAATTAAATTCATTATACCTTAAATTCAAGATATATGTATATAAAAACTAATTTATTTCGCAAATTATTTATACATGTCAATAAAATTGATATATGTCAATTAAATTGACATATCAATTATATGAATACATCAATAAAATTGATATAAAAGAGTTTTACGACTCATCAAATGCGAGTCTATCGTATTTGAATTAAATACACTTAATACTTTTGTTAAGTATAAGACTATAGAATTGTTAAACTTTTCGGAAAAATTGGGGTGATCAAGGCTTTTAATAATTTACTAATAATCATCAAATAGACAATATGAAGTGACCTCCGCGAATGTAAATTCGTGGATTTACCGTGTAAA
>SAMEA104315429__coassemble_1334_pt1 | contig 12194 bp, 10 predicted proteins | sample SAMEA104315429__metabat2_low_PE_042 | metagenome-assembled genome bin SAMEA104315429 (sample SAMEA104315429) | gut metagenome | biome: Monkey gut; feature: monkey-associated habitat; material: faeces | place: China | collected 2013 | reverse complement strand
TTGAAGCAGGTGTTGTATATGCAGCATCTGAGAACACCAACGATGTAACCTTCCATGTAAACGGTTCATACCAGTTCTAATGTAAGGTAACTAAATCAATGTAGCCTTTAACAAGGCTACATTTAAAAAGGATCTTCGACATAAAAAGTGGAAGATCCTTTTCACATTTGTTCACCTTATCTTTTATCTTCACTTAACCGACACTACTATAATTGAGTAATGAGGTGGCAGTATGGTAAATTCAAACAATACGGATCCTTTTATAAAAAGGCTATTCTTAATCGGCACAGGAATTCTGTGTTTACCTTTTCATTGGCTGCATTCACTGCTGTTTTTGTCAGAAAGGCTAGGTAGTAGTGATGTATCAGAGCTATCTAACAATCCCATCAATTCAAATCGAAATCGCAAGGATGATGTTTCTTCAAGTGCAAAGAATAGTGAAACTGATGAGAATAGTGACGATGTGTTTGAGCCTGTTCAACCTATGAATTTTGATGATCCTTTTGATCCTATAAATCCTAATAGCATCAATAATCCTTTTAATCCACTGAATCCTAACAGCATCAATAGCCCATTGAATCCATTGAACCAGACAGATCCTGCAAGTCCCTATTACCATGGAGATGATTTATTAGATCCATCAAATCCTCTTAACTATAACAATCCAGCAAGTCCTTTTTGTCAGGATGACAGTAGTATTGATCTTTTTTCTGACAGCTCTTCACAAGATCTATTTTCAGGAGATTCCTTTGGTGACGGTTTAGGATCTGTTTTTGATGACAGCTTTTCAAGTGGTTTTGGCAGTGGCTTTGATGATCACTTCTAATAAAATTCGTTTATATTAAAGCAAAGATGGCTTATAACGAAAAACTTTGCTTTGACTCTTTCCTAAAGCTAAAATCTAATCTAAACAGTAAGATCAGCTAGCCAGCGTCCTTTCGTATAGCCTATGAATAAGAGAATAAATCCCAAGATCTCTCCGCTATATAGGAATGGATAGGCGGTATAGAAGGAACTGCCAAGATATACAGCAATGGCTGTAAATGGAAGATCACAGCACCAAGTTGTAAAGATGTTGCAGTACAGGGTGTAACTGTTCTGACCTCCTGCTCTTAAAATACCGTTTACAAGCATCATATTAAGCATGCACAGAACACAGTAGATACTTGCTACATTAAGTGCATAAGAAGCAAGTGCCAACTGATTGTCATTAAAGTTTAGACACTGAATAATTACAGGTTTTAGTAAGTAGAGTAATACACCTGTTATTAAGCCTAATATACCAATCCACTTTAAAAAGCTTTTTGCTGTAGCTTTTGCTCCTGTGAAATCTTTCTTACCTAAAAGACCACCAATTGTTACAGAAGATGCTACAGATAGACCGTAATACAAAGCGTACATCAGATTGAAAAATGGCACTAGAATACAGTAGGTTGCAAGTTCTATAGTACCTATCTTACCAACTAAGATCTGGCTTATCATGGCGCCTACAGCAAAGACAACAGAGCTTGCTGTACATGACACACTAAGCCTTTTTAATCTGGAGACAACTGTAGATGGTAAAGGATTAGAGATACTTTTATAGATCCAGTGACCTTTTACTACAAAGAAGCCAATGAGGATTACAAATTGAATTACTCTAGCCAAAGTTGTAGCTACAGCAGCACCTTTAACTTCCATAGGCGAAAAGCCAAAATTTCCACCGATAAAGCAGTAGTTAAAAAAGATATTTAAAAGAATGGTGATAGTGCCGATTACAAGTGGAGTAAAGCCATCACCTGTTGATCTCATACTTGATTCACATAAGATCACAAAGAAGGTCAGTAACTGAACTAATGAACTCCAAACAAGGTAAGTTGAGCCTTGATCAATAACATTCTTATCATCAGTCTGACATAAGATGAAATAAGAAGGCATAAAGGTCATTAAGATTACAGGAATTGTAAAGATAGTAAGTCCTGAGAACAGGGACTTATTAAAGATACTCTTGGCGCTTTTAAAATCACTTTTACCAGAAAATTGAGCAATTAAAATACCTGCTGCCTGAGAAATACCAGACATGATCATAATGATTAAAAAATGCCATTTTGAGGCTAGTCCTACGGCTGCAGCAGACTCGGTTCCATAGGAGCTTACCATAACCACGTCGGTTAAAGATAATAGTGCTACTAGCATGCTCTGTAATGCTACAGGCAGACCTACTCTTACAATATTCCTTACAATGACACGGTTAATGTTACTAGGACTGCTTTTTAGTCCATCGCTTTCATAGTTGATTGTGCTTCCCATAATTTTGCCTTTTATTTATTTTTGAGCAAAATACCACAACGTTACGATTTTTGTATGACAAAAACATCAAAAAATAAAAGGTGAGAGTTGAGACTAAAAAGCCACATAAGAAGATAACTTATATGGCTTATTGTAGAAATTGTAAATAGAGATATTTTTTAAGAGACAGTTAATCTCTTTATAGAGAGTGTCCTAATTCTTTAGCAATTCTCTCAGGTAAATCATCTTCCCAGGTTAAAGGATCAGAGTACACAAGATTTCCATCAACATCACGCATTACAACTTTTGCAATTTGTGCATTTAAAATTAGTCTTTGACACATTGAGCAAGGACGCATTTGTTTAGTTCTGCTGTTAGTTGCTACATCTGTACCTGCAAGATATAAAGTACCGCCTACAATATCTAATGGATTACCATTGATAATAGCATTAGCTTCAGCATGAACTGCTCTGCATAGCTCATAGTGAGTGCCCGGTTTAATCTTACACTTTTCTCTTAAGCACTCATTTAAGTCAACACAGTTAGCTCTGTGTCTTGGTGCTCCGTTATATCCTGTTGAGACAATTCGTCCATCCTTAGAAACAATAACAGCACCATAGCGACGACGTAGACAGGTTGAACGCATGGAAACAGCAACAGCAATCTCCATAAAAGATTGATCTTTTGAAGGACGGATATAATCGGTCATATTGGTTCTCTTATAGTTTTTTATTGGATGCAGCAGATGTTCTTAAACAATGAAATACTTTTTATAAAGTACATGAAACTTCATTATATTTCATTGTAGTAATTCACATTTAAATGAGAATGTTATAAAAAAATGTACAAACATACAACGTAGGTAGTCTGCAATTTTTTATCTACTAGACTACTACTTTGTTTTTGCATGTAAATTTACTTGATATTATATACATTTATGTATATATTTATGTATATATTTATGCTGTTAAATCATTTCATGACTTAACGGTTTTTTTGATATTAAATGTTTATTTATGAAATATAAACAATTTGTAAATGAACTTAAGAATCAAGGTGTTGTATTTGTTGAAATGACTAACCACACTAAACTTTACTACAAAGGTAAGCATTCAACGTTAAAGCGACACCCATCTCAAGAAATTTCTAATCAGCATGCAAATTTGATTAGAAAGCAATTGGGACTTAAGTAGTTATTTGCGGAGTGAAATATCTCCGCAAATGCTACGTTTTTATGGAGTTTTATTATGGCAAATCGTGGTTATAAAGCTTCCTTAAAATCTAACGGTGAAGGTGGCTATATCGTTACTTTTAAAGGTATTCCTGAAGCTATAACTGAAATATGGTCTATGGAAGAGTTTCAGAAAACAGCAACAGATTGTTTAATCACAGCTATTGATTTCTATATTGAAGATCGTAAGACTTTTCCATTGCCTGAGGAAGTAGACGAAAATGAAAAAGATGTTGTTTATCTCCCTGTTTCTGTAATGGCAAAAGTTTTATTGTTAAATACAATGGTATCATGTAACATAAGACCGGTGGATTTAGCCAAAAAAATGCATATTCATCCTCAGGATGTTACTAGAATATTGAACACCAATCACACAACAAAAATTGACACCTTGGCGAAAGCCTTAAAAGTTTTAGGTAAAAATTTACAAGTTAGCATCTAGTTTGATTACAGATTTAATCAAAAAAACCTTGCTCCCTCAAATGAGGGAGCTTTCTTTGAAAATAAAATTTTATTGATTTTTACCCAATTTCATGTATACTATCGCTCGCTGTGTTTATGGTCGCATTACGCAGTTATCTTTTAATATTTTATAGGAAACATGAAAATGGCAATTACTTTAGATGCTACTTCACGTACTGACTTAGGAAGAGGTGCGAGCCGCCGCCTACGTCGTGAGTTCAAAACTCCAGCTATCATCATCGGTGAAGGCAAAGACGCTTTATCAATTACCTTAGATGAGAAGAAAGTTATTACTGCTTCTTTAAAGGATGAGTTCTACAAAGAAGTAGAAATCAATTTAGACGGCAAGTCAATCAAGGTTAAGCCTGTTGACATTCAGCGTCACCCAGTTTCAGAGCGTATCTTACACATCGATTTCCAGCGTATCTAATAATTTTTGATACCTAAGTAAGATATATGAAAGCCATTCTTGCAAAGAGAGTGGCTTTTTTCATATATTGTATATAGATATTTTGTTTTGTCCTAGTTGTGACTTAGCATAAGTGTGAATGTTCTTATTGAATTATCAATTAAAAGTCACCATTTACTAAAGAACACAAGTTAAAAGACAGAGCTTAACTTTATTCATTTAGTATTGTCTAAAGTAGTTTTGTCTAGTTTTGTCAAAGCACAGAGCTAACATTCTTATAACACTAAAGCTTGTAGCATACTAGAAGTCTTTGTAGGGAAAAGTTTCATGTCAGATAATCTTTGTTTAGGTCATATGATTGAGCGTAAGGTCGTTGATATCACAGATCAGGGCGCTTTTGTCGATGCTGGTGCATTTGGTGATCTTTTCGTACCTCATAAGCAATTACCTAAAGATCTTAAAATAGGTGACATGTTAAGAGTGTTCCTTTTCAAGGATGGTGGTCGTGTTTTAGCTACTGCAAGACATCCATATCTTGAGGTGGGAATGGTAGGTCGTCTTACTGTTACCTCAATTGATTGCGGCACTGTATACATGGATCTTGGTATTCCAAAAGAACTCGTAGTTCCTGTATCAGAACAGCGTTCTGCTTTTGAAGTAGGTATGTCTGTTTTAATTTTGGTTACTATGGATGAACAAGGCAGACTTTTTGGTACACAGCGTTATAACTCATATATTCGAGACGCTTCTAATAAAGGAGAGTTTAAAGTAGGTCAGAGAGTAACAGCTGTTGCTGTATCTCATACACCATTAGGCTACAGAATGGTGGTAAATGACTCTGTTTATGGTCTTTTATATAAGTCTGACGTAAAAACACCAATTAGAATTGGTAAGAGACTAGATGGCTATATCATTAAGATTAGAGAAGATGGCAAATTAGATGTATCTTTGCAGGAACCTGGTCTTTTAGGCATTGAGCATGCTGCAAGTCTTTTATTGAGAATTTTAAAGACCTCAAATGGTTTCTTAGCTTTTAATGATAAGTCAGATCCTCAGGATATTGAGGATTACCTGCATATGTCGAAAGGCAAGTTTAAAAAAGCTATTGGCAATCTCTATAAATTAAGATTGATTGAGATGGTTGATGATGGCATTAAGTTAACTAAAGAAGGCACTGACTATGTAAATAAAAACAGTCAGCAAAACGGTTAACTGTTAAGTATTGATAGTAAAGAGTAGTCAACTTATAGTTTAGGCATTTTAAGTTACTCAAAAGAGATTTTTAGATAAGGATAATGATGGAATTTCTATATTCTTTAGCACTATATTCAAGCAAGCTGGTAGTTACAGTAGCTTTAATTCTTTTTGGTCTTATAACTCTTTTAATGGCAGTTAAAGGTCTTAAATCAGCTAAAAAAGATAACGAAGATAAGTTAAAGTTCACTGATCTTAAAAAAGAGTTCAAAGAGCGTAAACAGGAGCTTGAGGATGCTATCTTTGAAGCTGATAGCTCAAAGACTGAAAAAGAAAAGAAAGCTTTCTTAAAGCAAAAAGCAAAAGACGAGAAAAAAGAACCTAATAAAAATGAAAAAGCCTTAAAAGAAAAGATTGAGAATGCAGAAAAAGAAGGTAAGTTCTGCCCAGAGAAAGTCTTTGTAATCGAGTTCTATGGTGATCCTAAGGCAAGCTATAAGGATGACTTTATCAAAGAGATTAACGCTGTTCTTGATGTGGCAACAGATAAAGATGAGTTAATTTTAAATCTTGAGTCACCAGGAGGTGTTGTAAACGGCTATGGTCTACTTGCTTCTCAATTAGAAAGAGTAAGAGAAAAAGGCATTCATCTTACAGTCTGTGTCGATAATGTAGCAGCTTCAGGTGGCTATTTAATGTCATGCGTTGCTAACAAGATTGTAGCCGCACCTTTCTCCTATGTAGGTTCTATTGGTGTGGTAGCCCAAATTCCTAACTTTAATAAAGTATTAAAGAAACATGACATTGACTATGAGCAGGTTACAGCTGGTAAATACAAGCGTACACTTACCATGTTCGGTGAGAATACTGAGGAAGGTCGAGAGAAATTCCGTCAGGAACTTGTAATGATCCATGACAGATTTAAAGCTATTGTTGCAAAATATCGTCCAAATATGGATGTTGAGCAGTTTGCAACAGGTGAATTTTGGTTAGCAACTGATGCAAAAGAGCGTGGTTTAGTTGACCAAATTGACACTTTTGATGCATATTTACAGAAAACAGTAGAATTTACAAAAGTTTGTGCTATAAAGATTAGCATTGAACATGAAGAAAAGAAGTCATTTGTAGATATCATTAAAAAGTTTTTTATGGCCAGAACTTGGACTAAAGCAATTAAAAACGAAGTCCAGGATACAATGATTGAACAAGATACAGGCCGTTATTAAGAGAAAAAGGATTTTACAATGGGCAAATCGCTGGTAATCGTGGAGTCTCCATCTAAGGCAACTATCATCAATCGCTTTTTAGGTGATGATTATGTAGTTCGCGCTAGTGTTGGCCATATCAGAGATTTGGCTAACGGTTCATCCTCAAAGGCAGAAACAGCCGATGGCAAAAAAGTCAAGCTTACTAAAGAAGAAACTTTAGTTAAGAACATGGGTATTGATCCAAATAATCATTGGAAAGCAAACTATGCGATCATGCCTGACAAGCAAAAGGTTGTAGCTGAACTAAAAAAACTCTCAAAAGATGCTGACAAAGTTTATCTGGCAACCGATTTGGATAGAGAGGGAGAAGCTATTGCATGGCACTTAAGAGAAGTCTTAGGTGGCAAGGATGACAAGTATTTAAGAGTTAAATATCCAGAAATTACCAAAGCTGCAATTGCTAAAGCTTTTGAAAATCCAGGCCGTATTAACATGGATTTAGTTAACGCTCAGCAGACACGCAGATTCTTAGACAGAGTTGTAGGCTTCATGGTTTCACCTCTATTATGGAAGAAAGTAGCTCGTGGTCTTTCAGCAGGTCGCGTGCAGTCTGTAGCAGTTGAGCTAATTGTTGATAGAGAACGTGAGATCAAAGCGTTTATCCCTGAAGAGTATTGGAATATTGATGCTATTACCTTAAATCATGATGGGGAGAGCTTAAAGTTAGCTTTAACCTCTAAGAATGGTAAGAAAGTTGAGATCCACAATAAGGATGAAGCAAATTCAATCTTAGATTATCTAAAGTCAGTTCCATTTGTTGTCTCCAAGATTGAAACTAAAAAAGGTAAGCAGTCAGCTCTACCTCCTTTTACCACATCAACCTTACAGCAGGTGGCCAATCAGAAATTAGGTTTTTCAGTACGCCGAACCATGACTGTAGCTCAGCACTTATATGAGCAGGGCTTAATTACCTATATGCGTACTGACAGCGTTAATCTGTCAGCTGAAGCCATCGCTGCAGCTCGTGATATTATCCAGAGAAACTTTGGTGAAAAGTACGTACCTGAAAAGCCAAATTACTATAAGTCAAAAGAATCAGCTCAGGAAGCTCACGAAGCTATTCGTCCTTCGCATCCATTAGATCCACTTCCTGCTCATATTGATAGAGATGGTCAGAGATTATTTGATCTTATCAAAGCAAGATATTTAGCTTCTCAGATGACTCCTCAAGAGTATGAGACTACTAATGTCTCAGTTGATGCTGGTGGTTATACCTTTAGGGTATCAGGTAAGCATGTAACCTTTGATGGTTTTAAACGTGTTTACAATTTCAACAAGAATGAAGAAGTACTGTTACCTGAATTAAAAGAAGGTGAAACACTTAAGGTTGAAGAGTTATTACCATCTCAGCACTTTACACAGCCTCCTGCTCGTTTCTCAGAGGCTAGCTTGGTTAAAGAGTTAGAAAAAGATGGTATTGGCAGACCATCTACATATGCTTCAATTATTTCAACTATTCAGGAACGAGGTTATGTAACTATTAACCATGGTCGTTTCTATGCTGAAAGAATGGGCGAGATTGTAACTGACAGATTACGTTTTAGTTTTAAAGATCTTATGGATAAGAACTTTACAGCTTCAATGGAAAACAATCTTGATGAAATCGCTGAAGGTAAAAAGAACTGGTTAAAAAGCCTAGACAACTTCTACAAATCTTTTGAAGTTGAATTAGAAAAGGCCACAAAGCCTGCAGCTGATGGTGGTATGCCAGAGAACAAACCTTTAGAAATTAATGAGTTTACTTGTCCAGAGTGTGGCAAATACCATATGGCAGTACAGTCTGGTAAGACAGGTATGTTCTTAAGCTGTTTAGGCTATTATGATAAGAGTGTTAAGACAGCTGACAGATGCCATAAGACCTTAAATTTAAGAGCTTTAGACATTGGAGCTTTAAACTCTAAGAATTTGACTGATGAGGAAGAAGCTAATATCTTACGTTCCCGTCCTCGTTGTAACAAGTGCCATTCCGTAATGGACACTTACATCATTGACGAAACTCATAAGCTTCATCTGTGCTCAACTCCAAACTGTGGCGGTTATCTGTTAGAGACAGGTAAGTTTGACTCTGAGATTGAAAAAGGACCAGAGATCCCTTGTGAGAAGTGTGGTCATACCATGGTGCTAAAAGAAGGTCGCTTTGGTAAGTACATGTCTTGCACAAATAAAGAATGTGGCAACACCAGAAAGATCTTAAAGAACGGTCAGGTCGCACCTCCACGCGAAGATCCTGTAGATATGCCTGATTTATTATGTAAGACAGAAGGCTCACACTACGTACTGCGTGATGGTGCAGCAGGTCTTTTCTTAGCAGCGCATAACTTCCCTAAGGTACGTGAGACGCGTCCTCCTAAGGTTATTGAGCTGTTAAATCACCGTGATAAGCTTTCACCTAAGTTCTATTATTTAGCTGATGCACCTGCTTATGACAATGACGGTAATGAAACTGAGATTAGATTTAGCCGTAAGTCTAAAAAGCAGTACATTATGTCTGTAGATAAAGAGGGTAAACCAACCTCATTTGTCGCTTTCTATAACGAGGAGGACAAAAAGTGGGAAGTACAGGAACCTGTAAAATCTACTACAAAGAAGACAGCTGCTAAAAAGACAGCAACTAAGAAGTCTACAGCCAAAAAGACTGCTGTTAAAAAGAATACCAAGAAAGCTTAATTAAGTACTGGTAGGATTTGTAAAGATGGGATCTCAGATGAGCTCCCATTTTTATAAGTGTAGATTAACTATTCTGACTAACTATCTTGCTTGGCTGAAACTTCAGAATAAGTCGACTCTTAAGACTAAAGATCCATAGGGTAGTTTTTAATCTTATTGATGAGTTTTAACTCCTCATCAGAATTCTCATTAACAGAGTTTGAGAGATATTTTAGCTCTGTAACATAATTTGGTAACTGCTTTTCAATCATGGCAGCACATACCTTAAAATAAGCTGTAAGCTCACTGTCTAAGAGTGTTCCTTTGTAGTTATTGCCTCTGAATAAAAAGACAATATTTCTGTAATTGCTACTAGTGGTAAGGGGAGCTACTACTACAGCTTCTTTGTTATTGTTAAATAAGATCTTTTGATACTCTTCATACTCTTTTTGAGAAAAGTCTTTAAAGAACTCTTTTGAGTAATTCTTAACCTCATCCCATTTAACACTCTCAAGATTAGCGCTTACTAATAAATTCGTAATCTGCGTTAATGGTATATTAACTAATGTTTGGCGTTCCTGAGTTAAGACAGTAGCAGGTGAGAGCACTCCAAAATCATCTAATCTGTAGTACTTGCGTCTTACCTCGTTACCATCAAAATACAGAGCATCAATGTCATTGCCATTGAGAGACAGTGGCTTTAACACTTCTAAGCTTCGTTCTTTGACATTGTAATCAACTAAGAATTTACCATGAGAGATAGCTTTACTGATTTGTTCTGCCTTTTGCTCATGAGGTCTTGTCATGTAATTTATTAAGGCTGTGTGCTTAAGATTCAACTCTTTTACAAGATGAATTAAAGCTCTCAATCGACCTAATCTGTCGTAGATTGATAACTTCTCTTTAAAGCCATACTTAAAAGCACATTTTAAAAGGGAATCAGTATTCAGGCATTTACCATCGGTAAAAAGCTCTGAGAGTTTTAATACTTTGTTTACATCTGTAAGAGCATAAACATTATCTAAGATAGTAGGTTCTCTGAATTGTCTAAGACACATGCTTTCTAAGATTTTTAAATTACGAATAGACCAAGTAAAGATAGTTACATTGGGATTATGTAAGATCTTTTCAGCTTCATCTAGAAACCTTTCGATGCTAAGACCATTTTTAATAGTGTAAGGATCGATACCCTGAGTGAAAAGATAACTAGGACTAGGTAATCTGTAGTCATAACCTTTACAGGTAATAAGCTCGTTTTTATCGATAATATTAAAGTTCAAATCTGTTAATACATAGGATAATGAATACAGACTTGGGTATTTATCATCAGGTGAGGTTACTGGCTCTGGAAGTAAAAATAGTAACTTTCTATCGTAGTTTATCATTGTAAAACTGACTGCATCTATTCAATTGCAAAATAAAAAAGTCTTTAAGCTCTTATCTAAACTGATTCTGTTCCGAATTGTATTCAAAGCCTGCTGTTTTTAACTTTTCAGTAAGCTCATTCTTATCAATATCATTAGTGGCACAAAGTTCATCTAATGATGAGTATTCATCACGTAACTGCATATTTACAGCTGATAACAGAATGAATGGATCCATAGTTTTAAAATTAGCTAAAGACATCATAATAAAATCCTCGCATAGATCTAATTTAGTTTAGATACAGTATCGAAAATGTATTTGCCCACAATAATGCCACCTTCAGCGCTGTAGTGATTGTCATCTACAAACAAAGGTACACCGTTGTCGTTATAGGTCTTGTAATAGCCATTACCCAACTCTAAAGGAACGTTTCTATCAATATAAAAGACGTTTTCACGACTATCAGCAAAGGCTTTTAAAGCATCATTGGTAAGAGTGAATTTTTCACCTAAGCGGTTAGGTGTGTTGTGGCATTTGTTCTTATCAATGATCTTAGATAAGAATGAATCTTTAAGATCAAGCTTTAAGCAATTAACTAAAGCCTTGCTGGTGATGATACCTTCTGATACGAGATAGAATTTAAGATCTTTACGTTTATCAATCTCGTAGGCAAGATCTTCAATTAAGAACTTTAAGAAAGCTTTGTAGTTCTCTGTAGTATCCTTTAAAGAGAACTCCTTCATATAGAGGTTGTACTGTACATCCCAGCGGTTTGAGAGAATTACCTTATCACCACTGTGCAACTTGCTTAAAATATCAATATAAGCATCATAATAGTCTTTTCTGATGGTCTTATCTGTAAAGAATGTGTCTTTTAGACTGTTAAAGTTTGGACCATAAGCTAAAGTAGCATGTAAGACATAGAAATAAACAGGAAGCTTATTTATATTGTTTACATAATAACGGTAGTGATCAGCATGACTGTCACCAATCATAAAGATATGAGGTGTTTCCTTCTGGAAACCTGAATGTGTGACATAGCTTCTTTCGTTATATCTTTTAATGGATGGAAGGTAGTCAGGATCTTTAACATCAATCTTATAGAGATCTGATTTACTCTCTGTTCTCATGTAGTTTGTAAGATAGTTATTACCTTCGTTATGGAGAAAGCAAAAGTATGAGGCAAAGCAAAGTAAAAATAGAGTAAGAGTTAATCTGTAGTCAACTTTTCTCTTTTCTGTAAAGATGTAAGATAAAGCTGTAAAGATAAGAATAACCAAGATCACTATAGAGCAGCTTAATACTGTATCTGTGTAACCACATCTTAGAGCAAAGACAAATAAAGGCCAGT
>SAMEA104315429__coassemble_1205_pt1 | contig 13165 bp, 9 predicted proteins | sample SAMEA104315429__metabat2_low_PE_042 | metagenome-assembled genome bin SAMEA104315429 (sample SAMEA104315429) | gut metagenome | biome: Monkey gut; feature: monkey-associated habitat; material: faeces | place: China | collected 2013 | reverse complement strand
ATCATTCTAACTATGAGTCAGGGAATGGCTATCCTGATATTACCTTTAAAGCAGAGCGTAATACCAAAGCTGTAATCATAGAGATTAAAGCAGCACCTACAGGTTCGGATATAGTAACCTTAAGTGAAACAGCTCTGTCTCAAATTGAAGAGAAGAATTACGCTGAACCATTTATGACTAACAGGATGATTCAAAGTATCTATGCTTACGGAATCGCCTTTGCAGGTAAAAACTGTTTTATAACCTGTAAAAAGCTTAAGTAGTTTCTCTCTTTCTCTTAGGCGCTACAGTCGTTCTGTTAAAGCTCTTATAGTGCCATGATTTTCAATTTAAGATTTTGCTACTCATGTAAGTAAGATTGTAACAGCCCTTTAAAGAGAGTCTTTTAAAAAGAAGACTTACTAATCAAGTCTTACTTGTCCTAATGCTTTAATGCTCTCTTTTATTTCTATCAATTTAATTTGTGAGCCATAGAGCTCCTGAGTTATTCTGCAGGCTTTTGCTTTCATACTCTCAGTAGCCGCAGGTAGGGGAATAGCCTTTAACTCGGATAACTGCAAAACCTTTAACTTATCACCTGTGATCTTAGTTTTAATATAGTCCTGCATATCGTCATTTCTTAATAAGGCAAAGATAAGTTCCTGAGAATAAAGATCAGGATCTTTTGATCTGATAATGGCAAAGCACTGACCTGCCATGACTTTCTTTTGTCCTTCTTTATAGAAACCTACTTTACCTACAGCACCTTTTACAGAGATCACAACATCACCATCAATTAAAAGGTTACGTTTAGCCTGTTTTAAGCCAAGTTCAACCTCAACCTCTTTAGGTACTGAGGTAATGATGCCACTTTCGGGCACATCATTTAAATTTAACTCACACAGTTTCTCTTTAAAATCAGTATCCGCAGGTGCCTTACAGGTTAAAGCCTTATAGATAGTAGCTATCTTATCTAACTCTACAGTACCTTTTTTTATGTAGGCAACACTGTCTAAGACATCAGTTGGAGATACATAAGCTGCAGGATCTAATTTACAGAGTTTATCAGCATTTGATTTTATTGAGCTAATTGAGACAAACTTACAGTGCTCTGAATTCTTTTGAAAAGTGTCTGCTCCTAAACAGGATAGGGCATGAGATACCTCATTTACAGTCTTTAAAGCTAAGACACTGTGAGCTCTTGATGAGAGTTTCTCATCAAGGCAGTTTGCTGTAGATAGGTTGCACAAAAGCAGTTTCTTATCAGTTATCTTTAAATCAGTAATTTTACTGTAAGCTTTTTTGCTGTCTGATGAGGCTGTGTTTAAGACCTCACTGTAGCCTTTTGCAACTGAATTGCTTACATTCTCTTTATCAAAGACTAAAACATCAATTAAAAGATCTTTATCAGCACAAAAGAATCTTGGTAATCTTAAGACGGCACTTAAGTAATTATCTTCTAATAAAGTCTTTCTAAAAAGAATGCCTTCATTAGCATTAGTGTAAGTAATTACATGAGGTATAAAGAGCACAAAACGCTTTTGTACAGTTCTCTTTAAAAGGTTATATAAAGAGTAATAGTACTTGCACAGATTCTGGATGTCACCTTTAAAGAGAGACTGACAGACAAAAGCTGCACTATGAGGATTGTCGATTAACTCCTGTCTTGAAACATAAGGGTTTAATGGACTGTTAATTTGTAAGAGCAGTGCTCTTACAAAGTTAAGTTCCAGCGATGGAGCGTGTAAATATGAAGTGTCATCAATATCAGCATTACCTGCAGCATCGACCTGTTTTTCGCATTCATCAGGGACTAAATTAGCTTCATAATCACGTAGGAAGACAGTCTTTTCATTTAGGTTTAAAGAGTCTGATTTTAAGCCTTGAGCATGAGAGCTAGTTTTTTTTAAGTTATCATCAAATCTCTTTAAAGCTTCAAAGTTAACTTTAGCATCAATACTCATCTTACTGTCAACATTGACAAAACTGTCAATGCTGAAGTTATTATCATTTAAAAGTGAGTATTCAGCATAAGGCAGTACATTAGATAAAAAGAGCACTTTATCATTATCTTTACAGGAGGTCTTAGTAAGATAATCACAAAGTACTTTTACAAGTCTCTGTTCATGGAAAAAAGTATTTGAGAAGAGCTCATCTGCTGCATTAAAGAAATTATCAAAAATTACAGTATCAGTATCTAAAACTGTACCTTTGTTTCTTTTGGCAGGGCTTAAAGCGTTATTACTGTCAGCTTTACCATTAGCTGAAGGCGTATCCTGTACTGAATCTTTTAGATGTTCTATGTTTAACTTATTGATGAAACTGCACAGATTGGCTTTAAGTTCAGTGTATGGGTATGAGTCATAAATACTGATACCTAACTTATTTAAAGCATCAGTGTTTAGTGTTAAGTTATAAGATCTGTCAATATTTAGTTTTTTATTGTTATCTTTGTCATCAGCCTCTTTTAAGTAAGTTTCATTTAAATCAGTTTTTTTAGCACCAATCCTCTCTAAAAAGTTTTTTACATACTGATTATTGCTGTTTTTAATCTCATCTGAGTTAATACATTTGATTAAATCGTCCAAAAAAGAGTCATGACATCCGCTTTCATCATATTTAGCATCAGTAAAAATAAGTTCTTCTAAACTTTTATCTTTAAACTGATAAAAGGCAACAGCAAGCTTTAGTAACAGTTTAGTGTTTGACTTATTAAAGAAAGTTGAAGAGGTAGCTTTAGATTTTAATGTCTTAATAATCAAACTTAAGTTATCCATGTTTACTTTATCTGTTAGCTCTTTCATGCTTTTGTCTCTTATTTACTGAATATCTCATCAATCTGTATTAGAGATAGTGTACAGAATTGTAAAACGAAAAACATAACCTTAAGTGATTTAGATATAAAAAATACCTAAAAATTTGCTTGATAATAATTAGGTATCGTATATACTGAAATATATCAAAGGATGATATTTGAAATTTGTTAATCCTAAAGGAGATCATCATATGAGAGTAACAGCTGACAAAGTAACAGAGCCACGTTTATTTATCACAAGTGATCTTCATTTAGGGCATAAAGCCATCATCCAATATTGTAACCGTCCTTTTGACTTTACAGATAAGGGGATTGAAGAGTGTGACGATTTTCTATTAGAGCAGTACAGAAATACAGTAAATGAGAATGACATGGTTATCTTTTTAGGAGATTTAACTTTTAAAAAGAATCACAAAGGTCAAAAGATGACTGAGATCTTTACAAAGCTTCCTGGTCGTAAGGTTTTAATTAAAGGCAATCATGACTGGTATAAAGACTCTTTTTACAGAAAGTGTGGCTTCTTATCTGTTAACAGATACTTAATCTTTGGGAATTACTTTTTATGTCACTTTCCAGTAACAGGAAAACCTGATTACCATGGAAGACTCATGGATGAAGAGTACTGCAAGTTTGTAAAGGCAACATGTGGCTTTATTGGTGAAAAAACAGGTAGCTGTACTGTAATCATTCACGGTCACACTCACACACAGAGTGTAGATGAGGATGATGGGATTACCCGTTATAACTGCTGTGTTGACTATAAACCTAACAACTATGCTCCAGTGGAGTTTAAAAAAGAGATGTTTCCAGAGCTTTACACAGAGGTAGCAGCCTATTTTCAAACTCTTGAGACAAAACAGACAGAAGGGCAAAACTAAATTTTTTTAATCAGTAATAAATTAGGTATAGAGTACACCTACTTTATTACATAAAAACACTTTTAAGGAGAGAGCTATGTTATCTCTTGAGAATAAAAATACCAAAGTAAACGGTTCAAACAAAATCAGATCATTAAACCAAAACTTTAAGGCAAGACTTAAGGATAAGTTAGGTTTCACCCTTAATCCTTATACACTTGTAAATAATGCTTTAAGATGTAAAAAATCAGGCTCTTTGCAGTTTAAATCTGAGTTGATAGAAGATGTGACATCAAAACTTATTAAAGATAATAGAGCTGCATCTTATGACAGTTTTGCTTATAACTACTTTACAAAGTTGCTTTTCAGACAAAAATGCACTGAGATAAATTGCGATGATGAAGCTCTTGATCGCTACAAAGTGTTCATCCATGATGACTTATTCCATTCATCTTTTGATGAAAGTTTTTGTTTTAAGGTATTAGACTGCTGCAAAGGTAAAGGTACTTTAAAGACAGAGCTAATCTGTAACTTTGCTCATTTTATGTTAGATAAGGGGGACTTTACACCATTATCATCTCGATATGACTTTGCAAAAAATAATGCTGACAGTGCTGATGATAGTGCCTTAGCAGTGATCTTAGTCTCTCATCTTTTACAGGATACACCTTTAATTGATCTTGATACTCTGTTTTATAACCATTGTGTTAAAGACAGTAATAATACAGAAAAGAGCGAAAATGATGATAATGGAAGTGCTCTAATTCCAGAAAAAAACTCTATCTTAAAAACAGACAATCAAAATCATGAACCTAATGTTAAACAGGATCCATGTAAGTTTTCAGTTGATGACTATGGTTTGTCTGAAGAGGGACACAGAGCCTATCTTCAGTTTTTATATATCTGTTCAAATCGCTTATTTGCTTATGATCTGATTGAAAATAAGGGAATTCATGGTAAATTTAAAAATCATTTTGGCTCTTTTATAGCAAAAGAAATAGCTTTATCACAGAATTCAGATAAGAATTCACCTTTGGATAAGGTTATTGTCCATTCCTTCATTTATCTTGAAAAATACCTCTTTAAGACTGATGCGATGCATGACATTATTCTCTTTGTAAATGAGATTAAGAGCGCAATTGAAGAGGGCATAAGTGAGAGTGAGTTATCTGATCTTGTAAGCTCAAAAAAGGCTCTGCTTTTAAATAACCTTTTATCACATAGAAAAGAAATTACCCGTTCAACTCTCTATGTCTTAAGATTAGTTCGTGACTGCCTTTTACTTACTTATCTCTTACAGGGTAATGATGCCTCTTTAAAAGCAAATCGCCTTTATAACTATCTAAAAGATCAAAGCCTGAAGGCACGTTACTCCTCAGTACGCAAGAGCTATGACCGTACCTTTGGTATCAGTTTAGCAAAAGACTATATAAGAGAAAGTACTTCATTAAATACTGACAGTGGAAGTATTGAGGCAACAGCTGTAAATGCTGATGATGCAACTTTTACAAAAACAAACGACAGTACTGAAGCTCCTTTAGTGAATGTAAACAGCCAAAATCCACCTGAGTCTGGATGCAGGCACTTAAACGATGCTTTGTATGACATCCCTGTTTTTAGATCCTTTATCTTAAAAAAAATGGTGCTTTTGTCACCTGTATTTAAAGACTGCCTTGATCTCTTCTTAAGTGTTCATGGAACAGGTGATCCTGAATTTGAAAGTTTTATAAATGAACTTTCAGGTTTTGATTTTATCTTCAATGCTCCTGATTTTGGGAAGATCACAAATGACATCTTAGTAAAGAACGGTGCTTACAATAAAGATGAAAAGGGACTTTTAGATAAAAATCATGGCAAAAACTTACTATTAGCTCAGTATGAGAATTTGATTACAACCTTAAAGTGCTTCTATAAATTAATTGAGCATACTGTAGATATCTTTAAAGACAATACCATTGATGATGGTTTAGCTCATAACCATGATGGTTATTACAGTGAGATTTTTGAAAATGAGAATATAGAAACAGCAAGAAAAGAAAAAGTTGAACTCAAAATTGCTCAAGGTAAAGAAAAAGCTGTCAGTGAAGCTCTTTTGAGTATTGCAGCTTTCATGAGAGCTCATTACCTGCCATATGATGCAGCAAGCTCTAATGCCTATAAAAAGCTTGTCTACTGCATGGTAGCTCATAAGCTTCCATTGATGAGAATTGATGGGTACAGAGGTAAAGAGTCTCTCTATCCATCCTATGTAATCAATCATAATAAGTCAGCAATCAATGCACTTTACAAAGATCTGTTAGAAACTAATTTGCCAAATTCTATTTGCTCTAATTATGAGTATGAGACACCATCATACTTAATCAGATTGCCTAAGAGTTGTCTGTCTTCAAAGAGTAATGCAGTGCCAAAGGGCAAAGTGCTCACTTTAGAGCCTTTAATGACAGTCTATGATAAGCAGCTTTATCACAGCCTTTATAAAAGTGCCTTTTTAAAGTATCTGTGTGCTACAGGCTCAATGGAGACAATCTGTGAGTTTATTGATAAGCACTATAAGGTAGGTAACTGAGAAGATGTTCTAATGCTTTTAGATTGCTTGCATCTCTACTGTGACAACTGCTTAAAAACAAAAGTTAAGTCTCAACCTGACGATGACTGTGTTAAAGAGCTAAACTTAATAAGTATTGCTCTGTCTTTCTGCATTGAGAGCGCAAATGTAAGCTTCCATGAGAATAACGGTATTTACATGAGTAACTGCTATGCCTATAGAACATACAAAGTCGAGGAAATAACAGAGCTTTTAAACTCCCGTTTGTCTTACTTTTACTTTACTCATCAATACGTATTTTTTGCAATGCAAAGTGTAAAGAACCTATCTTTACAGCGCTACCAGTTACCTGTAACTGAGGATGCAGCTAATGTAGCCTATCTTGTAAAAGCACTTTGTGAGCATGATGTAAAAGATGCCTTGTATACACTTGAGCTTTTACCATATCTGCCAGGCTATACCTTTATGAAGTCCTATCTTAAATCTTTACAGGATAAGACTGTCAAAGATGATATCAATGTTGTAGCTCAACCTTTACAAGTAGCCTCTACAACAGCTGACTGCACTCCTGTATTTGAAGAGTCAACTGTAGTTTACGATCTAATAAAGGGTAAATATGGCAATGTTCCTTTATCACTTATTTACCAGAGCATGGTCTTTTATCAACTAAGACAGGATAGCTTTGTGGTAAAAAATGCAAATTATGCTCAACGCTTTTTAAAGACTACCTTTTTTAACAGCTTTTACATGCCTGAGTATGATTATCTGTTAAAAGCTTTTATAGAACACAGGAAGCCACGTCGTTTTGATGGAGAGTACTTTAATGAATATTCACTCCTGTTTACTGTAGGATCAGTAAACAGCGCTTCATACTGCGAATTCTCACAGTCATTTTTTAAGCCTGAGCCTGATTATTTAGAAGCTGTACCAGCTTACTTTAAAGCAGGTTCAGATGAAAACAACTTTTCATTAAGATTAAGCTCTCGCTATGCTCATGATCTTTTTGCAGAAAAAATGACAGAAAAAGAGCGTCAAAAGCAAAGATCTAGAATTGAAGAGAAGATGCGCTCTCATGGAATTGATCCTAATAACTGTGATTACCTGAAAAGAGATGATGGTAAAACTCACGCCACTTTAACAAACTCAAAGAGTGTTAACGATTGCAGCTTTCATATTACAGGTAATAGGAAACTTCAAGATTACCTTTATGACCACTATCTTAAAGACTTTGAAGACTGCAAGAGCTTACACTCAGTCTCTTGTTTAGCCAAAGAGTCTGGAGAAAAAATAAATAACAACGGCAGTTCTTCCATGAAGCGTTTTAGTATTGCTCATAAGAGAGCAAATTTAGTGTTATTCGGAGAGCATGGCTCTGGAAAAACTAAAGCTGTTGAGATTTTATTAAAAGCACTGAATATAAAGGAGCATAAGATAAATCTTGCGAGTCTCTCAAACTCAGGTATCCATGACTTTGCTAAAAACATTACAGAACAGTTCAAAAAAATTGACACTAGAAAACCATCAGTTGTGGTTATGGAAAACGTTGATGCCTATTTCTCTGATGTGCGCTATGTACGTGATGACAACGATTGGACCATAGAAGAGGTTAATGCTACAAAACAGGCAATTGAAGATATTGAAAAGAAAAATTGCTTTGTCATCATGACAGCAAATTATAGAGAAAAGATTGACTCAGGTCTTTTAGATTTATTCCCAAATACCTTTGAGATCTCAAGACCTGATGCAGATGATATTGTAGATTGTTTTACCTCAAGCTTTTCAAGGCAAGAGTTGAGCCTGTCTTGTATTAAGAATCTCTCAACTCAGTTGGACAGTATGTCTTTAAACTCAGTCTTTAAATTCATAAAGATGGTAAAAGCAGAGTTAGCTTTGGACAAAAATAAAAAAGGCAGATTTAATTTTGATCTTCAAGATACTTTAAATGCTCTTTTAAAGAAGTTCTTAGGCTTTACCTTAGATAAAGATGCCTTTTTCTCTCTACCTGGACAGACAGAACTTGAAAATTTTATCAATGATAACTTTATTGATTACATTAAGTATCCAGAAAAGTATCAGCGCTTTAAGCTTAAAATGCTGGATCCTATCATGCTCTATGGAGCCCCAGGCACTGGTAAAACCTATGCTACTAATGCCTTAGCAAAGTTTTTAGGCTGGAAATTCTTTACCATTGATGCCACTCAATATGAACAGAATTCAGTAGGATCAGCAAAAAAGATAACAGAGATCTTTAACAAGGCCAAAGATGCTGCTCCTTCTATTGTCTTTATAGATGAAGCTGACTCCATGTTTGCTAAAAGAAGAAGTTGTAATAACAACGAAGGTATTTCCCAGTTCTTACGCTCAATTTCAGATACAGCTAAAGACAGAGTCTTAGTAATTGCAGCTACCAATCGTATTGATGATATGGATGAGGCTATCTTACGTAATGGCAGATTCTCAAACAAAATCGAGATTAGCTATGCTGATACTAAAGGCGTTTTAGCTGTAATGGAGGAGTATTTAAAAGATAAACCAGTAAGTAATGATCTCTCCTTAATTAAGGCTGCATCAAAATTGTCAGGTCATCCTCTTTGTGATACCAAATCCTTTTTAGATTCTGTTTGTAAGGAAGCAGCCTGGCGTGATTCTAATAAGATAGAGCAATGCGATGTCGATGAAGCTTTATTACATCTAAATCTCACCTGGATTGAGGATAACTACTCCTATCGTGAAACAACTCATAAAAGAGCAGGTTTTATCTAGTAAGTATAAGTGAAGGCTTTAAGCCTTCACTATAAAGACTTGAAATCAAGCAGTTCAAGGAGTTTCTATGTCAGATCTGAAGCATTTACCAAAAGGCTATCAATTGCCAGAGAACAACTTTTCAAAAGAAGAGTGGAGAGAGTACGTTCAATATCGCAAAGAGCGCGATATAGAAATGTCACTAGATGAAATTGAGTTTTGGCTTGAGCTTATGGAGCAAGAGTTTAAAAAGGGGAAACTTAAAAGAGCAAAAGAGATCTTACATAAAATCCCTTATACCACAGACTTTGCCTTAGGTATTAAGAAAACTCAGTGACTAGGCACATTAGCTACCTGCAACTTGTCATTAGCAAAATAGGTTTATCTAGATGTGTTCTGATTGAGGAAATTTTAAGAACTACTTATCTGTAAGTCCTTGATGCAATGAGTGAGTACGCTTATCTTCGTTTTGGAAGATCGTTTTAACTTCACAGAAGCGGACATATATTCACAAAACACTTTTGCAGAGCATGAGATTTTTTCAAAATTCAACAAAAAATCTTTTAATAACGATTTACCAGCATTAAATGCCACTAATCAAAATTCTCAAAATTTTTATCATGTATAATTAAAGTAGAACTAATGAGTTGAGAACAAGACAATGACAACAAAACAATTCTTACCATTACCATACGGAAAAGACGTCTATAGTGAGCTAAAAGGTAACGGATGCTACTTTGTAGATAAGACGCCTTATCTTAAAGACATTATTGATAAAGATAAGTCAAATGTAATGTTATTTACTAGACCCAGACGTTTTGGTAAGACACTGTTTATGTCCATGGTTGAGTATTTTTTGAAAATAAACTCAGCAAATCCAGGTGACACTACACTTCAGCAAAAGTTGTTTAAAGATACCAAGATATTAGATGACCAAGAGTTCTGTGCAAAATACATGGGACAGCATCCTGTTATCTGTCTTACCTTAAAAGGCGTTTATGGAAAGACCTTTACTTCAGCTTATTATAAACTGGCTGAACTTATTGTAGCTAAAGCTAAAGAATACAGTTTCTTAAAAGACAGTCTTGCTCTCAATGATGATGACAAGGCGACTTATGCTAAGTTATCAAGTAAAGATTTTTTACATAGAGCTGATGAAAATGCTCAATCATATGCAACTTCATCCATCATAAATCTAGCAACAATGCTGTATAAGCATTTTAAAAAGCAGGTTTATGTCTTAATTGACGAGTATGATGTACCTTTAGCAAAAGCTCAGGAATATAATTACCATGATGACATGGTAACTTTAATCTCATCTTTATTCGATTTCTTTAAAACCATTCCCCAAGATCCTGAGACTGGCGAACAATATGTAAGTAAAGTCATAATGACAGGCTGTCTGAAGGTTGCAAAAAACAGCATCTTTACAGGTGTAAATAACCTCTATGTAAATACTGTTACAAGTCAATTAGGTACGTATACTGGAATTATAGGATTTACCAAAGAAGATACCTATAAGTTCTTAAAAGACTACGAATTAGATGATTTTTCCCAAAAAGTAAAAGATAACTATGACGGATACAAGTTCTATGACAAAGAGATGTTCTGTCCATGGGATGTAGTAAATTTCATTAAAGACAATTTTGATTTTAAACAGCAGGGACTATTGTCAAAAATAAAGGCTGATAACTATTGGGCAACTTCAACCTCAAGTTCTGCTGTATATGAATACCTAGGATATTTAACTGACAGTGATACTCAAAAGATGCAGGATTTAGTTGATGGCAAGTCAATTAGCTTTAAGTTAAACGATTCCATGAACTATGACTGTTTATCAGAGCATGATCCTAATGATTTCTGGTCATTATTACTTCATACAGGTTACTTAACTGTAGATTGGAAAAAGACTGGAGCTTTAACTCCAAATGAAAATAATCCCGATGATATTGTAGTAAGACTGCCTAACTTAGAGATTAAAGACTGCTTTACTAAGAATATTCAAAAGAGATTTAAAGATGTCTTTGTAAATCTTGAGTTACCAGGTAAGTTTGTAAATGCTTTAGTAAAAGGACAGCAAGTAGATATCTCTAATATCCTCTTTGATATGCTGCAAAAATATGTCTCAATCAGAGATACAGCAACAAAAGCTCCTTTAGAGAACTACTATCATGGTTTTATCAATGGCATCTTTACAAGTTGTGAAAAACTTGTCTCTGAATACCATTCTAACTATGAAGCAGGTAATGGATATCCTGATATTTCCTTTAAAGCTGAGCGTAATACCAAAGCTGTAATCATTGAGATTAAAGCTACCTCTAAAGCTGAAGAAATGGATGAATTAGCAGCAATTGCTCTAAGTCAGATTGAAGAGAAGAACTATGCAGAGCCTTTTACTAAGATTGCAAAGATCACTGATATCTATGCTATTGGTATAGCTTTTTGCAAAAAAGATTGCACTGTAGCTTGTAAAAAAATAAAGTAATGCTACTCATCAATTGATAAGAAAATAGATCAACACACATAAAGGTAAGTCTCTTGAAAGTTATTGATGTTTCTTACCTTTTAAGCTTAGGATTATTCAAACATGAATAAGAAAGTAATTGCCTTTATCTGTGTCCACAATTCTTGCAGAAGCCAAATAGCTGAAGCACTAGGTAGGTATCTTCTTTCTGATAAATTCTCTTGTTATTCAGCAGGCACTGTTTTAAAAGATAAAATCAATCAAGATGCTGTAAGGCTTATAAAAGAGCTATATGGCATTGATATGGAAAAGCATGGACAGAAAAGCAAGCTCATTAAAAACATCCCTACACCAGATCTTGCAATCTCAATGGGCTGTGATGTGTCTTGTCCTTTTATAGGTAGACCTTTTGATGATAACTGGCATTTAGAAGATCCTACAGGTAAAAGTGATGAGATCTTCAAAAGAGTGATCAAAGAGATTGAAGAGCATATCCTGCAATTAAAATCCTATTCTCAAAAATAAATTTATTAAAACTTTCACAGATTGCCGTACTAAGGTGTAGATAAGATCTTCTTAGGACGACCTTTAGGTCTTTTCGGTTTGTCCTCTTGTGGTTTAGGTTTTCTACCTCTTTTTTTTTGGCAGGTTTAGGAGTAGGAATGGACAAATCAAGTTTTTCTAATTCATCTATAACACAGTCAAGAGTGTGAACCCATTTATCATCTGAACTTTGAGGCTTTTCACTATTAAAAGAGTCAGTCAATCCCCAGGCAGTGCCTAAATCATCAATCAAATCACCAAACGACATCTTATCTAACAGATTTGTCTTAGAAACAGCTTTGAGTAGACGAAACGTGATGATGGTAGATACCAGATTGACAAACTCTTTACCCATTAGCGAAATCACCTTAGACTGGATGAAACAATTAGCTTTTAGCAGGCTGAGCCTATCCTGATGCCGCACAGCGCTGGCAGAAACAAAAAGAAAAAGGTTAAGATGTAAGCACAGGATATAAATGCCTGAAATAAGAGCAGGAGTAAAACCAAGGTTACAAACTCGTAGGAAAATCCACCTACAATCTTTAAGATAATTGGTGTCTTAAAATCCTCAATTGCTTGAAATCTTAAGATTCTGCCAAGTGCAAATCCTGCTAAAATCAGCATTACTAAATACTTACCGGAAACCGCGCCTAAGATCGGTCTAGTAGCGCACTTTAACTTAGGTCTATTAGCGCATATTAACTTCGGTCTATCAGCGCGGTTTAACTTCGGTCTTATAGCCTAAAAAAGCTTACCTTTTCGAAGCTCCAGTCAATATGATCTGCTTGGATGGATTGAAAATCCTATCAATAATAGCATTCCCCTCTGGGCCATCACCTATCAACTTGACAATACCTTCATTGTTAAGCTGACTTGTAAACACAGTAGATTTGTTCTTCCATCTAGAGTCAATAAAGTTATAAACTGTAGACTTTACGACTGATGGAACATTACCTTGCAAACCAAAGTCATCAATGATCAATACAGGATATTTACATAGCTGATTCTGAAGTTGCATTAATGCCTTAGGATCATCACTTCTTACAACAATATCATTAACGAGATCACACCAGCGGTAGTTTCTAACAGTGGTACCAGCTTTACACAAATTGATAGCCATAGCAGAGCTCAATGCAGTTTTGCCTTAATGTAAAACTTTACATTAAGGCAATTATGTAAAGTTGAGAATAATGTAAAGTAAGCTTTAGAAAGGCAGACAA
>SAMEA104315429__coassemble_855_pt1 | contig 17425 bp, 16 predicted proteins | sample SAMEA104315429__metabat2_low_PE_042 | metagenome-assembled genome bin SAMEA104315429 (sample SAMEA104315429) | gut metagenome | biome: Monkey gut; feature: monkey-associated habitat; material: faeces | place: China | collected 2013 | reverse complement strand
TTTCAAATAAAGTTGCTATGGTATCTAAGGTAAGAGATTTACCAAAACGACGTGGTCGGGAGATAAAAACTCGCTTTAGTTTGACGAGCTTTGGAATATATTCAGTCTTATCAACATAGATAAAGTTCTCTAAAGTAAAATCAATAAATGAACCTGTTTAGCTGATATCTTTCATATGTGTTTATCTCCAAACCTTCTTCTAAAATTATATATTATAAAGCTCTCATTTTGCCTTTATTAGTGGCAAATTGTGAACATAAAAGTAGAGACAAGTTTTGGAAGATAAATCGTAAGATACAAAAATGCCCTCAAAAGAGGGCATTTTTAAGAAAAACAACAATTACTTCAAGCTTAAAGCTAAATCGTAAGTGCTCTTCATGAACTGGTGCTTCATGTTGTTGATGCACTCGATGATGTCATGGTGAACTAGTTCGCCACGCTCAACACCGATACAACGACCTGATTCGCCGTTCTTTAATAGCTCACAAGCATAAGCGCCCATACGTGATGCTAATACACGGTCAACAGCTGTTGGTGAACCACCACGCTGAATGTGACCTAGAACAGTAGCACGGGTCTCAAGACCTGTTAACTCTTCTAACTCTTTAGCCATCTGGTGAACATCTGTCTGGTTCTCGCAAACAACTAAGATTGCATGACGCTTACCTGCATCGATGCCTTTCTTAATGTCAGCATAAACTTGCTCTTTGTTCCACTCAATCTCTGGAACAAGAACTGCCTCAGTACCGCAAGATACAGCTGCGCATACGGCTAAATCGCCGCAGTGGTGGCCCATAACTTCAACAACGCTGATACGCTTGTGTGAAGAACAGGTGTCACGTAACTTATCAATAGCTTCAACAGCAGTATTTAAAGCTGTATCAAAACCGATAGTTGCATCTGTACCAGCGATATCGTTATCGATAGTGCCTGGTAAACCAATGCAAGGGAAGCCTAACTCAGAAATTAACTTAGCGCCCATGTATGAGCCGTCACCACCGATAACTACTAGAGCATCGATGCCGTGTTTCTTCATAACTTCAACACTTTCCTGACGAACCTGAGGCTGCTTGAACTGTGGAAAACGAGCTGTACCTAAGAAAGTACCGCCACGGTTTAACAGATCAGATACTGAGTGGCTGTTTAACTGTACGAAATTACCTGAATGTAATCCTGAGTAACCATCACGTACACCTAAAACTTCCCAACCATATGATAAAGCTGTGCGAACTACAGCACGAATAGCTGCGTTCATACCTGGTGCATCACCACCTGAGGTCAGAACACCAATTTTCTTGATTGCCATATTACACGTGTCCGTTATTTTTTAATTAAGCCTTTGCAGCTGCTTCGATAATAGCAGTAAAATCTGGAGCCTTTAATGAAGCACCACCAATTAAGCCACCATCAACATCTGGCTGTGCGAAGATGTCAGCAGCATTCTTTGCGTTGCATGAACCACCGTAAAGAATACGTACGCCGTCAGCAACTTCTGCATTGAAGGTCTTTAAGAACTCACGGATACCGTGGTGAACGTTCTGTGCGATTTCAGGAGTTGCAGTCTTACCTGTACCGATAGCCCAAATTGGCTCGTAAGCAATGATTGCATTCTTGAATGCTTCGATACCGCATAAATCGATAACAGCCTTGATTTCTGCCTTGCAAACATCAAGAGTCTTACCTGCATCGTACTCAGCCTCTGACTCGCCGATGCATAATACTGGAGTTAAGCCGTTTTCCTGAGCAGCTTTAAACTTGCCAGCAACGATTTCGTTTGACTCGTTGTGGTAGCCACGACGCTCTGAGTGACCAACGATAGCGTAGGTGCAGCCGAATTCCTTTAACATCTCAGGTGAGTTCTCACCAGTGTAAGCACCCTTAGTGTGGATATCGCAGTCCTCTGAACCCCACTTTAAGCTTGAACCAGTTGCTAATGATTCAACCATACCAATGAAAATAGCAGGAGCACAAATTGCAACATCTACGTTTGCATTTTTGTCAGCTGGCTCTCTGAATGCCTTAATTAAATCAGTAACAGTTGACTTGGTACCGTTTAATTTCCAGTTACCCATTACAACAGGTTTTCTCATGATCCTATCCTCAATAAAATACATTTTTTTTGATACAGCCGTTAGTGCTGTTCTGATTGAATATCACTTTCTTTTCAGCACACAAACTTTTCGTATTTTACTATAAAAAGCACATTTTGAGCGCTTTTTTTTCTTGTATCAGAAAAAAGTCAGATCCTAGTGCTTAAGAATGCGGAGTTTTGTGTGAATGTAAACGTTTTTTTAGGTGGCAAATTTTGGTGCATATTTCCTTTGAAATATTAAGTGTTTAAAGTATTGTACAGCCAAATTTTCTGTGTATTCGGTTATGAAACTGTCATGTTGTACTCATGAGCCTTTATTCCTTGATATCTCAAATCTTCAGGAGTTAAAAAAAAGGGAACCATATATACAGGAAGGTAATGTATTCCATTAGCAAAAGTATAATCCTTAGTGTGGATAACGTATTTGTTCTTTACTCTTCTACTGAACTTTTCACAAAAGACTTCTTGTGATTTGTGTTGCCTGTAATTGCCAGACTTAACCTCAATAGGACTTATCTTGTCACCTTCAGAGATTAAAAAATCTACTTCATACAGACGATTAGAGGTTTCTCTTTTAATAGTGTAATAGAAAAGTTTATAACCTTTTGAAACTAGTATTTGTGCAACAGCAGTTTTATACACGAACTCTAAATTTGCTTCAAGTTTGTCTGAAAGCAGTTTGTTATAAATTATGTTCTCTGTGTATTTCTTGTTGATAAAATCAAGGGTTATAAAGAGTCTTGTATCGGACAGAAAAAGTTTGTATCTGATGATGTCTTTTTTGAAAAACATTCCTCAATGAACTAACGCAAATCCCCATTCGTTTATCAGACATATTTGCTTTTACCAGAAATCAAGATAAGGCAGAACTAATGAATAATGCAGTGGCGATGAACTGTCACTGCATTATTTCGGGGTGAGATGAATTTAAATATTGCTAAATTGAATAGCTATCTATGACATTAACTGTAATTAAACTGAAAAGAAGCAGCAAACTCAGCCATCCTTTGTTTACGTTCTTTTTCATTATGGGCAATCTTTTCTTCTGCTTTCTGCCTCTCCTTCTTGTAATTAAACTCTTTACAGTTATAGCGTCTGATGTAATCAATGATGCTATAACCTAAAACATACAGGGGAAGCATGATAACTTTCGGATTGTATTGATTAGTTGTGACTATAGATGCTTGTGATATGGATTCTATTGCAGTAGTACTGTTATCTCTTACAGCTTTCATAAGCTCTGAGACAGTACAAATCATTCCGATGGCATTGTTTAAAGGAACTCTTTGATAACTTAAAAGAGTATCTACCATGTTGTCTACAAGTTTTGCTACGGAAGCTGATACGCTGCGAGAATACTCAGAACTGAAAAAGATAGGGGTATCATCTAGTGACAACTCATTTTCAAAGATAGAGTTTGAAGCGCTGACACTAGAATTTAAAAAGATCTCCTTTAACTCTTGTTCAATCACACTAGGATCTGAACTATCGTCATTGTAAACGGCGCTATCCTTAATAACAGGATTAAGTCTGTCTAGATTATTTTCACTCTCAAGACAGTCTTTTAAAGCAACGCCTTTTTTACCTTTTAAAGTCTCGTTGCGAATAGAGCTTTGAGATTGGTTTAAAAACTTGCCTGAAGCATAGTAAAAAGCAGAACTTGCAGTAGTTGCGTCTTGTGATGCTTTTAAATTAGTTGAGTTCACACTTTGCCTAATTGAATTTAGTTTATTCTCATAGGCTTGCTGTTTGGATTGCTTTTCAAGCTCATTTTGAAAAGCAACCTGACTGCATACACTTATATTGAATGCAGATAAATTTGTTCTGGCTAAAGCAGATGCAGTAGCTGCAGTTGCCGTTGTAATCTTTGTTGCACTTGCAAGATCATTAGGTTCTGATAACAACAGTTTTTTAGCAAACAAACTGTCAGATGACCGTAAAATTGCCTGTACGTTGCCCAAATTCAGTACATTTCCCATTTTTATAATTTCCCAAAAATTATGTTTTTTAGGAAATAGCAACGATAATGCCATTATTTAACATTTTGATTTTTAATAAAATTATTTTTATTGTAAGTGACGCTATTGCCTCTTACTGCCGAAAATGGCAAAGACAAGGCAAATTTGAATTGACAATAATTGATAAAACTTTAAAAATAGAATTTTCATATATCTATTATTGAATTACTCAATAACAATAGGAATTCTATAAAGAAAGTTGACCAAAACTCTTTAGAGTACAAATCTTAAATCAGATTAGAAGTTAACTTTGACTATAAAAGATTATTTAGCTTTTCAACAGGAGCCTAGTTTTATGCGCGTTCTTAAGTTTGGCGGTACATCAGTTGCAAATGCACAGAGATTTCAGGATGTAGCTGAAATTGCGCTTGATACTGCTAAGAGATCACAGACAGCTTTAGTACTGTCTGCTCCAGCAAAGATCACCAATTTATTAGTAGCTTTGGTAGCACAGGGTGCTGCCGGTAAAGACGGAAGCGAAGAGTTCGCTCAGATCCGCGCTATTGTTGAACCAATTATTACAACCTTAGGCTCAAAGTACGAAAAGTTCGACACTGACAAAATTTTAGGCGAATTCAACAAGACCATGGACATCTTAAAACAGCGTTTAGATGGTATGGTTTTATTAGGTGTATGTCCTGAACTTGTAATGGCATTCGTTGAAAGCCGTGGTGAGAGTTTCTCAATTCTAATCATGTCAGAGCTGTTAAAGGCTTTAGGCAAAAAAGTAAGAGTAATTGATCCTGTTCAGGTATTAGTAACAGAAGGCGGTATTATGGAGTCTTCTGTAAACATTGAACAGTCAAAAGCCCGTTATGCAGCTTTACCTGACGATAAAGAAGCTATCACTTTAATGTCAGGTTTCTGTGGCGGTAATGCTCAAGGTCAGTTAGTGCTGTTAGGCAGAAACGGATCTGATTACTCAGCTGCATGTTTAGCTGCAATTTCAAATGCTGAATGCTGCGAGATCTGGACAGATGTTGATGGTGTATACAGCTGTGATCCGAGAGCAGTAGAAGGCGCAGTACTTTTAAAGAAGATGTCATACGCTGAAGCTATGGAGTTATCTTACTTTGGAGCTAAGGTTCTACATCCTCGTACCATTGCTCCTATTGCACAGTTTGAGATCCCTTGCTTAATTAAGAACACCAAGAATCCAAATGGTCCTGGCACCTTAATTTCTGAGGAAACTGATTTATCAGTACCAATTAAAGGTATTTCTGACTTAAAGAATGTTGCTTTAATCAATATCTCAGGTCCTGGTATGAAGGGTATGGTAGGTATGGCAGGTCGTCTGTTTACCGCTGTATCAAGAGCAGGCATTTCTATTACCTTAATTACTCAGTCATCATCTGAGTACTCAATTTCATTCTGCATCAGCCAGTCAGAACTTGCTAAGGCTAAGAAAGTAATCAATGCTGAATTTAAGTTAGAGCTAAAAGATGGCTTATTAAATCCTGTTGAAATAAAGGAAGGTTGCGCAATTATCTCCGTTGTCGGCGACGGTATGCGTATGGTGCGCGGCATTTCAGGCAAATTCTTTAGAGCCTTAGCTGAGGCAAACGTAAACATCAGAGCAATTGCTCAGGGCTCATCTGAACGTTCAATCTCAGCTGTAATCTCACAAAAGAGAGTTACAGAGGCGGTAGCTTTTGCCCATACAGCTTTCTTTAATTCAAGACAGCGTATTGATGTTGTACTAATCGGTTGCGGTGGCGTAGGTGGTGAGCTTTTAGCTCAGATCAAGCGTCAGAGAACAGAATTGTCAGACAGTCATGGTATTGATATCAGAGTTGTAGGTATCGGTAACTCTAAGCACTTTATCTCAGATCCAAATTGTGTGGATTTAGAGAACTATAAAGATTTATTAGCTAAGAGCGATAAACCTACATTAACTCCAGAGGCAGCAGAGCAGTTAATTAAAGATGCTCATTTAATCAACCCTGTTTTAGTTGATTGCACCTCATCTGAAGAGTTAGCTCTTAAGTATGTTGATTTCATGAAAGCAGGTTACCATGTGGTAACACCTAGCAAGAAAGCTAATACTGGCTCTTACGAGTATTATCAGGAGTTAAGAAGAACAGCTCGAGCTCAACACAGAAAGTTCTTATATGAAGCAAACGTAGGTGCTGGTCTCCCTGTAATCAATACTGTGCAGAATGAGTTAGCAGCAGGCGACAGACTTATTGACTTCTCTGGAATCTTATCAGGTACTCTTTCATACCTGTTTGGTTTAGTTGAAGATGGTATGACCTTATCAGAGGCAACTAAGATTGCTTATGAGAAGGGCTTTACTGAGCCAAATCCAAAAGACGATCTTGATGGTATGGATGTGGCAAGAAAACTGTTAATTCTAGCTCGTGAATGCGGTCTGAAGTTAGAGTTATCAGACGTTGATGTACAAGGTGCTGTTCCTTCTGAATACTTACAGGGCAATAATGCTTTGGAAGTTATCGAGAACATCAAGAAAGCTGATGCTTCATTTACATCTTTAGTTGAAAAAGCTAAAGCTGAAGGTAAGGTATTACGCTATGTCGGTTCTATTAAAGATGGCAAGTGCACCTGCTCTGTACAGGCAGTAGGTCCTGATCAGGCTTTATTCAAGGTTCGAGACGGTGAGAATGCTTTAGCATTCACCACAGCTTACTATCAGCCAATTCCATTAGTAATCAGAGGTTATGGTGCAGGTACTGCAGTAACTGCAGCAGGTGTGCTCTCTGATGTTTTACGTTTACAGAATTGGGCTCATGAGGATTAGAATTTAACCATGTCTAAGATTTTTAAAGCATATGCTCCTGCATCAGCTGCAAACCTGTCAGTAGGGTTTGATTTATTAGGCGCAGCTCTAAAGCCAATCGATGGAGCTTTATTAGGAGATGAAATTACCATCTCTGAAAACTCAGAGAAAGGTTGTGATGTTGCAGTGGTTGGTCGTTTTGCCCACAAACTGCCATCTGATTCTAAAAAGAACATCGTATACGATGCATATTTAATGTACAAAGATGCCTTAGAGAAAAAAGGCTTAAAAGTTAAAGATGTGCACATGGAGTTATCTAAGAACCTTCCAGTGTGCTCAGGTTTAGGTTCATCAGCAGCTTCTGTGGTAGCTGCTGTAGTAGCACTAGATGCTATTCATTCAGAAGCTTTAGGTCAGGAAGGCTGCCTTGAGCTTATGGGTAGACTTGAGGGAAAAATCTCAGGCTCTATTCATTACGATAATGTTGCTCCATGCTATTTCGGTGGTCTGCAGCTTATCGTTCAGGAAAATGGAGTGATATCTACCACTCTTCCTGATTTTGATAACTGGTACTGGGTATCATGTTTCCCTGGTATTAAAGTTTCAACTAATGCTGCTCGTCAAATTCTTCCAAAGGAATATTCACGTGCAGATGTGATTACCTTTGGTCGTCGTTTAGCTACCTTCGTACATGCCTGTCATGAGGGTAATGACAAGCTTGCAGCTTCCTGCTTAATCGACGTAATTGCTGAGCCATACAGAGCAAGCTTAATTCCAGGTTTTACTGATGCAAGAGAGTTTGGTAAGACCTTGGGTGCGTTAGCTACCGGTATTTCAGGCTCAGGTTCATCTGTATTCTCAATCTTTGAGGATAAAGAGAAGGCAGAGCAGATGAAAGAATATCTTGAGAGAAACTTTATTGCCAACGAAGACGGATTCTGTCATATTTGTAAGATTGACAGACGTGGTGCCTATGCTGAAGCTTTAGAGGATTAGTAAATAAATTATGGAACTATACAATTTAAAAGATCATAACGAGAAGGTATCTTTTGCACAGGCAGTTGTAAAAGGTATTGGTAAAGATCAGGGCTTATTCTTCCCAGATCTCATCGAACCATTAGCTAATGTTGATGAATTATTAGACCTACCATTAGTTGAGCGTTCTCAAAAGATTTTGCGTCACTTAATCGGTGATGAGATCCCTGAATTAGAGAGCATTATTGCTGATGCTTTTACTTTTAAAGCTCCAATTGTAAAAGCTGATGAGAATGTATATGCCCTAGAATTATTCCACGGTCCTACCTTAGCTTTTAAAGACTTTGGTGCTCGTTTCATGGCTCGTCTGCTTCAGTATTAGGCTCAATCCGTGGAGATAAGCATTTAACCATTTTAACTGCAACCTCAGGTGATACTGGCGCTGCTGTAGCTGCTGCTTTCTATGAGCAAAAGGGTATTGATGTTGTAGTTCTATATCCAAAGGGAAAGATTTCAGATCTTCAGGAAAAGTTAATTGCAACCTTAGGTAAGAATATTAAGGCTGTTCAGGTAGACGGTATCTTTGATGAATGTCAGGATATGGTAAAGACTGCTTTTGATGATGTTGAGTTTAAAACTACTGTTGGTTTAAACAGTGCTAACTCAATTAACATCAGCCGTTTATTAGCTCAAGTATCTTACTACTTTGAGGCTGTATCACAGCTGCCTAAAGAGAAGAGAAACAACGTTGTATTCTCAGTTCCATGCGGTAACTTTGGTAATATCACCGCAGGTTTAATTGCAAAAGCTTTAGGTCTTAAGGCTCGTTTTGTTATTTCATGTAATGCAAACGACACTGTACCTCGTTACCTACAGTCAGGTAAGTGGGATCCTCATGCAACTGTTGCAACTCTATCTAATGCAATGGATATCTCAAGACCTAACAACTGGCCACGTGTTGAAGCTTTAGTTAAGATGCAGGGCTGGTCTTTAAAGGACTTTGCTTTTGGTTCTATGTCAGATGCTGAAACAGAAAAGACCATGCAGAACCTTTATAAGAAGACTGGTTACGTTTTAGAGCCTCATGCTGCTATTGCATATCAGACTTTAGAGAATAACCTAAAAGAAGGTGAAACTGGTATCTTCTTAGGTACTGCACATCCAGCTAAGTTCAAAGCTGATGTAGACAGAATTTTAGGTATCGATTTACCTCTACCTCAGGCTTTAGCTGATAAAGCTAAGTTAGCTTCACAGGCTGTAGAGTTACCTGCTGACTACAATACTTTAAAAGCTTATGTTTTAAAGGAATTAAAGCTTAACTAGCTTAAGTTCATAACTTTAATACATAGCCTCAGGCCAAGTCTTGAAGAAAATAAACAAAAGATCTTTCACTTAATTTTTAGGGGAAGATCTTTTTTTATGATCGTAAGGAACAATGAGAAAAATTTTGCAGAGAATACAATCATGTCATCAGAAATAGGTAAGTATGTCTGTGCCTACACTGACTTTGGATTTAAAAGACTGTTCTTTTCTGAACCAAACAAGGACGTCTTAATAAGCTTTTTAAATTCATTTTTGAATTTAAAAGACAAGATTGTAGATATGTCATATTTACCTTTAGAGCAACTTTGTGTTTTACCATATGATAAAAATGCGATTTTAGGAACTTGCTGCAAGACATCTGATGACTCATACATCATAGTACAAATTCAAAATGCACTGCCTGTCTTTATAAAAGCAAGAAGCCTATTTCACGGTCTATCCTTTATCAGCAATCAAGCTCCACAAGGAGTCTTTGATAACAGTATTAAAGCTGTCTATAGCATAACCTTGTTATGATGTAAGTTATATGATGAAAGTGATTCATATCTGCATGAAGTCGTTTTATACGACAAATGTTCAAAAGCTAAGTTCTGCGACAACATTGCATACTATTATATAGAACTTTCTAAGTTCACCAAAAATGAAGATGAACTTGAAACTGTTCAGGATAAGTGGATGTATGCAATTAAGAATCTGCAAGACTTAAAAGATAGGCTTAACACCTTCACAGAAGATATCTTTACAAAGTTCTTTGAAATTGCTCTAATTGCCAATTTTACTGATAAAGAGAAATCTGCTTATAAAGCTAGTCTCATGAAAATGTGGAATAGTTATTCAACAGTTGAATCATGTTATGAAGAAGGTTTAAAACAGGGTAAAGAAGAAGGCTTAAAGCTTTGACAAGAAAAAGGTCTGAAGCTAGGCTTAAAGCAGACTCAAATTAAAATTGCCAGAAAAATGAAACAGAATGGCATGAACTGTGAAGAAATATTTAATTTAACTGATCTTAAAGAAGGTCAATACTAAAACAGGTAGTTGTTATGTCAATTGAATACACCTTTGAAAAGAAGTTCTCTAAAGAGGACACATTCCGTTTATTTAAATCTATTAACTGGTATTCAGCCAATTTTCCAGAGCGCTTACATAAAGCTCTAATGAATTCTCAAACTGTAGTTACAGCTTGGAATGGAAATAAGTTAGTAGGTCTTGCCAGAGCTTTAGATGATGGTGAAATGGTGGCATTTATCCATTACGTCTTAGTAGATCCTGAGTATCAAGGTCACCATATTGCATCGACTCTTATCAAGATGATTAAAGAGAAGTATCAGGGCTATCTTTATATCGATGTTATGCCTGAGGATAAAAATAACTGTCCTTTCTATGAGAAGTCAGGCTTTAAGGTTATGCCTGATGGCGCTGCTATGACCTTATTTAACGAAAACTCAGAGAAGAGATAATTAAAATACAAATTCTACAAGGACAGCTCTGAGCTTATAAGTGCTGTCCTTGCATAAGACCTTACATAAGATCTTTTTAAATTCTTTTATCTTTATAAAATCATACAGTAAGCTCTGTTTTAGACTTCTATCTCTGTAAAGAGTTATAGCGACAAGAGAATTTCTTATTCTCACAGCTAAAGTCGATATCCTCATGAAAATGACCGTAGTACCAGTGTTTAAACTGAAGTTCCTGTCTTATCTTTTCAAGATATTTACAACTCTCATCATGAGAGAAAGCTTGCATATAGTAAGCACAGTTAACAGGAGCTCTAATATAAAAGTCCATAAGAGATGATAGGATACCTGAAGGAGCTGTATGAGTTAATACAGCATCAACTGTAAAATTAACTTTTGCTAATTCAACAAGCGTTCTTTGGTACTCTGCCTCTGTGATAGTTTCCTGTGACCACCATGACTTATGCTCTGTTCTGTATTGCTTATCAGGTGACATTGCACCACCTAGTGAGAAGATCTTTTTACCTTCGATTGTGAAGACATAACCACGGTCTAAGATCTCAACATTGTCTGTAAGTTTAATGATCTTGCCACCATAAGTCTCAGTTCTAGGTAACATAGAGATAGCATCATAGTTCTCATGATTGCCAAGACAGGTGATGATTTTAAATGGAAACTCTGACAGTTGCTTTAAAAAGCGCTGTCGAGCTCTCCTGGTTCTACACCATTTTCAGTATTTTGAACAGGATCCCAAATGCCACCAAAGTCACCAGCTATTAGAACGATATCAGGTATCTTTTCAAGTTTTGCAATCTTATACAGCTTATCAATATCGTTTTCACGGTGTAAATCGCCAGTGACGTAAATCATTTTGTGCACTCCAAAGAGATTGACTTCTATGATGATTGTCTTTTTAACTTGCAGCAAGCAATAAATAACGGTGCGCATAAGTAAAAGCTTAGAGCAGAAAAAGAGAGCGCCAAAGTGATCTGCGCAAGGTTGTTTCGTCTTATCTCTTAATTTATCTTTGCAACTTTTAGGCAAGATAAAAGTACTTTTTAGCAACTGCTTTTATCATCAATCAACTACACTTATCTTATAATTTACGAAGATAATTAGCTAGGATAATAAAGACTACAATCGATTTTGCAGTGAATATGCAGTACACAAATTTTGGAAAGAGTGAGTTTAAAGTATCAATGCTCTGTATTGGCTGTATGAGTTTTGGTGTAGTAGGTTCTATGCATGACTAGACATCGTCTGAGAGCGATACTCACAATATGGCAGATCATGTTTTATCTTTAGGTACCAATTTCATTGATACAGCTAACTGCTATTCAAAAGGTTCAAGTGAGGTGTTTTTAGGCATAGCTTTAAAAAACGCCTTTAACAATCACTTATCCTCAAGAGACGAGGTAGTAATTGCCTCAAAAGTCTATTTTAATGAAGGCAGACTGTCAGCATCAGCTATTAAAAGAGAGATTGATGGTACTTTAAAAAGACTTGGTACTGACTATCTTGATCTGTACATCATTCACCGCTTTGATTATGAAACTCCAATTGAAGAGCCCCACCATTAGGTACCATAGTGATTACTAAGTAATCTTTTGTTTTTGAACTTTTTATAAAGCAAAAGAAATAGAAGAGCAAAAGAAAAGGTCCGCATTGCGGACCTTTTCTGATCAGATGTTCCAAAAGTTAAGATTAGTTTTTAGGAACAGCAGTGATCTTGTTAGCTGCAGCAGTGAATACGACATCTGATGAGCTGTTTAGCGCTGTCTCAGTTGAATCCTGAATTACACCGATAATAAAGCCGATACCTACAACCTGCATTGCAATATCATTTGAAATACCAAAGATTGAGCAAGCTAATGGAATTAGCATCAAAGAGCCACCTGCGATACCTGAAGTACCACAAGCACAAACTACAGCAGCAACACACATTAAGAATGAAGTACCAAAGTTAACTTCAATACCTAAGGTATTAACAGCAGCCATTGTCATAACAACGATGGTAACAGCAGCACCTGACATGTTGATGGTGCAGCCTAATGGAATTGAAATTGAGTATGACTCACGTGGTACACCTAATCTTTCACATAAAGCGATGTTTACAGGAATGTTAGCAGCAGATGATCTTGTGAAGAATGCTGTAATACCTGAATGTAAGATTGAGGTGATAACAAGAGGGTAAGGATTCTTAAAGGTGGTTAAGAATACTAATAATGGGTTGATTACAAGAGCAATGATAAGCATGGTTGCAACTAACACACCAACTACATGAACATAGCTTAATAAGTTTGAAAAACCACCTTCTTGGGTGCATGATGAGTAAACTAAGCCTAAAACACCTAATGGAGCGAATCTGATTACGATTCTTACAACACCACTTACAATTGAAGCAAAGTCTGAAAGAACAGCTTTAGTTGCATCATTTGCTTTACGGAAAAGAATACCAAACAAGATACCCCATAATAAGATTGCCAGATAGTTACCTGAGATTAAAGCATTAACAGGATTATCTACAGCTTTCTTAATGCATCCTACTAACACAGTTGATACATCCTGAGGAGCATCAGCTACAGCTTGAGATGCTAATACAGAGAAGGTGCTAGGGAAAATTCTTGTCATGATTAAAGCAGTAGCAGCAGATAAAGCCATTGCTAAAACATAAAGCACTAAGATTGGCTTTAATTTAGCATCAGCGCCTTGTTTGTGACGGGCAATAGATGCAGAAACCAGCACAAAAACCAGTAAAGGTGCAATTGCCTTTAAGCCTGATACAAAGAGATCACCTAACATGGTGATAAAGCTTTGTCCCTGTGGAATTAAGTAAGCCAGGATGATACCTAAAATCATACCTAGAACAATCTGCATGATGAAAGGGATCCTGTTGAAGAATTTAAAGAAACTTCCATGTGGATCAACAGCGTGGATCATAATGAGCTCCAGTATATATGTTGTTATATATAAGTAAGGTTATCTGCAGCTGTTATTTGTAGTAGCGGTTTAAACAGCTTCAATTAACAGATTGAAAACAAAGTAGTTTAGAAGACTGTATAGAAAACTGCATAAATAGTTACTCAAATAATAGTTGCAAAATAACGTTTCGAAAATTTCGTCCATTATAAGTGATCGAAATTTTTATTCACACATGCACCAAAAAAATGTGATGCAGAACAAATTTTGTTTTTTACAAAATTCCTGTTGAATTTTAATGATAGTTAGCATATAGTTACGAACGTTAAATAATGATAACTTGGTTTAGTTGTAAGCAATATGAATAAATCAACAGTAACCAATTTTAATTATTGATAATTCCGATTACTTAAAGCTAATAGATGTTAGCCAAGTATTACGGTTAGCGAGAAAAATTTATTAACCTTTAACTACATAATAGTGAAGAATATGTCCACACTAGATAACATCAAAGTGGGTCAGACTGTTGAAGTTGTAAAAGTTCACGGTGAAGGCTCATCTTTACGAAGAAGACTGCTTGATATGGGTATCACCCCAAATACCAAGGTAACTTTTGTTAGAAGCGCTCCTTTAGGTGATCCAATTGAGCTTAACGTAAGAGGTTATTCTCTTACCTTACGCAAGAGCGATGCCGCATTAGTGGAGGTTATGTAATGTCTAAGAAAACATTTGCCTTAATTGGCAATCAGAACTGCGGTAAGACAACCTTATTTAACGTTCTAACAGGTTCAAATCAGTACGTAGGTAACTGGCCTGGCGTAACTGTTGATAAAGTTATCGGTAAAGTTTCATCAAAAGACTGGGATATCGTTGATCTTCCAGGTCTTTACTCATTATCACCATATTCACCTGAAGAAATCGTTTCACGTAATTTCTTATTATCAGATGACTATGATGTAATTCTAAACATCGTTGATGCTTCACACTTAGACAGATCACTGTCATTAACTTTAGAAGTTGCAGCATTCAACAAGCCTATGATCGTAGCTTTAAACATGATGGATATCGTAAAGAAAACCGGTATCACCATCGATGTTGAGAAGCTGTCTGAAAAGTTAGGCGTAAAAGTTGTTGATATTTCAGCATCAAACAAACAGGGTATTGATAAGTTAATTCAGGCTCTAGAGAGCGCAGAAGCTCCTAAAGTTAAGTCTTTCTTTGAAGATGTTTCAAATGTTGCAGTTAACAATGTAGCTTCAAAGTTAGATTCATCTTTAAATGAAGGTGCACGTACCTTTATTGCTACTGCTTTATTACAGAGCGATGAGATTTATTTAGAAGATTACAAAGATAAGCAGGACGTTTTATCTGAGGTGGCTCGTGGTTCTGCTGAAATTGAGCAGGCTTACAATACAGATGCTCAGGCTTACTTCCCTAAGCGCCGTTACCAGGTAATCGAAGAGATCTTAAACAGCTGCAAGAAAGAAGTTAAATCAGCTTCAGCAATTACCGCTGCAATTGATAAGTTAGTTCTAAACAAGATCTTAGCTCTACCTATCTTCTTAATCGTTGTAAGTTTAGTTTACTTCGGTGCTATGTACTTCACCTCATATCTAGAGTTAATTCCATTTACTAACGATGATGGTGAAACAGAGTTTGCAACCATCACTGACTGGGTTAACGATAACCTGTTCGGCGGTTACGTAACCGATGCTGTTACAGCATTATGCGAGAGTGCAGGTGCTCCTGACTGGTTACAGTCATTAGCTGTTGATGGTGTTGTAGGTGGTGTAGGTGCTGTTTTAGGTTTCTTACCTCAGATTGCATTCTTATTCCTGTTCTTGTCATTCTTAGAGCAGTCAGGTTACATGACCCGTGTAGCATTCGTTCTGGACAGAATCTTCCGTCACTTTGGTCTGTCAGGTCGTAACTTCATTCCAATGGTTATCGCAACAGGTTGCGGTGTTCCAGCTTTGATGGCTAACAAGACCATTGATAACATCAATGAAAGACGTATTGGTCTGATCACTACTACCTTCATCCCATGTTCAGCAAAGTTACCTATCATGACTATGATCTTTGCTTCATGCTTTGATGGTGCCTGGTGGTTTGCTCCATTCGTATATGCAATCTCAATCTTCTCAATTGTTTGCACTGGTATCATCTTAAAGAAGAACAGTGCATTCAAAGAAGAGGTTTCTCCATTCGTTATGGAAATTCCTGATTACCACATGCCAACCATCGGTAATATCTTAAAGGCCGTTTACGAGCGTTGCAGAGCATTCGTAGTAAAGGCTGGTACAATCATCTTCACCGTTGTAGTAGTTGTATGGTTCTTAGCAAACTTCGGTTTCACTGACGGCTTTGGTATGGTTGAAAACGTAGACGACTCAATCTTAGCTGCTATCGGTGGAGCAATCTGCTTCTTATTTGTACCAGTAGGTTTCGGTTCATGGCAGGCTACAGTTGCTGTATTCAACGGCTTACTAGCTAAAGAGAATGTTGTAGGTACCTTAGCTGTTGTTCTTGGCTTAGATGGTGAGTTCGAAGGTGGTGAGTCAGATTTAACTGCTGCTTTAACTAACTACTTCTCACAGGTTTCAGGATTAACTCCAAGCCCAATGTTAATGAGCTTAGTTGGTTTAAGTTTCTTAAGCTTCAACTTATGGTCAACTCCATGTGCAGCTGCTTTAGGTGCTATGAAGAGACAGTTAGGTTCAACCAAGTGGTGGATCTTTGCAATTACTTATATGACTGTATGGGCATACTGCTTAGCATTAGTAATCTTCCAAATCGGTGGTTTGATTACTGGTTTAGTTCCATTCAGCGTATTTACTGTTGCAGCATTCATTGTTCTAGCAGCTTTCTTATACATGCTGTTCAGACCTGATTCAAAGCCACAGACAGCTTTAAAGATTGCTTCAAAGACAATCTAATTAAGACGATTTAAAAAGAAAAGATAATCTCTAAAAAAGACAAGCGCTAAGCCTTAAAAAACTTAGCGCTTTTTTTATATTTATGGCAATTTTTGTCACTTAATACCTTATTTAGAAAAACTAATACGTTATACTTTATATAAGAAAAAGACCTTTTATAAATCAGGATCTACTAATGAGCAACAAACAATTCTTACCATTACCAACAAGTGTTGATAACTTTGCAGAGTTAATCACTACTAGCTGCTACTATGTTGATAAGACACCTTACTTAAAAGAAGTGTTTGCAGATATCACTACAGCAGATGATAAGTCTAAAGTTAAAGGCTCAAACGTACTGCTCTTTACAAGACCAAGACGTTTTGGCAAAACTTTGCTCATGAATATGTTTGAATCTTTCTTACAGATTAGCGGTAAAAATCCTGGAAACATATCAAAACATCTAAACTACTTTAAAGGAACAAAAATTTTAGAGGATCAAGATTTCTGTGACAAGTACATGGGGCAGTGTCCCGTTATCTCAATTACCTTAAAGGATGTTTGTGGAGATGATTTTGAAAGTGCCTATTTAAAATTAGCTGAAGTTGTTTCTAATAAGGCAAAGGAATTTAGTTTCTTAAAAGACAGCTCTTATTTAGATGAAAGTGATAAAGCTAAGTTTAATTTACTAATAGATGAGATATACCTAAAAAAGGCAGATAAACAAGCTATATCCTATGTAACATCAGCAATTAGCTCCCTAAGTTTAATGCTCTACAAGCACTTTAACAAACAGGTTTATGTTTTAATTGATGAATATGATGTGCCTTTAGCAAAAGCGCAGTCTTATGGCTACCATAAAGATATGGTAACTTTAATGTCATCTTTTCTAGGTTTCTTAAAAGACTCACAAAAAGATCCTGAAACGAACAAACCAGTTGTAAAAAAAGTCATCTTAACAGGATGTTTAAAGGTAGCTAAGAACAGTATCT
>SAMEA104315429__coassemble_517_pt1 | contig 29001 bp, 18 predicted proteins | sample SAMEA104315429__metabat2_low_PE_042 | metagenome-assembled genome bin SAMEA104315429 (sample SAMEA104315429) | gut metagenome | biome: Monkey gut; feature: monkey-associated habitat; material: faeces | place: China | collected 2013 | reverse complement strand
ACCTAGAGGTAAATGAAGAACTGATGTTAAGTGTTCCGCCATCATTAGAAGGTGGTGCACAGGCAGCTGAAAAGTTACTACAGGTTTTGAAAAAGGATAAGAATGCTTTTACAGCTATTGCCTGTTATTCAGATACTATTGCAGCATCTGCGATGTCTATTTTTGAAAACCGAGGAATAAAGGTACCTGAGGAGGTATCTTTTACAGGCTTTGATGATTTGTTCTTATCATCATGTTTATCCCCTGCTCTTACTACAGTAAGAAATCCTATTGATGATATGGGTAAGAACGCATTATTACTGTCATTAGACAGAGCATCAGGTGAGAATAAATTTAAAATCTCACCATTTAAAACAGAGCTGATTGTCAGAAAATCGGTTACAGATTTATCAAAAAGATCCTAGTATTAGGACAATAATCTTTAGACTTATAGACAAATTGTCAAAGATTGTTAGTGACTTTTTCTAAAATTGGATACAATACGTTTTATTCAAAAAGTTAAAGAATAGTTCATGGAAAAATATTCACTTCATATTTCTGAAAAAGAAAGACGTAAAGAAAGCGCACATAATAAGCGCTTTAGTACAGTAAAAAGAGGTTGGGGCAACGGTTTTGTCTCAAAGCCGGCTTTTGTCAAAAAGATGTTATTACCCCATTTCTGGGGAGCATGGATTGCTGTTTTTATTCTTTACTGTCTTGTAAACTTTCTGCCTTATTCTGTGCAGATGTTTATAGGAAAACATTTAGGCAGTCTTTTAGGAAAAATTCTGCCTGCAAGAAAATATGTTCTAAAAAGAAATTTAGAATTAGCATTCCCTGAGATGTCAAAGTCTGATAAGGACAAACTCTCAAAAGAGGTTATGGAGAATTCTGGTCGCGCTCTGTTTGAAACTGGCATGGCCTGGTTTTGGCCTGACTGGAGATTAAAAAGACATATTGCAATTGATAAAGAGCAGTTAGATAAAGCCTTAGAAATTGCAAAATCTGGTAAACCAATCCTAGTGCTCTCTTGCCATTTTGTAACTTTAGAGCTTATGGCAAGAATTTATGCAACCTTGATTACCCCAGGTATTGGTGTTTACAGACCATCAGATCACCCTGTTTGGGAGTGGGCTCAGGTACGAGGCAGATTAAGAAAGAACCTAGCTTTAGTTGACAGAAACGATCCTCGTAGCATGCTCAAAGCATTAATGAAGAACATGCCAATATGGTACGCTCCAGATCAGGATTATGGTCGCAGAGTATCAACATTTGCTCCTTTCTTTGCTGTAAAAGAGGCTGCAACCGTTGAAGGTACCCATAATTTAGCTAGAGTTAAAAACACTCAGGTGCAACCTGCCTGGACAATTCGTGAAGGCGGTAAATATCATCTGTATGTTGGAGAGCCTTTACAAAACTTCCCAACAGAGGACGCATTAGCTGATACTACCAGAATCAACCACATCATTGAAAAGATGATCTTAATGGCACCAGGTCAGTACCTGTGGTTACACAGACGCTTTAAGACAGCTCCAAATCCAGAGGAGAACCGCTACCCGGGTTTGTCTGACAAGTAGGTTTTAGCCTCAATGAAAAGTTTATTTATTTGCCTTTTTGTAAGTCTTGTGACGGTTTCTCTACAGGGCTGTTATTCTGAGCAGGAACTTAATCAGGCTAATAAAATTATCACCGCTCTGCCAACTGAAGTTGAAGGTTGTACCTTTATAGCTGACGTTGATACCAATGCCCCCTTTGCTCACATTGACAACGCAAGATTCTCTTTAAAGATGGCTGTTGCAAAACTAGGTGGCACTCATCTTGTAGAGACACATGTCTACCCTCGTCCCCTTACAAGACGAATGTTAGGAGTAGGTCTGTCAGGTAGAGCTTATAAGTGTCCTAAAGGTAAAGGACCTCTTGTCTCAAATGACAAAGCTCTGCTTCAAAGAGATTTTCCTCTAGTAAATCCTTATGATGATTACGATGAAGATCCTCTGGAGCCTTTTTTCAGTAGAAGATCATTTTTTCCTGAGTTTTAAGTAAAATAAAGCCTAAGTATCTTGTCTCTATAGGTAGTTAAAGTACAGCTCTTAAGCTTTATTACCAATTTCCTTGCTGATTACATCTTTAAATAGCTCTTTCCAGATCTTTTCAACATCAAAAGTCTTTACAGGTCTGTCCTCAATATGCACAAGTCTTGGCAGATCAGCTAAAGATAACTCATGATAAATCTTACGGATATCAATATAGGCATCAATCAACTGTCGTGTTACAGTCTCATCAATAATGCCAAATTTAGAGCATTCTTCTAAAATTCTGACATTATCTGTCCATAACTTCATATCTTTAAAGCGAGGAGCGTTATCTAATAATAAATACTGAGAGATGAACTCAACATCAATCATGCCACCAGGTCCCTGCTTGATGTCATAGAGTTTATCTGAGGTTCTGTCAAGGTGCTTGCGCATCTTCTCGCGCATAGCCACTACTTCTTCTTTTAATTTAACCTCATCCTTAGTGCGTCTTATCACTGCCTCACGAATACGGTTAAACTCATCGATGATTTGTTTTGAACCAGCTATTGGTCTTGCTCTTACCAAAGCCTGATGCTCCCAGGTCCAGGCACGGTTTGACTGATATTTTTCAAAAGAATCAATATCAGAGATTAAAAGCCCTGTATCACCATCAGGACGCAGTCTCATATCTAAGTCATAGAGCACACCACCTACTGTCTTGGTAGTAGAGAGGTGCAACATTCTTTGCACTAATCTCTGGTAGAACATGTCAACTGAAATTGGTGATTCACCATTGGTGGTACCTTCACAGACTTTTCTAATAAAGACCATGTCCAAATCTGACTTATAACCTAATTCAATGCCTCCTAACTTACCGTAACCAATTACAGCAAGACCAGGATCATCAACACTTGTACCTTCTGGGATACCATACTTTTTAGCATTCTGATCCCATGCTAAAATCATAAGCTCTTTTACAATGGCCTCAGCAAGCCAGGTTAGAGCATCAGAGATCTTCATTAAAGGTAACTTGCCTGCCTTATCAGATAGCGCAATTCTAAAGACCATAACCTTTTTGAAAAGACGCAACTCTTCCATTACGGTTTCAAGATCGTCCTGAGGAATTCTCAATAATCTTTCCTGTAACATGGCAAAGAACTCTTGAGCACTAGGAGGAGCCTCAAAGTACTGTGGTATGAAAAGCTCATCTAATAAAATTGGATGAGAGGTAATAAGCTCACTTGCGTAATGATTGTCTTTTAAAAGCTTGATAAATCGCTCTAGAACTAAATTGTTATCACGCAATAACTGCATATAAGGAGTTCTTAGAGCTACCTGCTCAATTAAACCTGCAATGCGTCTGAAGATAGTAGCTGTCTGCTCTTCTTTTGCCACAAGATAAATCACTTTTGGCATTAACTCTAATAAGGTCTCACGACCTACAGGACCTACAGGCATTCTTGATAAGGTATGTTTTAAACTGATGATAGCTTTAGCAAGCTCTTTATCCTCAGCTTTATTTACAAGGTATTTATCAAGTTCAGCGCTTAACTCTTCTTCTGAGTTGTCAGCTTCCCACAGGTCAAAATTCTCTATTTTTTCCTGACCGTTGTCATCGTCTGCTACAACCTGTTTAAACTCTTCATGTACAGCCCTCATAACCTCATCAAGATCGTGTAAGAATGTCTCTTTATCCTGATAGTTCATGGCAACAAGCATTCTTGCACAGTCTTTTTCATTATCAGGTAAAGTCTGTGTCTGCTTGTCGGAGAATTCCTGAATTACATTTTCAAGGCGGCGTAAGTAAACATAACAGTCATCAAGTAAGGTGCAGATATTCTCAGGTAACAGATCAAGTGCTCTAATATTCTTTAGAGTTTTACGTAATGATCTTTCTCTAAGTTCCTCAAAACGACCACCGCGCATAAGTTCAAAGACCTGAGCGATAAACTCTACCTCACGGATACCGCCCTGACCTAATTTAAAGTTATTGTTTAAAGAACGGCGACGTACCTCAGACTCAATCATGTGCTTTAACTTACGTAAAGACTGCACAGCACCATAATCAAGATAACGTCTGTAAACAAATGGTTTTAGTAGGGAGATTAACTCATCACCATAATCACCATAGTCTTCATTGGTACCTAGTAATTTAGCTTTAACTAAAGCATAACGCTCCCAGGTTCTACCCTGTGTCTCATAATAAATCTGTAAAGCATCAAAGGAATTTACAAGGGTACCTGCATCACCAAAAGGTCTTAGTCTTAAATCAATACGGTAGCAGAATGTATCTACAGTTTTATCTGAGAGCATGTTTGCTGTTCGCTGTACTATTCTTGTAAAGAACTCTTTATGAGTTAAAGAGCGGGGCTTACCTTTAGTTTCTCCGTCATATGGATAGGCAAAGATTAAATCAAGATCAGATGAGAAATTGAGCTCTCCACCACCTAATTTACCCATACCTAAGGTCAGTAATGGCATTGGTGTACCGTCATCAGACAGAGCATCACCATAGGCGTTATTAAGCTGCAGGCGTGTAACCTTTAAAGTTCTTAAAACAATAACTTCAGCTAAAATTGATAATGATGAAAAGACCTCATCAATTGAAGCTACACCTGTAAGATCACGCCAAGCTATAACCATGGCTCTGGTGCGTCTGATTACTCTTAGACGTTTTTTTAAATCAAACTCTGAGAGTTTTTCTGTTATGAACTCTTCTATCGCACTCTTGTGGGAATCAGCAAAATGAGCTGAATCTAATGCTCCTGATGCTACTAAGGTAGCACATTCTTTTGGATAGCTAAAAATAGTATTAGCAATAAAATCTGATAAAGCTAATACAAACTTAAAATCAGCCCTGCTCTCAAAAAGGTAAAACTCCTCATATGAAAGCTTATCTTTTAATCTTGCATACTGATTTTCTGCTTCCTTTTTTAAAATCTCAGGAAGAGCATCGTAATTCTTTGGTGATGGGATGATGTTAAATTTCATTTTACTATCCGTGCTTCTCTATAAGCCCTGTAGTAAGTACAGAGCTTTTCTCTTTGCGCTTATTGTCTTAGTAACTTTTGACTTAACTTGCAATCAAAGACAGTAACAAACGCAGTTTTAGAGGGATTAAGAACATCTTATTCTGTTTTTCAGACTCTCTTACTACTTTAAATAAGTCCTCTATAACCTTATCTTTACCATTTAACTTGGCATTTAAAAGTTTCTTTTTTAAATGGAAACAGACTTTGTAAAAGTTCTTAATCAGTCTGTAGATGATCTGCAGATCCTGTTTATATGTTACAGGTTCATTCTGACCTCGAATAAAGGCAGGTAAATTCTTTTTCTTTAAGAGTTTTAATGACAGTAATAATTCTTCTAGAACAGAGGTCATTAAATTAAAGACAGTAATATCTTTTGAAATAATGAAATAGCCATAGAGCTGTTCAAAACTTGCAACTAAGTTCTTAATGTATTCTGTTACTTGTGTTGCATCAGATTTAGTATCAAATGGAGACAAGTTTAGTGACATCTGAGAGCTGTTCTGTAATAAAGCAGCTCTGTGCATCTTAGAAAAAGGCTCTAATAATAAAGGCAGATTGTTAGTTGCCAGATGAGTACATAGAATTGAGAAGATATTTAAAAGATCATCGCTTTTAGCTGTAGTCTCTTTTAACTCAATCTCTAATTCATTTAACGGATACTGTACAGGAGTATCACTACCATTTTTGTTAACCTCAATAAAGCCTTTGTCATAAGCTACTTCAAAGACACTGTCTAACAAAGATAAGTTAAATAAGTGACGGGTAAAGCTAATATGGCAGACTTTCTTTAGCTTTTGCTGTACGGAATCTACATCAAAGCTCTCAGGGAAAGCTTCTTTTGGGAATTTTAATAGATTAGGAACTTCAGCTGTATCATCAATTGGCAGGTTGTACTCTACTCTCTTGTGTAAACCACCAATATTCTCACCTTTTACCTTTAGAGTCTGCTCGGTAAAAGTATCAGCTCGTCTGATTCTAAGACCTGCTTTTAGTGCAAATAAATCTTTATCATCAGTATCAAAATAGGTGTTATCTAAGTGCTGTTCACTCTCGGCACTTACATTACCTATTTTTGAAAAGGTCTCAAATAAATTGTCTGCTTTGCCATCGTAACCAAATTTAAGCTCAATCTCTTTGTTATTCATAGTCTTTCTCCGTTCGATACTCCTATAATAAGAGATTTTTTGGTGTTTGTGCCTAGATTATTCTCACAAAAAGATCAAATATGAAAAAAGCCTTTCAAGATTTGCTACATTGCACGGTTTCAGGCATCACTAACTGAAGAATCACCTTATAAATCTAAAGCACATTTTGATAACAGCATTAGCTGTTTTAACATTTTCAACAAACTTAACTATTCAGAATAGACTGGATAAAGGCTTTGTGATTTTTAATCTGCAAATTTAACTGTGGTAAATCAAGCTGTGCTAAAATTGAAACAATTTTCAAAATGTTCAAAACGACAAAATTGATTTGAATTTAAGGATTTATCGTGAAATCTATCAAAAATATCTTATCACTTACTCTTATGTGCTCTTCACTACTTCTTGCAAACTCTGCATTTGCTGAAGATACAACTGACAGCACTACTCAGACAAGCGCACAATCTACCCAATCAGATAATTCACAGGCTGAAATTAAAGTTACAAAACCAGCTACAGTTGAGGAATCTCAAGTAGGTGACGAGGTTTACGTTTCAGAAGCTGCTAACGTATGGTTAAGAACCTGCCCTAGCGCAAACTGCAGAATTGTTCAGGCAACCCATGTAGGTGAAAAATTCAAGTTCATCAAAATGTCTGATGACAAGAAGTTTGCTTTAGTTGAAGATGATGGCAAACAGCTGTGGATGCAGACAAGAGATCTTCAGACAGAACCTTGTGGTAAAGCAAAGGTTGAGATCTTAGAAGGTCAGGTTGCTAAATTACAGAACGATTTGGATAACTATGACTCAATCGTAGCTAAGGACTATCAGGTTGCTAAAGCTAAAGTTGAGAAACTAGAAAAAGAGAATGCAGCTCTAAAAGAGCAGTTATCAAAGCAGAACAATCAGTTAGAAGATCTTGATGCTACAAGACGTGACTATGCTGATAAGCTTGAAACTAAAGAGTTAGACATGCAGATGCGCTGGTGGTTACAGGGTGCCTTAATTGCTTTATGCGGTGCAATTATCGGTATTATCTTTGTTTACATTCCACGCCCTGGTAAGAAAAAGCAGGTTAGATTCTAATTATTGTCTAAAATCTGCCTTTGCACTTTAGATAAAGACTAAAATCTCTTTTAAGAGCCTCTATTTGAGGCTCTTGAAGTTTTCAGATATTATTCCTCACAGTTTTACACTTCAACTTTTTCCATCGCAGCTATTTCACATTGTGAGACATCGTCTTTTGCTTTGACCTTAGTATTATTTACAATAACTAAAGCTACAGGCACAATTGTCTTTCCAGAAAGTCTTCGAGCATACTTGTTTGAAATAATTTGATTCTTAGCCTCTTCAAGTTTAGATGCTACATTTGAGTCTTTATCTGTAACTTTTAACTCAAAAACATAAAGATAATCATCAGATTCAGCTGTTAAATCTGCTCTTCCACTTGCGCACATAACTTCTGTTGAAGCATTCACCTTAAATGACAACAATGCTAATTTAATAACATCTCTAAAAGATGACTCTGAAAAATTCTTAACTGATTCATATGAAATTTCGTTGATATAACTATTGAACAATTCTTTAAGCAGTTCTAGATTGCAGGTGCTAATAGCCTTATCAAAAGGAATTACATATTTTTCCTGAGCTCTTTCACTATGAGTAATAATTCCAACCAAAATCTCAGAAAAAGCCTGTTTTACTTCTAAGTTTGGAATTCCTATGGTTAAAATTCCCTTTCTAGCAGCTTTAATACAGAAATAGCCTGCCTGATACAAAATAGCCTGAAGATCTAGATCTGATAGTTTATCAATATGAGGATAAAGCTTAGTCTGTTCTATATCTACTTTAGAATCCAAGTCTAAAAGTCTTTGCAATTGCTCTTTATCAACTTTATAGAATTCTTGTTTTAAAAAGTTAACTAAAAAGGTCGGCCTAGAGCCACCAGACATATACCAGTAAGGGTAAAATCCTTCTTGAGGTTTACTAAAAAAGTTAACTATAGACCATGGATTGTAAACGTGCTCTCTGCATTTTTTATCAAAACTGTAGCCATCATAGTTTCGCTTTAAAGAAGTAACAACACTTTCATGAGAATATAAATCCGTATTATTTTCTTTATTTAACTCATCAGCAGCGTTATCAATATATTGTGAAAAATAGTCCTCAAGCTCGTCTTCTGTGTAACCTACTAAAGCTCCATAATCGCTATCTAAGGTTAAATCCTCAAGATGGTTGAATGCAGAAAAGATAGAAGTATGATCATAATATGTCACACCAGTAATAAAGATAAAACGGAACACTCCCTGATATGATTTAACAGCGCTATAAAAGTTAGACAAAATTTTACGTCTTGATTCAAATTCAGTCTCATCATTCAAGACCGCAGTAAGTGGAGCATCATACTCATCAATCAAAAGAACGATGTCTGTTGTATTGACTTGCATAAGAGCATCAGACAAAAGATCTGACGGACCATCCTCATCATTGTTAGCGTTAAATTCTAGATGAGCCCCCTTAAATGCTCTTAGTAAGGCTCTGTTAAAAAGAGATCTAAATGAATCAGAAGGATTACTTTCTTTAAATGTTGAAAAATCAAGGTAGATAACCTTATAGGTCTTATCTGCCCATAGATTTTCTATTTTTAGACCATGAAATCTTTCAAGACCGTTTTCAAACAGTTCGTGCAATGTACTTACTAAAGTAGACTTACCAAATCGTCTAGGTCGTGATAGAAAAAAAGGACCTTTTTTAACTGCGAACTTAGAGATAATTTCTGTTTTATCAACATAAATGCAATTATTGTCTATGAGTTCTCTGAACAAAGTTGTATTAGGAAGTTCTTTAGAAAAATCCATTTAAATGATCCTTTAATCAATCCTGAGGCCAGATACAATTATATGATATTATCGTCAGGATTAAAAAATAAAGGTAGTTGTGAATGAATATTGATGCTTTACTGAAAAAAAGCGTTTCTTTCTTCTAGTAACTTATTGAAAGTTGTTACTTCAAAAGAATGAAAGAACATTAAATCAATAACTTTTATACAACCTAAAATTGGAAAGAAACACGATTTTGGCCACTTTAAGGTTATCTACAAAGATCCATATCATAATGTAAGAAAGAAGTTTGACTTGCACACTAAATAATTTGTAGACCAAAAATCTGAGATGCGAAATTTATCTTACAACTCCACCTTTGTAAAGGTGGAGCTTAACTAGTAAATTTTATTTTCTAAATTCAAATATTGACTTATCTCCGTTTACTACCTGCTTCAATTGCTCCTCATCAAGCTCATAGCATGCTCCTTTATAAAAGCATGATATAGTCCAAGAATCTCCACTCATTATAGGTATGCAAAAATAATCATCTATCTTTGACGAAACTGCTTGGTATAAGGCTTTTAAAGAAACTACCTTTTGTGTGTAATCTTCAGAATCGATATTGAGAGCTGCAGAACAATTTAAACTTTTTACTTCAAAAAGAAAGTACTCATTTTTTTGAGATTTCATAACAAAATCAGGATATGAAAAATGTCTTCCATCATCGTTGTAATACTCATATTTGATGTCTGAATTTGGCAAATAGTTTTTACCAATTAGATATACCTGCTGAGTATCTGAAAGACTTGTCTCTTTTATTTTGTATCCTTCGTGCATTAATTTATATAACCAATTGCGTTCAGCATCACTATCAAAATAAAAGGTTATATCTTGACCTTTATTTTTCCAAATGTAGTGTTCTATATCTCTAGGATAATCTTTATTTTTGACGTACATAGATGAGAAAGGCAGTGATACTTCAAGAGCTTCTCCATGGCAATCTTTTACAATCTCTATACTGTTAGAGTAATCTTTTAACTTATCAGTTATTTTTTTCTTTATAAAATCAAGATTGTTCACAAACCTAAAATAAGCTTTGTAAGGCTCTGATCTATTTTCATCAATATAGTTGTAGCATTCATTTTGAACCTTGTTTGAAGATTTTTCAAATTCTTCATAAAGTTCAAATATACTTTTTCTAGCTATAGGCTCTGGAGCTTTGTTTAATTCCTCCCTTATATTGACACCTGTTTTTATAGTTTCTATTTTATCAAGCAGTTTAGTTACCTTTAATTTGAATTCTTGTTGAATTTCATTTTTAACATTAGCTAACTCATCAGGAGTTTTTCCCTTTAATTCAACTTCAACAGATTTCTTATCCTGATTTTGTTTTCTTACTCCCCAAACATATGCTGTTGTAAGGAGTTTAATATCATCAGGAGCTTCCACCTTTTCAAAATTCAATAGTAAAGGATTTCTTCTGATTCGACCTATTACTTGCTCATCAAGCTGATCTGATTGTGAGTCTCTGATCTGAAATAACATGCATGCTCGAGGAATATCCCACCCCTCGGTTATCTTCATCTTAAAGATGATTATGTCTATTAATGAGTCGTTGCGAACTGCATATTTTTCCCATTTATCAGGAGAACTTTTTATCAATTGATCATTAGTATCACATAAAGAAGGATTGTCAGCAGTACTAATCCATTTCAAATCTTTAAATTTAGCTGTCGATAACAATCTCTTAATTATGGCTAATTGAGATTCTGCTAACTTTTCATTTGAGATCTGAATTATCATGCAAGGTTTGATATTAAACTTTTGATATTGCTTCCTTAAATCTAAAAGCTTATCTAGTGAAGATTCTAAAGAAGAATACAAAGGTCCACCGTCATAAAGATCATCAGCTGTATAGTTGTTGTCTTTATATTCAACTTTCTTAATCAAGTGAGACGTAATTGCGTCAATTTCAGATATTTCTACATCAACATTAGAAATTTTTGGAGTTGCGGAGATATTTATGATCTTAAAAAAATAGTCATTAAGCTTATCAAGATTATTTGTAGCTATATGGCATTCGTCTTTTATTAAGTAAATTTTCTTATTTGAGCTTTTTAGCGCAATCAAAAGCTTAAGTAAAACCTGTTGCTCTTTTAGTATACTGTTTTTTTGTTTATATAAGAGTTGAGGTAAAACATATACATTATGTGTATCAGGAATAAATAGAGCACCTTCTACTTTTCCTTTGTCATAACTCTGAATTAAATAAGGATCGAGCAACCTTAATAAACCAGAATCATAGTAAGATTTAAACTTTTCATAGTTCTGCTTAGCAAGTTTTGCTTTGGAAAGAGATGACACAATAAATATCACGTCTTTATTATGTTCAAGAATTCTCTCCATAAATAAAGCCATCATAAATGTTTTTCCAGAACCGGTTGGTGCTTTAAAAGTTATTCTATCTTTAACTTCTGCAACTTTAACAAGCGCTTCGACAGCTTTTAATTGAAGTTCTTTTGCCTCCTGTAACATTTACTGCTCCTTTTTTTCTAAAAGATATCTTTGAGTTATGGAAAAGTTACGGCACATCCAATTAATTTTGTCTTTTGGTGTCATTTTTACTTCGTCATATAAAGTTTCATCTATGACATCTAACGGATTTTTTCCTTTTTCCTGCTCTATATTGCTTACTTTTTCTATCTCATAAACATCCAAATTATCCCCTAAAGGCTCATTCATTTTTATCCATCCAAAATCTGAAGTTCCATCATAACAACTACCAGTCATAATGCGCTTTAGTCGTTTAGTAGTTACATCGTAAGCGATTCCTTTGGGATTTTTGTCGGTTTTATCATTATTAGTGCATAAGATGAATTTACGATTTCCACAGTCTTCTTTATTAAGTTCAAGAACTGCTTGACCAGTAGTTCCTGAGCCGGCAAAGAAATCAAGAACTATTGAATTTGAGTTTTTATGTAATGAAATCAGATCTTTTATCAAGCTAACAGGCTTAGGAAAAGAAAAATTCGAATTTTTAACAATATCATCCAAGTCAGTAGTTCCATTGGCATAGTTTTTTCTATAAAAAAGTGACTTGGGGACTCCTAAAACACTGTTATTTATTATTTCTATTGGCGATGGATATTTCCTGAGATAAATACTTTTACCTTTCTTGTATACCAAATAACCTTTTTGAATTAAATCATTTGTACCTTCAAAAGAATATGTCCATCTCAAGAAATTAGAATGTTTATCTTTCGGAAGAATAAACTCGTAGCCCAAATTTTCATATTTTTCTTGTAATGAACCAAGATATAAATCATTAAATGTTCGTGTAGAAGCTGAATAAATTTTATCGTATTCGGAACTTTGAATTGAACTTAACTGACCATTTTTGTATAAGATTGGAAAAAAACTGTTCGGTCTATCTTCTCTCATTTTTTCTTGTCCGGTTTTCTTAAACGGGATTTCTTTATAAAAACTATTAGATTCACTATCAAAGTTTGGATATTCTGATTCAAGGGACTTGTCATCCGAGGTCTTTATTAAATTAAAGCCACCTGCTTCTACTAATGCATCCTTTTGTCTTGCATATACTAGAACCTTGTGACCAATGCTTGTAATTAACTTATCGTTACTTTTACCTTTAAGATTGTCAAGAACGAATGTATCAGCAATAAAATTTTTTTCACTAAATACTTCATCAAAAAGGCATCTTACATACGCATGATTTTTATCATCAATACTGCAAAAAATAACTCCTTCATCAGATAGCAATTGTTTTGCTAGGATTAAACGAGGATACAGCATGGATAAAAGGTTATCTCTTGTAATTGCATTTTCATAATTTGTTTTTGCAAAATCTCCCATGTCATCTTTTCCATATGGAGGATCAATATAGATAACATCTATTTTTCCTCGATACGATATGGACAGATTTAACAATGCATAATAGTTATCTCCTATGATCAACTTGTGAGTAATTGCTGTTTTATCTTGAGAGAACGATAACTGTTCGTTTTTCTTGAAATACTTAATTGAAGTTCCGATTTTTTCTAACTTTTTATCAAAGTGAAAACCAGTTCTTTTGTATGATGTACCTAATTCAGCAATTGCGATAGCTTCGTCTTTTGATTCTGCGTTATAGATTAGTTTTGAGAGTAAATCTCTGTTGGCAGGTTCAAGGATTTTTTCATCAGTTCTTAAATTTAGATCTGAAATAAGATCATTCTTTAGATCTTCAAGGGTTAAATTTGTAGTACCCCCCCCCGCATAATTTTATATTATCCATTTGATTTTCATATCCTTTTTAAAATTAAGATTATTCTTATTGTAAAAGGAATTTTCTTGTTGTGAAATAAGAAATTGGAAAATTTTTGATTTGAACGGCAAACTTTGAAAGGATGAATAGGTTACTGGTGCTACCTGCCAGAATCGAACTGGCGACCTCCTGATTACGAATCAGTTGCTCTACCTACTGAGCTAAGATAGCACAAGTATGTGTTATTCTAGGAATTTTTAGGTACAATTTCAAATAAATTTAACCTAAATTGAGGCATTCATGGATGGATACTTACAGTAAGATTGTAAAATTCAGCGTTCTTTTAATACTTCTGTTTATATTTGCTACAAACTCCTATGCTCTGTGTCCTGATACCCTAGTAAGAACAGTTCTGTTAATCATTGGCAGTGTCTCTCTTCTCTTTAGTGCTTATACCTATAATAAAGAGAAAGCATATTTTAAAACTGGTATTTTTGCCTGTCTTTGTGCTCTGCCTTGGGCTTTTTATCTGCAGCAGAAGTTAATCTTTGGAGAGTTTGTATCTGATCTTTCAACAGCGCCTCAAACATTCACTCATATAATGGTGGTATTCAACCTATTTCGCTATCTTTTACTTGCTTTTGCATTTTTTATCTTGGTAAAAGGTCTTTTTTCATCAATTAAAAATCTTTATGAAACATAAAGTTAAAAATTATTTTGCTAAAAATTGCATTATTTGCCAGTAAAAAGACCTAAGTTGTAAAATCTCCCCTGACAATACGGCATCTTTAAATTATTTGGATGTCGTATGCTAAACCACAAACTTACTCTATCTCTACCCTTTGTTTTTCTCTCTATTGCATTATCTCCATCTGTAAATGCGCTAGAGCTTAACAATGTCATCATTAAATCTGGCGCAAGAATCGATAAAAAAGCTATGGATAAAAAACTTAATCCATATCTTGGAAAAGAAATCGATATAGCGCTCTTACAGAATATCTTAAACGAGATCTCTGACTACTACAGAAAGAATGGATATCTTGCAGCTCAGGCTTTTTATCCAGAACAGCAAAGTCAAAACGGTGTTGTAGAGGTTATTGTCAAAACAGCAAAGTTAGATGACATTAAGATTTCAAACTACGCCTCACTCACACCTAAAACAGCTTACATGCTCACCGAGAATGTGCGTAAGTTTCAGGGAAAAGAAATCAACTCTCATGAGTTAAACGCAAGCTTGCTTAAGATTAAAGATCTAAATATCTTTGATATTGCTGGCTACTTTGAGAATTCTCAAAATAAAGCAGATCATGCGTCTTTAACTATCGATCTTAAAGGTCGCTCCCGTTTTGGTTATGAGCTTTACTATGACAACTACGGTAATGAGTCTACCGGTCAAAACCGCTACACGCTGTCATTAAACTCACTTAACTTATCAAAACATGCCGATAAGGGCTACCTTATTCTAGGTACCACTGATAAAAAACAGAACAACCTAATCTTGGGGTATTCCATTCCCTTCACCTCACATCCTACTATCTTTGGTTTTCAGTTTAATTATGGAAGCTATGATCTTGGGGATACCTATGACTCTTTAGAGGTAAAAGGCAATTCATTAGGAGGTAATCTCTATATAAAAGAGCCTTTATACAGAACATTAGACAGTAGAGTTAACTTTACAGGTGGAGGCTACTACAAAGCTCTTACCGACAAAATTGAAAGCTATGATCTTGAATTGAAGAGAAACAAATTTGGTGGCTATTTTGATTTTGAAGCATCTGTCTTTAAAGAAGACTTAAACTTTTTAAATACCTTAAAACTTGACTACGGTCTTGTACAGGATAAAAGCAATTTATCTGACGACAAGTCACAGCGCGCTTATTTACTTTCTAACTTTGATTCAAAGCTAGATTGGAACTTCTATAAAAACTATTCCTTAATCAACACTCTTAGTGTGCAGTACGCGCAAAAGGCAGTGGATGCCTCAGACAAGTTCATACCAGGAGGAGCATACGGAGTATCAGCTTATGACGGCTCTTTAGCTTCCTCTGATCTTGGTCTGTTTCATGATCTTAAATTACAGACAAAACTCATGAGTAAGCCTTATCTGGACTTCTTTGTAAATTTCATGCAGGCCCATGCCAAAAACGTCGAGGTTGAGAAAAAAGAATCCTTTTATGCCATAGGCTCTGGCTCCAACATAAGTTATGGTGGCTTTTACCTTTCAGCCTCTGTAAGCAAAGCTATTGGTAAAAACAAAGAATATGCAAAGGATTCAGCAAAGTTCCTGTTAAAAGCAGGCTACGCCAAGATTTAATAAAAACACAGTATTAAGCAATAGAACTACTCAATTTAGGATATTTATGAAAGTAACTATAAGCAAATTATTTATCTTCTCATTACTTGCTATAGCAATTAAAAGTGCCCATAGTGCTGCAGCTTTGCCTACTGGTGAAAAAATCATACATGGAGAGGTTTCAGTCTCAAGAGGACCTAACTCAATGTTCATTAGTTCAAATACAGACAGAAATGTCATTTCATGGAATGATTTTTCAGTTGCTAAAGGCAATAGTGTAGTCTTTACAGGCACTGACGCCACATTTCTTAATATTGTAAAAAGCAGCAATATCTCAGTTATCGACGGCAATGTATATTCTGTAGGCAACAACAATATCTACCTAATCAATCCTAATGGTATCAATATTGGAATTACAGGATCCTTTAAGGCTAATAATGCAATTTTATCGACATCAAAACTCTCTCAAGAGAACGTTGATAACTTTATTGACACAGGTGACTTTGAATTTACGAAAAAAGGTATGGGTAAGGTAAAGCTCATAGGCACATTGCATGCTGAAAACACCGTAATCGACGGCAGTCAGGTTATCATTCGTGATATTTCAAATATTAAAGTAGATACTGGTGTTTTAGACAGTGTAAAGCCGCTTAAAGATACGGTTTCTATACACAGTTCCATTAAAAGAATTGATATTGGCTCTAGTAAAAAGGTTGATCTTGAAAAAGAGTTAGGTCTTACAAAAGAGGATGGCCTTTTTGATCATACTGATAAAACCGCTGTTTCTACAAAAGATGAGTTTTTGAACATAGCCACCGATCCTTCTGGCAGTTACTTTATTACTAATGACATTGATTTAGGCTCACTAAATTCGGCTGTAACCGGTACTAATGACTTTACAGGAAAGATTGATGGAGCCTTTAACTCTATTACTTATAGCATAGAAGGTAAAGGAACTAATCTTGAGCAAAACATTGGTCTGTTCTCAACTTTAAATGGCTCTACCATTGAAAACTTAAAAATTAAAAATCCTTCTATAAGTGTAAGCTCACCTGAAGATTCAACTTATATTGGAGCTCTTGCAGGTGTAATCAAAGCCTCAACTATCAAAAACGTTGAGGTAGATGGACTTAGTCTTAACTTTTCAAATCTTGGAAATAAAAAGATCTACGCTGGTGGTTTGGCAGGTCTTGCAACCTATGATGGCGCATCTTCTAATTTTGAAAATGTAACGGCTGGTTTTAGCGCTAAAACACAAAAGCACTTATTTACCCGTGACAACTATACCTTTGGAAGTGTATTAGGCGAGTTAAAAGATGAGCTTAATTTAACTGGAGCTAATTTTGGAAAAACTGATTTTTCAGATGACTACTCTTCAGGTTTAATCAACGCCATTGGCTACAGTCAGGCAACAGCATCCATTGATAACGAATATCAGCATAATTCAGGAGAATTTATAAAAGTTAATGGCTACTATCAGAACAGTGGCTTCTTTATTCCCTACTTTATAGATGACGACAAAACCTTTGTCACTGACACTTTTGACAAGGTTTACAACTATGATGAACTTGTAGGTAACAACAAGTACTTTAATCTCAACGATTATGTTGATCTCAGTTACAAATACGCTAATGGAATGCAAAAAGAAGGTAACTACAATCATGAATACTCCTCAAAAAACGGAGGTCAGACCTTCTACTTTGTAAAAGAAGGTAATAAGTCTGAGACAGCAACTCATACCATAAGTATTGAAGCTCCAATGGAAAAAATTGAAGCTGATGACAACTTTGACTTAGGTTACATCGCTGATGAAGAGCCAGATCCTGATATGGGTAGGATTGACGAAAGCGATTTGTCTTTTAACAGTGATTTTGATAACGCTTTTACTAACGAAGAGCTTCCTGACGAGGAGATGGAGAAAACTCCTGAAGATGAAAGCGATTTTGACAACGAATTTACCAACGAAGAGCTTCCTGATGAAGAGATTGGAAAATCCCCTGAAGATGACAGTGATTTTGACAACGAATTTACGAACGATGAGCTTCCTGATGAGGAGATAGAGAAAGCTCCTGAAGATGACAGTGATTTTGATAACGCCTTTACCAACGAAGAGCTCCCTGATGAAGAGATTGGAAAATCCCCTGAAGATAACAGTGATTTTGACAACGATTTTACTAACGAAGAACTTCCTGATGAAGAGATTGGAAAAGCTCCTGAAGATGACAGTGATTTTGACAACGAATTTACCAACGAAGAGCTTCCTGATGAGGAGCTAGAGAAAGCTCCTGAAGATGACAGTGATTTTGATAACGCCTTTACCAACGAAGAGCTTCCTGATGAGGAGATTGGAAAAGCTCCTGAAGATGACAGTGATTTTGACAACGCTTTTACGAATGAAGTGCTTCCTGATGAGGACGAAGAAGGATCTTCAACTGATGATAGCTATTACTATAGAGTACCACAAAAGAAGCAAAAGACCATCTCAGACATCATCGAGAACAAAAAAGTTGTGTTAATGCAAAAGCAAAGAAGCACAAGTTTAAGTATTCAGAATAATTACTCTGTAGTGCAAGACATTATTTCTAAATCTTTACTTGCATCTTTAAGCCTGTTAGAAGATCCTAATAAGTTTCTTGCCAACTCTAATGACGACTCTGATAAAGAAGAGAAAATATCGTAACGATAAAAGGATTGTGCCGTTCACAAATTGAGTACCTTATCTTTGACGAAATTGGTTTAAAAAATTAGAATAAACAGTTTAATTATGTGGATAATTCACACAACGATTTTAAGTATAATTATTCACAGTTTTTTTAGAAAATTTTGTCAGAGGTCAATAATGAGTCAGCTTCAGGGATTAGCATTAGTAGGCGATGTAGGTGGCACTAATGCAAGACTGTCACTAGTTAATTTAGCAGATGGCAGTTTATCAAATACAAAAGTTTATTCTTCAGTAGAAAACGAGTCTTTAGAAAAAGTTATTGTAAAATTCAGAGAAGAAACTGGCGCAAAGTTTGACTCTGCTTGTATTGCAATCGCTACTCTTTTAGATGGCGATTACGTTAAGATGACCAATAATCCATGGGAATTTTCAATCTCTCAGATGAAAAAGAACTTGGGATTAGAGAGATTAGAGTTCATCAACGACTTTACAGCAATGTCTATGAGTACTACAGCTATTCCTTTAGACAAGATGACCAAGATCGGTGGTGATAAGATCGATCCTAATGCTCCAAAGGCAATTTACGGTGCAGGTACAGGTTTAGGTGTAGGTCACTTAATCAAGGTTAACGGCAAGTGGATCGCTCTATCATCAGAAGGTGGTCACGTTGATATTGCAGCAACCAATTCAAGACAGGATGAAATCGTAAGAGTATTACGTACAAAGTTCGACCACGTATCTGGAGAAAGATTATTATCTGGTCAGGGTCTGGTAAACGTTTATAAGGCAATTGCTCAGTTAAACGGTCATGAGATTAAAGACGTTGAGCCTTGTGATGTAACAGCAGGTGCTTTTGCTAAAGATCCTTGCCCTGATTGTAAAGAAACTGTTGACGTATTCTGCTCTCTAATGGGTTCATTTGGTGGTAACTTAGCTATCGACCTGTTAACTAAGGGTGGTGTTTATATCGCAGGTGGTATCGTTCCACGCTTTATTGATTACTTCAAGAATACTGACTTTAGAAAGCAGTTTGAAGAGAAAGGTCGTTTCAAGGATACCTTAAAGCAGATCCCTGTATATGTAATTTCAAACGGTGATGCAGGTCTATTAGGCGCTGGTGCTTACATCCGTCAGGAATTAGGTGCAGAGCTTTAATCAAAATCCTTACTTAGATTTAAGAGAATGGATCATGTTTTTTACATGATCCATTTTTTATGTCTGAGGCAACAAAGGCGCCGTATGGCGCCTTTTTACGGATCTTAAACTAACTAAAAGCTAATCCAAGAAACCACGTAAACCTTGTGATCTGCATGGATGACGAAGCTTACGTAAAGCTTTTGCTTCAATCTGACGAATACGCTCACGGGTAACACCAAACTGACGACCAACCTCTTCTAGAGTATGATCTGATGGCATACCAATACCAAAACGCATACGCAGAACCTGAGCTTCCCTTGGTGGCATCTCATCTAGAACACCGTTGATAGCATTCTTTAAGCTCTCTGAAGTTGCAGCCTCAGCTGGTACTACAATTGAGCTATCCTCAATGAAATCTCCTAAATGTGAATCGTCATCATCACCTACTGGAGTTTCAAGTGAAATAGGCTCTTTTGCAATCTTCATTACCTTGCGGATCTTCTCCTCAGGTAAGCCCATCTTTGATGCCAACTCTTCAGGAGTAGGCTCTCTGCCCTTCTCCTGTAACATCTGACGAGAAATTCTGTTGAGCTTATTGATTGTCTCAATCATGTGCACAGGGATACGAATAGTACGAGCCTGATCTGCAATAGATCTTGTGATAGCCTGTCTAATCCACCAAGTTGCATAAGTAGAGAACTTATAACCACGACGGTACTCAAACTTATCTACAGCCTTCATCAGACCGATATTGCCTTCCTGAATTAGATCCAGGAACTGAAGACCACGGTTGGTGTACTTTTTAGCAATAGAAATTACAAGACGAAGGTTAGCTTCAACCATTTCCTTCTTGGCTTTCTTTGCCATTGCATCACCCATCATAATTCTACGTGACAAGTCACGTAAACGTGCGATATTGATACCTGAATCGTCTTCAATTTCTTTTAAAGCTTCAACGCATTTCTGAATTTCAGCTTCATAGCCTTTTAGTTTTGCAGCATATGGCTTCTTAACTTTAACTGCCTTCTCAAACCAGTCCATAGTTGAAACTGTTTCAGTTTCGTTGTAATACTTCTTAAGTTCGTCGATCTTCATGCCACAACGACCAACGGCAATCTCACGTACACGTCTGTCCTGACGCTTTACACGATCCATCATATCGTGCATCTTACGTAAAAGACTTTCTAATTGTGAAGGTACAATCTTAAAGGTCTTAAAGATCTCTACAAGCTTCTCAAGCTCTTTCTTGTACTTCTTATCAGTTGTAGATTTCTGTCTTGCAGCTGTTACCTTGTCAAACTGAACACGCAGTTCTGTAAAGCGCTTTCTGGTTTCCTCAGGATCAGGACCTGAATCAGTAGGTGAATCCGCACTATCATCTGCATCATCAAGCTCATCATCAGCATCATCTGCTTCTTCGTTTTTCTTTGATGCCTTAGTAGCTTTTTTACCCTTCTTAGCACTCTTCTTGTCAAGCTCTATAGACTCATCTTCTTCATCTAAAGCTTCTAGCTCTTTATCAAGCTCAGCTTCTGCTTTCTCATCGATAGCGATGTCTTCGCCATCTTCACTTTCCTGTGAATTAGGATCAGCAAAACCGTTGATAATATCGCCAAGCTTGATCTCTGAATCAGGATCTAAGGTCTGCTCATAACGAGAGAACAGTTCTTCCATAGCCTGTGGATATTCAACTAGACACAGCTGAACTTCATTAGTTCCCTTTTCGATACGCTTTGAAATTTCAATTTCATCTTTTCTGGTTAAAAGAGAAACGTTACCCATTTCGCGCATATACATACGAACAGGATCTGTAGTTCTGCCGATATCAACTGAACTGTCCAGCTGGTTTGCTACAATCTCAACATCCTCTGAGTCAGTCTGAGAGTTGCCATTTAAAAGAATATCATCAGCCTCAGGAGGGGTTTCACAAACATTGATCCCCATATCAATGAATGTCTGAATGAAAACAGACAGCTGATCGCCACTGATAATATCAGGTGGAATTAAATCATTGATTTCATCAATGGTAAGATAGCCCTGATCTTTTCCTTTTGCAATTAACTGTTTAAATTCTGTACTTGCTGAATTGTTATCCATTATTATAATTTTCCTAGACGCTGCAGTCGTATCAAAAGCAAATGGGTAAGAGATTGACTCTTGCCCATTCAACTAAATATTTATAGGTTATGAATACCAAAAAAGCAAAAAAATTATTAAAAAATTTTTCTCTTTTTTAGTCTAACTCAACGTCATCAGGGAATGATGCGTTATGGTAAACGTTCTGAACATCATCAAGATCTTCTAAAGCGTCGATCATGCGCATGCACTTTGCAGCATTATCTGCATCAAGTTCAGCTTCTGTAGATGGAACCATTGAAACTTCAGCATTAGTAGGTTTGATACCCTTAGCTTCGAAAGCTTCTACAACATCAGCAAATGCATCAGGAGCAGTGTAAACATCGATTGAACCATCATCATTGGTTACGATATCGTCAGCACCGGCCTCAAGACCAATTTCCATAGCCTGCTCTTCATCGATTGGCATCTTGCCATCTTCATCCTGAGCAAAGCTGATTACACCTTTCTTGGTGAATAAATAACCTACAGAACCTGTAGTACCTAAGTTACCACCAAACTTAGTGAATGCGTGACGAACATCTGAAGCAGTTCGATTGTGGTTATCAGTCATGCACTCAACCATAACTGCAACACCACCTACACCGTAGCCTTCATAAGTGATATTCTCTAAATCAGCACCATCACCGCCACCAACACCACGCTCTACAGCGCGCTTGATGGTATCGCGAGTCATGTTCTGAGCTAAAGCAGCAACCACTGCTGAACGCAGACGTGGATTGCTTGACTCATCACCACCCCCCATACGAGCAGCTGTTGTAATTTCACGAATTAATTTGGTAAAAACCTTACCACGTTTTGCGTCCTGGGCTGCTTTACGGAAACGGATATTAGCCCATTTTGAATGACCTGACATTTTTATCTCCTAAATGAACGCACTGCGTTATTTTTCAAAATCAGTTACAGAAATTGCAAGATCTCTTAAAGCATCTTCACTTGCAACATTAGGTGCATCTGTCATTAGACATGCAGCTGCTGTTGTCTTAGGGAATGCAATAACATCACGGATGTTATCAGTACCTGTTAACAGCATGGTTACACGGTCTAAACCGAATGCAAGACCAGCATGTGGAGGAGCACCGAATGATAGAGCGTCAAGTAAGAAACCAAACTTCTCACGAGCCTCTTCTTTAGAAATGCCTAAAACAGTAAATACTGCATTCTGCATGTTCTCATCATAAATACGTACAGAACCGCCACCTGACTCATAACCGTTGATTACAAGATCATAAGCATCAGCGTAAACTGACATAGGATCAGCGATTAACTGCTCAGGAGTTACATCCTTTGGTGCTGTAAATGGGTGGTGCATTGCTGTAAGACCAGCTTCTTCTGTCATTTCGAACATTGGGAAGTCGACAACCCATAGAGCTTTGTAGCCATCAGCTACTAAGTTCATATCACGGGCTGCCTTAATACGCAGTGAACCGATTGCAGTTGCGGTCTTTACTCTCTTACCACAGCAGATGAAGACGATATCACCAGACTTTGCTTCAGACAGTTTTACTAAATCTAAAAGTTCCTGCTCTGATACGTGCTTGCCAATTGAAGACCTAAGACCTTCAGCACCTGCATTTAGATCATTTACCTTGATATAGATAAGACCAGATGCGCCTAGCTTCTTAACATAGTCTGTATACTCATCAATCTTCTTACGTGTTAAAGCAGCACCGCCAGGAAGAGCAAAAGCAATGACTCTGCTGTCTTTGTCGTTAGCAGGCTCTGATAAAACCTTAAACTCTGAGTTTACAACAGCTTTATCAACAAGCTTTAATTCAAATGGAATTCTTAAATCAGGCTTATCTGAACCGAATCTGTCCATAGCCTCTTCCCATTTCATTACAGGAAGCTTGCCTAAATCGACGTTCTTAATGCTCTTGAACAGTTCACGCATCATTTCTTCCATGATGTCACGAACGTCCTGAGAAGTCATAAATGAAGTCTCAACATCGATCTGAGTGAATTCTGGCTGTCTGTCAGCTCTTAAATCTTCATCACGGAAGCACTTTACGATCTGATAGTAACGGTCGTAACCTGCGATCATTAAAAGCTGTTTGAACAGCTGTGGTGACTGAGGTAAAGCGTAGAACTTACCATGATGAATACGAGATGGAACCAAGTAATCACGCGCACCTTCAGGGGTGGCTTTAGTTAGCATTGGGGTTTCGATATCTAAGAAACCATTCTCATCTAAGAAATGTCTTACAAAATGAGTGATCTTTGCTCTGGTTACTAATTTCTCAACCATCTCAGGGCGACGTAAATCAAGATATCTGTATCTTAAACGCTGCTCTTCTGAGTTATCCTGATTGAAATCTAATGGCAGTACACCAGCTTTGTTGAAGATCTTAAGCTCTGTTGCATAAACTTCAATTTCACCTGTAGACATCTTCTTGTTGATCTGGTCAGCAGGACGAGCTTTTACAGTACCCTTTACGCAGATGCAGTACTCATTTCTTAAAGTAGATGCTAGGGCATGAACAGACTCGTTATCAGGTTCAAAAACAACCTGAACAACACCAGTTCTATCTCTTAAATCGATAAAAATCAGACCACCAAGATCACGTCTGCGGTTAACCCAACCGCATAAAGTAACCTCGCTGTCTTTATTGGTTAAATTTACATTACCACAGTAAATTGAACGCATTGACATAAAAAAGCCTCTTTTATTTAGGGCATCAATAGCTTTCTGTGTAAAATCCCTATGATGAAAATTCATAAGTATTTTCATCATATTTATTGCACACAAAATCGTTTCCCTTTCAGAAGAAAGGAAAATCAACATTGATTACTTGTCTTAAAAATGCGTACATTATATGAAATTTGCTATTTGTAGGCAATATAAAAACACTTATGCAAGGCTGTAAGTGTCGTCAGGCAAAGGCTTTATTGATTACCAATTCTTTCATGCACCATAATGATCTACAGAATTAGAAACTCTACTCTAAAGACTCTCTTTATTGAATAAAGACCTATTTAAAAATTTACTTTTTTTGTAACTACTCAGAACCTACCCAAAACGATCTCTGTCTTGCCATTAAAAGCAGAGATTAGAACTTCAAATGCATCTATACCTTGTTTCTTGGATGTGTTGAGAAAAGATGTGACGTTAGGTAGGCATGAGCTCCTTTGGCTCATGATGTAGCTTCATGTTCACTCCTTTATGACCTTTCTGTCCACCTGTCTTTCTACCTGTTTTCTCTCTTAGGCTTCTGTTTTTATTTGCTTTCTTATATCCATCACTTGATGGTGGTTTTGAGCTGTTGTGTGAATCCATGTTCAGTTGTCGTTGCAGCACTTTGTATGGTTTCCTGCAAGTCTTTTATAGTTTGCTTCAGTTCTGAAATGGTAGCTGTTTGCTTATTATTCTGCTCCATAATTCCAGAGAACATGGTTATCATCATATTGATGATGGTTGACAACGAGAGCACAAGTACAGATAAATCTGCTGGAGCTTTATCTTTTAGCTCTTTACAGAGTTTCTCGGCATCTTGTTTTAACTCGTTGAAATCCATTGAATCACCTTAGCTTTTTCTACTGCTGTTATTATACCAACAGCGATTTTTAGCATTAGTGATTGCTCAATTACAACTTGATGAAGCATCTCAAAAAGGTCTGTAACGCTCTTTTAAGATCTCTACAGATCGATGACAAGAGAAAATGACAAATCAAATCCCCATAAAAGTGTCCCTATATAATCGCTTTTTATGCGCTTATAGAGCGCTTTTGAACAACCTTAAGAAAAAAGCAATTAAAATCGACTTTGTGAGCTTCACAATGTAATTTTCTAAAGATCTCACTGACTGTAAAAGTCAGTGTAAAAAAGCTTTAATGCTACTCAGGATCTGTTTGAGGTTCTGAGTAGATGCAAAAAAACATGCTTTCAATTTCAGATAATCTGCTTTCACAGGTTGTTCGACTGAAAAGAACTATGTTTAGGTAGCAAAGCTATCAAAATCGTCTTGCTACTAGAGAGACTTAAATTTCGTGGTAAGGAGATTAACAAAAAAGGAAAATTCAAATGACGAATGGACTTACAGTAGTCAATATTTGTAAGTCCATTGTATGATAGTAATTAGTATCCAGCAGCTAAGCCGTCACCACGAGGATCGGTTCCACCTTGCAGTACACCTGTTTCCTGATCGACTAGGATAGCACCTGCATGCCCCATGGTATCAGTGTAATCATCAACACGCTTTACAGGATGACCACGCTTTTGTAATTCATCAGTGACCTTTTCAGGAATTCTTCCTTCCATCTTTAGGTCATTTGATGCTTTGCCCCATGTTCTTCCGTATAACCATCTAGGAGCATTGATAGCTTCTTGTGGAGTCATACCAAAATCAACAACTCTTGTTGCAATAGCAGCCTGTGTCTGAGGTTGCCCCTCACCGCCCATGGTTCCATATACAAGATATGGCTTGCCGTTCTTAAGCATCATTGCAGGATTTAGAGTATGAAATGTTCTCTTGTGAGGCATTAGAGCATTTACATGATTTGGATCGAGGCTGAAGAATGAACCTCTGTTCTGAAGGATAACGCCTGTTCCCTTAGGCACTATACCAGAACCAAAGTCATGATAGATTGACTGAATTAAAGAAACAGCGTTGCCATCTTTATCTACAACACCTAACCAAATAGTATCACCTTTAGGATCTAAAGGTTCAACCTTGATAGCAGCTTCTTCCATGCTGATACGCTTTGCCTGATCCTTACCATGATCTTTACTTAAAAGATAATCTAAAGGAATGTCAGAAAATTCAGGATCGGTCAGATACTTATCTCTGTCAGCGAAAGCTTGTTTGGTTGCCTCAATAATTACATGGTAGTAATCTGCAGTACCTTCACCTAGACTCTTAACATCAAAATTGTTTAAAACATTCAGAATCTCTAAAGATGCCATACCTTGAGTGTTAGGTGGAAAGTTGTATGCTACAGTGTCTCTGTAATTAACGTGGATAGGCTCAACCCAATCTGCACGATGGTTCTTAAAATCCTCAAGAGAAAGCATACCGTCATTTGCTTGAAGATCTGCTACAATTTTTTTTGCAATCTCGCCTTGGTAAAATTCTTTAGCTCCTTTCTTTGCAATTAAAGATAATGTATTTGCAAGATCATGCTGAACAAGAATTTCACCTACATCATAAGCATCAGTTCCATTCTTTAAGAATACTTTAGAAAACTCTGGGAATCGCTGAAGATTTCTGAATTCAGAATCGGTAGGATCGATATCAACCTTAGTCCAGAAATTCAAAGATGTGCTTACAGGAAAACCATTCTTTGCATAATCAATTGGTGTCTTTAAAATGTCGGCCCATTTATATTTAGATCCCATTTCCTTTTGAGACATTTTATATGCCTCATCCCAGCCTGATACTACACCAGGAACTGTATTTGCTGCATAGTAACCACGGGAAGGAATTTTTTCAAAACCTTTTGATTTGTAGAATTCGATTGTAGCTTTGCTACCAGACCTACCTGATGCGTTCAGAGCCTTTAGTTCACCTGTTTTTGCATTATAAATAAGCCAGAAGTTGTCGCCACCTAGTGTACACATCTGTGGATATACAACTGTTAGAGTTGCAGCAGTTGCAATTGCAGCATCAACTGCATTACCACCTCGTCTTAGAACGTCAAGACCAGCCTGTGTTGCAAGGTAGTTTGGAGATGTTACAACACCATGAGTTGCTAATGGATTAGACTTCTGAGATACAGTCATTGTTTGTGCAGATAAAGTTTCATTTGCTTTCTGTGAATCTGAAGAGCATCCAGAAGCTATCAGTGTTGCTATGCAGATAGCACTTAAAGGTGCGAGTTTGTTCAACTTCATGTTTATTCTCCTAAAAGAAGTTTGATCAAAAAATCGACCTTGAGTATAAACGTGAACAGCTGTTTATCGCTTAAATGCTCACTATGCGATCCTTAATGTCAAAAACAGTGCATAAAGTAATATATTGATTTTGAAGAACAAAGTATCTATAAATATGAATTTTATGAAAGAATAAAAAAATTTTTTGCACTAGTTTTTTTTGTCATGCATGGTTGGTTAAGCATTGTTTGCATTCTTGGTGTTTTAGATATTACTTCAATAATATGACTTATGATTTTACCTTTCATGAGATTTGTAAAAACTAGAGCGCTTGTAACATACGTTTTGAACTGTTTAAGATGACGTTCAATATATGATCTTAAACGCTCAGTGCTTCAAGTGCGATCTCTATTATATCCATGAAGTGGCACTTTATGAGATTCACTAATTTCTTTTTACGGCCACCAAATGGGACCGATCGTTATCACAAAAATTGTTTGTTAATCATAACTGTAGTTAAGCTACAAGTTTATATTAACTTGTTTGGCTTCAATTGACAAAAAAAATTAAGTGATGTTGATCGGTTCGATTTGTTTGCCGTAAAATTTCATTGAGGCGTTAAATTTTTTCCAAGCTTAAGAATAAATAAGTGCAACAAAGTTAAATTTAAGAGCAATATTAGAAATATCCTGCCTTTTAGAGTAAATATCCCCTTTTTTATCTACAAAGTTAATGCTCTTTTTTATACAATATCTATTAGGAGGAGTTACTATGTTCCAAGCTTTAAAAAAATCTGTTCGATCCTTAGCAATATGTTCTTTAGCTATCGTAAGCTCACTGTCATCTGCTTATGCTGGTGAGGCAAACACCAATGCTCAAGGAAAAACTTTAAATGTAGGTTGCGAAGGTGCTTTCGCTCCTTTTACCTATATTGATGATCAAGGTAATATCACAGGCTTTGATATCGATTTAATCAAGGCTATTGGTAAAGATCTTGGATATAACGTAAAAATCAATGTAATGCCTTTTGATGGTTTAATTCCTTCATTGATGACAGGCAACATTGATCTCATCATCTCAGGTTTCACCATTTCTGAAGAAAGAGCAAAAAAGGTAGACTTTTCAGATCCATACTACTTATGCGGTATGAGCTATGTCATTGAAAAGAAGAATGCTCAAAAATATGATACCTATGAAAAGTTAGACGGACACCCAATCTGCACTCAGTTAGCAGCAACCGGTACTAACTTCACCCAGAAATTTCTTCAAAAGTCTAAAGATAAGATCTTTAATACTCCTCCTGAGACCTATATTGAGTTAGGTAACGGCAGTTGCCTTGCTGCAATTCATGACAAGCCTGTAAATGACTTTTTCTTAACTAAAGATAACTCTGGTAAATTTACCTCAATCGAAATTAAGAAACATATCGATAAAGAGTATTACGGTATTGCTGTACAAAAAGGTAATAAAGAACTTCTAAATCTAATTAACAAAGGATTAAAAGAAGTTGAAGAAAATGGTGTGTTTGAAAAGATCAGTATGGACTGGTTTGGAAACAATATTTTAGATTCACTAAAAGAATCAGAATAAACTAAAAATAGATAAACACATTATTAAAAAGCGAACTTAACACGAGTTCGCTTTTTTCCTAAACTTCGCAGATCATAGTTACTAATCTTTGATCTGTTTCTTAGGAAAAGGAATTTTAAAA
>SAMEA104315429__coassemble_475_pt1 | contig 32001 bp, 24 predicted proteins | sample SAMEA104315429__metabat2_low_PE_042 | metagenome-assembled genome bin SAMEA104315429 (sample SAMEA104315429) | gut metagenome | biome: Monkey gut; feature: monkey-associated habitat; material: faeces | place: China | collected 2013 | reverse complement strand
GAGTCTTATCTACAAAGTAACAGTTTCCTTCTCTTAATAGAGGGAAGTCATCCTTACCGTATGGTAATTCTAAGAATTGTTTGTTGCTCATTGTTTGACCCTGTTTTAGATACTGATTTTATGTATAAAATCAGAACTGTTAGCTCTCAGTTATAAATATACATTATTTATAACAGTAGGACTGCTAGATACTGACATATTTTGTCATTTTTGAAGAAAAGATGAGAATAATTGATCTCACTAAAAGGGCAACTATTTGCTTAGATCTTGTTGTCCTTGTCATCAGTATCTGATGCAACTTGATTCATTTTTGAGTGGAACTTCTTTTTTAGAATTACAAATACAACCACGATAACTAATAAGCCTAAAACTAAATAGATTGCTTTTTGTACATCGTGAACATAAGTCATGAGTGTATCAAGATTGTCAGCAAAGAAGAAACCTAAATAGATCCAAACAGGAACAGAGATAAGTGCAGCTAAACCATCCATAATAATGAAGGTTATGTATGAGATACGATGACTCATACCGGCTACTAGGTAAATAGGAGATCTTAAACCAGGAAGAAAACGAGCTACAAACAGTAAGCCTAAGCCATATTGTTTAAATTTACGTTGAATTTGAGAGAATCTTTGAGGAGTAACGATCTTTCTGAAGGTCCTAATCTTTTGAATACGGTAACCAAAGATCCTGCCTGCTAGGAACATGGTGCTATCACCAAATAGTACACCAATGAGACCTACAACTAACATGATATGAGGATTAGCAAGATCAAGCCCTGAAATTACACCGCCTGAAACTAAGGTGATATCTTCTGGTACAGGTACGCCTAATCCGCATAAAACAAGACATGCAAAAACGGCCGCATAGCCGTAACTACCAAAAAATCCCACTAAGAAATCTAGCAATGAAGTATCCTCTTTTATCTTAAAAAGATTGCTGAATAAAACTCTGCAAAGTTTGTTTTATTCAGAGTTTATTAGCAAAGCTTTACTCTATTATTTTTAATGCAGTTTTGACGGCCGATATAATAACAGAAAAACAGCTAAAATTTTTAAATTAATGCGTCCTTAAATCCTAGTTGTCTCCATGCCTCATAGGCAACAACTGCAACAGAGTTTGAGAGGTTAAGACAGCGACTGTTTGGAGCCATAGGGATCTTAATTCTCAGATCATCAGGTATAACCTTATATACCTCATCAGACAGACCTTCTTTTTCTCTGCCGAAGATCACATAGTCACCATCTTCAAACTTAAAAGAAACATGTGAGTGGTGTGCTTTAGAGGTAGAAGCAATTAAACGCTTTGGTTTTTCTTTTTCTAGGAATTGCTGAAAGTTGACATGAACTGTAAGGTTGCACAGCTCATGGTAATCAAGACCAGCTCTCATCAGTCTTTCATTATCAAGATAGAAGCCTAGTGGACCTACAAAATGAAGTCTTGCACCGCAGTTTACGCTAAGTCTAATAATGTTACCTGCATTTGAAGGCATTTCTGGCTGGTATAGAACAATATTGATCATGATTTTCTCTCTTTAGTTAATGCCGCTATTGTAATCAATTTTTGTAAAGTTATTAAGGAAAATCAGAACTAAAATTGCCAGTTGATAAAATTGATTGAATGCATGAATGGTGCTAACATTATCGAGATTTTTACAGCAAGAAATATATAAGCAAGTAAACCTATAAAAATAATAAAAATTTTGATAAAGAACAAAGAATTAGCGGAGGATTCAAATGCAATTTCGCCCAACTCAGGGAGTGGCACATCACAGTAGTATCAGCCTTGTTAGAAAGGTATTGTTTGGCGCGGTTTGTCTTGCAAGTTTGATCTGCATCTTTGTTTTAATTTCATTCCGTAATAATCTCCACAAGGCTATGAGTGGAGAGCTACTGACTAATGAAACCCCAGATGGATTAGTAACAACAGCACAAAGTTCCTTTATGGAAAATGTGTTTAATTACTTTGGAAATGTTACTTTTTTGTTTCCATTGGTATTTGTATTTATAGGTTACAAACTCTTTATCAAAAAGATCGCTCTAAAAGAAATTGACTTCTTTGTAGTAGGTCTGTTTATCTTAGGTTTTAACATCCTTGTAATTGGTCTGTGCTCATTATTTTCAGGGTTGGTTGTAGATACAGAAACTAGTTTAGGTGGCTTTTTAGGCTACTTCTTTATGAGCATGTTTGACTCATTGCCATTCCCAATAGGAAAACTTTTACCGGCTTTAGTTACATTACTAGGCCTTTTCCTCTTTACCTCAAAAGGTCCTTTTTGGTACTTTGACAAGATCGGTAATTTTATTTTTGGCTTCTTCGATAAAGATAAAAAGCAAGACGACAATAAGAACGAAAAACAAGAGCCTCAAGTTAATACTCAAGAGGATGACAGTGTTTTGTATGGCAATATCAAGCTTGATACTAAAAACGGAGAGTTAAAAGAGCCGTTCCAAACTAATCTTGATTTTTCCACAAAGAAAAAAGCAGAAGAGAATACAACTAGCGATCTTTTCAAAAGCACTTCTTTTTCATCAGGTTCACTTCCAGCCTTTGGTGAAAAGAAAAAGATCTTCCCAAGTACAAATAATGAGCAGTCATCAATTGAAAAGCCCCGTCACAATAGAACACGTTCAGCTGTTGCCCATAGACGAGAGCCTGAAGTGAAGAGAATTGAACCTGAATTTGGTTCAATTGGAAGCTTTTCTGCTGATAATAATGCACTAACACAGAATTCAACTTCTCAGAAGGGCTGGGGAGTTCAAGAAGAGTCTAGCCCTTATATTACTCCTGGTGTTCAGGTTCCTGAGTATAAGAAATCATCAGATGCGTCAACTAGCTCAACATCTAGCTCATACTCAAATTCTTATGGATTCGATAATACATCTGAGAATACAAATTCAGGTCCATCTACCTATATTTCAGGAGTAAACGCTCCAAATGTAGCTCCTTCATCTAATCAAAATTACGATGATGGTTCAACTAAGACTATTATAAAAGATAGCAGAAATGTACAAGAACCAGTGGTTCAGAACAAAGTTAAAAAGACTATCATTACAAGACTCGAAGATAGTAGTGATAATCAGAGTTCAAGTTACAGCAAAGGTTATGGATCTGACTACAGCAGTGCAACAGAGCCTAAAGCTTCAACTATTGTTTATAAGGCAGGGGCTGATCACCTTCCTCCAACTGAAGTTGTAGGTAACCCTTCTCGTCGTTCTGAGGTAAGCACTGTAATTACCAGAACCACCACCATATCAACAGTCAACGTACCTAATAATGAGCCTAAGGTTAACATTAGTTCTGATGGTTCATCTGTAAGTGGTGAATACTCACAGCCTTCATCTGTAATTACCAGAGCTCCTACTTTATCAGAGGATAACAAAGCCTACGGTGAAGCTACTACAACTAGTTCAATGCTACCAAGCCAAGGTGAGATTTCAGAAAACGTAATTAACTTTACTGATCTTACCAAGTCTCAAGATAGTTCAAAAATTGAAGTTGGAAAATTAAGTTCAGCTTTTGTGCCTTCTTCTGATGAGAGCGATGAAAAGCTTTCTATTGCCGACACTCAACCAATTAAAGAGTCAGATTCAAGTTATGAACAGTATTCAAAGGGGGCAAGAGGAGTTTTAACTTCACAGAGTAATGTAGCAACTGTATCAGCAGATAGTAACTCTCAAATAAATAGCTCAAAAGTTAATAATGAAAACACAGCTTCATCTGAAAATAAGCTAAATCAGGAGCCATTAGTTACCCCTTATCAGGGAGTAAGTCAGAGTGTAGCTACTAGCGCTAATCAAAATGTTACTGAAGATAACAAGTCAGGTGATGACAAGTTATTAACTGAAGCTTTACATGCTCAGCAGATAGGTGCACAAACACAATCTTCACAGCAACAGACTCAGGCTACAGAGCCTATGTTTAATCCATATGCTCCATTGCCAGAAAAAGAGAACAGCGCTTTGAACTCAGTTATTGATTCTGGCTATTCCGCTAACACTCAAAACAGTGCATCTGTAATGAATATTAGCCCTGAGATTAGTTCAAGTGAAAGAGCGAACAGCGTCTGTTCAAATACTCCTGCAAATGTTATGGATGGTTCTAGATATGAGTCTAAACCACCGTTTGAGTCTATGAATACTTTTAGATCAAATAACATTTCAAATAAGATTGAAATTAAAGGCTCAAACACAAACGGAGCCTCAAAAGCTACTGTCTCTTATGCAAAGGCAACAGAAACCTCTCCTTCAAAAATTTATGGTAAATGGAGACCTTCATTTGATTTATTAGAGCAGTCACAGTCTCAAGAACAGGTATCAGCTGAAGAAATTTCAGAAAAATCAGCTCGTATTGATAAGTTTATGAGTGACTTTGGTGTTAAAGCAAAAGTTGAACAGACTGTATCTGGTCCTGTTATTACAAGATATGATATTAGTCTTGAAGCAGGCACAAAGTCTAAGACCATCGTAAATTTAGAAACTGATATGCAGCGAAGCCTAATGAGTCAAAATATCAACATCATCGAGGTGGTACCTGGTACTCCATATGTTGGTATTGAAGTTCCAAATGATAAGCGCCAGATGATCCGTTTAGGTGACATTATCGATTCAGAGGAATTTGTACACTCAAAAGCCAAACTGCCAATGTGTTTAGGAGTAGACACTGTAGGTATTCCTGTTGTAGCTGATCTTGCAGATGCTCCTCATCTACTGATTGCAGGTACTACAGGCTCAGGTAAGTCAGCTGGTTTAAACTCAATGCTAGTATCATTGCTCTTTGCAAGATCACCTGCTGAGTTACGTCTTATCATGGTTGATCCTAAGACTGTTGAGTTCTCTCAATATCAGAATTTACCACACCTATTAACTCCAATTATTACTGATCCTGATTCAACTGTAGCTTCATTAGCATGGTTGATTAAGGAAATGGAGCGTCGTTATAAACTTCTATCCTTGATGAATTTGTCAAAGATTTCACAGTTAAATGATTTCATAAAAGAAAAGAATCTCTTAGGCGAGAAAGTTTATGATCCTATGTGGTGTGAAAACACAATTGGTATTCCTCCAGAGCTAAAGCCAGTTCCATATATTGTTTTAGTAATCGACGAGTTTGCTGACTTAATGGCAGTAGCTAGTGTAACTAGAAAAAAAGACGGCAACACTCCAGAAGCTTTAATTGCAAGATTAACAGCAAAGGCAAGAGCAGCTGGTATCCATTTAATCTTAGCAACACAAACTCCAAGAGCAGATATTGTAACCGGTGCGATTAAAGCAAATATGCCATCTCACATTGCTTATACCGTTCAAAACTCAATGGAATCAAGAATTGTTTTAGATGAGACAGGTGCTGAAAAACTTTTAGGTAATGGTGATATGTTAGTTAAGTATCAGCAGTTAAACCGCTCTCAGATGTTCCGCGCACAAGGGCCATTTACAAGCAATCAGGATGTTGAAAAGGTTGTATCCTCATGGATACAGCAGGCAGGTGAGCCTGAATATGTTGAGGGCATTACTGAAAGTGAGGAAGAGGAAAGCGTTGAGAGTGAAGATAGTGATGGTTCAGCACAACAACTAGATGCTAAGTTTGATCAGGTAGTTGAATATGCAAGATCATACTGCTCATCAAACAAGAGACTCTCTGTATCAGAACTACAAACTGCTTTTGGTTTTGGCTATAACAGAGCACGTAAAATTCACCGCCAGATGCAGGCTCAACAAATCATTGATGATAAGGGCTTTTTAATTCAGTAACAGGATAAGAACACAGTCTTCTATCTTATTTTAGTGTAAAGAAGTCTGTTTACATAAAAGGTAATTTTCATGAGATTAGTAACTAGTTTAAAGGGTGTGAAAGTAGCATTCGTAAAAGCTGTAATTGTTGCTTTTTTAGTTTCTGTGTCTTTTCAGGCAAGTGCTGATACAAAAGAAGAGTTACAGTCAAAACTCTCAACTTTAAATGCTTTAAGTTCAACTTTTTTACAAACTGTTACCAGAAAAGATGGCTCTTTAGTGTCTAAGTCATCTGGAAGACTTTCTCTAAAGAAACCTGATAAGTTCATGTTGCATACTACAAGTCCTGATGAACAGGTTTTATTTACTAAAGGAAACACTGTTTATTTTTACGATCCTTTTGTAAACCAAGTAAGCATCTTTGATAAACAGGAGCTTTACTCCTCGCCTTTCATGCTATTAACCTCAAAGAGCGAATCTGTGTGGGGGCAGTATGAGGTTGCAAAAGATGGCAATAGCTATGTTCTAAAAGCTAAAAATCATGGTCAGGTTGTGTCAATTAAGCTAGGGTTTCAAGGTGATTTAGTATCTGATTTGTATGTACAGTTAAAAGATGGTAATACCAATCACTACACTTTATCTCAAGTAAAGACCCAAGTGTCTGACAGCTCATTTGAGTATAAAATCCCTGAGGATGCTCAGATAGATGATGAACGAAAGTCAAACTGATCTTTTCAGTCAATTTGATCAGGAAAAAGCAGATCAAAAAGCCAATGAACAATTAGATAAGGAGCTAAACGACGAGTTTGCTCCTTTAGCCTCAAGAATGAGACCTAAAACTTTAGAAGAGTATGTAGGTCAATCACATCTTTTAGGCGAAGGCAGACCTTTAAGAACTATCTTAAATAAAGGTCAATGCTATTCAATGATCCTTTGGGGACCTCCTGGAGTTGGTAAAACTACCTTAGCATTGCTCTTTGCTAAAGCCTGCAATGCGCATTTTGAACAAATTCCTGCTGTAACCTCAGGTGTAAAAGATATCCGTGAAGCAGTAGACAGAGCTTTATTGCGTAAAAAAAATGGTGTCAAGACTTTGTTGTTTGTCGATGAGGTTCATCGTTTCAACAAATCTCAGCAAGATGCCTTTTTACCTCATATTGAAAATGGCACTATTACTTTTATTGGTGCTACAACAGAGAACCCATCTTTTAGTTTAAATTCTGCTCTCTTATCTCGAGCTAGAGTGTATGTATTGCAAAAGCTCTCTGAAGATGAGTCTAGAACCTTACTTTATAATGCCTTAAACTCAGAGCGCGGCCTTTTAAAAGAAAACATCCATTTAGCAGACGGTGTAGAAAAAGCCATTATTGATTTAGCTGCAGGAGATGCTAGATACCTGTTAAATATATTAGAGATGGCTTCAGATTTAGCCTCGCCCGTAAAAACAGGAGGCAAAATCTTAACCCTAGCTATGTTAGGAGCCGTAGCTGGTCGAAAACTCATAAATTATGATAAAGGCGGAGATGCCTATTACGAGTTAATTTCAGCCTTCCATAAATCAGTGCGCGGCAGCGCACCTGATGCAGCCTTGTACTGGTATTCTCGTATTTTAGAAGCAGGAGGTGATCCTCTGTATGTGGCAAGACGTTTATTAGCGATTGCAACCGAGGATATTGGTCTTGCTGATCCTAGAGCTATGACAGTATGCCTTAATGCTTGGGATATCTTTGACAGAATAGGGGCTTATGAAGGCGAGAGAGCGATTGCTGAGGCTACTGTATATTGTGCTTTAGCTCCAAAGAGTAACCATTTGTATGAAGCCTTCCATAAAGCAAGGGAAGACGCTAAACAAAATGGTGAACTAGATGTACCAATCTATCTTAGAAACGCTCCTACCAAGCTCATGGAAAGATTAGGTTATAAAGCTACCTACAGATATGCCCATGATTATCAGGGAGCATATGCAGCAGGGGAAAGTTTCTTCCCTGAAGAGTTAACCGGTACTGTGTACTATCATCCGTCTGATAGGGGCTTTGAGCTTACCTTATCCAAAAAAGAAGAATATCTAAAACAGAGAGATGAGCTTGAAAAAGACAAGCGCTACCCCCAGGGCTTTAAAGGTAAACGCGTACAGTTTGAATAACTTTGGCGCTCTTAATATTATTTGAACAAATTTACACTCTGTATGCTAAAATTACCGGCGTATTAGTGATTGCATAAAAGCAATTAAACAGAATTCTTTATTAACTTTAACAAATGGCAATTATCCATGCTTGATTCAAGATATTTACGCGCTGATATTGATGAGGCTGCAAAGCGCCTAGCAACACGTAACTACAAATTAGATGTTCAGAAGATCAATGAATTAGAGTCATTACGTAAAGAGACTATGACTCGCACTCAAGAATTACAGGCTCAGCGTAATTCACTTTCAAAGAGTATCGGTCAGGCAATTAAGGCAGGTCAGGACGTATCTGAGATCAAAGCTCAGGTAGCAAAGATCGGCGAAGAATTGACCGAAGTAAAACAGAAGCAGGATGAGGTATTAAAGCAGTTAAATGACATCGCTCTTACTGTTCCAAATTTACCAGATCCATCATGCCCACTAGGTGCTGATGATACTTTCAATGTTGAAGTAAGAAAGTGGGGCGAGCCACGTAAGTTTGATTTTGAGATCAAAGATCACGTAGCTATCGGTGAAGGCTTAGGCATGTTAGATTTTGAAACTGCACGTAAGGTAAGTGGTGCACGTTTTGCTTTCATGAAAGGTCCTATCTGCAAGCTTCACAGAGCTTTAGTTCAGTTAATGTTAGATTTACATTATGAGCAGGGCTATACCGAGATTTACACTCCATACTTAGTAAATATGGATTCATTATATGGTACAGGTCAGATGCCTAAGTTTGCCGAAGATTTGTTCCACACCAATCTTGACGGTGACTGCGATGGCGATGGTGTAAATCATCATTTCTGCTTAATTCCAACTGCTGAAGTTCCATTAACCAACATGGTTCGTGGTGAGATTATTCCTGAGCAGGAATTACCAATTAAGATCACAGCTCATACTCCATGCTTCAGATCTGAGGCAGGTTCAGCTGGTCGTGATACCCGCGGTTTAATCCGTATGCATCAGTTTGATAAGGTTGAGATGGTTCAGATTGTTAAACCAGAAGACTCATGGCAGGCTTTAGAGACCTTAACTCATGATGCTGAAGCTGTGCTACAGGCTTTAGAGATCCCATATCACGTTGTTGCTCTGTCAACTGGTGATATGGGCTTTAGCTCTGCTAAGACCTATGACATTGAGGTTTGGTTACCGGCACAGAACTGCTACCGCGAGATTTCATCATGCTCTAACTGCGTAGACTTCCAAGCTCGCCGTATGCAGGCTCGTTTACGTCGTAAGGATGGCAAGGTAGAGTTAGTTCATACTCTAAACGGTTCAGGTCTAGCAGTAGGTCGTACCTTAGTTGCTGTTCTTGAGAACTATCAGAACGCTGATGGATCTGTTACCGTACCTAAGGTTCTACGCAAGTACTTAGGTGGCTTAGAAGTAATCTCAGCTGAGACTAAGTAATGTTATCAGCACTTGATTGGGTAATAGTAGGTGTTATTGGCTTGTCAGCCATAACATCTATTTTTAGAGGCTTTATTCGTGAAGCCTCTTCTATTCTCTCGTGGATTGCAGCTTTTATAGTTGCAAGTCGGTTTTACCCTCAGTTATCAGAATATATTACCTTTTCAAATGACGATTTAACTAGAAAAGTAATCGCCAGCATTGTTCTTTTTATTGCCACATTAATTGTTTTAGGTTTTATTGCAAGTACTATAAGTTCACTTGTAAAGAAAGCCGGTTTATCAAGCTTTGATAGACTTTTAGGTGTGGTCTTTGGAGTTGTTAGGGGAATTTTAATTGTAAGTGCTGTCTTTGCAGTATTACAGATCCTCATTAAACTCCATATTCTTTCTTTTATTACCTATTATCCTTGGTATAAAGATTCAATCTTTGTACCTCATCTTGAAGTAATCGTTGAATGGTTCTTTAATTATTTAGGAACCTCAGGAACTGGAGCATTATAGCTATGTGTGGTGTTGTTGGAATTGTCGGAACCTCTCCTGTCAATTTATCACTTTATAATTCTTTGCAGGTGTTACAGCACCGCGGACAAGATGCTGCAGGTATCGTAACCGTAGATGAAGATGACAATTTTCATCAGCGCAAAGCAAACGGTATGGTAACTGAAGTCTTTCAGCAAAGACATATGTTAAGACTGCGCGGAAACATTGGTATCGCCCATAACCGTTATCCTACAGCAGGCTCTTCATCAGCAGCAGAAGCTCAGCCTTTCTATGTAAACTCTCCATACGGAATTGCACTGGCTCATAACGGAAACCTTATCAATTCTAAAGAGTTAAAAGAAAAGTGTAAAAAAGCCCACCGCCATGTTAATACACAATCCGATTCTGAAATTCTTCTAAATATCCTTGCTTGGAAAATCTCTCAAATCAATAGTGATGTACCAACTGCTGATGACATTTTTAAAGCTATCTCTGGCGTATATGATGAGATTAAAGGTGGTTATGCTGTAGTTTGCCTAGTTTTAGGCGTAGGTCTAATCGCTTTCCGTGATCCATTTGGTATTAGACCTATGGTTCTAGGAGAGAAGAAAGACGAGAATGGCAATACTGAATACATGGTAGCCTCAGAGAGTGTGGCTTTAGATGTCAGTGGCTTTAAGCTAGTTCGTGATGTAAAACCTGGTGAAGCTTTACTTATCACCAAAGATGGTCAGTTATATTCAAAAATTTGCGCTAAAGATCCTCATTTACAGTCATGTATCTTTGAGTATGTTTACTTTGCTCGTCCTGATAGCATTATTGATGGTGCATCGGTATATGCAACCAGGGTACGCATGGGCACGAAGCTTGCCGAGCAGATCCAGAAAGAGCATCAGGATTTAAAGATCGACGTTGTAATTCCTATTCCAGATACTTCAATTGATATTGCAGTGCAGATTGCAAGATCATTAGGCGTTCCATACCGTCAGGGCTTTGTAAAGAACCGCTATATTGGCAGAACCTTTATTATGCCAGGTCAGAAACAACGTAAGAAGTCTGTTCGTAATAAGCTAAACCCAATTCCAGCTGAGTTTGCAGGTAAGAACGTACTCTTAGTTGATGACTCAATCGTACGAGGTACCACTTCATTACAGATTGTTCAGATGGCTCGTGAGGCTGGTGCTAACAAAGTATTCTTTGCATCAGCATCTCCTGAGATCCGTTATCCAAACATATATGGCATAGATATGCCTACCTCAAAAGAGCTTATTGCTTATGGTAGAAACAATGAAGAGATCTGCAAAGAAATTGGCGCTGATGCTCTAATTTATCAGAAGTTAGAAGATCTTGAAGCATCTGTAACAGAGGAAAATCCTGCTTTAACCAAGTTTGATACATCAATCTTTACTGGCGAGTATATTGTCCCACCTGCAAAAGACTACTTTGAGAATATTGAAAAACAGCGTTCTGATGATGCCAAAGCTGACAAGGCATGGAAAGATAGTTCTGATTCAGAACAGTTAGATATTTTTAACATCTAGCTATAAAGTTATTAATTACAAAAGTCCCTGACAAAACGTTGGGGATTTTTTTTGAGTGATGCATCTGAGACAACAGAAACAGAGACAAAAGATTGATTGTATTTTTTGAGTGTATGTATTTTAGAGTGAAAGCCAGTATAAGCGAATTTAATTCTAATGTGAATGAATGATGAAAATTCAAATAATCACTCACTCAGGAAATCAAAAGAATAGGTAAAAGCGCGGAAATATCGCTTAAAAATGTGATTTGTCTTCAAAAAAAAGAACATAAATCGTAAATTTATGAAAAATAATAAAATACTCTGAAATGAATTTAAATATATATTTTATTTTTTACAAAATATGTAATAAGTACAAAAAGATAAATAAACTGAATTTAACTTTGCTATAAAACCGTAACGATACGAATGTTGATAAATGTGAAGATAAAGCGCCTTAAATTTTTGCTAAATTTATATCGTTAAGGAGGATGTATTTTGAAAAAATTGGGTAAATTTTTTGACACAGATCATAAAAATGTACCTCATTTTGCAATTTAATTTGAAAAGATAAAATCGTAACGTTAAGATTTTAAGTAGACAAAAACAACTGCCCTTATTGTATTTGCAGTAAGAAAAGTAAATTTTGGAGAATCTATGTTTAACATGTCGCTAAAACAGCAACAAAGAGTCATTATTGTCTCATTCCTAGCAATTCCTCTATGTTTGCTAATCACTTTTTCATATTTCCCAGCAGTAGAGTTGTTCTTCTTATCAACAGCTGATTGGGATGGCTTCCTTGATCCAGGTGAGTTCTTAGTAGGAATGCCTCATCAGGCAGACTTCGTAGGACTAGATAACTACGTTGATCTTATTAACGAGCCTGAAGAGTTAAAACCTTTATTAGTATCTTTATACTACTTCGTAGGTGCAGTAATTCAGCTAGCTCTTTCTTTATGGTTTGCTGTATTGGTTAACTCAAAGTTAATCGGTAGAAACTTATTTAAGACCTTCCTGTTCTTACCATTCGTTTTAAATGCTGTTGCAGCTTCAATGGTTTTCCAGATTTTCTATCAGATGGACGGTGGCTTAGATAGCTTCTTATCTTTAATCGGCATGGATCCATTATTTACAGTTGTTGAAAACGGTCAGGAGATTGTTAAGTACCCTGAGTGGTTAGCAAATCCAAAGATTGTTAACTGGGCACTGGTTGCAGCTTCTGTATGGCGTTATTTAGGTTTCAACCTGATTCTATTCTATGGTGTTCTACAGTCAATTCCTCAGGATCAGTACGAGGCCGCAAGAATTGAAGGCGCATCAGAGTGGCAGCAGTTCCGCTTCATTACCTTACCATCAATTAAGATGATTATCGGTTTACAGGCTCTGCTAGCATTCGTAGGTTCCTTATCAGTATTCGATATTCCATATATCATTACCAAAGGCGCTAACGGTACACGTACATTCGTTATGGAAACCATCCGTGTTGCCTTCGAGCACAACGGTTACGGTATAGCATCAGCAATGGCGGTAATTCTGTTAGCCCTTGTTGTCTTCTTCATGATTTTACAAAAAGTACTGTTCAAAGAGGAGAAATAATCAATGTTTTCTAAAGCACAAAATTTAACTCCTGAGCAGTTAGCTCTGCTTCAGAAAGTAAATAAAGCTGAGCGTGAGATTAAACTTGCTAAGTTTAAGATGCACTTAAAGTCACCTCGTTGGCTGTTTTGGATGTTCTTCAAGTACCTGACATTCTTCTTAGCATCTGTTGCCGTACTTGTACCTCCATACTCAGTATTTATTACTTCATTCAAGTCAATTGATCAGTACTACGATACAAGTATTTCAAAGTTACATGCTGAGTGGTCATACTTCTCAAATTTTGATAACTATATCAAGGCATTTGATTTTGGTAACTTAGGTACAGGCTTTATCAATACCGCAATTATCTTAGGTATTTCTTTAATCCTGACCATTATCTTTGGTACTCAGGTAGCATACGTATTATCTCGTTTTAACTTCAGAGGTAAGAAGTTAGTAATCCTACTATATTTAATGGCTATGTTAATTCCTGCAATTACAACTCAGGTTGCAACTTTCCAGGTTATCTATGCTATTGATTACTTCTTCAGAAACTTCATTTCACAGGGCTTTGCTAATGCAATTATCATGTGGAAAGTTATCGTGCTGTATGTTGGCGCCGATGTAGTTATGATTTACGTATTCTTACAGTTCATGAAGGGTATCCCTATGGAGCTTGATGAGGCTGCTAAGATTGAAGGTGCTAGCTACTGGACTATTTATCTGAAGATTATTCTTCCTTTATTAAAGCCAGCTATCGCAACCATTATCATTCTGCGTACTATTATACATCTATAACGACTTCTACTTCCCATTACTGTACTTACCAGATATGCAGACAGTATCAACAGCTCTGTACCACTTTGTTGATTCTCCAACCGGTACACAGCCTACCTTATTGTCAGCTGGTGTTGTAATTGTATTGATCCCATCTATCATTGGTTTCTTACTGTTACAGAAGCAGATTTACGCTGGTGTTACTAACGGCGCTGTTAAGGGGTAATAAGATATGTCCACACCAATAGTTTTAGCTTGCCACTGGATGTGTCGCTTATGCTGGATCCACATCTTAATGGTAGTAATGACTATCTTAGGATTGGGACTATTTGGTGTGTCTCCTGCTCTGGTTGTGGGGTGCCTTCTTTTAAGAAGATACCTAAACGGCCATAACAGAATCACCATCTCAATGGTGTGGACTGAATATAAAAAGGAATTTATTCGCGCAAATAAAGTTGGGCTGTTGCTTATCTTTGTAAGCTTTGTGTTCTTTTTCTACTACTCATACGGTATCAATGTAGAAGGACAGTTATTTAATGTGATTGGAAAGATCTGCATTGGTCTTTCTGTATTCACACTGTGCTTTGGATACTTAGTGTTAGTAATGATGAGTGTTTATGACTCAAAGACAGTTTTAGCAAGCTTACAGAACGGAGCCATCTTAATGCGCAACTATGTTGTAGTTGGTGCCTCAATTCTCGCTTTTGTAGCTACATACTTAGTTGAAAAGTTTATTCCTATTATTGGTTTATTTTATGGCTATGTTCCTGCTTTCTTTACCACTGTAGGCATACTTTGGTATACAAGTGCAGAACTTAAGTCAAACTAGAATCTTATGTTTATGGAGAACATGATGATCTCTTTGGAGAATTTAAAGGAAGAGTGCAAACAAGAAGCTCGCAACATTCTTGATTTCTGGTATGCATATCAGGATAAAGAGTTTGGCGGTTTCTACAGCTACTCAGATTTTAACGGTAACATTGAAAAAGAGCACGGCAAGGGTGTTCTACTTCATGCCCGTATTCTTTGGGCTTTCTCTTATGCCTACAAAATTTTAAAAGAGCCAAAGTACAAAGAGGCTGCAACTCACTGCTACAAATTTATCCGTGACTATGCAGTTGATAAAGAGTTCGGTGGTGTTTACTGGTTCCTAGATTACAAAGGACAGCCTACCGATCCACAGAAACACGTTTATAACCAAAGCTTTGTGATTTACGGTTTAAGTGAGTACTTCTTGGCAACAGGAGAGAAGGAAGCTTTAGATTTAGCTTTAAACCTGTTCTCTTTAATCGAGAAGAATGCTTTTGATGAAGTATACGGCGGTTACAGAGAAGCTTATGACAGACAGTGGAGTCCTATTGAGAACAAGCTAGTTTGTGATACAGCTGAAGGTGTGTTATCAGAGAAGTCAATGAACACTCATTTACACATCCTAGAGGCTTTCACTAAACTTTACGAAGCTTCACATGATGAAACTGTTCAGAAGCAGATGTCAGCATTAGCAAAGTTAATGTTAAATAAGATTGTAAACAAAGAGAAGCATTTTGGCCTGTTCTATACAAGAGAATGGGATTGCTGCTCTCATGATGTATCTTTCGGTCACGATATCGAAGGTTCATGGCTGTTAGATGAAGCTGCAGATCAGATCACAGATAAGATACTGTCTGATGAGATCCGCAAAGTAACCTTAGAAATGGCTAAAGTAACCGCTCGTTACGGTGTTGATAAAGACGGAGCTACCTTCAATGAGTTCCGTGATGCACATCTGTTAGATACCGATAGAATCTGGTGGGTACAGGCTGAGTCAATGATCGGCTACTTCAATGCTTACCAGAAGACTAATGACGAGAAGTTCTTAGCTTTATCAGAAGGTTGCTTCAATATTATCAAGACACAGTTAAAAGATAATATTAACGGCGAATGGTTCTGGAAGGTTGATCGTTATGGTAATCCTTACAAAGATTGCCCTAAGGTTGAACCGTGGAAATGTCCTTATCACAATGGTCGCGCTTGCCTGGAAATGTTTAAACGCATTGACAGCTTACAAAGTGCTAAATAAGAAATAACTTTTTTGGAGAAATATTATGTACGCTGTTAGAGTTGAAAAATTAAACAAGACTTACTATGGCAAAAACATCATTTTAAACGACATCGATCTTGAGATGGAAGCAGGTGGCTTTACCGTTCTATTAGGACCATCAGGCTGCGGTAAATCAACTTTATTACGTATGATCGCAGGTCTTGAGGATGTAACCTCAGGTAAAGTATTCATCGGTGATAAGGATGTTACTCTGCTCGACCCTAAGGATAGAGATATTGCTATGGTATTCCAGTCATACGCTCTATTCCCACACATGACAGTTGCACAGAACATCGGTTTCGGTTTAAAACTACGTAAAGTTTCAAAGAACGAGATCAATGTGATTGTTAAGCAAGTAGCTGATATGTTACAGATTGGCCACTTATTAGACAGAACACCTGCTCAGCTATCTGGTGGTCAGCGTCAGCGTGTTGCTATCGGTCGTGCTCTAGTTCGTCAGCCTAAGGTATTCTTATTCGATGAGCCTTTATCAAACCTAGACGCAAAGTTACGTGGTGAGATGAGACTTGAGTTAAAGAAGTTACACACAACTTTAGATACCACCATAATCTACGTTACCCACGATCAGATCGAAGCTATGACCTTAGCTACCAAGATCGTTGTTTTAAACAAGGGCTACGTACAGCAGGTTGGTACTCCATATGAGATCTACAACAAGCCCGCTAATGTATTCGTATCTAAGTTCGTTGGTACTCCACAGATCAACTTATTAGAGTGCAAGCTAGCTAAAGAGAACGGTGTTCCAGGTATTACTTTACATGATCACTTCATGCCTCTACCTGATTACGAGTTCTCAGCTCCATTTGAAGAGGGTAGAGAAGTTCTATTCGGTATCCGTCCTGAGCACGTAACTCAGTTTAAGCAGTCAGAGAAGTCATTTGAAATCACTGCTCGTGTAGTTGCATATGAAAAGACAGGTTCTGAGACCTTAGTTGAGTTCGAGTGCAACGGTGCTACCGTAAGATCTAAGTTAGATGCTAACGTTGAAATTGCTAACGGTGATGACTTCAAGTTATTCTTAGCCTTAGATAACGTTTCAATCTTCGACTTCAAGACTGAGAACAGAATCTAATGTAAAGTCTTAAAGATTTAATAAGGAATCATGCAAAAGCTCCACCAGGTGTGGAGCTTTTTATTTGGATTGATTAAATAAGTTTATAGTGTTTGTGCAAATCGATTTACAGATTGTAAAAACTTAAAGGCAAGCCATTTAGCTTGCCTTTGTATTAACTGTGGTAAAAGTGAACTCTATCTAGGATAAAAAGTAGCTTTCTCTAAGAACTGTAATTTCTTAGGATCTTCACCTTCGATTAACTTAATCAAGTATTTAGAGAGCACTGTTCCAATTGAATGGAAGTTCTGTCTTAAACCTGGAACTGGTGGCTGATAGAAAGTAGGTAAATCACTGGTTTCAACATTAACAACAAAGACATCTTTGTTAACCACTAAACCAGCGTCAGCAACACCTGCTACACAACCTAGCGATGAAATTTCAGAACCGCAGAAAACACCATCAGGATGATCTTTCTTAGACATGATGTCACAGAAAAGTTTTCTGTAATTAGTCTGCAGAGTATAATCGTAGATAATATCTCTGTCTCTATCAAAATCGATACCGTATTCCATAGCTGCTCTCTTTACACCGTAGTACTTATGACATGCATAGGTGTATTCTGCTGATGATGAGAGCATTACGATTCGTTTACAACCTTTCTGGAATAAGTATGAAGCAGCTCTGTAACCTATATCATAGTTATCGATATCTGCAAAAGCATGATCAACACTCATTTCAGTCTGACCGAAGGTAATGAAAGGTACTTTATGCTCCTGCAGGTAGGTAACTCTATTATCTCTGGTCTTTGTAGAGTTGATGATAATGCCGCCGGCAAGACGTCTTTCTACTGCATACTTTACAGGTTCTAATGGATCCTGACCTGGTAGCATTGGAACTACAGAGAGGTTATAAGGAGTACCGACAAGTCCTGAGGTAAGTCCTGAGATTAAAGGTAGAGAGCCAACATCACCGACGATATCGCCACTCTTTAACATTGGGAGCACCGCAACAAGATTGTAATTAATACCTGTCTTTAAGCTAAGTCCCTGAAGATTAGGGGCATAACCTAATTTTTTTGCTGCAGCTTTTACCTTATCAATTGTAGGTTGTTTAACATCGTCGCCGTCTTTTAAGGCTCTTGAAACAGTGGTAACTGAGAGACCTGTATATTCAGCGATGGTCTTTAATGTAACTGACATAATAGAATTCTTAAAATATTACTAATAAATTTCTTATTGTTATACGTTACCGTAACGATCGAACAGATAGTACCATACATCGCTAAAAAATGAGAAGTTTATGAAAAATGTACCATAATGATCTACGGCATTATTTAGCATTTAATAAAAAATACAAACTAAAACTAACTTATTGATTGTAAAAAGATATTTTTATATATTTAGTTTAACTAATATGAATTAAGATAAAAAAAGTAAAAACTGAATAAATTATTATTGTAAAATTAGTGAACTGTGTCACAAAAACTAGGTGATTATTTTTGATTTTAGTTCAAATTTATCCTATAAAAATATAAAATGGTAACGTTACGATTTTTTTAGAGAGTTGTATTTTTGTAAATTAAAATTTCTTTTTCTTTCAGACATAACTATTGTTTAATAAATTAACATTAAAATTATCAACTTTGTTATAGAAAATTTAGAGATTTTTAATAGATCAAAATACTCAATCTAAAAGATTTAAAACTTCAGGTAAAAACATAAATTCTTTAATGTGAAGTGTTAGGTCAAGTAGCGCAGTATACATTCCTTAAAATGATGCTTAGCAAAAACGGCTTATTTAAGCAGTTCATTGTTCTAAGGAATGCATAGCTAGAGATGAATGTCTGTATTAAAACTTATAGTTGCTTTTAAAAATCGAAACGATACGGTATTTTAATTCAGCGCATAAACTAATGAGAGAATAACTCATTTAGTACAAGTTCAGTCATCTTTACTACAGATTTAAAGAATGTTGTACGAGTACACGCTTACCGAGTAAACGTACGGCTTTGTGTTTTCTTCAATCTAACTTATGTGGATACTATTATGACAGTAAAAATTATTGGACAATCAATTCCAAATCTTCCATGGCAGGATAAACCAGCTAATGAGCAGGGCGTTGTTTGGCGTTATACCAAGAACCCTGTTATTGATTGGAATCCCTTCAAAGCAGCAGCTCGCGTTTACAACTCAGCTGTGGTTCCTTTCAACGGAGAGTTCGTTGGTGTATTCCGTTGTGATTACAAGAATGGTCGTCCACATCTTCATGTTGGTCACTCAAAGGACGGTTTAGACTGGACCTTCAACGAGGAGCCTATCGATTGGAGAGATAAGGAAGGTAACCCATTCGTTCCATCATATGCATACGATCCACGTGTTGTATGTGTAGAAGGCACTTACTACGTAATCTGGTGTACCGATGATCACGGTGCAACCTTAGGCGTTGGCATGACAAAGGACTTCAAGAAGTTCACCCGTTTAGAGAACGCATTCGTACCATTTAACCGTAATGGTGTTTTATTCCCACGCAAGATCAATGGACAGTTTGTAATGTTAAACCGTCCATCAGATTCAGGACACACTCCATTTGGTGATATCTTCTTAAGCCACTCAAATGATATGGAATACTGGGGCAAGCACCGTCATGTAATGGGCAAGGGCGGTAACGGCTGGTGGCAGGGCACCAAGATCGGTGGCGGTCCAGCTCCTATCGAGACCTCAGAAGGTTGGTTACTGATTTATCACGGTGTATCTGGCACTTGCAACGGCTTCGTATACAGCTTAGGCGCTGCTTTATTAGATATCGACGAGCCTTGGAAGGTTAAGTACAGAACTCGTGATTACATCTTAACTCCTGAGAAGGATTATGAGACTCGCGGTTTTGTACCAAACGTATGCTTCCCATGTACAGCTTTAGCTGATGCTGACACCGGTCGTATCGCAATCTACTACGGTGCAGCGGATACATACTCAGCTTTAGCATTCACCACAGTTGATGATCTTGTGAATGAGATCAAGACCAACTCAGAAGTATTCTAATTTTTAATTCAGAGTGCGCCTACGTGCACTCTTTTTAGGTAAAAAATCATGTCAGTATTTAACGATAGATTAGCAGCTTTAAAGGCCGAATTTAAACAGAACACTGAGTACAAGAATACCCCTGTATTACCAGGTAACGGTATCTTCACTCGCTATGAGAAACCTGTATTAACCAATCTTTTTGCCCCTTTAGCATGGAGATATGACTTAAACCCTAAGACCAACCCATTCTTAATGGAGCGTTTAGGCATCAATGCTGTATTAAACCCAGGTGCAATCTTCTTAAACGGCAAGTACTACTTAGTAGCACGTGTTGAAGGCTGTGACAGAAAGTCATTCTTTGCAGTAGCAGAGTCTGATACTGGTATCGACGGCTTCAAGTTCTGGGATGAGCCATGTGTAATTCCTGAGACTGAAGATCCAGAAACCAACGTATACGATATGCGTTTAACTCAGCACGAAGATGGCTGGATCTATGGTTTATTCTGCGCAGAGCGTAAAGATCCATCAGCAGCTAAGGGCGATGAGTCATCAGCTGTTGCACAGTGCGGTATTGTTCGTACTAAAGATTTGAAGACTTGGGAAAGATTACCAGATCTAAAGACCAAGGCAGCTCAGCAGCGTAACGTTGTATTACATCCTGAGTTCATCAACGGTAAGTACGCATTCTACACTCGTCCACAGGACAGCTTCATTGAGGCTGGTACAGGTGGTGGTATCGGTATGGGCTTTAGCGATTCAATGGAAAACGCTACTTTAGATGAAGAGTACTTAATCGATCCTAAGCGTTACCACACCATCAAAGAGTCTAAGAACGGTATGGGTCCTGCTCCTATCAAGACTAAGTATGGTTGGTTAAATGTTGCTCACGGTGTTCGTAACACAGCTGCTGGCTTACGTTACGTTTTATACTGCTTCATGACCTCATTAGAGGATCCACGCAAAGTAACTCACCGTCCAAGCGGTTACTTTTTAGCTCCAGAAGGTGCTGAGCGTGTAGGTGACGTTTCTAACGTTGTATTCTCAAACGGTCTGATTGCTAAAGACAATGGTGATGTTTACATTTACTACGCATCATCAGATACCCGTTGTCACGTATTAACAACTACTGTTGACCAGTTAGTTGATTACGTAATGAACACTCCTGAAGATCCTCATACTTCATACGAGTGCGTTCAGCAGCGTATCAAGCTAATCAGAGCAAATAAGGAATTCTTATAATCTCCTCGATTAACTCCTAATAATTTTTTAATTACCATAATTCAAGCCCAGGCATGTCCTGGGTTTTTTTATAATTTCAGCCTAAAAGTCATGAAAATTTAGCGTAAGACAATTGCCAAGAGAAATTTTAAGAACCTAGTTACGACAGTTCTCCATAAAAATTTTCCGCAGATTTGTCGTAACGGTTAACAAGATTTTACATTTGCTTTGTCTTTCGTTTTGTCCCCAAATTTATCCTCCGGTGAATTTGTAAAAGGTTAGCACTCCAGAAATGGTCATCCATGCTCTGAAGAGTTTGCTTTCGTTTTTACCTTTTCTAACTGGTGGCAGAGAAAATTCTTGGTACTGCAGTTACCTTTGATGGCTGGACTTCAGTTGCCTCTGTCAGAACACAACTCAAATTATATTGAGCTAAATTTAGATCTGAAACTGGGCCTTGGGAAAGTTACTAAAATTTAGTCTTGGCATAGATACAAATGTTCAAATAATAAAGCCTTCCAAGAAGTTCTTCAAACAGAATGAAAGTATTTGTAAACAGCGTTCTTCTCTTAGAGAATTATCAGAGCTCCATACAAATTGTTCTCTTAACCAAATTTTGAATAAAGCAATACACCCCAGTAAACAAGCTTTTTTTATTAAAAAGAATATTATGACAGTTAGCATTTTCTCCTCCGTCAATAAAAATTTCAGTATAAATTGCTGAACGTTATCATTACATATGAGGATCAAGTCAATGATGTTGAATGGGGTAAGTTTGAGGTTTAAAAATAAAATCTTTAAAATACTGAATCAAATAGGTGATTTTGATAAGAAGTGCGAATGAGCGAAAAATGCCACGCTTTCATTAGCTGTTGTGAACGAAATCTCCGCTCATGTTATTTTTATATTACAGACAACACAACACCTAAATGATTATATAAAAGAGTAAAGTCATATTGGGAGAAAGCATAAGATAGAAGAATGTAAAGTAAGCACAGATAAAAGCACTCAATTTCAGGCTGTTTTGAATTATTTTTAATTTTTTTATCTAACCTGTTGTAAAACTATTTTCCAAAAGGAAATGATAGGCTTAATGTCATAATTAAAGACATATTCATGTATATCGCAATAGCAAAAGTATGAATAGAATGGACAAATAAACAGTCTCTCTTACATAATGCTCTGAATAATTTTTGATTCTTGAATATAATTCTTTGAAAAAGTTAACCATCCAAGTATATAAGGTTCGTATTTTCTTCAAAGATGTTATATCCATATTATCTCCTTTGTTTTAAACTGTTTAATTAACTGTTGCGTTTCAAAATTTATAAACAACTCATTACAAATATGCTAGTAAATCGCAACCGTAAGCCTTTCGCTTCATAGATAAGTATAGAGCTAATCGAACATTTTTTCATCTTTTTAAAAATTGTGTTTAAGAAAATCATTCATTGCAAAAGCCTTCGTGGAGAGACCTCTCTTTATTTTTTTAACATTACGAGAAAAATATCAATAGTTCAAAATTATCTACGCAAGTTATGCTACCACTTTGGAACGCGAATGCGGACACTTGTGGCGAGTTGAAGTTGGCAGTTACCCATAGGTGTCATAATAGTTTGTGACGTGAAATTTAGCAATTGATCTTTAATAAGAGATCAGTATAGGAGTTACAAACTATGAGCACTAGGACAAAATACAGCCAAGAATAAAAATTTCAGATGGTAAATGAGTTTGCCAAGAGAGGGTTGTCAAAATGCAACATTGTGCGTCTGCATCCTGCATATAACAGATCAACTCTTTTTAACTGGTTGCAGAAATACTTTCCAAGCACCAATGAGGTTAATGATTCAACAGATGCGTCAGATAGCACAGAAAAGCCAAAAGACAGTATAGGCAAGTTCAAAATGGTGTTAGAAACCGCTTAAATGACAGATGTTGAAGTAGGTGCCTACTGCAGAAGCAATGGTATTTACGCCAGTGAATTGAACGCATGGAAAGTAAACTGTATGAACGCCAATAACAGCAAGAAAGAATCTCTTGAAAATGAGTTAATGAGACTAAGATCTGAGGTCAAGCAACTTAAAGCCAAAGACATCAAGCAGAGTGCAGAATTAAAGAGCAAGGACAAAGAACTTGATAGGCATGAAGGATGCCTTGGCTGAATATGCAGTAAAGGAGGCATTCCTAAAAAAAGCTCAAGCCTTCTTCGGCAAAAACAACGAGGAAAATAACCTCAGCTGAAGATAAGGCAAAGATATTACAGTTTATAGATGAAAAACACCAGGCGGTTACATTGCTATTGTGGATCTCAGCTGTGGACAATTTGAAGTAAAAAGGAACTGTATACTTAGCATCAAGTAGATGATTGTCCTTCTGTTAACTCTGACAGAACGGATCCTCTCACAGAACAGGATCTAAATCATATTGATCTGAATTCATAGCTGAAAATGTGCTTTGACAAATTTGCTTTTGATCTATTGATAAGGTTTTAGAAAAGATAAATTGCAGCTCAAAAATACATAATTTTAGAAATATCCGTAACGTTACACAAAAATAATTAAAAATTTTTAAAATGTTAAAATACTTAAAATTCACATCTAGCATGTTGATAAATAGCGTAAATATCGTATTTATAAGTACTAAGTAATTTAATATAGACTAATTTATTTTTGTGATCGCTATCGAAATTAAATAAATATTCGTAACGTTTCGATAAAAATGTGCTATATTTAAATCACCAAGACATAGTTGGTTTATAACTTCTACACAGTTTGGTGTGACATTTTGAACGATTAGCTTATGTTGGTTTCGATGTTACATTTGATGTGAATGAAAATTTTGATTAAAGGTAACTGTTACCACGCATCAAACTGTTTTTTTTTCTTGGAAAGTTTTCGAATGTAGTTTAAACAGGAGCAATTAACAAAATATAAGGATGCAGTTTGGTATTGTTCCTGAAGATTAAAAGATCCCATAATAATAATTTTTACATCCCATAATTATGCCCAGATTAACATCTGGGTTTTCTTTTATATAAGCCCTACTTTTTATCGTTTTCAATTTAGATTCTGAAAATCATCTAGTTCATGTATCGTTACCATTAAAACGGCTCTAGAAAGCGGTATATGATGATAAATAGCTTATACAGGCAATTTTAAAAGTATGACAACGTTAAAATTTTGTTTATTAAATTTGAGATTCTGATCAAAATATTAAATATTATCGCAACGTTTCGGAAAAATTACTGCTATATTTAAGACACCTCGAGATTAGAGGCTATTACAAATTATCAAAAAAGATTTTTTTACCTTTAATTAGGTGATTAGTTTAAGAGGATTTATATGAAGTTAAATACACTAGCAGCTGCAGTTTTAGTTGCAGGTTTTGCATCTTCACAGGCTATGGCAGCTTCAACTGACGTAGCTTTACACGGTATGGTTAAGTCAGGTACCAACTGGGTTATGAATGACGGTATGCGTAAAGGTTCACACGGTGGTCTAGGTATCAACGAGACTGGTCATTTCTACGCTTTAGGTAACGAGGCTGTTTCTAAGTTAGCTATTTCTCCAGTTGCAACTTGGACTGCTGATGACGGTGTTTATGCTCGTGCTGAGTTAAACTTCCAGCATGAGAACTATGATGGTGATAACTGGGACGCTAATAAGAATGCTGGTGGCGGTTATGTAAAGGGCATGTTATTCATCGGTGGTTTTGAGTTCAACCCATCAACCGAGTTCTGGGCTGGTAAGACAAAAGATATCGACGCATTCTTCACCTCAAACTATGATACTGGTTACATGGAAGACAACGGTGTTGGTGGCGGTTTCCAGAATATGGATTTAGGCTTTGCTAAGTGGGATATGAACATCATGACTTTTGATAACGACAATGGTCCTGCAAGAAGTTCAAATCCACACTATGATCACAAGACCGGTGGTTCAGGTGCTAATATTTACTCAACATGGTTAAAGAATATTGGTGGCATTGGCTTAGATGTTAACTTCAGATATGTAACTGCTCCATCACGTGATGATAGCAAAGTAGAAGTTATCGATGGTCACGCATATGATAAGAAAGCTACAAATGGTTACACCGCTTCTGTAATTTACAATACTCCAGGTTTCTTATGGGGCTTAGATGGTTGGTCAAAGATTATTGTTCAGTATGGTAAAGGTACTGGTGCTAACTCAAAGGCTTCAACCGCATGGTACGGTGATTTAGCTAAAGAGTCAGAGATGTTCCGTTTAGCAGTTGATGGTGGTATTAACTTCACCAAAGACTTCCAGATGTTAGCTTTTGCTTTCTATGAGCACAACCATGCTTTTACAAACTATGACTTCACTTTAACAGATGGTTTGTATCAGAAAGATCGTGATTTCTTAACCTTCATGGTATCACCTGTATATCAGTTCACATCTCACTTCTCATTACACACTCAGTTAGCTTACGAGCATGCTAACTACTCAGGTAAAGGCTGGAAAGATGTTAAGAAGGGTAACCACGACTTCTTCAAGGTAACCGTTGCTCCTACTATTTCTTTAGGTCAGGGCTTCTGGGGCGCTCCACAGATCATGGCTTTCGTAACCTACGGCAAGTGGGATAAGTCATCAGCTTTAGCTGGCTTAGTAAAGGGTAGCGAGAACTACACTGCTTCAACAGACAGCAAGAATCCTAACACCTCAGCTTGGTTATTCGGTGTTCAGGGTGAAGCTTACTTCTAATCGAAGTTTTGCATAAAACCTTATGTTAATGAAAGGATCTCCTCTTAGGAGATCCTTTTTACGTCTTAGGAGATCTTGATTTTACTTGTCAAATATTCAGATTTATAGTTTAGATTTTAATAAAATATACAATCAAATCTTCTAAAAACTTTTCCCAAAACAGTTCTTCAAAAAACTATAATTTTATCTTCATAAATCGTGAACTTGTGTTCAAAAAATCCTATATTTTATCTAGCTTATTGATAGTTATCACACAAATTTACTTAATAATTCGAAACGTTACGATTTTATGCTAAACTTAAAATATTAAATGATTATTGGGATGACCAAAACAAGTATAAACAATTAAATAAATCACTTTATTACGGTATCGATTTTCAAGTTACGTGGGATTCACATATGAAAGTAGTAGTACAGATCCTTATGGCATTTGCTGTGGTATTAGTAATCTACGCGGCAACTAATGTCATTTCTATTTATCAATCAACTACTGCAAAAGAAACATTAACTTCACTGATTGCAAGATCTCAGAATCTAACAGATGTTGCCAATTCCCTGAAGATTAACATGCAGTCATACAACAACTCAGTAGCAGCTCTATTGTCTAGTGAAAATGAAAAGACATTCAACGAAAGAGAGCTGGCTTTACCTGTTGAATTTAAAAAGATGGCAGATGCTTTTGATAATGCCTGCAAGAGTGGAGTAATCGACAAAAAATATTCTGATGCAACTTTAGCTGATGTTCAGGATATTGTTACAAAAGAAAAAGCTGCAAAAAAAGAATTACTGTTTTTAGATGCTGAGATCTTAAAGAACTACCAGGAATTAGGTATTAGCCAAATCTCTGCTGATATCGTAATCAAAAAGGTAATGGCAAGAGTAGCCGATGAATATATCCGCGATAGTATTGATGAGTACTTAGAAAAGAGAAATGCAGCTATCTTAAATGCTGGTAAAGCTGTATTTACAAGATCTCTTGATAAGGCAACTGAATTTAAAGATAAGATCACTAATGTATATTCTGGAGTAGTTTCAGATGAAGAATATTTATTAGAAGATGTACCTGTACTAAAGTCAGAAAAGGATTTCATTTCAACAAGTGAGACTTTAAAAGAATTACTGTTATCTGATGACTCAATTGCTGCTAAAAAAGTTAAGTATTTAACTTTAGAAAAAGCTCTTGTTTCTTTACGTCAGGATCTTGCAAAGCAAAGAGAAACCTTGGATGTTCAAATCTCTAAAGTAAATGAATTAGCATCAAAGACCAGTGAGGATGTAGCTTCAGGTGTACATTCAATCTTAAATACCATCATCGTGGTCTTGTTAGTTTCTATGCTGATGTCTTTATGCGTTATCTTTGTGGTTGCAAGTATCTTAACCAGAAAGATCAGTAAGCCAATACGTACCTTAATGGATGCCATGAATAAGCTAGCCAAAGGCGACTATAGAAATAAAGTTGAGTCAAAGAACTGGGGCTTTGAGTTTAATGTTTTAGCATACAAATTAAACAAAGTCATTGAGTCTAACTCCAATCTTATTTCTAAGATCCAGAACAATAATCAGGACATTAAAGCTCAGAGTGTTTTAAATCAGGTATCAGTTGATAAAGTAGTAGATTCTTCAGAACAGCAGAATCAGGCTATGCACAGAATTTTAGATTCTTTAACCCAATTAGGAGATATCAATAAGAATACTGCAACTGCTATTGATAATACTCGTTCACATACACAGAGTATTCAAAATGCTGTAGCTGATTCTTTAAATGCTATTGATGCTAACGTCGACGGTAATAAGACTTTAAATCAGATCATTGATAGAGCAAGTGAGACTATTACTAAGGTTGAGGATAGAACCAACGACATCCGACAGATTTTAGAGGTAATTGGTGATATTGCTCAACAGACTAACTTATTAGCTTTAAATGCTGCAATTGAGGCTGCCCGTGCTGGAGATGCAGGTAAAGGATTTGCTGTAGTGTCTGATGAAGTTCGTGAATTAGCTTTAAAGACCTCACGTTCAACTTCAAAGATCCAGACTTTAATTGATAACTTAAACAATGCTTCAAATGAAGCTGTAACCTGTATGCAGGATTGTGTAGCTCAGATGAAGAGCAACACAGAGAATCTTGATATGACACATAATTCAATCATGCAGGTAAATGATGAGATCACGAGTTTGGCTACAGAATCTGAGACAGTAAATAACATGGTAAATGAGCAGAATGCAGCCTTCTCAGATATTTCATCAACAGTACATACAGTAACATCAGATCTTGATGAAAGCGTAAAATCAATTGAACAGGTTCGTGCAAGCAGCTTACATCTTGAGTCATTATCTCAAGAGCAGCAGGAAACTTTAGGCGAGTTTAAAACTGTATAAATAATTTAATGCCGACAGTTGTGTCGGTATTTTTATAAAAATACAATTAACTTAAAACTAGTTTTTAAATCTAGGAAATAAATAGAGGTCAAAATGATTGAATTAAAGGGTGTTGTCAAAGATTATGCTTGGGGCGGTTATTGCTATATCCCAATGTTATTAGATTCTATTCCTGAGGGGAAACCAAGCGCTGAGTACTGGTTAGGAGAGCATCCTGCCGGAACTGCAACACTTTCTAATGGTAAGAAGTTATCAGAGTTTATTGATGATGATCCTAAATCTGTTTTAGGTGAAGAGGTTTGCAAAGAGTATGCAAACAGACTTCCTTACTTGTTAAAGGTTTTAGACGTACGTGAGCCTTTATCAATTCAGGTTCATCCAACATTAGAGCAGGCAAGAGCTGGCTACGACAGAGAAGAGCGTGAGAATGTTCCTGCAAATCTGCGTAACTACAAAGATAACAACCACAAGCCAGAGCTGATGTTAGCTTTATCAGATTTCTATTTGTTACACGGTTTTGCTCATAAAGAGACTGCAATTAAGAATCTGTCACGTTTTGCATCTACAAAAGATCTTGCAAAGAAATACGCAGAAGAGGGGTTAAACAAGTTTGTAGGCTATATCTTCGGTTTATCAAAAGAAGCCTTAGATAAGATCTTAGCTCCAGTAGTAGATGAGAACAAAGGCGATTATCAATCTTCAAAGATCTCTCGTCGTGATCCTTTATTCTGGTTAGTCCGTGCAGGTCTTCGTGCTCGTGAGTGCGGTCAGAACCTAGATGCTGGTCTAATCATGGTTCTAATCATGAATTTAATGTACGTTAAAGAGGGCGATGTAGTATTCCAGGGAGCTGGTATTCCTCATGCTTATCTTGAAGGTCAGAACATTGAGTTAATGGCTAACTCAGACAACGTAATTCGTGGTGGTTTAACCCCTAAATTAGTTGACGTTAAAGAGCTATTAAAGATTGTTAAGTTTGAAGAAATCACTCCTAAGACCTTAGTTGCAGCAAAGACAGCTGATGGCGGTGAAGAATACAACGTACCAGTTAAAGATTTCAGATTAACTAAGTATGTATTAAAGCCAAATCAGAAGTTCTCTGTTCCTAAAGATAAGAGTGCATGTATTTGGTTAGCAGTAAGCGGTGAGTTCAAGTTAGATGAGAACAACCGTTACTACGGTAAGGGTGAGGCTTTATTACAGAAAGCTAATGAGACCTGCACTATTGAAGCTGTTAATGACGTAGTTTTATACAAGGCAAGTTCAGCTCTATAGTTTAAAGTAAAAGATTAAATCTCATGTTAAGGGCAATCTGGGAAACTAGGTTGCCTTTTTATTTTTGGAACACACAAATTAGCTACAGAAAGACCGCAACCAAAACAATCTAAGGCGAAAACAGATGACTTTAAAAAGAAGAACTAAAGAATAAAAGAAGTTCAAAGACAACATACCTTTCGAAAAGGGCTCTTTATGGAAATTGACCACAAAGAGCCTTAAAAGGTATATTTATATGAAGTGATAATTTTACATCCCATAATTATGTATTTGCTTTTTGCTCATACATCAATCATCACTAGGGATCAGTTTATTCATTTTGACGAATTAAAACTGTGATCGTAATCTACAAATTTTGACAATAATTGAATGATTGAGGATATTTAAAAAAAATTAACAGTAAAATATCCTATTTCTTAGAAATTTATTTGTAGTAGTTCACATTATTTTAAAACCTAAATTCTGTGAATAATTTTCTTTTCGATCAAATGGTTAAATTAAATGTTTAAGCCTTGATGTAGCTGCTACCATGAGTTGCTCATTGTTGAGATGCAGACAGGTAGACAGTAGACACGAATTGTGCCAATTTCAGTTTTCAGAAAGGAGTCAACGTATTAAATTTGAGCATCAAGTGATGGTAACGAGAATTGACGTAGTGAAGGTGAATGTAAAGGTAAGTTTTTATTTGCTACGTTTTAATATTTCTATGTCTACTACTTTTTTTTGTCGACACTGGAATATCGTAATTTCTGTTAGGTTAGGTCACAGCAATTTTGCTGCGACCTGATTAAAGATAAGCTAGTTACTGTCATCTCTTGAGCTCTACTACATCTAGTATCAAGTTTCTTTAAGGCTTATCAAAATCTTTAGCAGTCATCAGAGCTTGAATATAACCACCTGTAAAGAAGTTGATCTTTGATTTTTTTTGTTGCTTCAATAAATCTTGCAGAGTTCTCTGGCACAAAGATAATTTCAGGCTTATTGCTCATGAACTCAAACAACTTTTGAATTTGTGGTTTGATGCTCTTTACTGTAGGGATAAAGTCTGAGATCTTGTTATAGTCAGAGTCTTCTAACATAAATTTGATAAAGGATTTAGCTGTGTCAGGATTTTTTATAACTTTGGTACTGAATAAGCCCAGTCATGAGACATCTCTTCCTTTAAGTAGTCACTGTCATCAGCAGTTAAGAGCATGAAAACTAGGTTATCAATATTTGCGCCTTTATCTACTAATTGAGGACTGATCCACTGACCTAAGTAGAGCATACCAAGATCACCTTTAACAAAGAGGTTCTTAGAATCCTCCCTCAGGTTGCTCATAAGATCTTTTTCTACATACTTCTTATCAATCAAGGTCTTTAAGATCTTAAGTGATTTGTAGTAAGAGCTCTGAGTATTTGAAAAAGGATCTAACTGATTAAGCATATTCTCATATACTCCCTCATTCTCTTCAATTAACAGAGGTAACTTATCAAACTGCTGCAAAGCCCTTGAGTGTCTACCGCCTAACTGCGGTAGACACTTTGAAAGCCAAATTTGATAAAGAAAGGTGTTTTGTTGATCTTTTCACAAGCAGCATAGAGATCTTTTAATGTTCTAATAAAAATTTATTGTACTAATGGCTTATTTTGAATGAGAAAATCCGTTTTAGTCTAGCTAATAAAAGGTAACCAAAACAATCATCACTATGAGACTCAAATTAACTGTGTTTTTAAAGCTAAAAATTGTAGATTGCTGTAAGAGAGTGGGGGATAAAGTTCAAATAGAAATCTTATAGTTTGCAACTTTTGCCTTTACAAAAGAAAGGCGCAAACCTAAGTTTGCGCCATCGTGTGGAATATTAAATATATTGGTTTAAATTACTTGGTACGCTCTTTTGCTCTCTTCCAACGTGCATCTAATTTCTCTAGAGCAGCTTCGAAGTTGTCAGCAGTGATAACGTCCTGAATGTAACCACCTGAGTAGAAGTCGATCTTTGACTTGTTAGCAACTTCGATGAACTTTGAAGAGTTAACAGGTGACTGGATGATTTCTGGCTTGTAGCCTAAGTACTCGTTTAACTGAGCTAAGCTTGGTGACTTGCTCTTGATTGTTGGAATGAAGCCTGCAATCTTATCGAAGTCTGAAGTTTCTAATAAGAACTTTAAGTATGCCTTTGCTGTATCTTTGTTCTTTGAGAACTTAGAAACTGCATAACCCCAATCGTGGTTCATCTGAGCCTTTAGAACACCTGAATCATCAGCAGGGATTGGCATGAAGCCGATATCCTCTGGCTTTGCTCCACGCTCGATAACCTGTGGAATTACCCAGTTACCTAAGTAGTACATTGCAGCTTCGCCCTTAGCTATAGCGTTCTTTGAATCTTCCCATGCGTTGGTCATTAAGTCGTCTTCAACATACTTCTTTGTTACTAAAGTCTTTAAGAAGTTTAATGACTTGTAGTAAGCGCCGTTAGGATCTGAGAATGGTTTATCCTGATTTAACATCTTCTCGTAAACGCCGTCGTTACCTTCGATAACTAATGGTAATTTATCGAACTGCTGTAATGGCCACTGAGCACCGAAGTTAAT
>SAMEA104315429__coassemble_378_pt1 | contig 41371 bp, 28 predicted proteins | sample SAMEA104315429__metabat2_low_PE_042 | metagenome-assembled genome bin SAMEA104315429 (sample SAMEA104315429) | gut metagenome | biome: Monkey gut; feature: monkey-associated habitat; material: faeces | place: China | collected 2013 | reverse complement strand
TTGTCTGCCTTTCTAAAGCTTACTTTACATTATTCTCAACTTTACATAATTTCCAGAGGCTGTCACTCCCTCAATAACAACATTGGTTCCGTAATTCATGAAACCGCATGTTGCCAATTCAAGGACTGCAGAACGACTGAGATTGCGATTATTATCATAAACAATAGATTGAGTACATGCATCAGGCTCACTCAGCTTTGCTCTTGATCTTAAGCGTTTGATGGTGTCATTGATTTTGTTCTGGTACAGACGGTCAATGATCATTCCAGCTTATCTTTGAACAGCAATTTCACTGCATCAGGAGCGGCCTAAATCTCGTTTACATAATCAGACATCTTTTCGATACCTATAGCTGAAAGCTTTCTAACAGTATCGTCACATAGAATGCTAGGATAAACTACTTTAGCCATTATAAATTCTCCTCATCATTAACGCTGGTACTGGTCTTATAGTAATCTGCTCCTCGAATGTGAGCTCCTTTGTTAGCTTGTTTTCGCCTTTCCTAATCGCTAATATTAGAGGTGGCAGTACCTTTGCCGATTTGCTCCAACAAATAGGCATTGATGTGCTTGTATCTTGGGGTATTAAAATGCTGAAGTGCAAGTTCGCAGTCTCGCTCTAAAAGCAGTTTCCCATGCTTGCTACTCAACTTGAGTACTGACAGGCATGGGGTATACCCCTGTTCTTTGATTTTGACATTGGCAAAAATCCTGTCTATGACCAGACTGGTCTTTGGTCCAACTGATTCAGCCAATTTTCTGATACGATCTTCATCGAATTCAGGTTTATGAACCTTATCAGGCATGTGCTCTTCAATCGTGCTGTAATTATTGAAAGCATGATTGCCAAACATCACATGCGATGCTATGACCACATCTTTGTCATAAACTTTGAGTTGCCTTGTAACAATCTCTTCACAAACTGACACTGATTGCCCAATGTAGGTATAAGAAACTGAGTAGAAGTTCTTTTTTTAGGAGATATGGCTGTTTGGAGCTACCTTGACCTCATATTTCCACTCCTTGAGAGAAAATGGAATTACGGGTAATGGCTGTAATGAAGGTGCTTCTAACTTTAGAGCATCTGCTCTGGATATACCTTTTTTCTCCATAACAGTACTGTTTAACTCTTTGAGCTTAATTGAAATGTCATACTTTAAAGCATCAAAGGAACTGTATTGACTGTTTCTCAGTCTGGCCATTATTGCAGTAGCTATTATGCGAACAGAGCCTTCGGCAGAGGCTTTATCTTTAGGTCGTCTTACTCTGGCTGGCATGATGGCTGTACCATAGTATTCACCCAATCTTTCATAGTCCCCCTGCAATATGATGTCTCCTTCCCTAGGATGCTTTACAACGCCGGTCTTAAGGTTGTCACATACTGTGCATACAGGAACTCCTCCAAAGTATCGGTACATATTGATATGGCATCCCAACCAAGTGTTAAGTTTCATATCTAGACATGGCTCTACATAGACGTATTGGCTGTATGTTAAACAAGCTACAAACAGGTATACAGGAACAGTTATGTTACCGACATTAAGTTTCATTGTTGGCCCTGACCAATCGACTTCGCAACGGTAGCCTAGTTTGTAATCTATATGACTGGTAAATTCATGTTTTGAAACATAATTGCGATAATCAAGACAGTACTTCGTGTACTTTACAGGGACACCTCCTTCAGCCATTATTTTGGCAGAATACTCAAGCCAAAGTAGTCTTAAAGTTACACCAACTCTCTTGAGCTCACTGTGAATATGGGAATAATTAGGTAGTGTGTAAAGATTATCTGTCATACGCTTATATTTATCTGGATAGATAAGCTCGTAGACCTCATCCTCAGACAGAGCCTTTACGGAATGATATGTAAGACCTTTCTCTTGAGCAATAGAGAAAATTTCATTGACGTTCTTTCTTGGAATATGCCTTGATGAAGCAAGTTCTGTTCTGTTGAGACCTTGCTCACTAAGCTACAGGACTAGCTTTACTTTTAGTTTTGGTGTCATGAGACTCCTCCTTATAAAAAGCAAAACACCTTGTTTTGCTAAATTTGGAGGGTAGCAGATCCTTTATTGTGAATTAGGTGATCCTTCTCATGAAATGATGCTGGAAAACATTGCTGATCCTAGTTGTAAACTAAATGATCCCCGAGTACGAATTGTGTGATCCTATATTGCGCAATACGAAATTAATTTCTTTACAATCCATGGTACTACCTTAAAGCTGTTACTATCTTGAAAAATAAGATACTTGCTAGACTAAAGATCTTTATTTTTGGTAACTTTTCAGGTCAGAACTATACTGTCATGATCTTCAAAGACATTATTGAACCTTCTTTTACCATGATCTTTGCTAGTCATAATAGTAAAAGCATCATTCAATTTAAGGACTAAGACAATCATCATTGTCAAAGAGATAAAGTAATTACTTTCATGCTCGTTCTCATTAAGAGAAGGATTTCCATGCATGTAAAGATTTCTGATACCTAATGTGGTATTACTGAATTTATTATTGAAAACGAAATTGAATAAATCGTTTTCTTGTTTAGACATGAAAGAATTGTAAGAAGTTAGTAAATTGCAGTTAAGGAGCTCGTTCACATCTTTTTGATCTAAATCATTTAGAAAATTGTAACAGAGATAACCATAGTCTTCGACCTGTTCTAAAAGAGATAACTTAGACGTGTCAGCTAAAAGCTCTCCGTTAGTATCTTGGAACAGAATCTTGTTCTTAAGTAACAGGTTAAAACTTGGGTACAAGTCAGATAATAACTGAGAGTCAAATCCTTTTTTGCCCTCTTTCAGAAAATCGAATAGATTTTTGTGTCATTTAGTCTATAGTCTTCATGAAATAAATCATTGAAAATTATCTTGGCATCATCAGAATCATTCTTTTCAACATAAGTGATTTCAGGTTTTATAAGAGATTCAGGATAAGAATTTTCGCCTATGCTCAAAGAGCTTGATACATAGTCATGATTGACATAGTTAAATTCACAGTATGCTTCAAATTGTTTAAAGATGCTTTCAAACTCAGGTAGCAGAAGTTTTATCTTATCTGAGTAGGATTCTAAATTTTTAGCTGCTTTAATATTGACTATGAAATTATCAATTGAAAACTCTTTTTTTATGTAATCACTAAAGAACCAATCGATAACATCTTCAATATATATATTATTACCTATTAAAAATTTGCTATAGGCACTTGTTTTTAGAACTGCTAAATTAAATAAGCTCTCCCAAGTTGAATAAGATCCAAATTCACTAACACGTTGTTTAATTAATCCAAATTTAACCAAGTAGGAATTTTTGCTATATAAAGGTAAACTAACAAAAGAAATTCTATGATTTATGTCAATAAAACTAAAAATTTGAATAAAATTACTCAATATTGTTGAATAATCAAAGTATTTTGATAACCACTTTACATCATAACTACAACAATAAGATAATTTTCCTTCAATCATTTCAAAATTTGAAAGATCTTCTTGAGGGATAAATTTAACTTCAAAGTCATAGTTGACATAAGTATGAAAATCTTTTGCCAATTCTTCTTTTAGATTACTTACATGATATCTTCCCATTTTGCTTAACAAGCGATTTTTCAGAATTAGAGCCAAAGATTCGTATTTTATTTTTTCTTTAGGAATGCATCTGTATTTATCTACAAGTGAATTAAATTCTTCTGAAGTAAAATTAAAAGGAGGATTTGAATTTACAAGATTTTTTGATAAATAGAGTGGAAAAGACTCTATATGAGAAAACAAATAGCTTTTTAGTACATGACTATGCTGATTAAGAAATTTCCTGTCATCCAATATAATCTGAAGATATGAATTCTCACAAAGAAAGATAATTACATCGTCAGTTAGGAATTTCTTTGTTACATTGCTAAATTGACTGAAAATTAAAATTAGATCATCTCGGTATTGCTCTTCAATAGACTTTATTATTTCTTTAAGTTAATCTTCACTTTTTATCTTATTAAAATATCTTCCAACTGCGCTTTTAAAATGTTGTTCTAATGCTCTTAATCCACCATTATCTATAATAAATTTGTTGCCATTAGTTTCTTTTAGATAAAATAGAATATTTAAGCATTCAAGCAACTCATTTAAGTTATCAAACTGAGTGAATGGTGTTGCTAAAAATTTATCTAAATATGCCTTAATAGATTTATCAGTCAAATTTTGATTGACAAAACCATTTTGAGGATAATATTTAAATCTCTTAACAATTAAATCTGTCAACACCAACTCCGTTTATTGCCTTATCAACAACCATTACGTTTGACTATAGTTGACAACATAAAATTAATTCTCACAATCTTTTGGATGCAACTTATCATAATCATAACCTTTTTGCCAAAAGTACATGTCAACAATCTTCATAACGGGATAATCTTTCATACCTTCAAAATTATCGTCATTTATTAAAGAGTTAATTGAATCAGAATGATTTAATACGAATTTTGAAATAGCTTTGAAAGTTCCGTGTGGATTGGATTCAAGGTTAGTAAATAAATTTTCATCCTTAGGAAGATTATTATTATAAATTTTAATGCCTTTTATAAAAAAACGATCAAATGCAGGAATACAAGCAAACGTACCTAATAAGATTTTTGTAACAAGAGTATCTGTAGGTACAGAATTCGAAGATGAACTGTTGTGACTTAAAGACAAGTTGCAATTTTGAATTGATATAGGTCTATAAGCATCTTCTTTGATTCTCCAATAAATTCCGCGATCATTTTTATAGTCTGATTGACGATAAGGATCACCAAATAAAAGTTTGCAGACGCTATCAATAGATTTTTCATCTGTAGGGTTAAAATTCCAAAGTGATTCATACTTTGGTTCAAGAACAATATCAACAACTTTTAAGTGGGCTTTATAATCTCTATTTAGTAAAAAACAAGAACCTCTGTACATTCCCCAACTTGCTAAATAAAAGCCTAAATGAAGAGCCATAAGATCACGGATCGATTTTTGTTCAGAAGTTAAATCTTCTGTATTAACCGAAACTCCATCTTTAAATTTGCCTTTATTATGAAGAAAAAATTGATGGCAATACTCCCAGCTCTTATAACGAGTACCAGCATCACCTTCATTAAGATTTTGAAAGGATGAATAATATTTATTAACAATTATTTTTAAATAAGTATCAAAAAAAACATTCATAACATTACTTCCGACTATACTCATACATAAAAGGACAAATTTCCTATTTTAACTGAGAGTATAAATAGAAATTCTTTTTAATAGTTCTAAAGATTGGAGGCTCAGTCCAAAGCTCTTTTTAATTTGATATACAAGGAAGATGATGAACACATAAAGAAAACAAGAATATCTTTAAATTCGTGATTCGATCACGCCTGGATTAAAGCTTCATATAGCTTTCTCTTTCTTAAAGCAGAGCTTCTAGTATGTTTAAATCACTGAAGCTGTAGGCTCTGAATGAGATTCTGTACTTGTAGACAGATTTCATAACTGCCTTATCATCTGTGACAGAGGGTATATAGGCGAAGAGCTTGAACAGAGAATTACTGATAGCGGTAATCTGTACCTTATCAGAGGTAAAACCAATACAGCAGCTACCGTTGATAGAGCTATTGGTGATGATGGTAGGTCAATACCTGAGTTAAAAGGTAAGACTGTAAATAAACTGCCAGCTCATACCTGTGCTGATTTGGAGGTTACTTTTAAATCATCCCATAAGAACAGAGTTGTTGTCCGTTATAACCCTAACTGTACTGATGATGATAAACGTTCTATCCTAAGAACTAATATCCCAAGAAACAGATTAGGTGCTAAACAGATTTACCTGCTCTACAGACTTAGATGGCTATTGAACCGTTTAACAAAGCTAATAAGCGTAGTAACTGCTTAAAAAGCATTAACTCAGCTAATGAGAACATCATTCTCACTTTTATCCTGTTGTCTTTAACTGTATCTATCATCAAAACTTTACTGGACTTAAATGTGTTATCAGTAATGTTTTCGCGTGGATATCCATGTTAAAGCTTCATAAACAGAATGAATGCTTTAAAAAATTGTTCAATACCTTACTTAACCGCAAGTTGTCCACTGTATATCAAATTTTTAAAGAACTTCTCGATGAGATTGCTCGACTCTGTCAAAGAACAAAGCCATCTAAACGAGATACGATTTTATTAAAAGATCTGCCAACTTTAGTGAACCAGATCGTTAAACAACCCAACCCTTCTGCTAAAATTGCTTAAGGTCTTGGGTATGTTTTGAAATACAGGTTTTCCAAAAGCACTGATTCTCTTATTAAAGAATGAAGAAGGTAACCACTCTGATGCATAAGTTGAAGATTTATCAACATTATTAAAAAATTCTCTAAACTCATTTCTACTTTCTTTTGTGTCCTGTCTAAATATATCTAGTGCAAATTTACCTCCAGAAGGTAAACCATATTTTATTTCGGCTCCAGCCCCAAAAAGAAAACCAAACTTTTTCATATTTACTCCTAGTTCTTTTTATCTTTTAAAACAGCCCATATGAGTCGGTTATTGAGTTCAGTTGTTTGTCTTGTTAAATGGTCTAATTTTTCATGGCCAAGAATATCATTTAAATTTTTATAAATTGACAATTTAGCCTCTGTAGAATGGCAAAAGATAATGGCAAATCTTAAATTAGGAGATGACAACAATGGGTAAATTATGTCTTTATCTGCAGGAGAACAGGAATGACCAAAAATCATAAGATTGAATCTATTATGTGTAAGTCTATCAAAATCAAAAGAACTTACGTTTTTTAATTGGCGTTGTGCCCTTTTTTCAAATTTGAAAGCATTTACATTAACTTGCCTTTGTGATGTATTGGTATACCCAAAAATCGCATTATTACTTACATATTTATGGTCATCAACAGAAATACTACCATTAACGTGATAAATCTCGAATTTAGTTCTCTTATTTTGGCTAAATTTATAAATATCTTCAAATATTGACTGTGAACTTAAAGTGTAATTAAAATCAATGACTGACGATATAGTATTGCAAAACTCATCTACATAGTTCACAAAAGGGAAGAAGTCATTTTTATCATTGTTCACATACATTTCATACTGTTCAAAAATACCGGCCAGTGCACTTTTGCCTAAAGAGATAAAACCAATATCTTGCAAAGCAAGAAATTCACAGAATTGATCTGTAAAAGATTGCAGAGAATTATAAATTTTAGATGCTGAAGCAATATTTAATGCCACATTCAATCTATTTAATAAACTTACGTAGCTTGCACTTAACTTATTTTGAAGAAAACGGTTTTCTAAAATTTCATCTGGTAAAACAATAAAATTAATCAGGGACTCAACATCAAGCCAACCGTTTACATATATTGAAGACTTGTCTTTCTCCTCTGGGGACAGAATTTTGAAAAACTCTTCCACGCATTTTTCCAAATTTGTGTTATACAAATCTGTGAATTGTGATAAATCAGTTAATCTACGAATTTTATATTTATTAAATAAATAGTCTGAAAATGACCATACTAATTCATTGTCTAGAAGATGATCTTTCATACTGTCATTATATTTATTGACATCTGAATAATACTCTTGAAATAACACTCTAGAAAAAAGTTCTAAGAAAGAGCCCTTTTCATTGAAGAAATTGCATAATGAACTTAAAGCATCTTTATCTTTTTTAATTGACACGATTTTTCTTTTTACAATTTCAACAACACTGTTAATTTTTTTATTATTTTTTTTACTTCGTTCAAATAATTTATCGCATTTCAAAAGCGGAGTTTGAAGATTGTCACCATTTACTTGTAGATATAACTTAATTAAGAACAAGTACAACAAGAAATCTTGATATGAAGATAGCTTTTTGAGAGCAAGATCAAAGCCATTTCCAATCAGTAATACATTGTTTTTAGATAAGTTTTTTTGTAACATTTCTCTGTAAAAACAATCTTGATTGTATTCACCGTCTTCTAGTTTTCTAATTTTATACAACAAATATGATTTAAGTCTATTTAGCATTTACTTTCAATATTCTCATACAACACGTCTTACTATGTATAGGTATAAATCAAAAAACGATATTTATCAAGAATAAAACTATCATATTTTAGTATGATTTTAAAAATAAAAACAAAAGTAACACAAATGTGCAATAATTTAATACAGTAAATTTAAACATCATTTTAACAGAGGTTTACTGTTATGTCAGATAACAAAGAATTCGGCCTTTTTCTAAAAGAAGAACTAACTAAAAAATCAAATCTGAACTCAAGTCAGTTAGCCTCAATCTTACATTGCTCAAGAAGCACATTAAATGATCTTTTCAAAGGTAAAAGATCACTATCTAAATCTTTTGCAAATAGGATAGAAACAGCTTTTTCTTCTAATTCTCTTTCAGCTGAATACAGTATAAAAGCAGATGATCTTCTAAAAAAGCAGGCAGCTCTCATTTATAAGATCTCAGGAGGGAATTTAAATTTGGAAGAAGATGAAGATGCAGATACACAATCATCACAAGACAAAGATTACATTGATAGCTCAAGAGCTCCTTCAGATGAGAAATTCTCTTTATCAAACAACACACCAGAATCAAGCAACATAACTACAGTTCAGGATCAAGGCCTTCCTTTCTTTGCAAAATTCACAAAGGAAAAGATTGAATGCTATGTTGATAATAATCAACAAGAATGTAGAGGTCTTATTCCAGAACTTGTCTATACACTTATAGCAACTACAGCAAGTAACGAGTATTTAGAAAAATTCTATCTTCCATATGGTGATGATATTAGTTTAAAAGGATTTGATGGAATTGTAATTTACAATCAAAATCATCCTTACATACCTAAAGGATACTCTGTGTGGGAGATTGGTACCAACAAAGATCCTAAAAGAAAATTTGATGAGGACTTTTCTAAAGCAAAAGAAAAGCTATCAAAGTTATCTCAAGATGTTGATATTCATGATGTAATCTATGTAGCGGTCTTTCCTAGAACTATAAGTTATCAGAATAAGGAAAATTGGATACGTCAAAAGAAAAAAGAAGGATCTGAATTTAAAGATATTAGAATTATTGATGCTTTTCTTTTAGCTCAATGGGCAAATCAATCTGTATCTGCACAACTTCATTTCTCAAAGCAATTTTCAAATTTTGAAGAAGATGATCTCTTAACTAACATAGAAACTTCACAGTTCATGTATAAAGAGATGTGCTTTGACAGAATCGAGCATGGTGAAGAACTGTTAAATGATTTATTTAGATTATATCAAAATGATTATTATGATTTATTTAAAAGCTTTATAAGAACTGGTCTTGACGGCAACATCTTAAAAGCAGCATCCGAAAGTAAGATTTTAACCAAAGCCTTTATCTGTTATCTTGCTAAGATATATGACTCTGATGATAAAAACATAAAATCAGACAATACAGTCAATGCTATTGAGTATCAGGTAAACGCTGCACTTCAATATTCTGAAGATAAGAAACAAGCTAAAGACACAGAATTTTACGGATACGAAAAATCAAAATACACTAATCTCTTTTTAAATACTTACTACATAAAAGACTATAAGCTACTTACTAAGTTAATTTCATCATTAAATGTAAAGTCAATTCTGATTGTAGATGAAGAGATTATTGACTTTAAAATAAGAGAACTCTGCAGAGAAAACCAGAACATCAGAATTGTAGCTATTAGAAATTCCTTCCCTTTTGATATCATGGACTCTCAAGATAAAGCTCCATCTTTGGTTGATGAATTGGGATTTGAAGATTTCTTTGCCAACAGCAAAAAGCCTCTTGAAGAAATTGAGTTAAATCCACTTCCACACTATGAAATTGAAAATACTCTTACAAGCTTCATTTCAAGAGAATTAAAAAACAGGGAAAATAAGGAAGGATCACATACCAACAATTCTCAAGCAGAGCATCTAGACTTAAATAAGTTTAGTCATGACAAAATAAGAACACTATCATATTTATCTGATGGTTCTCTTTTGAACATAAAAGAGATCTTGTCAAATAAAGGTGGAGCTACATCCTCAAGGCTATTTATTCAACAATTAAAAGAGCAGGATATTAACCTTAATTTCTTATTCTGTTTTTGTTTAATGGGAAAAGTAAATCTTGATACTGAAACTAAGTTTGATGTAACTGTTTATAAAGAACTCTTAAAAGACGTTATTACCCCTGATACAGATATAGAAACAGAACTTAATAAGATTGTTAATCTGAAATTACATAAGGGAATTGCTCGTTTTCACAACAGATGCTACTTTGCAACATCTCGTTATATAACTTTAAATCATCTTTATAAGAACAGCACAGTAAATAAAAAGACTATTATCAGTAATCTCTATGCAGTTGTAATTTCTCTTTTAAAAATAAAAACTAGAAATGGCTTTGTCACCTCATTGTTTCTTGACAGAAATGAATTTGAAGATCCAGTAGCAAATTCCGATTTATCCTCAGTAAATGAATACAACTATCCTAGAGGTTGCAAAGGTCTTAATGGAGAGTTCAATGGAGACTTTAGAGACAATATTGACGATAGAAACGATGTATCTTTTTTAGATTATGACAATATTAGGTTAGATAAAGAAGAAAAAAGACTTAGAAAGAACATTAAAAAGACTTATAAAAATCTTATAGATAACATCTTAGAGAATTTTACTCTTCACAATTACAACTTACCATTAACAGCTCAAGATCTTTCATATGATCTTATAGTTACTGATGGATACACACTTCTATTAAAAAATCTGTTAGATGCCATCTGCTTTTTTACAAAAACTCATGATATGAACGTAGAGCTTCAAATTTACAAGTACAGTTCTTATCTATTCAGGGAGTTAAAGTTAGATTTCTCAAGCTTTAAAGAATCAAAAGAATCACATTTTCTAATACAAAAAGATATAAAACAAGCTGTTTATTATGGAACTGAAAATCTAAAAATCAAAGTAGATGCTACAAGTTTTGATACAAGAGATCCAACCAGCACTAACTCAAAGAAGACAACAAAAAGAGAGAATATACTTCAAGTTAATGAAGCTTCAGATAATAACAGCTTTAATAAGAATGATGACATTGATAATAAAGTCTGTGTAAAAGATGAAACTTCTGTACAAGAGGAAAGCATTCTAGAATATGAGTTTTTCAAACATTTTGTACAGCTAATTGGTATAGCTCAATGTTCTGAACATTTAACTATTATAGATAAGGAAAGTTACTTTAACTTTATTCAAAATGAAATTCCTTACTTTATTGAAAAAGCAAAGAGTAACGATAGATACAACTGCTATGTTGAAGATCACCCTGTGTACAGCAGTGGCGTTCTGTATTCAATTCTTTACATTGCACAAATAAGTTTGAATAGTGATTTTAATAAGAAAAAATTTAAACTCTCGTTAGAGCTACTTTTAAAGTTAAAAGAAGGTAAAAAGATCTTTAAACAGCGCAATGTTATAACAAACTTAGATGAGGTTTTAGATGAGCTCTTCTATGTACACACATTAAAAAATGAAAAAGATGTTGATTTGCGATGTAAGGTACTTGAAGATAATCTAAAGATCTTTCCTGATACTTGTAAGGAGCTCTTAGAAAGAGAAATTAATAATTACATTCACTACTTTCCGCATCACATAAGACCTAGCTGTGCGTGGATTGGGCTTCCTAAAAGATATTCAATTTCAAATAAACTATTTGATTACGCCGTAAATAGTCTTCTGTCAGTTTATTTAGAGATTTTAAATAATTCACTGTATAAAGAAAAATTATATAACACTGAAGAATCATTATCCAAATATCCAAGTTCGTCAGCTCAATCTAAAAGTAACAGTACAATAACCGGTAATGCTGTTTTAGATTCTGCACATATACCTTTGCCTGTTCCACAAGAATCAGGTTCTGCAGAGCATAAAGATGAATCTTCTCCAGATAGCTCCTCCTTACAAGCCAGTTCTTTGTCTGACAATAAGAATGTATCTCATGCTAGCTCACTGGGGCATTCTCATGCTAGCTCATTTGGTAATGATTGTAGCTCTTCGCGCGATGAAAACTCAGAGTCTGATAACAAGATGTTCATCGATAAAATAATTGCAAAAGATGATTTTAAATCTATTCTCTACTGCGTTCCTTTTATTACTCAAGACAGTCTAAATGCAGTTTTAAAATTGGTAAAAATTTGTGCTGTCTCTGCAACTGATGATTATAAATTTGAACTATTAAGTCTCTTTGAAAAAGATGAACTAACTATAAAAAAGGAATTTGAAAAGTTTTTAAATACACTTATAAATACTCATAAAAAAGAGAAGAATGATGATATTAAAGAAGATGAGGAAGCAGAACCAAAAGTCCAATATCTAGAAGGATTAAAGAGTAAATTTAAGGTTATACAGACTTTCTTTAATTCTGTAAGAGAAGTTTTAGAAATTAAGTCAGCATATCTTAACCATAAATGGCTTATAGAATGCTGCAATACAATAAAACATGTTCATAAGGATAAAGTACCATTAAAAATTCTAGAACAATATCAGGATAAAGGCGAAGATGAGCTTTATAACTACTTGTCTAAATTAAAAACTGATTACCTATTTAAGATTCTTAAAACTGATGGTCCAAAAGCAATTTTGTGGATACTTCAAAATAGTGAGACAACATTTGATCTTGGACGGTATTTAATTTCATCACCAAAACTATCTGTTAATGACAGGTACAACATATTTTCGTTCTTTATAGAAGCTCTCTTCAAAAAGAACGATGAACTAAAATTAAAATCAGAGCAGATTTACTTAAGAAACTGTAAGTTCTTATTGAATGACCTATCATCAGTTGATAATGGTTTTATGTTAACAAGAGCTTTTCATGATTTTGTTAACAAGAAAAATCTGTCAGCAACAGAGATATCATCCATTCTACTTAACTTACCTTGTAATGAAGCCGTCTTTAACCTTGCTGATGAGAACAGTCTTACTTCAGACTTATACTGGAAACAAGTTTATATCAACAATCCGTTTGACCTTTGGAAGAACAAAGAACTTGTAAATAGAATTCAAATATCTTTTACAAATGCAAATCGTCTAATTGATTTCGTTTTTTATTTTAGACTTTATTTTGAAATAGATAATGATAATCAAAAAGCCGCCCAAAACACTGTAAAACTAGCTACTGATTGTATAAGAGAAATAGTGAAAGAATTAAATTCTCTTTACACAAAAGAATATCTAAAAGAATCATTGCTCACAAATTCTAAAAATAAAGGTAAGTTGCAAACTCACAAGTCAACTCAAGTGTCACAACAAGCTCAACTTGGACTTAAAAATAAAAATTCAGATCCTCTGGTCTCAGATGAGAAAGACTGGTGCAAGGAATGCGGTAATATCAGAGTCTCAGATAATGATATTATTGAGTTCTGTAAAGAAGAGCTGTTCAATAGAAGTAAATATGCAATTAGCTCAGCTCAAAGACAACAATATTTCAGCAACATAAGTAACGTTGTTCAATGTTTGTCATTTGATTCTGAAGTATTTACGGATTTTTTAAAAATTACTTTAACTCAGGGAAATCTATCATTTAATGAAAAAGTGATTGTTGAACTATTTATATTACCTTTCGTTATGTGGAACTTTAGAAATTCAAAAGAAAAGGAAGATTTAACTAAAGACATAAACCAATATTTCTCAATGAACCCAACTGAATTCTTTAGATTCTTTTGTCTAGATATAATGCAAAACTACTATGAAGGAGTTGATAATAAATCGAACTTTGATGCAAAACTTGATGAAAGCGCTAACAATGCTGTTAACTCATTCAATGTAAGAAACAGCTACTATAAAAGGTTAAATATTACCTGTTTATATTTTACAGATCGTATCTATAAAGAGATTTCCCCTGTTCCAGGATATTGCCAAGGACAGGATCCAGACAGCAAAGAAATCGAAGCTTGGACAAAAGAAATTCTAATTGCAGCTCAAAACACTCGAAACGAAGATATCATATATTCAACAAACCATAGGATTGCTGAAATTCTTGCACAGCAAAAAAGTGGAGATAACCAGTTAATTCCAGATTTTGAGATCTGCAAAGCCATAGAGAATATCAATAACGAAGATTTTATAAGAGAGTTTGAATACGCCTGTCATAATGACTATTCATCAAGACACGTTGGATTCATTGACAGAGAAGGGGGGTCTTATAAGAATAAAGCAATTAAATTTGATAACCTCTTACATAAAATCGATCAAGATATGTATCCTCGTACTTATAAGATTGTTAAAGGTATCAGAGATACCTATCTTGAATTTTCGAGAAGAGATACTGAATACCACTTGCTAAGATTGTATACTTTCAGATAAAAATACAAGATCTGCCAACCTTAGTGTGGCAGATCATTAACCAACCTCCACCTTCTGCTAAAAAAGCTTAAGGTCTGTGTTATATTTTTAATTAATGCAAAAACCTCGCCTTAAATTAATGTGAGTTTTTTCATCGATATCATCGTCGAATTCTAGTTTTATCATATCTTGAGGAGCAAGAACGCAATTAGAAATTTCGCACAATAAACTTTGCTTATTAACAATTTCATAAGTTACTCCTGTTGAATAACTATTTTTCTCATCAAAAGAATAAACACTTCGTCCTTGGTATAAAATATTGTCAATATATAGTTGATCATCATGAAGACGAGTTTTGATCACAAATTCCATAATTTCATTTTGATTTGGAATATATAATAAACGATCTGTTGCTTTTCCTAGTTGGTACGAAATAAAATTAGAACTACCATTAAACTCAGGAAGCTCCAATAAATAAAGCACTTTTTGATAAAAACCTATTTTAAAATTGGCTCTTATTTGATTTGAAGAATTAAAATAGATTTCATAAGACATTCCATTTAATATATGAAATTTTGCTTGGTTGAGAATTTTAATGTTACCTTGAAATTCGTCAATAAATCTCTGACACGCAAAACAATTTCCGTCAGCAGCCTGATAAACATTCCTACCCAAGACAAAAAGCTCGTTGCAAGTAGAATTTTGAAAATCCAAACAGTCAACGCTATTAATTGCACATTCTTGTGTGTACCAGTTGCATGATTTTAGGTCTGCTACTATTTCTTTAATTCGACTTTCTTTTTTAAAAGTAAAACTCTTATCAGCATAGGCTTCTTTACTGTAATGAGCTCCATCATAGATAGTATCAGGGTTGAAATAGAAATCTCCTACTAATGATGAGTGCTCCCAAGAGATCTGAGTTCCATCTGTGCTTGCATACAAAAATTCTCTTACCTTTTTGAATGTTTTTTCGATAGGAACTCTTGGCAATGAAAGATATTTTAACAGTGCTTCAGTATAGTAGCCATGTCCCTTTCTTGTATTTTCTTTAGATGATTGTCCTGGTGAGGTAGAAAATTCAATAACTGAGCCCTGAGGAACAGAAAATGGAGTAAATTCACTTTTAAAACAACCTCTCTCGCAAAAATCATCTCTGCAAGCATCAAGAATAACTATTTTTGTTTTATCAGGGTAATCTTTTAATTTGTCCATTAACATTGACAAAGGATAAGAATTATATTTTACGACTTCAGGCCTGTCATTTGTTTTTACGTCTGTTGGTAGTAATATATTGTCTCCTTCTATCTGAAAACCATGCCCTGCATAATATATTAATACTACATCAGCACTTTCAATCTTATCTAAAAAAGGACAAACTGACTGACAAAAAGATTCTCTATCAAGATTTAATTTTAAGATTGTTTCAAATCCAAGTTTTTTAAGCTCTTGGTCAACAGACTGAGCATCTGCTACAGCTCATTTTAATTTTTGTAAAAATCGATAGTCATCATTTCCTATACACAGAGCTATTTTCTTCATAAATAGAACCTCTATATTCCGAACTGATTCTGTACAGTTAACAGCTTATTACATTAGGATTATATTCTACAAATATCCACCAGCACACATTCAACAGAATCAATGATCTTCTTTCTATACTCTTCTAAAAACAGATCACTAACCTCGGCTTTTTGGGGAACATCTTTACCTAAAGAAACATACTTGTTATCACCTAGGTTGTGCCCTTTTATCAGCTCAACCATTTCAATTGATGAGCTGTACTCTCTAATCACATCTATGATACTTCTGATGTTATCCTCATCATCAGTATAACCGCAGATTACAGGAATTCTCACATTAAACTTTTTACTTTTTGCAAGAATTGCTAAGTTGCTTTTAAAAAGATCTAAATTGCCCTTTAATAAAAATGAGCATTTTTCCTTATCCATGACTTTTAAATCGACATAAAAGTTATCAACATAAGGTATTACCATCTCAAGATAAGCTGAAGGCACAAATAGACAAGTTTCAACTGCAATTGAGATATTGTTCTGTTTAATTTGTTCCATTAAAGGCAAAAGCTCTTTTGCATATAAAAGAGCCTCACCACCAGAAAATGTCACACCACCGTTATCTTCATAAAAGATTTTGTCTTTGAGGACTTCTTTTAGGACTTGATCTACAGAATATTCTTTCCCATAGAAACCTTCTTTTCCATCCTTAACGTAGCTTTCAATTTGATGATTGATATTTTCAGGATTTGAACACCATGGACATCTAATTGAGCAACCTTTAAGAAATACAGTTGTTCTAATGCCTGGCCCATCATGAAGAGAAAATCTTTGAATATTGGTGATGATCATTTGTTTTCTAACATTCGTTAATGCAAGTACTTAATATTGAAAAAACGAAGCAAATATGTAATGACGATTGCAATTACAGTACTTACTATAATTCTTGAAAAATAAATTGTGGCAGCACCAGATTCTTCTCCAAAGAATGCAATACCACACTTTTCAAAAAAGATATAAAGCAATAAGTAGTTAATAGGTTCAGCATACAGATACACTCCTAAGCCATAATCACTGCTGGTCTTAAGATATTTGCTGCTGTGTTTGGTAAAGAGTCTTGAAAAGTAACTCAATGACACAAACATAAACAGTGGTCCTAATATGAAATTAAGCAATGTGCTTAAACCTTTAATTTCAATCATTTGTCCTATGCAAAATATGCATAACAGTAACAAAGGTAAAACTAAAGCTGTAGCTGTATTCCAAAGTTTAAACTTCTTGCACAGAGCTATTACATCTTTTTCTCTGTAGCCTAAATAGAACCATACTACATAGTAAACAGGATCACCTAAAAAGTGGTAATCAGAGAACTTCTTATAAAGAGCAACACCTACTAACCAGCAGCATGCGATTAAAACTAACTGAACCGTAGTTTTAAATCTTGTGATAAATTGTGCCAGTAAAAAAACAAAAAACAAACACTCCAGGTACCAAAGGTAAACACATGAAGGAAAGATCATCTGTAAAAACATACCAGATACACTTACATTGTTGTAATAGCCCGTAAAGTACTTAATTGGAAGATTCCACGCTAACCATACCACAAAGAAAGGTATCAAAAGTCTTTTGAACTTTTTACTTACTAAAGATCTTAAATCATATCTCTTTAGTGCAAACAAACAGCCTGAAAGAGCTATAAAAACAGGCATATGAAAGGAGTATATAAATCCAGTTAAAGCATTTGCTAATTTATAAAACAAAGATGTATCTACCCAATTTTCTTGCATCAAAGTAGCATAGTAAATACTGCCAAAAGGTGTCTTAATATCTAAATATGTAGCATGACCTATTACCACAAGAATTACTAGGACAACTCTTAGCCAATCATAGCTTGTCTGTCTGTCTGTCTGTCTGTCTGTCTGTCTGTCTGTCTGTCTGTCTGTCAACAAGATGTTATTTTCCATAGTCTTCATGTCAAGCCCTTTTTAATACCTTCTTAAAGATAGTATTCACATTTGATAATAAGAAATCGTCTCTTAAGATAATTAGAGACAAGAAATAAGCAATTGCACCAATTACAACTAAATAAAGAGTATTTAGCATTGATGGAGTAAAGTAATCTCGTACATACAGAAGCACAGCTAACATCACAGCACCAGCAATGTAGTAATGAATACCTAACTTAACAATCTTAATAAATGACAGCTCTTTTCTCACAATATACAGCTGGACTAAAGCAATAATAGTTTCAGCAAGTACAGATGCTATGGCAGCTCCAATTGATTCATATTTATAAATAAGAACCATGTTCAACAGAAAATTACATACTGCACCAATGATTACTGTAAAAGAGAAAGTATTCTGTCTTTTGGTAGGAATTAAGTACTGAACACCAGTTACATTGTTAATACCTATAGCTAAGATCAAGAATCCTAAAATACCTAACAAAGGAACTACCTTGTCAAAGCCAGGGCCATAGAACCATGGAACGAAGTTACTTGATACAGAAAGCAAACCAAATGTTAATGGTATTCCTATTAACCACACAAATCGATATGAACGGTACATGCTTTGTCTAACAGCTTCAGTATCTCCATGGCTAAAGTAATGGCCAATTCTCGGGATCATGACCACGCCTAAAGCAGTTACTACAGAAAGTACCACTCTGGACATCTTAATAGCCTGCTCATAATAACCGTTTTCAAAAGAATCATTAGTAATGATACCAATCATAGTTTTATCTAAAACGGTATAAATAGAGATGGCAATTGTAGGTAAGAACAATGAAAAGACTGTTTTTAAATGTCTTGTAGGATGCAATTCTTTTAACTTAGGTCTGTCTACAAACTTTGGAAGCATTGTCCAATAGCTTAAGTTGTTCAAGAAAGCGAAGAAAGCCACACCAAACAAGTAAACTATTACATCATCTTTTTCGGTAACAAAGATAAAGATATAAGCTAAGCCTATTAACTTAAAAATGATGTTTCGTAAAACGATTCTGCCAAATTCTTCCATTCCCTGAAATAACCAGGTTACATTAGCTATAACAGAGAAAAGATTGATGACCAGCACTAAATACAACAGAGTATCTTTTTGCATCAGTGAGAAGAATACATAAGCTACGATACAAATAAGAGAAGCTATTAACTGAATAACACAAGTTTCCCAAAAGACGATAGTTCTCTTTTTTCTGTCATCCTGAACATAGGAAACTTCTCTTTGACCAAAAGTTGTTAAACCTAAAGTTGCAAAGAGTACGAAATATGAAGATATAGCCTCAACGTAACTGTAGGTACCAATACCATCTGCTCCTAAAACTCTTGATAAGTAAGGAGTAGTGATTAAAGGTATTACCAGAGTAAGGATCTGGAATGCTAAATTATAGATATAATTTTTTTTGATGCTTTTCTGAGCCATTAGTTGATGTGCTCCATCTGTTTTGCTCTGTTAATTAGGTGATCTTTGTATTCTTCAGGAAGATCATTAAAGTAAGCACTAAATCCCCATACTCTTACGATTAAGTTAGGATACTTCTCTGGATGTGCTTTAGCATCAACTAATTGAGCATATGACAGAACATTCATTTGTAGCTGGAATATACCAGCTTTAATACCTGCCATCATATATGTAGCAAACTTATCTACATTATCTTTTAGTAATGAAGATGGAACCATCACATCAAGAACATTGGCATTAGCACTGGTACCAGTGAATTTAAGCTTAGACTCAAAGTTCATGATTTCAGTTAAAGGTTCGCCTTTATCACGTGAAATATGAGTCTGGAATGCTTCACCTGCTTTTCTTCCATCTAAAGTAGCTCCGCAATTTTGACCAATCATCAAATATCCAGGAGAACTTAGGCCAAACTTAACTTTTCCGCCAAATTTGTTTCTATAATCTTTAAAGAAAGTCTCTGTCTTGGCAATGATCTTGTTGGTAAGAGAAATTGCTTCATCTGATTCTGTACCATATCCATTTTCGTTTTCAGAGAATAAAGCAAAGTCATCAACAGAATTTTGGTAGTTATCTAAAATAATCTTTTGTACATCTTTTAATGTGTATTTATGCTCTTCAAATACGAACTTTTTAATATTCAATAATGAATTTACGGCAGCAGACATACCTACAGATAAAATACCGTAGTCATTGTATTTCGCTCCTCCTTCAGCAATATCAGTATTCAATCCCATCATCAAAGACAATAAAGGATCATCTTCCCAAGCAATCTTATCTAGTCCTATTTTGATTTGAATACTGTTGTTTTCAAGCTTTTTATAAAAGACATTGAGTACATCATCAAAGGTACTGCATTCAGACAACATTTCATCAACTAAAACTTGATGCATGCAACTGCCATACTCAACATTAGCCAGATTGTTCTGCTCTAGTGAATTACCAATTGATAAAGGTTCCCAGCAAGCTGAAACTCCATAGTTATAAGCATCATTTGCTTCATAACCAAAATCAATAAGTTTTGGAATTACAATATCGTCATTTGAGAAAAGAGGACTACCAATACCTGTTGCGTTACATTCCATTGAAAGTTCCATCAGTTCTTTAGGCATATTCTTGCTGCAACGCAAGAGTAATTTAGGATCAGGAAGATGAATTTTCTCAACACACTTTATAAATAGCTTTGTGTATTCATTACAAAAATATTCACCATTTTCATCTAAACCACCTAATAAGATGATTTGACCGGTATCTCCTTTTAAGACTCCACTCTTAAAAGTATATTCACAGTGCAGTGTCTTCAGGAAATCACATAGAAGGTCTTCTGCATTTTCAGGTAATGGGTATTTAGCTAGCACTTTATCCAAACGTCCAAGACCTACAAGGTTATGTCCTGTTTGCCATAACAGAGCGTTCCATAGAAGAATAGATTGTAATGCTGATTTAAGATCATGAGGCTTTTCTAAAGTAACTCTAGGATCATTTATTCTTTTTACATAATCCCTAATAGAATTTTCAATTACAGAATCACCTAACTCAAGATTAGTAACATAATCATAATCCACTGGCATATTGTGAATTATTGTATTCTTTGGCTTAACTACAATTGAATGATCTAAAGAATAGAAGAAATCACCTACACCTTGATTTTTAATTGAAGCTTTTTTGAGAATGCATGGAGCATCATACTTGCATACTTTAATTTCCTTTAAAGCTTCAATTGGACTTACACCATACTTTTGTGGGTATTCTTTATAAATTCTAAGAGTTCTTTTAGTTGATCTTAAAAATGGATATAAAGGAGAATTTTTTAGTAATTTTTTAATTTCTTTTTTCATGGTTAACTCTAAATAAACTTATTGTATTTGACAAAACTGTAGCTAAATTTAATTCAAGCAAACAGCTATTGATTAACTTTTGTTCTCTTATGTGAACTTAAAGATTTTAATAAATACAGCCCAAGTTGCACACTCTTCGCTTTAATCATTTCATTTTCTATAAAATCAAACTGAATAACATAAAGTTTGAGGCTAGTCTCGTCATTGATCAATATTAACGTTCTGTCCATCATTGATGATATTCACGGGATTTTCTTTCTGCTTTTGGCTATTGTGGTGCTCAATAATATCTCTTATCATCTCAAAGATTTTAATGAAGTTAGAAAAATCAAAATTGTTAAAATCAGCTCTCTTATTATAGATATTCCATGCAAAATCGGCTTTTGACAGAGAATAATCATTTTGATCACTTGAATCTTTGCAGATAATTTTTTCATTTCCTCTACTCAAGATGTTTATCTTATCTTCACCACATTTTTTTAAACTGTTACACAGCTTATTACCATCAATCATTCTTCCGAACGAGTCAAACTCACAGCCCATATACAATCGGCATTCAACATCACCTTTCAATTGAGTGGTTTTAATTTCATTGTCAGAATAATAATGCTCAATCGATATTAGCGGAGTTTTCTCCCTATCTTCATTTGGAATAGGAATAGCAAAGGAATAGACATTGTTTCCCCAATCTTTATAATTTCCATTATTAGTAACTTTTTTGAAGATTTCATTATTGTCACGATCAAAGATACAAATTACTAAGTTATTTCTCGGAAGTTTAGAAAATGATTCACATAAATGCTGTAAAGACGTATCTCCCATTTCAGCTTTGTATAAAGGACTACCTTTTATTCCAAAGCCTAGTTCAGAAATAAGATGACCTTGATCTTTTGCTTCATATTCGAAAAACTTAATATTTCCTAATTTGCTAAACAGAACTTTATTCTTAGAATCTTGTGATAAAGCTCGATAAGCAGCTTCTAAATGCACCCAGTCAGTCTGACCTTCAGTAATGATCAATGGTGAATTGCCGTTCGAATTTGAAGTTAAGGTAGATAAAACACTCTGAAGTTCTTTTTCAAAAAAAGAGGTATTTTCATAGCATTTAAATGCTGAAATAAATTCTGAGAAAGATTCAGTTGATATCTTAGATGCACAGGGTAAATCAATAATATCGTAACTATCTTTACCTAAAACCTTATCCAATCCTAACAAAAATAAAGGGGAATGAGTTGTGATTATAAATTGAATTTTAGGGAATAGCTTTATAAGCATTGGGAGAATATCTGCCTGCATTGACGGATGTAAGTGAAGCTCTATTTCATCAATTACAACAACACCACTAATATTTGACAAATTACAACTGCGCTGAACGTCATATGAATCGGCATATTTAACAAGAGTTGCAAACATCTTAAAAAGAGCTATTTGTCCTGAAGATAAAGAACTCAAAGATGGAGCTATAATTTCATTATCTTTCTTCTTTATAATACAAAACCTAGCATTTCCAGCACTTCTCGGATTCAAGCCAAACTCAACATCATACCCTAAGATAGTAGAAGTAATTTTTTGAATATTGTCTCGTGTGACAATATAAGGCACTAATTTTTGAAAATTGTTATCATTAACTCGATGAATGTTTAATTGTTCATTATCTCGTTCAAATTTAAAATCAATCCTTGAATCAGCTATTATATCTAGAAGCCAACGTAAAAGATCATCTTCTCCACAATTTACCGTAATTGGTTTTTTATACTCATTACTAAATTCTTCATTTAGCTTTAAATGAATATTTTCTGAATAATAGGATATTCTTTCATAATACGATCTATGTAACCAATTTGGTCGTTCATATCTATCTGGAGGGAAATAAGCAATTACTTGATTTGATAATACATCTCTTACAAAACTGTCTTCAATTGAATTTGAATTTTTTGTTATTCTTTTAAATGAAATATTACCATTTTTAGGATCTTTATCACTAAGAAGACAACCTATACTGCTGAAAGTTTCTTCAGGGATCCATTTTCCTTGGACAAATAAATAATCCACATTATCTTCAAAAAGAATATGTGAATATAGGAATGATTTTCCTGTTTGAATTTCTATTGGAGAAAGAATTTTATAGTAGCAAGAATATGAACTTTTATTTTTATCATTGATTTGAATATTACTGTATGCTTTTGCTGCAAACTCATAAAAAGAATCAACAATATTAGAAATCAATGTAGATTTACCAGAACCATTCTTACCTACTAAAATAAGTGGCTTAGGTGAGCCATCTTCGTTAAAGCTAAATTTAATATTAGCCTTTTCAAGAGGTCCAAGATTTTCAACATCAATTTCTTTTATGTACATAAACTCACCTTTATATACAGAGATAAGCACTGTAGTCTTTTTTGAAACTTGACATCAGCATTACTATCATTAAGTCATTAAATGCTTAGACTCTTACTACAGTGCTTTTTAAAGAGTAAGAACCTTATTGGTTACTCAAACTCTTTTTCACACTTGTCTAATACTGATGCTATTGTAGCATCCATATCATAATATTTGTACTCTCCTAATCTTCCGCCAAAGATTACTTTTTTCTCAGAATCAGCTAATTTCTTGTATTCAAGATATAGCTTACCGTTCTTTTCATTGTTAACTGGATAGTATGGTTCATCACCTTTCTTCCATTCTGATGAGTATTCTCTACTAATTACTGTCTTTGGAAGATCATTTCCATTTTCATCTTTACCAAATTCAAACCATTTGTGTTCAATGATTCTGGTAAATGGAGTTTCTCTGTCTGTATAGTTTACAGCAGCATTACCCTGATAATTTGGAATGTCTAATAACTCATTTTCAAATCTTACAGAGCGGTATTCTAGAGTTCCTAACTTATAATCAAAGTAAGCATCAATTGGTCCTGTGTAAACAACTTTATGAGCAAGTTTATCTAACTCTTCTTTATTCTTTAAGTAATCTGCATTTAATCTTACTTCAATACCGCCTAATAAATTTGCTACCATCTTGGTATAACCACCTACTGGAATACCCTGGTACAGAGCATTAAAGTAGTTGTTATCAAAAGTTAAACGTACAGGTAATCTTTTAATAATAAAAGCAGGTAATTCTTTACAATCTCTACCCCATTGTTTTTCTGTATAACCTTTGATTAGCTTTTCATAGATATCTCTACCTACAAGAGAGATTGCCTGCTCTTCAAGATTTTTAGGATCAGATACAATCTCTTTTCTCTGTTCATTGATCTTAGCTAGAGCTTCTTCAGGTGTTACTACTCCCCACATTTTATTAAAGGTGTACATATTAAATGGTAATGAATACAGTTCACCTTTGTAATTTGCTACAGGGCTGTTAGTAAATCTATTAAACTCAGCAAATTGAGTAATATAGTTCCAGACCTTCTTATTATTGGTATGGAAGATATGAGCTCCATATTTATGAACATTTATACCTTCAACATTTTCGGTATAAACATTTCCTGCAATGTTTGCTCTTTTTTCTACTACTAATACAGATTTACCATGTTTTTTTGCTTCATGAGCAAAGATTGCACCATATAAACCTGAACCTACTACTAAATAATCGTACATGTTAACCTCTCTGTTGTGTAGTAATTAAAATGGATGTTAATCTTGTTTATCTAAATTTAAGAAGAAATCTTTAATGCGTTTAATATTGTCTTCGATGGAACCTTGTATATCTTCTGTTTCATCGAATTTGGGTACCGGAACGACGTTATACTCTCTAAGAAACAAGTTAGAATCGTAAATTTCTTGATAGAATTTTTGATAATACTTATACAGAGCAAACCAAGTATCACGGAGAATTTTATCTACTGAAAATTCATAAAATGGAGAATCAAACTTACACAAACAATCTCTTATATAGATCAGTTTATTGATGTTAGGTGTGATTCTATTTTTTGGCGAATAAGGATTTACCTTTGTTACAAAAGAATAATTTAATAAAATAAAAATTACTTTTACTTTTGCAATATCATAAGAAGGATCTTTAGGATAAAAGTCAAAGAAATTCTTTGACTTCAAAGTTGAATGAAGTTTATTTACATTATCAAACAGCACATTTAAGTCATCAACAAAGAAATCCTCAAAATCAATAAAACATAAAGAAATCTTGTCAATATCATAAAGCTCTATGTTGCTTACACAATATTTATTCAATAATGATTTGTAAATTTCACTTAAGGCATGCACCTTTTCCAAGGAATAAATCAAGTCATTTTCTTGGAAAAATGATAAAGAAGCAATGTAATATTCAAATTCACAAACTTGTATAGATAATAAAATTAAAACTATTATTTCAGGTGAATCTTTTAAGCTAATACGACATGTTGAACCATCTTGCTGTTCTTTTAGTTTTGAAAATCTTGTCCCGATTTCATTTACAGATAAAATTCTTGTATATTGTCTTTCACCAACTAGATAATTAAAAATTAACTTTCTTAAATTTAAAAAACTAGATTGTTCGTATCGAATAAGGTCAAATAGAATAGTAAAAATAGAAAAAGAGCAAAGCTCAATACTTACATCTTCAGAAATACCTTTTTTTTCATTTTCTATTGAAAGCAAATACTGAGATAAGGTTGATAAATTTTTGCTATTTACATCAAAAAGTACTTTAGATTTTGGTTGTAATTTGTTTAACGAGTTTAAGAAAAGCTCTATATTACCAATGTCAATAGAGTCAATACTTGGTAAAGTTGAAAATTCAATACCAAGAAATGACATTGAATTAAATAAAATATTCCAATACTTTCGGGGAATGGTGTTTAATTTGTCTAGAAAGAAATTGCCTAAATTTTCAGATTCTTTTCGAATAAAGGAATAAAAATCATCAATACCTTCCCATTTTGCCAATTCACCATCATAAGTAAATATTTGTGTGCCATACACTGAAAGGTACAATAAAAATCGATACTCAGAATATTTATCATCGAAAAGTTGTGTAAGATTATTTAAATTTCCACAATTAAACAATATTGCAGAGAACAACCTTTTTAACTTATCAAAATTCTCCTTTTTTCTTTTTTTAATGTCACATAAATTGTTGTTCAAATTAGAACATATCAAAAGAATAAAATCTGGACCTTCATTATAGAAATTTCTATTTAAGAAAATTTTTACATGGTTGTATAAAAATTTACCGTAAGAATCGATTTCTAAATTTATACACTTACTTAGAATAGAGGAAAAGAAAGAGTAATTTAAAATTGCTTTACTGTAAATTGTGTAATTTGGTAACAAATAGAAAACAAGATCTAAATTTTCTTGATTTAAAACATATTCAGCTTGATATTTGGCATCAGTGTCATAAACATTTCTTAAAAATGTATACTCTGATTTTGTTAGAGTAAAATTATTTGAAAATTTGGATATGTAAAATCTGTAATCTTCAGATAAATAATTGTTGCAAACTAGGTACCTTAATAAAGCTCTCTGTTTTACATAGATACTAAGATCTGGATTGCAATCTTTTCTATTAACCAAATCATAAAAAGAATAGACAGACTCTGCATTATCTAAATTGTATCTACATTCAGAGAACTTAGACTTGATTACAATAGCTCTAGTTTTGTCGTTTTTCTTGAAGTTATCTTGTTGAATTTTTGAGTCTGAATTTTTTAAAGGTATTGTATTTTTCTTCTCAAAGAATTTTTTATTTGCTTCTACAAATGACAGATATTCTCCTTGTCTATTCATAAGTTCATACAGTTTTCCATTATTAGATAGCAACTGGTTATAATCTGATGGATAGTAGTTTTTTAATATAGATATTGAAAATATATTTTTTGCAATGCTCTTAGAATCATCAAATAAAAACTCAAAATTTCCTAATAGTAATTGGTAATCATTAAAAATCTGTTTGATATTTCTAAGATCACTAATAAATTTGGATACTGAAATAATAAAGTCATTATCTAAAGCTTCTTCTTTAAAAAAATCTGACTTTTTAAAAATCTTACTTTCTGATGAATTTTTTGTGCTTTTATCTTGTTGGTCAGCTGGTACATTATCACCAACATCTTGAGAAGCTATTATTTCATTTTCACGAGATTCATCATCTTCGATCCTCTTATAATAAGCGTAAAGTTCATCTCTTATCTTTAATGCATGATATGCTATGTTTGATGAAGCAGCATAAGGTGTTATTGATATAGTAAAGTCAAAGAACTTGACCATATCTTGTGGAGATAAAAGATCATTTCTTAATAAATAGATAAAGACAATTCTGCGTTGACATCTTTTCCAGAAACATCCATTTTTATTTTTACATCTAATGTCATTATTTAAAACAATATTTAAATTTCGTAAATGAGTGAATACTTCAGGATTGTTTCCCCTATCTAGATCTTCAAAAATGACATATTTACATTTTGATTGTTCAAACAGATAGGTAATTTCATCAAGATAAGCATCTATGATGTTATCAGAATCTTTCTGCTCAACACTAATTGATAATGAAGATAAAGATAAGTGTTTAAATCTTAACCTTGGTGATATAAATTTAAAGAATATGAATATGTATGCTACTGTAACTGCTGTAAGAACAAACAATTTAGTTAAGGTACATACTGGTGCATAGTTAAATAAGTGAACAATTTCATCTTTTATAAAAAAGCTGCTTAGAAAAAGAACTAATAATGGACTCAGATATAAAGAGATAAATATAGTATCACATAAACGTGTTTTAAATTTTGATAAAAAAGAAATAGGAACGTTTTCACTTAGCTTTCCAAATGAAAGTTGTCTTACTATTTCTTTTTCAACAGCCTCAAGATTATGATAAGCAGATTTACCTGATAAATGATTGTTCTTATTAGATGAATTAACTCTATTTTCTGAAGAAGCATTACTGTTATTTTTACCAGTTGTATCGGAAGTATTATCTTTGTCAGATTTTGAATTACCAGCAAGATCATCTTCAATGTTGTCTGATGAATTTTCTTTTAAATAATCAAAATCAGCAAGGCTTACAGTTACGTACTCTTTATCTGAGATCTTTTTATTATTGATTTGTGCATGCTTAAAAAATGAAGATATAAGACTACTCTTACCAGTACCAAACTTACCTAAGATAGCTAAGTTCTTAACCTTGTCATTTTCTAAGGCATACTTTATTTGATTGAACTCTTCTTCATATGAACTTTTATCTTCATCAACACATACATCAATTGGGGAGAAATCATAATACAAACCTCTTTTACCATGTTCAGATCCATTATTCTGTTTTGAATTGTTCTTTATAAAAGGACAGTACACTTTTACCAATTTAACAATGCTAGATTTAAAGTTTTTCATATAGTGTTTCAAAATTATTTGTAAAACAAATTGCCGGTGATTATAAGAAACAGTGGTCTTAGAACATTGACCAAGATTTAAGATTCTTGTCTTTCCAAGAAAAACAATCTTTTCTCCATCTTGGAAGATACTTGCATCATCTCTGCAATTTTTTGAGGTCCCAACATTGTTCTTATATTGTGATAAGCAGACAGCATTGCTTCTTTGTTGTAACAAAGAACGACAGCTACTCTTAAATTTGGATGTGTTAAAAGAGTTTTGATGACATCAAAATCTGCAGGAGAGCAGGAATGACCATATATGATCAAATTAACCCCCTGTATTTTAATAGGTGCAACTGCTTTTGGATATTTGTACCAATGATACTGATTACTATAACTTTCATAATTAACACCAGGAACGTGGTTAAGTACTCTTTGTGTCTGCTTATAAAAGTATGTTGAGTATTTATTCTGTATTTCTTGAGCTTCTTTGCCAGTATCTTCATTTATTCCAAATATTGCAGTTAAGTCTTCACTTTTACCATTAACATGAAGAGTAATATCTGAAAACTCATCGAAAAGTTCTGCTAATGAAGAGTAGTTATAATTGAGAACTGCATGTATATTGGAAAATAAATTCACTCCACCAATAAATGACGCATCTTGACCTGATTTATAAAGATCAATTTCTTCATTTAAATCTATCTTTAAAGATTCTATAAGTTTGTTTTGCTCTTTTACATTATCTACTTGAATTTGGATAAATTCGCAGAACTCATTTGTAAATTGCTTCAATGCTAGAAGCGTTTTATGAGCATTTTCCAAATTATCTTTCAAATTTTGATCTTCACAATAATCAGACAATGTAACACAAGAACTACTTTTAGTAGATACATTGAGATCATAATCACGAGAAAAACGTGTTAAAAGATGCTGATTTTTTGTCAATAAGCACTCTAAAATGCTTTCAACATCCATCCAGCCATATATCTTAGATGGATTTTGATTCTCAGAATCACCTTTAATCTGTATAAGGTATTGTTGTAATCGATTTTTTAAATCATCAGCACACAACTCAACAGTTTTGGTTACTCTTCATATTTCTCAATTTGGCAATTTACATGAATTGTTTCTGTGGAAGCTGCGTCAAGAAATTTCCAATTATTTGGATAAAGATTGTTAAACGGCTCGCAACAACCGAAAGATAGATGAGCAACTTTTTTATTACATTGAGATAATATTGAGATTATGCATGATACCAATGCATTATTTTCTAATATTCCCAAATTACCGCCATTTTCTTCTTCAAAACTTGGTAAACGTTTTTTTGCAATTTGAAGAATACTTAAAAATTTCTTTTTATCATCATCTCTTTTAGAATTCGTGGTATCTGAAATTTTGTTTTCTTGTGAACTGCTTTTTGAGTCATTGCTTTCATTGATTCCATAGTATTCATTTTCCCCATCTATTAGAACTTTAAGATAATCTTCTTCATGTTTTACAATTTTATTGTCTGAAAGATGGTGTAATGTTTTTAAAAAGAATAGATACAGAAAAAAATCCTCATATCTAGATTTCAAACCTAACTGTAAATCAAATCCATTACCTAATAGGAGAACAGTTGGAGTTCCATTTTCTTTTTCATACTCTTTTGAAAAAACAATTCCCATAGTTAACTCCTTAGAAAGTCTTTGGCAACAAGCTTCTTAGACGCTATCAGTACAGTCTTAATGATTAAATCTAGATAAAATGCAACTAAATTTAGTTCCAATACGGTCTTCAAAATTTCCTTTCATTCTCTCTATAAAAAGCAAAGTTACTCCTCTTGTTATGAAGACACAATTTAGCTACCAAAATGCTTATAAATACACTATAACAACTGATTTGCTGTTTAAAGATCGATTTCTTTAACTACTCTGAAGATGCTGAGGTTAGTTTGTTTTGAAAAGTTAGAATCATCACATTTGATAAATTAAATCTGTATATTCTAAAGATTGCTTAGACTTAAAAAGAGCTTTAGTAAGAGCAGGCTTCTCCTAAAGGTCAGGAGTTTCTGTCTATGCTCTACTTATGGTTCTTATAAGCTCTATCTTTACAGGAGCTAAATCACTCCATGACAGATTTACTCTTGCCTCAGTTGAATATCCTGAATGCAGTTACTATGCTCTGATGCAATTTGTATCAGACAGCAGATACAACTGGTCAAATCTACTTAAACTTATTGCTAAGGTAGCATGTTCAATAATAGTAAAACTCAACAATAAAGATCATATCTATACACTCTGTATCGATGACACTATTATTGAAAGAGCAAGAGGTAAACACATTGAAGGTTTATCTAGAACCTTTGACCATGTAAAAGGTAAGTGTGTAAAAGGGTTTGCAAACCTACTTATCTGTTGGTCTGATGGTACAAATATCTTACCTGTAGTATCTGCTCTTATGAGTTCAAGAAAAGAGGAGCACATAATCAGAGACTTTGATAAGAAGATTGATGAAAGAAAGGCTGGAGCTAAAAGAAGAGCTGACTCTAAAAAGCGTAAGCCTTCAATAGTATATCGCTATTGCAAATCTATTATCAACTTTGGTATCAATGCTCAATATGCTCTTATGGATACCTGGTTCAATTCAGATAAACTTACATCAGACCTTCAAGAGATTGGCTTACACAGTATCTGCATGATTAAGAAGAGCCTTAAGTTCTCTTTTGTAGATGAAACTACTCGCTACAATTCAAACAAGCTTCTTTCTGCTTTAAAGAAAAGACAGAACTTAGACTCTGACATTATCAGTGCCACAGAGGTACAAACTCACTCAGGTCAGATTGTAAAATTAGTCTTTGTAAGAAACCGTAATAACGGTAAAGAGTTTATCACTATCCTCTGTACAGATACATATCTTACATCTGAAAAGATTGTTGAACTCTATTCAAGATGCTGGTCTATTGAATGCTACTTTAAGTCATGCAAACAATATCTGGGTCTTATCAAAAAAATGCTTTGGTACTGACTTTGATACTGTTACTGCTTTAAATCATATGCTTACATCAGATATATCATCATTGAAATTATTAGAAGATTTCAGGATGATCCTCTATGTCACTGTCAGATATTTAGAGACAGCTGTGATGAAATGAGAACCATTCCTTTCTTAGAAGCATTAGAAACACTTTCATGTTGCTTTACTTCTCTCATTGATGAACTGCACAAAGCAGGCTGTATAGCTGATGACAAGTTACAGCTTGCATACAACATAGCTAAAGATGTAATAAACAAATGGTATAGTGCAACCGCTAAGTTTATACAATCCTTACTTAGTCCTGAATTTAGAACACAATTTCTAAATAGATAAAGAAATCGATTTTTAAACAGCAAATGTAGTGCTAGACCACTTTTATAAGCGTTTTGTTAATTTTTTTTGAAACGCAAAAGTTGAGTAACTTACTGATTAATTGACATTAATTTTTTACTTGAACCACTTTACAACTTTGTGATGTAGTTCAAATAGTGAGTCGCCTTATTTTTCAGAGAATAATCAAGATAAATATTGTTCTGTGATCCCTAGCTCACATATTTTTCTACAAGCCGTGATCCTTACATCACAGAATATATATAAATTCACTGATTTTTAGAGAACATCCTGCAGGTTAACTACAGTATATGATTAACTAACTATTTTTGTGATAACGGTTGCCTTTATTTGGTCGCCGTAGACTTTTTTTCTTCACTTTCACAACAATCAACAAATTCATCAAAATTATTAAAAAGAGGTTTATTTTTCATAAAAAATTGCTTACTTTCAAGAAAATTTCCATGATCATGCATTTTTTTTCGAAACTCAGGAATTAAATTTTGTTCATTACCTTTAGAGAATAACATAAAATATTCATGAAAAATCCGCATTGGGGGAATACAACCGAACTTTTTTTTATATAAATGATATATTGTTTTTGCTTCATTAAACTGAGCAGACTTTCTTTTATTATAGTAATCAGGGATTGAACCAATTTTCTTAGCAGGGTTACCTGCATATATAGAGTCACTTTCTACGTGGCCAGAAACAACTGCATTTGCTCCTATTATTACATTGTCTTCTATTGTTGCTCCAGGTAAGATAGTGCACCCCCAACCTAGAAAAACATTATTACCTATTTTGGTTCTCTGCTGTTTTCCTAATATCTCGCCTCCGGACCATTTTTTCAAAACACAAACACTATAATCATGTGTTAGTATTGTTGTTGGTCCAGTCATTGATACATTTGACCCAATTGATAATAGATGAGGATTGAGATAATCAATAAATGTTTCTCTTGGAAAAAAAATCTCAATTTTATTTCCAACTGTTACACCTTGTTTTTTTAAAAAATTGACATAACTATCAGAGCTTGCTTTATATCCAAACAGTATTTTTTTTATCAATCTAATTATAAGCACAATAGTAATTCTCCATTAAATTCTAAATGTAACTACTCAGAACCTACCCTAAAACGATCTCAGCCTTACCATTAAAAGCAGAGGTTAAAGCTTCAAAAGCATCTATACCTTGTTTCCTAGCAGTGCTGAGGTAGGACGTGATCGTTAGGTAGGTCTGAGCTCCTTTAATTGAACGAAAACATCCTGAAACCTTTGATTTAGTTTTTACATTACGAACATCTCTTTTAGCCTGGTTATTATCAATAAGGTACAGCAAAGTTATGAATAAACATACATACCGATGCCTTGAGTTTTATCAGTCTCTCAATCAATGTAACCGCTAACTTTTTCCGTACTTTCTCAAATATATTTTTTATTTTTGTAAATTGTCTGAAATAAACTTTTCAGATCTTAAATTAAGCCATATTCCATGGCATCAAACATTCTAAGACATCAGAGGATATTTTGTGATTCTTGCAACCAGTAATTTTTCCTCTCTTGTTTTTTTTCAAATTCAATCTCGGTCATATGAAGTGTCATGGTTTCAATGACTATCTTCATATAGGTTCTAAAATCAGTGTTATGCAGAGTAGAGAGAATAGAACTAAGTAAGATTTTCAGCGCCTTTACAGGTACCACTGGCTATCATGACGTTACGCACGATATCCAGCTCTCTGAACTTTTCTTCTACATTGTGTTCTACATCACTCCATAAGGACTGTCTAAGAAAGCTCTCAGTCTGTCTTCGTTTTTAACGAGGTAGACAATAGCCTTATACAGTCTGTCAGAGCATTTTCTTAAAGGCACAGTCTGTTCTTTATTAGCGCTGTTGGCTCTGGTTCTTTCAATGTCTTTAAAGACAGCTTTTGCTTTACCAAAGACAGTATTGATTAAAGGCAATACATGTCTGTTTTTTCTGTTTAACGATATCAAGTTTAGAATTGCTGATGCACTTTCTTACCAGCTTGTTATAAGTTAAAACAACCGGTAATAGCTTCAATCAGTTCTTTACTATCTTTAATATCCTGCTCCCAGTCATTCTTAACCATATCAGATACAGGAGTGCCATCCTTAGGTAGACTGTACGTAAAAGCATCATCATGAAAGCTTTTACTTCATTGTTCTTTTTCTGAACCATGACGTAATCACTGACAACTCTAGAGGTACAGTTGTAAAGACTTACCCTGTGAGCACCTTTCTTCTTACAGCTGTGCTCTCCACGTCTGAAGGAAGCCCTTAATTCCTGACCATCACCACCGATTAAAGGTCTGAATCCTTCGATGGTATCTACTAAAGCTTCATCGGTAGAGTCTTCTGGATTAAGGTTCTGTAAAAGCTTTTCAGCTTCTATCCTACTTTCAGCAAAATATCCCTTGAATATAGATGAGAATTCATCATCAGGTATCATCTTTAAAAAGAAACTGATGGTTTTTGCTCTAATCATATTCGTAGGTTCAGTCATGCCTGGAATAATAAGCTGCAATAGATGATTGTAGTTAAACCAGAAATAAGAGCGTTATTCACAGGTAGTGTTACCACAGAGTGTAGACCATAAGACTACTAGTAGGATTACTTCAGGATTGTAGACAATGTAATCAGGATTTCTCTTGTCATACAGGAAATACTTGCTCTTTATATCATTGAGGAAAGCAAGTCTAAGATAGTCATGTGGATGTGCTCTACAGAATATCTCTGCTTTAAAATGAGCATTTTCTACTTCAAACATGTAGTTTTGAAAAAACAGGCTCATCTTCAGTATGGCTTCGTTTATAAAGATGCTCTTTATATATTTCAATAGTGTCAGCACTATCGGTTTGATTTACACGAAAACGCAGATGCTCATCAGCTAACTGCTGAAGCCTGCTAAAATTCGTGCTTAAAACCATAGTGATAACTGAAAAAATACTTAAACTTTCAGTATCTGATCAGTTTTTCAGAGAATAATCAAGATAAATATTGATATGTGATCCCTAGCTCACATATTTTCTACAAGCCGCGATCCTTTCATCACAGAATATATATAAATTCACTGATTTTTAAAGAACATTCTGCAGGTTAACTACAGTATATAATTAACTAACAATTTTTGTGATAACGGTCGGCTTCATTTGGTCTCCGTAAATAATGAACTAACTCTGCCTTGAAATCACAATATTCATTTACAATAAAACCATCATCTAGTTTTGTTTATGTATAATTTCAAACCATCAACAAATCCTTTCAAGTAACAAGATAAATAAGACTTTTTATTTGGGAAAAGGAATATAACTTTGAAAAACTTTATAAAGAACATTTTTAAAGCCCAAAAGTTTTTATACCTTAAAATAACCCAAATTAGACTTCTTGATTGTAAATAATAACGATATGGTGATGCTATACCATAATTCAATTTTAAACCACAAATTGTTTTTTCAACATTTATTGCTGGATTATGTTTTATGACTATCTCTCCGCATTCAAAGATATCAAATTTTTTTTCTTTTGCATAAAGGCAGTAATCTACATCTAAACCATCTACAAATAAAGGTTCATAGAAACCGCCACAAATATTAAAAACCTTTATATTAAATAAACAACCAGATGTCATTGCCCAATCAATTCTTTTTAGACCATGATATAATTTAACGTTTCTTCGCAAATATGAATGTTGAGGAGCGAGCAACGCAATATTGTCAACATTATCAATACTGTGTAATATTTTTCTATAAAGTTTGAAAATATTGTTTGTTATTCTACTATCCGCGTCAAAAACAACCACCCAATCAAAATTTATGCTTGATAAATAAGCAATCCCCTGATTTAGAGCTCTACACAATCCTAGATTAGAACAGTTATCAATAATGTGATATTTATTTGAAAATCCTAAAGCTGATTTAATGTCGTTTACATATGCAACCTCAGAATTATTAACAATAACAAGATAATCCGAATATTCTAAATAAGTCTGTAAATTTATTATTTCTTCAGACGTAGGATTATAAAGTACAACAACTGTACCAATCATATTTACCTCAGCCAACATACTCTATTTTAACTCAGAGATAATAGTTATTAGCGCTTCTTCTTGTTATGTATGAAAAATGTCGATAATAAAGTATAAGCAGTGAATTTTGTCAATTTAAGAATCATAAAGCCAAACTTATTCTTAATTGAATCCAAGCAACTTAAAGGAGAAAACTTTTCTGTTTCTAAATACCTAACAAAATCAATCAATTCATTTTTTGCTTCATTTGAATTTGATATTATGTACAAATAAATTTGAAAAGCTATTAATTTCTTCAAATTTCTATAAATCAGATTTTTTACAGATTTTTCTACTCGATCTTCATTATTTTTGTAATACTGAATTACACTTTTAACAACTTTCAAATGTTCATCACGCCTTTTTATCATACTATTAATTGCTACACTTTGTTTTAGGCTACCTATAGAATACTTATACACGTTATAATTTAAGAAAACAAAGGATCTTGCAAAAACTAAAGGATAAATAAAATACTCAGAGTCCACATAAAAACAATGTTCATCAATAATAGGTCCAACTTCTTTTATACAAGAAGTCTTAAAAGTCATAGCATGCATTGCTAATAGAGTATTCTCACTGATAACGCTAATGTTTTTCTCTTCAGCAAAATCAACACAACAATGAAAATTATCAATCGTTTCAATAACAGCTTTATCCAAAACATCTACAGTTTGATATGGAGTGAACACTACGTCGACATTACTTTTTTCTAAGTACTTAACAAGTTTTTCTAATTCATTTGGATCGATCCAATCATCTGAATCTACAATACGAAAGTATTTACCTTTTGCACTTACAATTCCACAGTTAATGGTTGATCCATGACCTCCATTCAGTTTATCTATTACTCTTATAGATGAATGCTTATCAGCGTAATTATGAGCAATTTTTGAGGTATTATCAGAAGATCCATCGTTTATAACAATAATATCCAACTTATCAAGAACATTAGATTCTACAAAAGAATCAAGGCACTTAGGAAGATCTTTCTCTGCATTATATGATGCTATACTAATAGTTAATATTTTTTCGGTCATAAGATTATCCTTATAATGGTTAAATCAGTTATAACTAAACTTAGAATCAGAACACTTGCGACAAGTAAGAATATAAACGCCAATAAAATAATATATTTGAGGCGAATATATTATTTCATTAGACAGAATTAATAAAAAGAGACAAATAAATAATGAAGCATTTTTAAATTGTTGTTTATAAGAGAATGCAATCAATGAAAAAAACAACAGTGCTGTTCCCAAAATACCTCCCTCCAAAAAGAAGGATGATAATGCTGATACATAATTGGAAAAAAGAGTATCAAAATTATCATAAATTGATATAAAGCTATTGTTAATAATGTAACTATCGATATTTCCTAAACCAATTCCTATAATTTTGTCGCTGTAACTTAAAGAAGAAAATAAGTCAAAACCTCTTGCAATTCGAAAACTTCCTGAAGTGACTGACGAAAAATCAGTAGTCATAAAATGTTCATATGCTGTAGATAACTCTTCAGTAAGAAGAAAAATTAAAACAAAAACTATCGAAATGAATAAAAACAAAATAAATTTAATTTGTATAGATGCAGACTTACCTTTAAAAATCCAAATACCCCAAACAAATAGTACGTATACCATTCCTGAAGAAGAACTGCTTAATAACAATGAAATAGATATAAAACAACTAAACAGTATTCTTGAATTTTGTTTTATTTCTAGTGTGTCAAAATTTAATAACAGAGAAAGTAGCACTAGACACATCAGCATAGAGTAGTGAGCCGGTTCACTGAAAAAAGCAGCAGGACGATTTTCCTGAGAATTTTCAACAAAAGTTATAAAAGAACCAGTCAACTTATAAATGATAAATTGTAAAATAACAACAAAAACAAGTACCCCTGATAATGAATAAAAAACTTTCCAATATACTTTAGATTCTACTTTGTTCAAAAATGAAAAAAATAACAAGACATACAACATTAAAAACACATGTACAACATATTCTAGTCGTATATTTGTACTATAGACAACGCTATACCTAATTCCTACAAATATAGTGTACAAATAAAAAACGCTAAGAATCAAAATAACTTTATGAACACAAATCTTTTTATAGGATAAAATCAATAAAGAAATATAAAAGAAAAGAAATAAATATATAACATTATTAACATTTATAGATTTTCCCACAAAATTAAAAAAAACATCATTAACAGATGGAATTATTGCTAATAGTGCAGGAGGAATTAATCGAAAATTGAGTGTCATTAGAATAAAGCTCTGATCTTTGAAAGATACTGTTCTTTAGAAGTATTGACAAAATCTAATACATAAGATCTTGTTAATTCATTACTTGATTTATTACCTATAACATAAACATCGTCGATATTAACAACGTCTGCTAATTGCAGTGTCTCTAATTGCTTTGAAAAATCACCTACATAATTTGTCAATATCGGTCTTACATTTCTAACAAGGTATTCCATAACCTTTGTAGGAGAAGCCACCCTATTTACAATATGATCGGCCCTTAAGCAAAAACCGTAATCGCAAGCATCAAGATAATAAGGCATATCAGAATAAGGAACTGACATTATCAAACAATGTTTTATATTTTCTTCATCGCATAACAATTTAAAAGAATCAACTTGTCCTGTTAGCACAAGCAAAAAACAATTTTGGGTAGAGTCTTCTATTCTCTTATAGAATTTAATCGTTTCTCTAGACATTTGCCATTTCTGATTTTGTCCGGAATAGACAAAAACAGATGTTCCATCATCAATGCCTAACAATTTTCTAATTTTCTCTCTTTTATTAGGTAAGACAAAAAAATGATTGGATGGTAACATTGGTAAAATAGCCCATTTTTGCTGTTGCAAGCTCAACAGCTCTTTTTGTTTGTAAGATACTGTTACTGTTAAAGCCGCCTCTGAGACTACTTTTTCTTGTTCTTTTCTAAGCCATTTAGAAAAAATGTAACCAAAAAAATTATTATGATACATATACACTTCATCTGGAGCTGTTCCATGGCAATCAAAAACAAATTTTATACCGCGCTTTTTGCAAAATTTGTGAACGCATACAGCTGAAGGTAAAGCTTCACACATCACTATTGAATTTTTATATTTTTCTAATGTAAGATTTAAAGCTCTTAACATTTTTCGTTTGTTAAATACAAAAGGAACATAAGAAGGTAACGCTTTATATTTAAGTACAGTTACATTGTTTAACGAAAAATTAATTGGTTTGCCTGACAATAATGGAGCTAAAACTATAAAATTGAATTCTTCTCCTAAAATGCCCATTTCCATTTCAATTCTAGACTTGTACCCATCATTTGCGTATATAGCATCTTCTACAAGAATAATTATATTTTTCATTTAGTTACCATTTAACAGGATAGATTTGTGCGTTATATTTATTTGCTAGAATTAATTTATACAAAATTAATTCACCAAGTAAAGATTACTTTTCAATCCATGGTTGATACTGTTTGCCTTCAAGAATATCTGCGATCCTTTTTGATGCATTTCCATCTCCGTAAGGATTACATGCTTTAGCCATCAAATCATAAGATTCTTTATTTTCTAGCAATTCTTTAAAATTTTTATAAATATTCTCTTCATTAGTGCCAACCAATCTAAGAGTCCCCGCAATAACTCCTTCAGGTCTTTCTGTTGTATCGCGCATTACTAAAACAGGTTTGCCGAACGAAGGAACTTCTTCTTGAATTCCTCCTGAATCAGTTAAGCACAAAAAACATCTTGATTCGAAATTATGACAATCGATAACATCTATAGGATCTATTATATGAATTCTGTCGCAGTCACCCAATTCTTCAGATGCAGCTTTTCTTACAACAGGGTTCATGTGTATTGGATATATTGCTTTACAATTGGGATGCTCATTTAAAACTCGTCTGATTGCACGAAACATGTGATGCATAGGCTCACCTAAATTTTCTCGCCTATGAGCAGTGATGAATATCAATTTATCTGTTCCAACCCAATCTAATTCTTGGTGAGTATAAGATGAGGAAACAGTATGTTTCATGGCATCTATAACAGTATTTCCTGTAATAAAAATGGTTGAAGGATCCTTTCCTTCTCTGATAAGGTTATCTGCAGACATTGAAGTAGGGGCAAAATTATACTTTGCAACTATTCCTACAGCTTGACGATTGAATTCTTCAGGATAAGGAGAATAAATATTGTTAGTTCTAAGGCCAGCTTCAACATGTCCAACAGAGATTTTTAAGTAATAACAAGCTAAAGCGGTCACAAAAGTTGTTGTGGTATCGCCATGAACAAGAACAATATCTGGTTTTTCAAGAATTAACACACTTTTAATTTTATCAAGAATTCCAACAGTAATATCAAAAAGAGTTTGCCCTTGCTTCATGATGGAAAGATCGAAATCAGGTTTTACATTAAATGTTTTTAAAACCTGATCTAACATCTGTCTGTGTTGACCTGTAACGCATACTTTAGTAATTAAAGATTTTCTTTTTTTTAACTCATTTACTAATGGGCACATTTTTATAGCTTCAGGTCGAGTTCCAAATACCAACATAACTTTTTTCATAATTATTCCTTTTGAGCGATTAAAGTATACAAACAGTTGATAATTAACTAGTTTGAGAATATGACATAATTTTTAAAAATAAAGCTATTCCACTGTTACAGACTTAGCTAAGTTTCTTGGCTGATCAACATCAGTGCCGTTGATTACAGCGCAATGATAAGCTAATAACTGTAGAGGAATTGTAAACAGAATTGGCTGTAAGATTTCAGGACAATCAGGTAGAGAGACCTTTCTTGTCTGGCTATCTTCTTTTAGATGAGCCTGTTCTGATACGAAAATGTATAGCAGAGCTCCACGAGCGCGAACCTCTTCAATATTGGATACTAATTTATCCATTAAAGAGTTATCAGGAGCTACAACCACTACAGGCATCTCTTTATCAATTAAAGCAATAGGTCCATGCTTTAATTCACCTGCTGCATATCCTTCAGCATGAATATAGCTAATTTCCTTTAACTTTAAGGCGCCTTCTAAAGCAATAGGGAACATCACACCTCTACCTAAGAATAAGCAGTGATGTTTGCCTGAGAACTGCTCTGATAATAAAGAAATCTCTTTATCACAATCCAAGAACTCTTGAGCTAAGGCAGGTAACTTTCTGATATCTTCAATGATTTCATGGTTCTGCTCTTTACTGATGGTACCTTTTTGCTTACCAATTATTAGAGCTAAGATAAGTAAGCTTAGTAACTGAGTAGTAAATGCCTTAGTTGAAGCTACACCAATTTCAGCGCCTGCTTTAGTAAATAAAGTAAAGTCAGATTCACGTACTAATGAAGAGCCATTAACGTTACAGATACATAAGCTCTTTTTATAGTTCTGCTCTTTAGCTAATCTTAATGAAGCTAAAGTATCAGCAGTTTCTCCTGACTGTGAGATGGTTACAAACAGACTGTTCTTTCTTACTACAGCTTTTCTGT
>SAMEA104315429__coassemble_320_pt1 | contig 52662 bp, 68 predicted proteins | sample SAMEA104315429__metabat2_low_PE_042 | metagenome-assembled genome bin SAMEA104315429 (sample SAMEA104315429) | gut metagenome | biome: Monkey gut; feature: monkey-associated habitat; material: faeces | place: China | collected 2013 | reverse complement strand
TCATCAGTAACATTACGACCACCGATGTTTTCTCTTTCATTGAATTTATGTAGGTGAGGAGAAGTGTAAAGACCTGCCTTAATACCACTGTAATTTAATGCAGCAGCAATAAGAGCACTTGTAGAACCCTTGCCATTGGTTCCGGCAACTTCGATTACAGGAATTGATTTGAAAATCGTTAAATTAAGCTTTTCTAGAACTTGTTTGATTCTATCAAGGCCTAGTTCAATTTTATCAGGATCAATTCCATCTAGATAATCAAGCCAGGTCTTTAGGGAACCTGGCTTAGCATTGATGTCTTGACTACTCATTAAATCTTAATATCCGAATTAGTCAATTCTGCCATCACAGGACTATTCTGCCCTGATGACTTCTTTCTTGATTTAGATCCACTCTTAACTTCTACTAAAGGAACGCTAGGATCGTGACTTCCTAAAAGAAGAGCAACTAAATCAGCGAGCTCATCTCTCATTTGAGCACGAGGAACGATCTTATCGATTGCGCCCTTTTCTAATAAGAACTCTGCTCTCTGGAACCCTTCAGGTAACTTTTCACGAACAGTCTGCTCAATAACTCTAGGACCTGCAAAACCGATTAAAGCATTAGGCTCTGCGATATTGATATCACCTAACATAGCTAAAGAAGCACTAACACCACCCATGGTAGGATCGGTCATAACGCTGATAAATGGAAGACCTGCTTTTGCAAGTCTTGCCAAAGCAGCTGAAGTCTTAGCCATCTGCATTAAAGAGAATAATGACTCCTGCATACGAGCACCGCCTGATGTAGCAAAGCAGATAAGTGCTCTATGGGTCTTTAAACATTCTTCAACAGCAGCACAGAATCTTGCACCAACAACTGAGCCCATGGAGCCAGCCATGAAATCAAACTCGAAAGCACATGCAACTACTGGTAAACCTTTTAAGGTGCCTTTAATTACAACTAAGGCATCTTTTTCGCCAGACTTTTTCTGAGCTGCGACAAATCTATCTTTATATTTTTTAAGATCTTTGAACTTTAAGATATCTTTAGGCTCTAGCTCGCCTGCAATTTCAACTCTACCTTCTTTATCTAAGAAAGAATCTAAGCGTACACGTGCGCGAATGTGCATGTGGTGTCCACACTTAGGACATACATTGAGATTACGCTCTAGCTCAGCTCTATAAAGAACCTGATCACATGCAGAACATTTTGTCCATACACCTTCAGGTATTTCGTGCTTAGTAGTGCCGCTAATAGAAGATGTTGTTTTCTGAATTAAATTCTCAAGCCAGCTCATAGATAATCCTGTTACAAAAAACACTCATGCATAAAAACATGAGCTTTTTATGAAAAAAAACTGTGTGCATTTTATCACACATAAGAATATTGTTACAGTTTTTAAGTAACTTAATCTGTTTGAAAGCTTTTTTCTGTAAACAAAAGCAAAAGGCTCAAAACGAGAAACAGATAATATTGAAATGATCTTTTGAATGATTGTTTTATGGAATGGCTGATTGTATAGAATGGATGTATAAAACTTGCGTGAAAAGAACTGTTTTCTCTTCACACAAGTAATTTTCTTAGCACAAGATTAGCACAAGAATAGATAGACAGAATCAGTTAGCGAGGAACTTTCCACTCAGAATTATCTTTATAGATCTGCTCAGGATTCTCTCTAAAATGTTTGCTCAAAAGTAAATCAGACTTAATCTCGTCGATTATTGACTCTGGAAGACCTTCAATTAAGTTCTCTACTTTTTGAGTGTACGCAAATGAGTAAACCTCATAATCTCCAAACTTTTGAGTTTTTGAATCGAGTTTTGTGATCTTATCTACAGCAAAGTTGCCAATCTTAATTCTAGGCCCCATGATAAAGCTTGCCGACTGAAGATAAGGTCTAATTTTGTCTGTGAATGTTATCTGATAACCTGCAACTTTATATAAAGTACCATCATCAAAAGAACCTCGTTTTACAAGCTTGTCAAAAACACCTTCTTTTAACTTCATGTATCCAGCCTTTTCAAAGATCTTAGCAATCTTAAGTTCGTGCTGATACTTAGCTTTATAGTTGTCAGTACCGTAATCGTATTTGTACTGTACATTCAGCATCTTTTCGTCCCCTTTAGCTAAAGGATCATCTGATGGTACTGGAATGATAAATACCCAATTATCTTTGGTAGCAGAACTGTCAACCTCTCCAGGAATAGGGATTGAAACTTCCTGTTTTTGTAAGTACTTGTTTAAGACTTTTGTACAATCACTCTCTGATGGACCTCCGCAACCAGTCAGGATAAAGGTAGCTGCAACTATAGGTGCAAGAACTCTTGATAATTTCATAAATAACCTCTCAAGAAAAAAAAACAAAATTTGCAAAATACAGTATATTGCATACCGATTTTAGAAAATCAAGAGAATATTTTGCTTTTTTGAGGATTATAAAACGACAAAAAAAAGAAAAGGCTACAGAAAACTGTAACCTCTTATGAATGAACTTGAGCTAGCTCATAAATCAGATTTTTAGCTCAGACTAGAAGAATAAAGAACCTTTTACAAAGAAGTTCCAGTCGTTGTCTAATCTTGCCTTAGAGATCTTGTGACCATCGTGATCGTAGAATCTGATGTCTCTATCAAAAGTGTAACCTACACCAATCTTAGCTGAGATCTGATCTGCTGGAGTTACAACTAAAGAACCTTCTGCTGAAGCTGATCTTTCCTCAATGTAACCTTTTCTTGCATATACAGAGTTGTCTTTTAACTGATAAGCAGGCCCGCAGTTTAAAGCTAACTCACCGTTTAGAGCAAAGTACTGATTAAATCTGTAAGTTGCAGTATTCGTTGGAAAACCTAAAACAAATGATAATCCATCAGACTTTGGATTAGAGAAATTAACCTGAACAATAGGATAAGCCATGCTGTTATACTCATTGATAACACCACCAGCACCTAAAGTTAAAGATAATTCATCATCATAATGATAAGTTAAAGCTGCATTAGGATTGATGTTGTAGTTCTCTGATGGGTGGAAATCGTCTTCCCAGTTTAATGATGCACCTAAATATAAGAAATAGCTCCAACCGTCATCACCTAAAGCATCACCATGATGGATATTACCGTAAAGTGACTTTAGGTTATCGATATTCTTTGAATTTTGGAAGCTGTAATTACGGTTTGAGAAACCTAAAGTAAAGGTATCATTACCGCCTTCTAAACCGTAGATAGTAGTCTTAACATCCTGACCATTCTTAAAATTGGTATCAGAAGTAGAATAATAAGGATTTAAGAAAAAAGAAGCCTGTGCAGGAAGAGTTAAAGAAACTAAGGCTGCAATAGCTAATTTACGCATGATTATTTCCTATAATGTTTTAAATATGCAGAGTTATTAACAGAAATATATAGTATTTAGTAGAAAATTCGATCTTAACTCTGAAAAAATTGCCAAGATGATACTACTAACTTAATTACTACTCAACATATTAGATTAGCCTTCACTTAGCATTGTGTTAGCTTTGTATAATAGTATTTACAATAGTTAACTGTACTGAATATCTATTCTGCTACGAAGCTGATGAACTTTATGTGTATTGTAATAATTAAACTATAAGTTTAATTAAATTTTAAATAAAAAAATTCACACCATTTAAATAGATGATGTGATGAAAAGAGTAATGTTAATTCCTATCTGTTAAAGATAAAGACAGCAAAATCACTCATTACACATGCATGTGTTTAACTCTATCATGCTCTTCTGCTCGTTTAGCATCATTGAATCTGTCTAAAGTACCAACTAGATAACCTGTTACACGACGGATACGCTGAAACTTAACACCAGTGCCAACCATACCCTGATGATCAGGTCTTAATCTGCAATAATTTTCCATAGAAACCTCCATCAAAGTTACGGAAATTTTACTACTTTTATAGATAGATGTGATCGATAATTATTCTTAATAAGAATAATTATCATTAACTATAGCAATTCTGAAAAAAAATTTTAATTTTAGAGGCTCCAAAATATTGTTTTGTGCTATATTTTCACGAAATTTAACAAGCCTTGATGGAAATTAATCATGCTTAAAAAGAATATAGTTTTAGCTATTTTAATGTCTAGCCAGGTTGCTTTTGCAGCAGATAATTCGGCAGATATGAACGACAAAATCACTCAAATGCGTGGCACCATCGATAGCATCAATGGAGAGCTTACAAATCAAAGAGCCGCAATGAGTGATCTTAGAACTGATATTGAACGTTCTAACAGTAAGTTAAAGAAACAAATTTTTGATGAATTAAAAACAATTCAGAGACAGAATCAATCTTTATATGATTCAATGGTTTCAGAAAAAGAGCGTGACGGAGGCAAAATGAACGTCAAGCCACTGAGAAACTATGATCTTCAGACACCTGACGGCAAGATGATTTTAGGTGGAGAAGAGTATGTTTACGTTAAAGAAGCAAATGCAACCATTGCTGCTCGTATTGATACTGGTGCATCTCAATCATCTATTTCCGCTTCAAATGTAACTGAGTTTGAACGTAACGGAAAAAAGTGGTTACGTTTTGACGTTATTCACAATGACAGAACTATCGAAGTTGAAGCTCCTTTCGTTAAACAAACCAGATTAAGACAGTCTTCTATTGAAGGCTACAGCTACAGACCAATCGTAAGATTAAATGTAAAGATAGGTGATTACTCAACTGCAGCTGAGTTCAACTTAATCGATCGCACCCAGATGCAGTACGCTCTTCTAATTGGTCGTACTCTGCTTACCGACATTGCAGTAGTTGATGTTTCAAGAAAAGATGTACAGCCAAGAGCTGATAAAAACGGTCTGCTCATTATCTGTACTGATGACTACAACGAAAATAAAAAGAATGGCATTGACGTCAACGAAAAATACGACAAGATGGTCAAGGAAAATAAAGGTGGTCAGAAAGCATTCCCTGCACAAAATGATACTCAGAGCTTAGGAACCAATCCTGAAAGATCACTTCCATCTGTAAGCAATAAGATTGAAAAAGAGCAAGGAAGTCTTCCTAAAGAGAAAATAGATAAAAAGAAAGCTACTGCTGATGAAAGTAAGGATGCAGCACCAAAGAGCTCTGATAAAAAGAAGTCTGCAGAATCTGACAGTAAGAAAAATAACCACAAGAGTAACTAGTTAAGAAGGAATAATCATGGCTTCCCGCGGTCTGTTTTATTTTGTAACAGCAATTTTATTTTTGGCAGGTATTCTCCTAATTGCTTACCAAAGAATTACATTTGATATTCCTTTCGTTCCTAACGTAAAGAACGAAATTTGGACAGTTGAAGCAAAAGTAGAATTTGAGCCTGAATCTAAGAAAGCATCTGAAGTTGTATTAGCTCTACCTGCAGTTCAGCCAGGCTTTACTGCTTTAAAGCAAAACACTGCAAGTTTAGGTTATGGTGTTAACTACGTTCAAAGAGATGGTTCAAACTATGTTGAGTGGACCAAGCGTGACCCACAAGGTATGCAGATCTTATATTACAGATCTGATATTCTTGTAGATAAAGACGCAACCGACTCTTCAATGATTGTACCAGCCCTTGAGCAGAACACTGAGCAGGAGCCTTATGCAACTGCTATGAGTGAGATTGCACAGACTGCCCTGCAGCGCAGCTCAAGCCCATTCTCATTTGCAACTCAGGTTATTCATGAAATCAACCAAGATAGCGAGATCAACTCTTTACTATTCACTAAATATAAGAGAGCAGATCTTCTAGTTCACATTCTTCAGGTTGGTAAAGTTCATGCAAGAACCGTCGGTGTGCTAGAGCTTCGCGATGGCAGACGTAATCAAAAATTAAAGAATTATGTTGCAGTTTTTGAAGGCTCAACCTACAAGATTTTTGATCCAATCTCTGGTCAGACCGGTCTTAAAAAGAATCAGATGATTTGGACTGATAACGGTAATTCACTACTTGATATCACCGGTGGTCGTAATGCGCGTGTAAGTTTCACTACTTTAAACCACTCAGTAAGCGCAATTGAAGCTGGTATGAGAAAAGCTAATATTAATTTAGCAGCAGGTGAAGAGTTAGTTCCTCTTTCACTGTCAGCATTACCTGTTGAAGAGCAATCTTTATTTAAAGGCTTATTACTCTTACCAATCGGTGTTGTTATCGTAGTGTTCTTACGTGTTTTAGTTGGTATTAAGACCTCTGGTACATTCATGCCAGTTCTGATTGCAATGTCATTCTTACAGACCTCTTTAGTTGTAGGTCTAATCGGATTTGTGGCAATTGTAGGCGTAGGTCTTATTGTAAGATCATGGCTGTCTCACTTGAACTTGCTTTTAGTAGCTAGAATTTCAGCAGTGATTATTACGGTTATCGCCCTAATCGGTATGATTTCATTCTTTACCTATAAGATTGGTTTAACCGAAGGCGTTAAGATCACCTTCTTCCCAATGATCATTCTGTCATGGACAATTGAGAGAATGAGTATTCTGTGGGAAGAAGAAGGTTACAAAGAAGTTGTAAAACAAGGTGGTGGCTCTCTATTTGTAGCTGTATGTGCATACCTTGCTATGAACAGCTTCTTCATTCAGCACATGACATTCAACTTCTTAGGACTGCAGTTAGTACTTCTGTCTCTAGTTCTAATTATGGGTAACTACACTGGCTTTAGATTAACTGAGATGAAAAGATTCAAGCCATTAGCTTCTCAGATTAAAAAATATCAGAACGGAGATCAAACTGTTCATGAGTCAATTAGACTTAAAGAAGAATTAAAAGAGTTAAAGTCAGATCCTCACAATGTTTACCGTAAGTGGAAACAAGAGGCTCAGAAAAAGATCAACGATGATGAAAAGAAGGATCATGAATAATGAATCTTCTTAAGACGATTTGTAACATAAAAAACAGGTATGCATCCCCTTTTGAGATGGCCAATGACGGCATCATGGGAATGAACCAGAGAAACGTGAACTTCATAGGTCGCTACAACAAGAGAAATCTTTTCCCTTTAGTTGATAACAAGCTTTTAACCAAGCAGATCGCAATGAAGAACCACGTCAAGACTCCTGTTTTGCTAGGTTCTATTCAGAATCAGCATGAGGTGTCTAATGTTTTAAATATCATTGGCAAGCATACAGAGTTTTGTATTAAGCCTGCTCACGGTTCTGGTGGTAAAGGTATTTTAGTGGTTAAAGATAAAAGCAAAACCACAGGTAACTTTATCAAGACCTCAGGTCAGGAAATTACAGAGCACGAGCTAAAAAGACATATTACCAATATCTTAGCTGGTCTGTTCTCATTAGGTGGTAAACAGGATATCGCCCTAATTGAGGAGCTTATCCACTTTGATAATGTGTTCTCAGGTTACAGCTATGATGGCGTGCCTGATACACGAGTAATCGTGTTCCAGGGCTTCCCAATTATGTGTATGATGCGTCTTTCTACATCTGCTTCAGATGGTAAAGCAAACTTACACCAGGGCGCTGTGGGCGTGGGTATTTGTGTCAGAACCGGTCGTGCTGTAAGAGCCGTGCAGTTTGGTGAGCCTATTATAATTCATCCTGATACTGATAAGGTACTTTCAGAACTGCGTGTACCTCATTGGCATGAAGTGTTAGAACTTGCTGCCTCCTGCTATGACATGTCAGGCTTAGGTTATATCGGTACTGATATTGTGCTTGATAGAGATAAGGGACCTATGTTGCTAGAGTTAAATGCAAGACCAGGTCTTGCTATTCAAATCTGCAACAATGCAGGTCTTTTACCAAGACTGAGACTGATTGAGGCTCTGACCAAGAAACACAGACTAACTATCAAAGAAAGAGTTGCTTTCTCTATGGAGCACTTTGGAGTCTTTGACGAAGACTAGATTAATTTCTGTGAGTCAGATACAAATTTAGATTAAATAAAGAAGGATCAATTGTTTGATCCTTCTTTATTTTTAAATATCTGATATAATTTTTTTATGAGATCTTTAGGACTTTTTTCATTACTATTTTGCAGTATCGTTGCTAATGCCAACGATTCAGACGGTGCTTGCTCTATAACATACCGTCCCAAAACTAATGAAACAGCTTTTGCTGCCGTAGGATCATCATTAAAAATTGCAGATAGAACCTGTTTGAGCAATGTTCTAATCATACCTTTCGATACTGAATCTGGTGCAGTTACTATTCCTCAAGGTGAATATCCAAGCATTGGACAAAAAGAAGGAAAAGTTCTGTTTTCTGTAAATAACACTTCAGGAATGAAGGCTGATTCATGTTTCTTTTGTGATCCGATTGAATATCTTTTAATCGACAGAAAACGCCCAAAAACTTTATGCTCACTAAGTAAGCTAAATCTTGAGTCATGTGCGAATGACAATTCAATCAGCTATACTGTTACTCAAAAATCTCATACTGATCTTGGTCAATGTGCTCCATCTTTAGTTTACTTCGGTCGCCAAGGCACAGTGTTAAAGTTTGCAGTAAATGATTGTAATTCTATTAGCAAACCTACACTTACATATGATTTAACCTTAGGACGAGTTATTCGCTTTTTAGATGACAGATACAGCGTCATCAATGCAGATAACCAGGGGATCTATTACAGACGTATTGGAAAATCTGAACTAAAGAACAACGATGTTGTACCTGAAACTCTAGAGACTACTGATACAGAATCTAAGAACAATACAGTTGAGATTGCATTCTCTAATTTAAAAGAAAAAATAAACTAGGATAATTAGCAATGCTAGTAAAAATCATTGAGTTTCTACCAGTAATCATCTTTTTTGTGTCATACAAGATGACATCAAATCTGATTTTAGCTACCACTTTGATTGTAGGATCATGTGTAGTTGCTACCATAGCTGAAGCTATTATTACCAAAAAGATTTCAAGAATGCAGGTATTTTTAGTCTTCGCAGTGCTGATTTTTGGTGTACCTACTATCCTGTTAAAAGATCCTTCTATCATCAAATGGAAAGTTACTGTCGTAAATATGATCTTAGCCACAGCAATTTTCTTTTTTCAGTTTATTCTTAAGAAGAACCCTTTTTCACTGTTATTAGGAAAAGAGTTACCTCTTCCAGATAAAGCTTTTGCAACACTTAGTGTTTACTGGATGGTATTCTTCTTTTTCTCAGGGTTGTTGAATATAGTAATCGCCTTTTATCTTCCAGACCTTTTGGGCATTACAAAAGAGTACGCTGAAGAATTGTGGGTAGATTACAAAACATTTGGAAATTCCATAATTAACGTTATTTTTGCTTTGTTCACAGGTTTTGTTCTCATCAAGAAATACCCTGAACTGCTAAAGAACGATAATAATTTAAATAATAATAAATAAAACAAGAGGTTTATATGCCAGATCAAAATTTTGGTAACATCAAATATGCAGTGATACCAGTAGCAGGTTTAGGTACTAGATTATTACCAGCCACAAAGGCTATTCCAAAGGAAATGATGCCTTTAGTTGACAAGCCACTTATCCAGTACGTTGTAACAGAGGCTGTAGAAGCAGGTATTAAGAACATCGTTCTTATCACCCATTCATCAAAAAATGCTATTGAGAACCACTTCGATACCTCATTTGAGTTGGAAGCCACTCTTGAGAAAAGAGTTAAACGTCAGCTTTTAGCTGAGGTACAGAACATCATTCCTAAGGATGTATCAATTCTAAATGTTAGACAGGGCGAATCAAAAGGCTTAGCTCACGCAATTGAGTGTGCTTTTCCTATCGTTGGAAAGAATCCTTTTGCAATTCTGTTACCAGATGTAATTATTGATGATGTTAAAGCTGATCTGAAAAAAGACAACTTATCAGCAATGGTCCGTCGTTTTGAAGAAACTGGTGCACCTCAAATCATGGTTGAGAAAGTACCAGATGAGGCTGTAAGTTCATACGGTATCGTCGATATTGGCGGTAAAGAATTGCAGGCTGGCGAGTCTGAGAAGATCAACACTATGGTTGAAAAGCCAAAGGTTGAAGAAGCCCCTTCAAGATACGCTGTTGTAGGCCGTTACGTGTTACCTGCTGAAATCTGGTCATTATTTAAAAAGACCCCAATCGGTGCAGGTGGTGAGTTCCAGCTTACCGATACCATCGATATGTTAATGCATATGACTGATATTCAAGCTTATAACATTGTAGGTAAATCACATGACTGCGGTAATAAGTTAGGCTATGTTGAGACCTTCATTGAGTACGCTTTACGTAACAGCAAATTATCAGCTGACTTAAAGCCATTCATTAAGTCATTACTTAAGTAATCTTTTGGCCTCCTCGTAAGAGGAGGCTCATACTTTCCATCTTTAGCAATTCTTATATTCCACGCAAAGTCTTTATCTTTCTCATACTATTTTTTCTCAATTTGCTGAATTTTCTAAAACTCGGTCCTATAATGTTCAGGCTATTGTGAAGGTGAAGATATGTCTTGGAAAATTTTGCTTGCAATGATGGTTACGTTTGCACTCATGATGAGTTCAAGCTACACCATGTTGATCCCTTTTCTTCCTATATATATGCAAAATGAGCTAGGAGCTACAGCTGATAACGTAAGTCTGTGGTCCGGCGTTACTTACGCTATTACCTTTGCTATTAGTGCCTTCGTTTCCCCAATTTGGGGCAAGCTCTCTGATAAGATGGGTAAAAAACCAATGATCATCAGAGCTAGCTTTTTACTCGCAATTACCTACTTTTTAGGTGGCATTGTCAGAACACCTTTCGAGCTATTCTTAGTAAGAGCTTTCCAAGGTATTGCCTCAGGTCTGTGGCCTGCATGCTTAGTTATGATGTCAGCCTGTGTACCTAAGAATAAGTTAGGTATCAGTATGGGACTTATGCAAAGCGCTAACATCTGTGGCGGTATCATCGGACCTTTATTAGGTGGCATTTTAGCTACAGCTTTTGGTATGAGAAACTCTTTTTATGTTGGTGCTGTAGCTTTATCATTGATTACTGTTACTACAGTACTCTTTATTAAAGAGCCACCTGCTGCGCCTGAAAAAGAAATCAATAAAGCACAAAACACCTCATACCTTACCTTTATAAAGGATAAGAATATCCTGATCTTGCTGTTATGTGTTTGCATGACTAACATGGTTATTCTGCAAATTCAGCCTATTGTGTCTCTTTATGTTCAACAACTAAGTCACAACAGTGATAAAGCTGTTTTACTTACAGGCTTTATCATGTCTTTAGGTGGTATAGCAGGAGCTCTAGCCTCACCTTTGTGGGGAAAGACAGGCCAAAAGGTAGGCTTTTATAAGACTATTACCCTAGCTTTCATCAGTGCAGGTCTGCTTATGAGTCTGCAAGGTGTACCTAACTCTCTAGTCCTTTTCGGTCTAATGCAATTCTTATGCGGATTGGGATTTTCAGGAATTTTCCCATCAGCAAATTCAATCTTAGTACTGTTAACACCTCCTTCATCAAGAGGTATGGGCTTTGGTAGTTTATTCTCTGCTCAAATGATAGGTGGTGCTCTAGGACCTGTTATTGGTGGTGTAATTGTCTCATTCATGAGCTTTAACACTGTTTATATCATCTCAGGTAGCATTCTCTTTATTATTGGTATATATCTAAAATTCTTTGCTCCAGAATCATTTAAGCAAAAGGCAAGCTTAACTAAAGATCATAAGATCGAAAGCAGAAACAAAGAATATCTAGATGACATTAAAAAGAAGGCCCAAGCTGAGCTTTTAGATGAAAGAGAAAAGGCAAAATAATATTGTCCTCATATAAGTTCTCACAATCAATTCTAACCTAAATTTCGATTGTGAGGACAATTGAAGATGGTTATCTGTATGCGGTTCTAAGTCCACTTCAAAATTCAAGTATACTGCTCCTAATTATTTCATAGATTTTATATGCATGCTGTTCTTAAAAATCTAAATATATCCCTTTGTATTTTTTGAAGTTTTTTTTATATCATTTCAGATTATTTATGTAATTTTATATGCATACCGTTATTGATTTTTATTGTATTTTTTAGTGTTTACCGTTCTTGATTTTTTTATGTTTTTTATCCAACTACTATTCCCAATTTTCATGGATTTTTTAATGTTCACCGATTCTCATCTTTTATAAAGAAATCTTAAGTTTATCTACACTCATTCTAAATGCACTTAAGTTAGGCAATAAAGCACTTAATTTGAGCAATATTATCTTTAGTACACCTCTTTTAGGGCACTTAACAAAATCTCCTTCTAAGCCGTTTATACTGCACTTAAAAACAAGAGATAAAGGTAGTTTGCTATGGCAGATAAAACAATTGGTGAACGTATAAAACAGACTTTATATGAAAAGAGAATGACTGGTTTTGAATTAGCTTCAAAAGCAAAAATCTCTGAAGGCGGTCTGTCACAGATTATAAACAACAAAATTGTTAACCTGAAAGTTGATACTGCTTTGAGGATCGCTAAGGCGCTTAATGTATCGCCATTGTGGTTACTTTTAGGAGATAAAAATGATGAGTCTCTGTTCTCTGAGGAGCATCCTGTTATCGGTAGCGACTACTACCCTGTACCTCGATATGAAGTAACCTTTGATCCTAAGACAGATACTGAGCCAAAATTTGTTGAATACAAATATGACAGACTGTCCCTTTTCCATAAATCTTATTTTGAAAAATATGGGATCAGAAGTTGCGCCTTTTGTAAAAGTTTTAAGGTAACAGGCGACAGCATGGAACCCTTAATTAAAAATGGCGACTACGTGATCGTAGACTGTGATCCCAAATTAAAAATAGTAGATGGCGATATCTACGCTTTCTGTGATGCTTCAGGATTGCATGTAAAAAGACTTATTGCTCCTCTTCGTGGAGGACTGATCATAAGATCAGATAACAGGCTCTATGAGGATGAGTTCTTATCAAAAGAAGAGGTGTCATCAATTAGAGTAATTGGTCATGTAATAGATAGAGCCGGCTCAATTATCGGAGCATAGGTAAGCTAAATTTATTCTTTTGATTTTTGTTAGCTTTTAGGTCAAATATTAGAAATTTATCTATCTAATTTTTAAGCAATTTTACAATTTAAAAATATTTTTTCTTATATTTTAATAATTTAATATCCAAAATCACCTCTATAAAGTAGTAAAAATATCGTTAAATTTGTATAATTTCATAAATTGTTATCCACCTTTCTGGGTAACACTTTGGATCACATGGATATCATTATGAAATTTACAGATAAGACTATCAGAGCTCTTAATGTTCCTGAAGACAAGAGTTCTATTAGAGTTACCATCACTGACAACTTATCAGTTCTAGCTAGAAAATGCGCAAATGGAAATATCACTCGTTCTTACTGCTTTAGAACCACTATCAATGGCAAACGTCATCAGGAATTTTTAGGATCAGTCTCAGACGTAACTCTTGATATGGCATTAGCAATGCTTAAAGAACGTTATGATCTTGCACTGAAAGGTTATAAGCCTAAAGAGTACATTAAAGAATATAATCAAAGACTAGCCGTTAAACTAAAAGAACAAGAGTACACACTTCAAAATACTTATGATGATTTCTTACGAACAAAATCTTATTCAAAAAATACTATAAAACATCTTCGTGGGGTTTTATCCAAGTTGGGTACTATAAAAGACAAACCCTTAGCAAAGATAACTTTTATTGAAGTCAGAGATATCATTAACAGCGCTATTTATTCAAATAAAATAACTGTTGCAAAAACAATTGCTGATTTCTTTAATCAGCTTGTAGATTTTGCAGTTAATAACGAGAAATTGGAAAATAACAATTTTCAAAAACTAAAAAAGCTGATCCCCTCTCATACAGTCACACATTTAAAATCTGTAGATCCTGACTTTCCTGAAGATGGAATAAAAAAAATATTGTCAGAGGTTTTAAGTAATTTTAAGAATCAAAGATATGTAAATTACATAATCTTCGGGTTCTTTGTTTTAGTTCGACCTATTGAAGCAGCATCTGTTGAATTAGAAGATATTGACAATAAAAACAATGTAATCAACATTAAGAAAACAAAAACAGGAATAAATAATTTTAAGGTACCAATAACACCTGAATTTAAGATTCTTTTAGACAAGATCTGCGACAAAGAACGATCAGGAAGAATATTTAAAATAGCTCCTGAGACAGTCAGAAGTAAAACCTTAATCGAATTAAAAAAACATAACATTGATTTTATGCTTCATGGTTGGAGAGCTGCGGGAATGGCATGGATGGTTCATAATGGCATTAACTTATTCACAGCTGAAGCATGTCTAACTCATGCTATTGGTAACTCAATCACAAGAGCTTACATGCGATCATCATTGCTTCAAGAAAGACGTGAAGCTATGGAGAAGTGGCATAAGTTTTTGTATGGAGTGCTAAAAGAGCTAAAATATTTTAGTGATTAACATCACATTTTTATTATTTTGCTCAAATATAAACTTCAATATCGAGCTTTATTAGTAATAATTCCTAATATTTTTATTTTAAACTATTTTATAACATGTTGATTTATCGTTATTTTTAATCGTTGACATCCTTGTTGACCCCTGTTAGAATTACTTTGTAACATGAAATAACTGTATATATAGATTGTTACGTAAATTTCATCGATAATCCTGTAAGAAGAAGCACCTCATTGTAGGTGCTTTTTTCGTTTCTGGAGTTTCCCAATATTATCCATTAAGAATACATTGATTGCTGGTGCATTAGCTTTTGCTGTCAGTTTTCTGACCGGCTATTCGGCAAGAGACGATCAGGCAGAAATTGAACGTCTGAATGTTGCGAAATATGCTTTGGAGCGGACAAAGCAAAATTTCAGCGACTTTATGAAAAACAGCTAATGATTGCAAAGGACTGCGACATTAACGCTACTTACCTCAACAATCTGATTGAGTGGTATGGGAGCATAAGCAAATGAAAAAAATATTAAGATATTTATCAGTTATTTTTCCTGCTGTTGCTTTGGTTGCAAGCTCTCCAAATCTTTACTCTGCTTGGTCTTCTCTGACTGATTATTATTCCGTTGTATGGGTAGTTGGTCTTTTTTCGGTAACTGTTCTGTTTGGTGTTGTTCTTGATACTCTTGTACAAAATTTGTTCCGGATATAAAATTTTTGCCATACTCATAAGCTTTAGGTCCAACAAATGGGGCAACCGCTAAAACTACAGAAATGATTGTTGAATAATAAAAGTATTTACGGCTTTCGTCTTTTATTAGCCCTAATTCTTCTTTTTCTTTTGCTGTTAAAGGTAGTCCTGAAATATTATTCTGGATTTCAACAAAATCCTTGTCAGCATAACTAGCAAGCACATTGTTTAATACGGAAATTTGCTGATTTCTGTAGTACACCATGAATATGGTTTGACACCTTGTATCAAGTGACTTTACTTTGTCAAAGCCTTGAACAATTTTACACATTCTCTGAATCTGTTCTGGAGAATATCTGAAACCATACTGAAAAATAGAAAAAGCTGGCGCTTCAAAATATCCCTTGATGTAGTCAACAGATTTATAAATAGACTTTAAGGCTTCTGAGAGTTTATTGTTTTTCAGAAATTCTTCAGTAGGCAGATTCTTTTTAATGATTTTTACTGCATTAGCAATGGCTTCTTGCTGATTATTCATAACAAATCCTTGTATATAAAACGACCAAAGCACAGATGATTGTCGCAGATTGTCTGTGCTTTCTAATTCTTAATATATGCCTAATTTATTTTTGCGAGGTATTTCATGTTAGATGCGGTGTTTAACTCATTAGCACCATACTGTTACTACCTTGCAGCAGGACTAATCGCATGTATCGTAGCTTTATGCTTTGACATTCTAAAAGGTCAACCTCCTGAGAACTACAAGAAATGTATCGAGGCGGTTCTTTGTGGATGTATCGCTTTTGCTTTATGTGGGTGGGTACAAAGTCATTACTCAAGCATAACTAAGTCTGACTGTCTGTATCTTGCTGTTGGTATTGGTGCAATCGGTGCAGGTCGCATTACAGAGATCACTCTTAAACTTGTACTGAAGCGCTTTAATCTTAACGAGGATCATTATGCCAAAAAAGATTAAACGCTCATTTAGTCATTGTTTATGTTTGACAGTGATGTGGTCTGTTGAGATTGGCTTAGCCGTTGTGCTTTCTGCTAACGGCTTTGCTTGTTTGTACATGTTCATTTCTCTACTGGCCTTGTTAGGCTGTACTTTCTTTGGTCATCAATCATCATGATTTTACGTATTCCAATGCCTGTAAGTGCAAATGCTCGATTAACAAGATCTTGCAGAGGTAGAGGAATGGTTGAGACATCAAAATACCGTTCATGGAAAGAACAGGCAATTTGGTTAATCAAATCTCAAATAGATAAACCATTCTCCACTGAAGCTAAGATACGAGTTGATGTAACTCTTCATTTTCCTGACAAGCGCAAACGTGATGTAGACAATCCCATGAAAGGTTTTCTTGATGCATGCTCCATTGCTGGCGTCTGGAATGATGATTCACAGGTAGATGTTTTAAACATCAGACGTGGAGAGATCCACCCTCATAACGGCGAACTAATAGCAACAATAACTGAGATTCTATAAATGAAAGTAAGCAGTCACGGAATTGCTCTTATAATGAACTTTGAAGGCTTAAGAACTACAGCATATAAGCCTGTATCCAGTGAGAGCGGATGGACTATTGGTTATGGTCACCATGGACATGATGTTAAAAAGAATTCTATTTGTACAGAGATTGAAGCAGAGCACCTTTTAAAATCAGATCTAGAAAAGATTGAACGTCAGGTTATAGCAGCATTGAATGCCGATGAAATTGAAGTTACTCAAGGTATGTTTGATGCTCTCTGCAGTTTACTCTTTAATCTGTCGGGAAAGAAAACAAAAGATGGGCGATGGTTATCTCCTATTCAGGTTTTAACAGGTTATAAACTTTGGGCTAAGATGAAAAAAGGCGATAAGTACGGTGCATCGCTTGAGTTCTTAGATATAAACAAAGCAGGCGGTGTAGTTCTGCCAGGGTTAACAAAGAGAAGACAGGCTGAACAGAAACTGTTTCTTTCTTAATATTTCCACGTGTTCAGGTGCTTGAAACAACATGTTTCAGGTATTTGTCACTCCCACTTCTTTGCTGTCAGAAGTAAAACAGACAGCTCATACTTATGAGTGGTTTACTAGTTTTTATTTAACGGTTCCACTGGTAGATTGCTTATAAGTGTGAAGCGAACGTTATCTTTAATTGATATGTAACAATTCATTAGTTTAATAAGGGGTTTGCTTCACACCTTAATTGCCCAATAGCTCAACAGGTCAGAGCAGACGACTCATAATCGTTTGGTAGTAGGTTCAAGTCCTTCTTGGGCAACCAAATTTAAAAACTTCATATGACTTTCCTTGAAACAACATTTTTAATCATCTATCTGATGTTATTTGCTTTCTTTGTCATAGGCTTAATTAAGCTCTCAATTGACTATAAGAAATATTCAAAGAAAGAGTTTCATGCTCAGGTTGCAAGCTATCTTGTACTGCTTGCAATGTTAATAGGTTTAATTGCTTACATTGTTTATGGATCTTAAATTACTTTTAATTGTAGCTACCATGTCAGCGGTTATTGGCTCTTGTTTTGGTATCACCATTACAGCTAAGCATTACAGAGCTGAGATCATCAATCTTCAGGCTGAAGCAATAAAGACAGAACAGGATGCTTTAGTTAAGCAGCTTAATACAGAACATGAATGGCAAGTCAAACAAGAACAAGCTGACAAAGAGGCTACAGATGAGATTAACAAAATCAAAGATAAGTACAATGCTGCTATGTCTAAGTTGCATGCTACTACTAACAGCATGCACTCAGACAGTGGCAGTTCCAACAGAACAACATTGTCCACAAATACCACCTCTACCAGAGAAGCTAAAGCAATCTGTGAATGTAGACAACTTGGACAAGAGCGAAGAGCTCTTGCAGAGTATGTCCTTAAGCTCTCAGCTAAGTGTGATGAGATTGCAGTTGAACGTAATGAGTTAAGTAAACGGTATCAAAGCTTAACTGAATAAATAAAAACTAACTTTTCAAAGGTGTAATCATGCCAAAACTAAATCCAAAAGAAGAAAAGTTTTGCATTGCTTACGCTTCTAATGCAAATGCAAAACAATCTGTAATAGATGCAGGCTATTCAATGAAAGGAAATGCAGCAGGCTCTTATGGTTATAAGCTGTTGCAGAAAAAACATATCAAACAGAGAATTAAGGAACTAGCTGATGAAGCTAATTCAAAACTTATTGCAGATAAAAACGAAATTCAAAAAATCTTAACCTCAATTGCTCGTGGTGAAGCTAAAGAAGAGCAGTTAATGGTAGTTAGCAATAAAGGAATGGGTGACGTTGTTCACGACTTTAAACTACCTTCTAATTTTGACCGCATCAAAGCAGCAGATCTTCTAGCTAAGATGCAGGGTGCTTATGATACTTCAACTAATGTTAACGTTTCCCCTGTAATAATCGTTGGTGAAATGCCTGATGACTACTAAAGTTTCACAATTGCTTGATATAGTTGGTCACAATTATGGCGATTGGTGGAACACAAAGAAACGTTATGTAGTCTGTAAAGGTTCAAGAGCTAGTAAAAAATCAAAAACTACTGCATTGTGGCTTATATACCACATTGTAAAAATGCCATTAGGTAATGCACTTTGTGTAAGACGTTATCAGAATACTATCAGAGATAGTCAGTTCTCTGATTTGCAGTGGGCATGTGAACGATTTGGTATTAAGAACTACTTCACATTCAAGACCTCCCCTCTTGAGATTGTTTACAATCCTACAGGTCAGAAGATCTTGTTTCGTGGATTAGATGAAGGTCAGAAGATCACTTCTATTTCAGTTCCTAAAGGCTATCTTTGTTGGGTATGGATTGAAGAAGCGTATGAGATTGTAGACGAAGAAGCTTTTAACAAGTTAGATGTGTCTTTTCGTGGTCAGATGCCTGATGATTACTTCATCAGAATTATGATCACCTTTAATCCATGGTCTGAACAGTCATGGTTAAAGTCACGCTTTTTCGATGAACCTTCCGAACTTACATTTACCAAGACAACTAATTACCTCTGTAACGAGTGGTTATCTGAAGCTGATCATGCTTTATTTGAAGACATGAAAAAGCGCAATCCTCGCAGATATAAGATTGAGGGGTTAGGTGATTGGGGTATTGCAGAAGGGCTTATTTATGAGAATGTGGAATGCCGAGAGTTAAGCGACAGAGACTACATTGGAGCACCTCGTAGATATAAAGCTTTCTTTGGTTTGGATTTTGGTTTTACTGATCCTACAGCTTTTGTTGGTGGATTTGTTGATACTGAGAATAAAGAGATTTTTATCTGTTATGAGCTATATCTTACAAATGTTACCAATCAAGAGATTGCAAAACACATAAAGGATGACATTGGATTAAGAGGTGAACCTGTTTATTGTGATGCAGCAGAGCCTAAATCTATTGAAGAATTGCGTAGAGTTGGAGTTAACGCAAAGGCTGCTCCTAAAGGTCCTGATTCTGTAAATTATGGTATTCAGAAGATACAGAACTACAAGATCATCTATTCTCCTAAATGCACAAACTTTGAACATGAAATCAAAAATTACTGTTGGGAAAAAGACAGATTAGGAAAACCAACAAACAAACCTAATCATGAGTTCAGCCATTGCATGGATGCAATGCGTTATGGCCTTGTTGAGCTAAAAGATACAGCCAAGGCAGTTACAGAAGCAAATTTAAGACTGTTAAGACAAGGCAGAAGAAGAAGGTTTTAACCTCTTTGGTAGCTCATCATTGCCTGGTACAGTTCTTCTATTTTTTTTTGTGGGAATATTTGATGGTTGTGTTGTTTTGTCTTTCTAGTAATTATAAGCCCTGTGATTTTAGAATTGCATAAATAAGGTATTTATCATGTTTTCACCATTATTGTCTTTAGAGTATGCTTACAAATTCTGGTACAACTTAAATCAAGAAGTAAAAGAACATCAGCGTGATGTTTCTAAAACATACCTTTGGTTAAATGTAGCTTTAATTGCAGGCTTAAAAGCAATGTCTGTTCATCATGAGTTGTATTACATTGCAGTTGCGATGACATTTACTTCTACAGCTTCATTAATTCTAGGCTGTATGTCGTTAAGTGGCTTATTCACAGGTTCAACTTATCTACCAATGGACAAGTTTAGAGCTTTGTATGATGAGTTAAAAGAAGATGGCAAATCACTTAAAGATATTCTTTATGACTATGACAAGGTAATTACTGATTTAAAGGTTCAGATTGCACGTAGAGGATGGTTATTAAGAGTTCAGTCAATCTTATTGATCATTTCATTATTGCTGTTCTTTGTCTTGCTATAAGAGGCTTATTATGAAACGAGACTGGCATTTAATGGGTGACATCTTTAATGCAATTGAAGATGACAGATTAGAGTTGCTTATCAGCAAGTATGAGTCGAATCAAAACAAGTACAGCATTCTAATGCAACACTTAGAGATGCTTATCGATGCTGATTATATCAAAGGAGTGACAATATCTCTTTCTGTTGATGGTCAGTATTCATGGGGTACAGACGTACCAAGAATTACTCTGAAAGGTTACGATTTTGCTGATATTGTCAAAGACAAATTTCTCTTAAATAAAACAATTAAAGCTATTAAAGATGCTGGCTACATGGTCACATGGAAAACATTAAAAGAATTTGCACCAATGATATTAAAAGTCGCAGTTAAGCAAATCTTTAAAAACTAAATTCAACTAATAAAAAGAAGGCACCGCAAGGTGCTTTTTTATTGCCTATGAATACTAAAGAACAAAAAGCAGAAATTAAAGAGACCAAAGCAAAGAAAAAGATCTCTCCTGAAGAGTTACTTAATCAGTTGCTTATGCCTAAAAGAACAGCTGAAGCATTTGATACCTTAGAAAAGGTTAAGAAAGCTTTCTCTTTGCCTGTAACATTAGGTTGCAAAGAAAATACACGTCTTGCAATGGATTCTGCTTTTGAAAGTATTGGCGGTTTTGATTCCATTTATCAGAGCTTACAGCAACATGCTTTTGACATGGGACAGTTCCCTGTTACTTCATTTGTAGGTTACGGAGCACTACAGCAGATTGCTCAGCAAGGTATGGTTAGAGCCTGTATCTCTACTGTAGCAGATGACATGTCTAAGAAATGGATTGAATTAAAAGGTGGTGAAGATACTGATCCTGACAAAATCAGTAAACTTGATGATTTAATAAAGAACAAGTATCACCTTCAATCAGTATTTCATGAGGCTTTTACTACAACAGGTTACATGGGTGGATGTTTTATCTTTATTGATACAGGTTCAGATGAACTTGATTTACCTTTAGCAATTAACAATCAGTCAGCTGAGATTGATCCTGAGCATAATCTTAAGTTTATTCTAGTTGATCCTGTTAACATCTCCCCTGCCGAATACAACGCCTTTAATCCTTTAGCTTCTGATTACATGAAGCCTAAGTACTGGTATGTATTGGGTAAGAAGGTTCATAAAGACAGATTACTAAGAATTGTTGATAATGAACCTCCTTTACTTCTAAAACCAAATTACAACTTCTTAGGTATTCCACAAGCTCAGATTCTATGGGATTACATTCTTCACTTTAATGAGTGCAGGACATACACAGCAAAGCTACTGCAAAAGATTTCACTTCTTGTAGTTAAAACTGATATGGATGCAATTCTAAATAGTGACGCTCAAGGTATTGCTTTCTTTGACGCAAAGATGGCTATGTTAGCCCGTTACAGAGATAACGATTCAATCTTTGTGTGTGATAAAGACAGTGAAGATGTAACCAACGTTCAAACTTCAACTGCAGGATGTACAGACATCGTTAAACAAAGCTTAGAGATGATTTGTGCAATTAACCGAGTACCTGCTGTTAAGCTACTTGGCATTTCACCTTCTGGCTTTAATGCTACAGGCGAATCCGATCTTAAAAACTACTACGACCATATCTCATCAAAACAGGAATTACACCGTGATGCAATTCAACGTTGCATTAACGCTATTGAGCGTGCTGAATTTGGAGAGATTGATCCTTCAATTACATTCGACTTTGTACCTCTTGATGTTGAAAACAGAGCATCACAGGCTATGACAGCTCAAACTAAGGTTGGTGCATGGGGACAGCTACTTGATAGACAGGTTCTAAGCGCTGAAGAACTTCGTGAAGCTGTTAAGAAAGATCAGGATATTGGGCTTGATTTTATCGACAGTGAAATGCCAGAAGAACTGCAACAAGCTCAAGCACAAGCAATGCAGAATGGCGAGCAGGAAGATTTTAAGACAGACGATCCATTTACACAGATGATGAATGAGGCTAAGAATGAAAAAGCTGAGAACAGCGAGAGTAATCGAGCCGAATCAGGGACTACTCCAAACCTTTCAAAAGAAGGTTCTGAAACTTCAAAGTGATTTTCAACGTTATGTTTTAAATCAAATCATGCTCAATCTGGACAGTGAAGCAATGCTTACTACAGATGCTTCATTGTCTAAACCTAAGACACAAGCAGAAAGACAGCAGTTACTAAAGCTACAGCGCAAGATACTGCGTTCTATGGCTAAATCTGATCCTGAATGGCTAAAGAACCATATTGATGACTTTATTAATCGAAATATTGGTTCATGGACTACAGGATTAAACAGCATTTCAAGACAGCTCTGTGACTGGTTTATACGCAATCAGGTTGCAACAGTCAGCTATGCTCAGAAACAGGCTCTTAAAGCAGCAGGTTTTAATCTTAATTATCTCAAAAGAAAATGGACTGTACCTACTATTAAAAAACAGTTCATTTCCCCTTCTATTGCTTCTCAAATGGAGGGAATGATTAAAGAGAATGCAGCTTTAATCACCAAGATTTCACTTAACGATGTACAGCGTATTTCTGATGTTGTTCAAAAAGGTTTGTTAGGTGGAGACAATCTTTCAGATCTTCGCATTGTCTTAGGTGCTACACAAGGTTTTGACAGAGCACGTGTAGAGCGTGTTGTAAGTGATCAGGTACATAAATCAAGTGTACAGATCCAAATCAGCAACGCCAAAGAATTAGGAATTCAATACGCTATCTGGAAACATGTACCAGGCAAATACACGTCACGAGAAACACACAGGGCTTTCGATGGTCAGCGCTATGACATCTCTGTAGGACTGTTTGACAGCGATGTAAACAAAAACGTTTTGCCTGGTGAACTGCCTTACTGCAAGTGCGGTTTTCGTATGGCTTTACCAGAGTGGTGTCGTAACTCGTCTTAGTCGTAGTTACATCTTAACTAAGACGACTTCTAATTATAAATATAGGTCAAATCATGCCAATAAGTTTAGCTTTTGACAACTTTTCTATTGATAAAGATTCAGTAAGAACTGTAGATGATAATGGTTTTCTTCATGTCGCTGTTTCCCCTGTGACTAAAGAACAGGTAGCACCATACTATGGCCATGAGATACCAAATCATGAAGAACTTGGTTTTGAGTCTGATGTTATCTATCACGGTTATCGACCTGCATCAGAATTATCAAAACCTGACACTATTCAGAGTTTAAACGGTATTCCTATTCAGTTTGAGCATCACGCTGATTACGCAAATGCGCCTGCTAAAGATACTCGTATCGGTTCTACAGGCGATGATGCCAAATGGGAATCACCTTATCTTACAAATTCACTTCATTTTCACGATGCTAAGGCAATTGATCGTATTAAAGACGGTTCAATGCGTGAGCTTAGTCTTGCTTACAGATACACACCTGTAAAGAAAGAAGGTGAGTTTGAAGGTCAACATTACGACTTTGTAATGACTGATATTAATTGCAATCATGTTGCCCTCGTTGAAGAGGGCCGTGCGGGACATGATGTGCTGGTGGAAGACGCACAAATCAAGGAGAAAAACACAATGGCTGATAATGCAGCAATTGAAAATGCTGAAAAGAACCTTGCACAGTCAATTCTTGACCTGCACAAGGCAAAAGAAGGCAACGTGGTTGATAAGGATGACACTCCTGCAACTGACGGTAAGCTTGAAGCTTTAATTGAAGCTATCAAAGCTAATGGTGATGAAGATAAGTACAAAGACATCTTAAACTCAGCTGAGGATGATGATTTAGATGCATCAGAGCCAGCCGAAGACGATGATCTTGATACTTCTGGTGATGATTCAAAGAAAGACGATTCTGTAGATGCTACCGATGACGATCTTGATGATTCTGATTCAGCTGAAGATGAGGAACCTAACGACAATACTCAGACAGAAGACGATGACGATAAGGTCATTGGTGATGCGTTAAAGCAGTGTGGTTTAGATGACGCCTCACCTGAACTTAAGAAGGCATTCATTACAGGCTTTAAGCTTTCATCTGAAAAAGATAAGAACTCTGACAAGCCACTAGGTCAGGATGCACAAATTAAAGTTGCGGTTAAAGCAGTTAACAGACAGTTAAAACTTAAATATGCAGCTGCTAATGAGTGCAGACAAATCTTAGGTAATGTTAACGCAATGGCTTTTGACAGTGCAGGTCAGATCTATCGTGCAGCTGCTAAGAAGTTAGGTATTCGCAATTACAACCAGTTAACAGGTAAAGCTGCTAAGGCTGTAATCAGCGCCTTAACTGCAACTAAGGACAAGAGAACTGTAATGGCTACTGATTCAGCTCCTACAACCAAAAACAGTGCTATTTCAGCAATTTTAAATAACGTTCGTATAGGAGTTTAATAAATGTCAAATTTACAGAAAACTGTCGGATTATACCCTGCCAAAGGATTTGAAGGTCAGCAGGTAGTAGTAGGTCAGGTATTTTACACTGATACTAACTATTTCTCAGACGGTACCGTAAAAGCTGGTGGTTTTGCTTTCTTAAAAGAAGATGGTGTAGTTTCTGCTACAGCATCAGCTGATACCGAGCTACCAATCGGTATTGTAGAGCGCAACTTAACCTCATCTTTTGAATCTGTAACTGAAGAAGGCACTTCCGTTTATGCAAAAGGCGAAACTGTGACAACTGCTTTACGTGGTCAGTACTACATTAAGGCACCTTCTGCAGGTACTACAGGCTTAAAGATTTTAATTAAGCCTACTACTGGTGTTGTATCTGTAGCCGCAACTGCAGGTACAGGTGTAGTTGATACAGGCTGGGTAGTTAAAGCAACTGACGGCAAGAAGAACTTTGCTGAAGGTGATTTAGTCATCGCTGAGAGATTCTAGGAGATAATCAATGAATAATGATTTTGAGAAAGCCCGTAAGTACGGTCTTGTTGCACCAGGCTTTAAAGGGTTTATGGCTTACGATGATGTAAATGGAAATCTTGTTGTAGATTATGATAAGACAGCAAGAATGTTAGCTCAGGATGCTTCAATCACCTCTGCTAACGTTGGTATTCCATCAATGTTTACCACTTACATTGATCCTAATGTAGTTAAAATTTTGTTTGCTAAAACAGCAGCAACTGAATTAGCTACTGAGGTTCAAACAGGTAAATGGACAGATGAGCATTTAACTTTCCCTGTAGTGGAATACGCTGGTAATGTATCTGGCTACTCAGATTTTCAGGATGGACCTTCTGTAGATAGTAACTACAACTTCCCTGTTCGTGATCAGTTTAGATTCCAAAGTACAATTAAAATTGGTGATTTAGAAGTTGCTATGGCATCAAATGCTGGGTTGTCATTAATTGCAGAAAAGCAGAAAGCATCAGCATCAATTCAGGCAAGATTTTCAAACAAATCTTATATGCTTGGTGTAAAGAATAAAGCTATCTATGGCTTACTTGATGATCCTAACTTAACTGACACTATTTCACCTATTTCAGTAGGTGGTAAATCAACATGGAAGGACAAAAAAGAAAGTTCTCCATCAACATTTACCGAAACTATCTATGCAGATATTACTAAGCTAATTAGTGAACTACAGGCTAATAACGGCGCTAACATTAATAACAATACCCCTATGGTATTAGGTATCTCAAATGCTAAAAATGCTGATTTGTCAGTTATAAACAGCTTTGGATTAACTGCAGAAACAATGTTAAAAAAGAACTTCCCAAACTTGGAGATTGTTCTTGTTCCTGAATTAAGTGATTCTGTAGGCGAAACTCTGTACTTAGCTGTACCAGAGTTAGATGGAACATTAACAGCTCAGCTTTCATATTCTGAAAAGTATAGAGTAGGTCGTATGGTTCCTTTTACATCTCATTTTGAACAAAAAGTTGCTGGAACTACTTTTGGAGCAATAATTAAAAGACCTTGTTTAATTGCAAGAATGGTTGGTATCTAGTTTTCAATCTCGTATCTAAGGCGGTTTTTACCGCCTTTTTTATTTTATGGAGACAATAAATTAATGGCACGTAAAATCGAAAAAACTGAAGTTATTGCATCAACTCTAGATGATGAAAAAGCAGAAGCAAAGACAGGTACTGACGTTGTTACTATCGCTGTTTGCTTAAGATTTAATCATAAATTTGATGATGTACCTAACGGTACAGGTGGTACAAAAACAGTTATTCTTGAAGGCCTAGATTCAGATTTACGCGGTGAAAGCTTTGGCATCTTAAATGCGTCAGGCAATGCAAAATTTCAGACATTACCACGTAAAGACTGGGAAGCAATTCTTGCAATGCATGGCAGTGAAGCTATGTTCAAAGGATTGAACGGTCACACACCTAGTGTGTTTGAAGTTAAGAGAAACGAGATTAAATCAGATACTGTTAATGACAAAGTTAAAAATTCTGCTGGTGGATTTGATCCTGTAGATCCTGCTAAGTTAGGTGTTACTGAAATTAAACAGAGCAATTAAAAAATGACAATGGGGAGTTTAAGCTCCCCTGTTAATTGAGGTTTTATCTGAAATGAAAGTTGAATTTGATGTAGATGTTTTTAGATGCAGATATGAGCATTTGGCTGATATTTCAGATGAAGCTTTGAAAATGTGCTTTCAAGATGCCTGTGAGCTGTATGGCAATGATGACAGTTCATCATGCTTCAAGTATGAGCCTGAAAACGACATCTACACACGTAGAACGTTTTTATATGCTGTTACCTGTCATTTAGCTACATTAGAGTTGTGGAACAAAAACGGACAGCCAGGAAGAGTAACTTCTGCATCACAAGGCTCAGTAAATACAAGTTTTGATTTGTTTAAGTCAAACAAAGATACCGCCGATTGGTGGAATCAGACATTGTGCGGTCAACAGGCATGGCAAATGTTAAAAGGTCGCACTAAAGGCGGTAGATTTTATGGATACAAGATAAGTCATCCATTTGGATGATCTTCTTAATAAAAGAAGATCGTGCGATGCTTAAATCAAGAAGGTTCAGATGGAATCCTGATTTAAAAGCATGGACGGTTAAAGCTACAGAAGATCAAAGTGACTTCATTAAAAACTTCATTGGTTAACTATGATAACTCCACTAACTCAAAACGTTATTAAAGCCTACTGTCTTGGTTTTATGTTCGGTTTAGGCATGAAAGCAAGACAGACCATGTTAACTAAAGATGAGAACATACCTGACAAAGATCTTATCTTTAGAACTGCTAAGAATGGTAAGAAGATTGCCATCAACACCAAGACAAAAGAAGTTAGTGGAGTGGGTAATAAAGCAAGCTTTAGTTCAACTACCATAAAAGAACTTTACGGCAACGAGATCACTGGTAAAAATCTTAGAAACGAAAAGGCTGTTAGTGTGCTCTTATCTATGAAACACGGGCACATTAAAGATGCATTTCATCGTGATGGTATTGGTGATATAGATCTAGTTTGGGGTAATGATAGAGCAGGATTACAACATATTATTAAAAGAAGACAAGAAAGCAGTCAAGATCCTGATAAAGCAGTTAAATACTTACCTGAGATAATTAATAAAGGGTCGATAATTAATAGATTTACAGAAAAAGATGATAGAGCCTTTTATATTGAACATTCAATTAACAATATTAGATATAGGTTAGTAATTACTAAAAATTACACAGATATTAACGGAAGACACAGTAATCGCTTTGTTTTAACGAATATGGAAATATATCCTAAAATGCTAAAGATAAAAAAATCAAAAAGTATGATAAGAAAGTAGATTCGCTAGAGAACACCGCATACTGCTAACCTCACTCGGTGAATTACAGAAAGATGGGATTCTTCTTTCAAACTCTAGCGTTTTACTATTATAGATTATTTTTAATTAAGTGCAAAAAACACTTAAAATAAGTAGTAGCAGGCGAGCGGCCCCATTCACCATCCGGGCTCATAGGAATAAGTCCTAACCGTAAGCAGTATGACCGATTTTCTGACTTTTACTACTACCTTGTGGTAATTATAGTTTGCTTTTTACTAAGATACAAGCAAGAGAACACTGCCTACCACGAACCTGACTCAATGTATTACAAAGAAACGGAATTCTTTTCTAAAACTCTTACTTTACCTAATTATAGATTATTTTTTACAAATATCACATCATGCATAAGATTGAAGTTAACTTAGAACAGCTTAAATCTTTGGTTAAAAACCTTAAGACAGAATCTAGCAAGACTGTAGCTGTTGGTGTTCGTGATATGCGTTCAGAAAGCGGTGTATCAACACAGGAATACGGCAAATACTTAGAATTTGGCTGGGTTCAAAGAGTAACACCAAGACAGAGTGGTTATTTATCACATCAAGGTGTTCATGTTCCTGCAGGTGCTACTTTATACAATCCACCAAGACCATTCTTTAGATATACCATTGCAGATGAAGAAAAGAATTGGAAAGACTACTTTATTAAATCTCTGGTTCATTTCTCCGTAGGTGCTGATGCGTCTTTCTATACAAAATCGCTTCAAATGGTCGGTGCGATTATGGTTCAGGATATTCAAACAACTCTTGAAAATGGTGGTTCCAGAAACAACAGATTCCCACCTCGTTCACCTATGACAATGGCTATATATAGAGCTATTTCAGAGGGACATTCACAAGACGGTACAGGAACATCAAGTTCGTCTCAGGCTGGTATCAGTTCAGGATTATTAAGAGATTCAATCTCTTTTGAAATCCAATAATCACAATTTATCACAGGCTCTATATGTTAAATCTTCACAACATCGTGCGAGGGGCTATCAATGCTAACTTTGCAGATGAAACCTTTGCCCTATTTCGTTCCTGTGGACAACAGAATGTAAAAGGAATTGTAAAAGCAATTTATCTGAACAGTATTGAAGTTAAAGGCAGTTTTCAGTCAGAGAATGATGCTGCATTAGATCACTCTAATCTTGCAGGTCAGAACTCGCAGATCAGAAAGCTCTATTTACAATCATCAGATAAGCTAAAAGAAAAGCCATACAGTGTGTTCAGACAGCTGTCACGTAGTGGTGATTACCTAAAAGACAGTAACGGCATGTGGTGGTTTGTAATCGCCGTAGAAGAGGACTTTTCAAAAGCAGGTTGGATGTGTTTAAGAGTTCAACTTCAAGATAGAGCGCCAAACCTGACTATTAAAGCCATTGAGCTTACACCACCAATTCAAGTAACACCTTCTGAAGATAAAGACAATGAACACAATCAAGACATCGACCAATCTACAGGAAACACTCCATGAGCTGTTAAATGAGTTTTTAATCCCCTCTGTAGATGAAAACAACATATTTTATGGCAATCAAAACAATCTAACCCTTCCTAAAGATTCAAGTGACTACGTGATCTACACAATTTTAAATATTGTCAGACACGGCACCAACGAAATTAAATACGATGCGCAAAATGAAGAAGAGCACAACAAAGTTGAATATGAAGTAAGTGTTCAGATTGATTGTTACGCTGATACTTCTAACGGCTCTGACGGGTTGGATGCAATGCTAAGAGCCAGTTCAATTGATAACTTCTCACAGTCAGATGTTGTTTATGAATTCTTAAATGCTCGAGGAATGCATCTTCTCTATGCTGACAATTCAAATGACACCACTATCGTATCAGATGACAATAACTACTTAAAACGTTGGTCAACAACTCTTCATATAGCGATGACTACAGAAACCATTTACGACAGCTTTGGTTTTACTGAAGTTGACGTTAAAAACAATTTTATAACCCGTTTGTCTGAAGCTGAAAAGCAAGACCCTTCTTTGAACGTTCTAGGTATTAAGAACGTAGATTCTATTAAATAGGAGAAAATACAATGCCAATTAGTGCAAGTAACATCGTTAGCATTGTACCTCGAATTTTAAAAGGTACAGGCTCTGATTTAGTCTTTAACGGTCTTGTTCTTTCAAAGAATTCAAGACTGGCCGTAAATGCACCTACTTCATATTCATCAGCCTCAAGTGTAGCTTCAGCTTTTGGTGAAGCATCAGATGAATATAAGTTTGCTCAGGTGTACTTTGGCGGTTATAAGAATAGCCAGATTAAACCATCTGTTTTATATTTTTATCGTTATTGCGATACAGGTGTAGCACCTTTTGTTAGAGGCACAAGCTTAAAACCATCTACAGCATTAGCTTCTTTAACTCAAATTACAGCTGGCGCTTTCTCTGTAACTTTAACAGGAAAAATTCACACTGTTTCTAGCTTAGATTTATCAGCTGCTACCTCATTATCAGAAGTGGCAGATAAGGTTCAGGAGGCTTTAAGAGATCTTGATTCTGATTCAGAAGATGCAGAATTATCAGGTTTAACCGTTTCATTTGATTCAGTAACCAATGCATTTACTATTACAAATGGCACTTCATCTTCAAATGTATCTGTTGCAACACCTACTGGAGATGTTGCTCTTGCAATGGGCTTTACTGCCGACTCATGTGTAGTTTCAGATGGTTCTGATTCAACCACCCTTTCAGCTACTCTCAACAAGTTAACTTTAAGCTTCCAAAACTTTGTTACCTTCACCACCTTGTGGGAAGCATCAGATGATGAAGCTTTAGAATTAGGAGAATGGGCTACAGCTAATGCATCTGCAGGTGTTTGTTATCTGTATGTACTTTGGGACAGCTCTAAAGAAAATGCTGACAGTAACAGTAAATCAATTATTGCTGAAAAGTTGATTGCAGAAAACATAGCAGCAACCACAGTTGTTTATGATTCATATCGTGTTGCAGCGTTTATCATGGGTGCAGCTGCTTCTATTGCCTGGGATAACAAGAACAGCACTATTACTTTTGCTTTTAAGTCACAGGATGGTTTAGGTGCAAATGTTCTTGATACTGATGTAGCAAACTCCCTTGAAGGACACAGTGTAAACTTCATCGGTAACTATGCAACTCGTAATGACAACTTTGTATGGTTGTATAACGGCTGTATGCTAGGTGATTGGGATTGGATTGATACTTATCTGAATTCAATCTGGCTTTGCAACGCAATGCAGGTACAGGTAATGGCAGGATTTGAATCTGTGCGCAGAGTTCCTTATACACAACGTGGTTATGCAATGATCCGTTCATGGATTAAAGATGTAATTATCCGTGCAAGAGAAAACGGTGTTATTGAAACAGGCGTTTTACTTTCTGAAGCTCAAAAGAGTGCTCTTATTGAAGAACTTGGAGCTGATTACTCTGATGACATCTACAATAACGGTTACTATCTGCAGATTTTAGATCCTTCAGCTCAAACAAGACAGCAGCGCAAATCACCATCTTGCAACTTAGTTTACACCTATAGTGGTGCTGTTCATCGTTTAACTATGCCTTCAATTGCTGTAGTTTAGGAGAAATAAATGAGTACTACAATTACTGCTGCGAATATATCAATTCTTCTTACTGTTGAAGAGCTTTACCCTTCAGGAGTAACAATTGAAAAATTCTCAACTGACGGAATGTTTGATTCAGATAATACTGATATTGCAGTCGTCAGAATGTCTGTAGACAAAAAGCTGGCTTATGGTTATGTTGCAAATCCGATTTCGTTCAAGCTTAAGTTAGAAGCAGACTCGCCTTCTGTAGAATACTTAGAAAACATTGTCAAGCACCAGGATATAAACAGAACATGTTATAAATGCAGACTTGATATTAGTATTCCAGGTATTCAGAAGACCTACTCTCTAATTGATGGTATTTTAAAGAACGTACCTAAGTTATTGAGTGCAGAAAAGGTATTAAAACCTACGGAATGGAACTTCATGTTTGAGGATTGCGACAAATCTAACGACTAGTTTGTAGCTAACATTGACTTTTAAGGGTATCAGTTTTGATACCCTTTTCTTTTTTAAGGTGAGATTACTTTTATGAGACAGGTTAAAGAGATTACTATTTTAGACGGCGAAGATCAGTATAATTTCAGATTAACTCAGATTTCAGCGATTAAAGCAGAAAAATGGTTAATCAGAGTAGGAATTGCACTGGCTAAAGCAGGCTTACTTGATGTTGATACTGAAAAATTTGCTGTATCAAGTGATAAGGCTCTTGGAGCAATATCTAATTTAATTCTTCAAAAAGGTTTTGGTTTCCTTGGGCAGTTAGATCCTGATATTGTAGATCAGCTGATGTTTGATCTTGTCAAAAATACAGCAGAAAGAGTTGTTGATAAGTGCATAACCAAGATTACAGAGAAAGAATTAGAGGTTTTTACTGATGTGCGTGCACTATGGCAGTTGCAAAAAGAGGTATTTGCCGTAAATTTTTCTTCTTACAAGAACGAAAACAACTTGAAGAAGCAAGTTTAAGTTCAAGTTCTTCTCAAACTCCTCATTTTATTCAGACGCAAAATTTCTCACAATTTTACGCTCCTTTGATACAGGAGCATTACGCAACCTTACAGGAGCTTGAACAGTACTATAGCTATGAAGATGCTATGAACCTGTTAGAGTGTCTGTATGTTGCAAGAACCAATGAAAATATAGCAAATGATTTTGCAAACAGAGAGCTAAAAAATGGCAACATTAGGTGATGTACTTTTAATTAAACTTGGCTTAGACACTGGCAATATTGACAGTCAGATGAACAAAGTTGAGGAGAACGCAAAAAAGAGCACATCTAATGTTGCTCAGGCCTTAGATAAGACAGCTAATAATACAGCTAATCGTATGCTAGGGCTTGTTAAGAGTATTGCGGGGCCATTAGCTGCAGCGTTTTCTGTTGGTGCGATGTTTAAATCCTACTTTGGTGGTTTATCACAAGCAGCTCAGATGACTGGTGCTTATTATAAGCAGTTAGATGAGTGGCGTGAAAAAATGGCAGCGTTCAACCGCTACACCAAGCAGGATATTGAGGTTTATGTAAAGAGTCAAAAGGCGTTAACTACCTTTAGAATTGCTGTAGCTGATTTCTCTGCTGTTCTGATGCGTTCTTTTAATCCAATACTCTTAAAAGGTGTAGAGGCTTTAAATTCTTTCTCTAAGTGGTTGGGTGAGCATAAAGAGGATGCAGCCAGATTTTTCAAAATATTAGCAGTGGTTATTACAACTGCGTTGGTACCTGCATTTGTATCACTTGCCGGTGCTATTTTAATGAATCCTCTTACATGGATTATTGCTGGTATTGTTGCATTAGCCCTTGTAATTGATGATCTGATAGTCAGAATTAAGGGCGGTAAATCTCTTTTTGGCTCATTCTGGGACCCATTTATAGAGTTTGGAAAGAAAGCATACGATTTTTTAACCAAATTTTGGGGACGTTTTAAAGATTCTGAGGGGTTAAACATCTCAATCAACATCTTAAAGCAGTCTTTAAGATCTCTTTCAACGATTTTAGAGCATATCTTTAATGGCATTACCTACTTTGGTATTCTTTTAGCAAAGCTGTTCGATCAAGGTAATGATGCAACATGGTTTGACGGATTAGCTCAAGGTGCATTATTCCTTACTAATGTAATGGGAACTGCATTTAATGCCTTACTTGGTGCGGTTGAAATGGTAATGGGAGCTATTGTTGCGCTCTTTACCGGAGATACCGAACTGCTAAAGCAAGGTTGGGGAGATTTCTGCAATTCATTCAAAAATTTGTTCAAACCTGTTACAGATTGGTTAATGCAGATCATCGACTACGTAAAACAAAAATTCTTAGGAATGTTTGATTCTGTAGTTCAAAAAGGTAAGAGCATGATCGATTGGGTTAAAGGTTTAAACCCATTCTCAAACGATGATGAAGAAGATAAGAAACAGGGATCAAAACCTACCACTTATGAAGGTACCGATGCTCCTATTGTGGATGATGACGTTCAAACTTCAAGTTTACCTGAGCAGAAATCTCAAACAAGAGTACTTACAAACCTTGAAGAGAAAAAGAAAGAAACAGACATTCAGAACTTAAAGAACGTAGAGAATGTTAATAACGTTGAAAATACAAAGAACAGCGTATTAACAACTAGTAAGAATGTTGAGAATTCAAATGTAACCAACGTTAAAAATGTTGAAAATGTAAAACAGGTTCAGACATCTGTTCAGGACAATTCTTTATCCAAGTTAAACAATGAACTTGAAAAGAGAAATAATCTTGAACGTTCATTTAGAGCTGAGCTTGCAAGACAGCAAAAAGAACTTGCTGAAATCAACAAGTTAAAGAAAGCAGGTAAGTATGATGAAGCTAATAAGCGTCTTAATGTACTTCAGGCAGATCAGAAATCATTAGGTAGTTTTATTAAGACTGCTAATAATCTGAAAGTTGGTGTTGCTTCAATTCCTTCAGCTGATAAGGTGCAGCAGGTTGTTACTACTTCAAATGTAAGCAATAAGACAACCAATTCAACATCTAATTCTAACCAGACAAAGACTATTAACAATAATATTACGATTAACGGTGCAACACCTGAGATGACCCGTTCAGCAATACAAACAGCTAACAGTCTTGATAACTCATATTTGGCAGCGCAAAGCGTCTGCTATAACTGACGTAACTCACCAGTGATTTGGTGACTTTTTAATTATAGGTGAAGAATATGGCTGATGTAAAAGATGATGCTGTATTAAATTCAAGTAATTCTCAGAACTCAACAAATGGCTTTAAAGTCAGAGTTATTAACGGATTAGAAAATTTTAAAAATTATCAGGATAAGGCATTAGACAGACTCGGTTTAAAGAATATCACCTCAGGTAACATGTTTACTCAGAGTGATATTACCAAGTTAACTGCTAATCCATATTTACAGAACAGTCTGCGTAAACTTGATAATCTGAAGTTTTTTAAACAGATTAACAAGTTTCAGAATTCAAAAGCTTTTGCCATTGCAAAAAAGGCTGGTCTTGGATCATTTATTGACGGCTTGAGCAATAACACTTCTTCAGGCAACGCTGTTACAAGAACATGGACATTGGTTGATGATAATGGAGAAAAAGCCCTACCATTTAATGCATTCTTTGCAATTGATGTAAAAAATGAAGGTAAAGTTATTTCATCTCCTACAGAGAACGGTTCTTTTGTATCTTATAACAAAACACAGTCTCCAATTGAAATACAGGTTGTCTTAGGCATTCAAGGTTCACCTGAAACAATTTTATCTGCTATTTCTACTTTGATTGAATTAAACAGCAACGAATCAATTGTAAGTTTAATTACTCCTGATCAGGAGTATAAATCATTAACCATCAGCAAGTTTGATTATCATCGTGACGCCTCTAACGGAGCAAATCTTCTGACTGTTAATTGTGGTTTAACTGAAGTCAGACAGTTTAAGAATGAATATACCAATACAAAGATTGCTAAACGCAAATCCAGAGGACAAACTCAAAAACGGCCCGAATCTCTTTTATCAGCAAGTCTGTCAGGTGTTAAAAATAAGATCTCAAACTTCATTAAGTAGGTAAAACATGGATTTTCTGTCAGTTGAAGCACTACCAAATCAGGATTTTCAGGTAATTTTAGATGAGCAAAACTGTTCAATTCACCTTTATCAGAAAGGTGATCATATGTTTCTTGATTTATATGTTGACGATGAGACGATTGTTGAGGGGGCTATTGTACAGCCTAAGATAGGTATTATTCAGTCTCCTTCAAAATTTAAAGGCCAGTTGTACATAGTTGATACAGTTAACCCTTCTGATATGTCTAAACAACCTGTTTACAGTGAATTGGGCGATAGATTTGAACTTGTGTATATGACAGAAACTGAATGTAAAGATCTTGAGCTGAGGTATTAAATGTTTGCATCAAATATTGTTTGGGGTAAAACAACGAGTGTACTAAAAAGTACAGTGCAAAAAACACAATCTGTAACAGAAGTAAAAACAAACAAAACTTTGACAAAACAAGCTACAGTACCCTCTTCTTTTAAGATCAGAAAGCTCAAAGTTCAAATTACTTTAAATAAAGGTACTTTTAAGAACGGCTCTAACAGTATTATTATTTCTGATTTGGGTATGTCAGCTAATATTGAAAAGTTAGGACCTCCTGATTTTGGCAAAGCATCTGTAGAAATCTATAACTTGCCTCGTGACGTTATGGAACGTATATCAACTCTTGCAATGATGCCTATGTACCACAACTACAACTACATAAACATCTTTGCTGGTGATGATTACAGTGGTTACACACAGGTATTTGCGGGAACCATAGCTTCTGCTATTGCTGATTTTAATTCACAGCCTGACATTAAAATGAAGATTGATGCTCGAGTAGGTTTCTTTGGATCTATTACTGCTCAAGGTCAGAATGTGGTTAATGGAACGCAGAGCGTTGCAAGTTTTGTTGAGAAACAAGCTAAGATTGCAGGGTTTATTTTTAAAAACGAAGGTGTAACCGCCTCTGTTAAAAATGCTATTTTCAGTGGTTCACCTATTGAACAGGCAAGACAGGCTTGTGAACAGGTTGGTGCAGAGCTTGTTATTGATGATGACAAGATGATCTTAATCAGTAACGGTTCATCTGTAAAAGGAACAGTACCAAAGCTAACAGCCACTACAGGCTTAATTGGTTACCCTTCCATGTCTTCAAATGGTATTAGCTTTAAAGCTGTATTCAATCCTCAGTTTAAATTTGCAGGGCTTGTTGAATTAAAAACTTTAGTTCCTAAATGTACAGGTCAATGGCGAATCACTAAATTAAGTCACAAACTATCATCTAATTTACCAAGTGATGGTTCATGGGAATCAACCATCACAGCATATTACCCTCACATGAGTGGTGCTTGTGGAAGGTATGTCTAATGTCAGAAATTACATCTACTAAGAAAGCCAGTACTCAGAGTATGTATGCTCCGTTAAGCCCTTTTAACGCAGAGGAGTATCACATACGAACACTAATTGATAAAGTTGTATTTACAGGCTTTTTGGCAAAGATAGAAAGTTGTTCTTCATCTGGTGAAGGTGGTACTAAAACTGTTATTGCAACTCCTTTAATTGCTCAAACCGATGCAGAAGGCAACGCACTTGCAACACCTTCTTATCAGGAGTTACCCCACTACAGATTTCAAGCTGGTATTGCTGCTGTCATCATGGATCCTGAGCCTAATGATATTGGTGTTTTTCTATGCATGAAATCAGATGTATCAAACGTTAATAGTTCAACTACAGCAACTTCAAGACCTGCTAGTTTTAGAAAGTTTAACCCTGCCGATGCAATCATGGTAGCAACTATTCATACTAAAGATCCTAAAGTATGGGTACATTTAAAACAAGATCAGACAATCGTTCTGCATGCCCCAAAAGGTTACACGGTAGAGACAGATGAATATGTACACATTAAATGTAAGACCTGCACTGTAGATGCGTCCGATAGTGTTACTGTAAATACTAAAACAGCTACTATCAACGCTCCTACAATTGTATTGAACGGTAATGTACAGGTTACAGGAACATTAGTATCAGGTACACAAGGCGGTGGTACAGCTACCTTCAATGGCAATATTATTTCTAAAAAGGATGTTATTGCTTCTGGCACTTCATTACATACCCACACTCATAATGGTGTATATCCTGGCAGTGGTAATACAGGTACGCCAAACTAAAACTGTTTGTTTTACATAAATCAACAGAAAATCGTTCATTATTCACTAATTTTCAAGGTTCTTAATATGCACTCTCTATTCTTAGATCCTGAAAAATGGGATTTATTCGTTGACAAAAATGGCAATATCGCAAACTGCTATGCTGAATATGCCATAGCTCAAAACGTTGCTAATGCTTGCAGATTATTCACCAAAGATGCTTATTACAACGATGACCGTGGCATTCCTCACTTTGCTCTTGAGTTAAAAGAACAACCTTCAATAGATATTTTAAAAAACAGATTAAGAGATGCTGCACTTGAAGTTGAAGGAGTTGCAGACGCTCAGGTTAACCAACTGACTACTGAAAGCAGAATGTTAGTTTGCCAAATGTTAATTCAATTAAACGATGGGACAATGATCAATGTTGCAATTTGATAGTTCAAAAGGTTTTACAGTTTCAGAAGTTGAAGACATACGTTCTGAGGTAGCATCTCAATGGAAAGAGGCTTTTAAAGAAGACAATACACCTGAGCTTAATACAGAGCCTGAGACACCTGCAGGACAGTTAATTGATTCTCAAACTGCTGCAATTTCTCAAAAAGATGCTGAAATTGCTTTTCTTGCCAATCAATTTAACCCGTTGACTGCATCAGGTAAGTTTCAGGATGCATTAGGCAAGATTTATTTTTTAACCAGACATTCAGCTGTTAACTCTACCTGTGTTTGTACCTGTAAAGGTAGAGAAAACACCTTTATTCCTAAAGGCTCACTTATTCAATCTGAGGTTACTGGCATTAAATGGGAATTGATGAACGACGTCACGATTAAGAGTAATGGTTCTGTTAATGCTCAGTTTAAATGTTCTGAAACAGGGCCTGTTGAAGCAGGAGCAGATACATTAACAAACATTGTAACTACTGTTGCAGGTTGGGATAGTGTAACTAACAACGCCAGTGCTTCTGTCGGTTCTTATGAAGAGTCACAATCAGCATTTGAGACACGAAGATATAATTCTGTTGCATTAAATTCACGAGGTACTAATGGTGCTATTTACTCTCGCATTTCTCAATGTGATGGTGTATTAGCTTGCTACATTGACAGTAATCGAACCAACGTTATCAAGAAAGTTGATGGATATGGTATTAAACCTCATAGCGTATTTATTGCTGTAATAGGAGGTAATAACAAAGATATTGCCAAAGCTATCTATGACACTGTATCAGCTGGCTGTGACTATAACGGAAACACCTCAGTAAGAGTAACAGACGAATATACAGGAGCCACAGAAGAGGTTACTTTTTTACGACCTGAATCATTGCAGATTTATGTAAAAGTTCTCTTAAAAGACAAAGAGACTTTGCCAAATCAGTACGAGACGCTTATTAAAGATGCTATTTACAACAATTTCTATGGTTTAGATAACAATCTAATCGCTAACGAGCCTTTATTAAGAGTTGTTATGAACACAGATGTTTATGCTAGTAGATTTACCGTTTCAATCTTAAACAGCAATATTAACAACATCATGAATATCTCAATTTCATCTGACAATAAGAATTTTGAAAATATGATCCATATTCCATGTAATCGTGAACCAGTATTGTTAAAAAACAACATCATTTTGGAATTTGTTGATGAGGAGGAATAAGTGTCAGAGTTTCATATCGATGCAACTATACAATCACAGTATTCAGCATCAAAACATATTTGTAACTTAGTTAACGCTTTTTGGAAATCGATCAACCCTGAAGCGGATATTGAACTGATTTACAATAAGATGATTAACCCCCTTACAGCTGAGGGTGTAGGTCTTGATGTATGGGGAAGAATTGTAGCAGCGGGTCGTACCTTTTTAGCTAAAGATCAAACTTTGCCTTATTTAGGTTTTGATCCTGGAAAGTTAAAAAATGACCGTTTAGACGACTTTAACAATGCCCCTTTTTACACAGAAGTTAACGGTCAGCTAAGATTAAGCGATGAAGCGTATCGTACTTACATTTTTATTAAGGCAATGATTAACATCGGAAATAGTTCTTTAGCAGATTTGAACAGAATGTTGCGTACCCTGTTTCCAAAAGCAAATATAAAGATCTTGCATATAAGTACTATGGTGTTGCGTCTTTTAATCCTTTCTAATTTCTCTATTGCCGATAGAACAGCTCTTTTAAATTTACCCTGGCTACCAGCAGGTGTTGGTCTTGAATGTTATCAGGTAATTACTCCTACATTTGGCTTTAAAGGTTCAAACTTAAAGAACTTCGGTAATTCAACATTTTCTACTTACTCTCGTGAGGATATAGCATGAGTAAACAACCTCAAATTTGGAAACAGGCTTTAGGAGAAAACGCCGATAAAAACGACATTTTAAATGAAAACTTAGAAGCTGGTTTTGTAGATCAAAAATTTTTGTTCAGATCTATTTTTGAAGTACCACTACACTCTGGCGGTATGGCTCCTAAGAGAAAAGATTTTAATGGATTGTTTAACTTAATTGGACAATCCATTTTTTATGCCATGAACGGTGGTGTATGGGGGTACAACACATCTGTAGATTATGACTTAGGATCATTTATTAAATACAATAATGAACTGTATTTATGTATAAAAAAGAATGGTCCTTCTGTATCTATAATTAAAGCTCCTACAGACAGCTCATACTGGTATAAATTTGCCACAGTACAGGATCTAACCCGCTATTTACCTCTTACAGGCGGTAATATTGCAGGTAATCTTACTGTTCAATCTAAGCATGTTGTTCGTTCTGTTAATAACCTGTACGCTGACAGTAAAGGTAACGTCACTATAACAAGAGTAAACAACTCAAATGCATCAGATTATGCAACAGAAGCTAAGCACGCAACTTTAGCAGATAGAGCCTATCCAAAGCGTTCTGATGGTACAAATATCAATGTAATATGGAGTGGACAGGCAAATCAGCCTTCATGGCTTTTAGGCAGTAATAACGGTGTAGATTTCTATGTCTGGGATCCTTATAACTTTAGCGTTAAATATGCAACCTCAAGCTCTTACGCAACTAAAGCAAGTCAGAATGCTAACGGTTTAAATCTTGACAATACCATTGTTAAAAACATCAGTATCTCAGGTAGAACCATTACAGTAACAAAGTTAGATAATACCAAGTACACACTTACCACTCAGGACACAAACACAACCTACAGCAGATTAAGTCAGTTCCAAAACGACTGTGGATACATCACATCAAATAACAGAGCTTACCCTCGTAAAGTAGGTGGCGGTGATATTAACTTTAACTGGTATGGCTTGGGCGGTCAACCTACATGGCTGTGGGGTGGAAATGACGGTACAAACATGTATGTCTACAATCCTGCTAATTTCTCTGTAAATTACGCTAATTCGGCGTGGTCTTGTACACGTGCTGTTCAAGACAGTGATGGTTTGCAGATCAATACAACTTATCTAAAGAAAGTTGACGCAGGTAAAGTTACTTTAAGAGCTACAAGAAACTATGATGGCAACTGGAGCATTACAGGACTGACGGTTGGTAAACCTCTATACATTACGCATTCAGGCGGTCATTCATGCAACATAAGAGTTGTTTCAGGCACAAATGACTTTGTAGGACATGCTTATAACATTGGTGCTGTGTACTATTATTTATTAGTTCAGAGTTCATCAGGAGCATATATTTATATTCCTACCTCTTCAACTGTTACTTTTAACATTACTAATGCATCAGATGACGGTGATGTTTTACGAGCATACCAATAGGATTATTTATGATTAAAGTTTTTATTTTAAACGGCGAATGCATCAACGTTGATAACAAAACCGATGCAAGACGACTAGTCAAAGAAGGTGCCAAAGAGGTAACAGACTTATCTGTTTTTGGCGACCATGTAAAAGATGTATGCCCTGCTAATACAAAAGTTAACACAGATGGTTCTATTACTTTTACACCTCCTACTAATGAAGCTGTAAAGCAAAAAGAAATTCAAAAAGAGATCTTAACCAAAGATAAGAGAATTGCAGAGATCAAAGAAGAGCTTGTAACAGCCTATCTTTTAGATGACAAAGATACTTTAGAGGCTTTAAAGACTGAGTATAAGGAGCTTATAAATGAAGAAGTGTAAGTATTGTCTAGCACCTTTGGATAGTAAAGGCTATTGCTCCAAGCCGTGTAAATTAGGCGCAAAGCTAAAAAAAATTGCTGAATTAAACCAAAAGAAGAGCGGGAAGTAAAATTCCCGCTTTTTTTATATCCATACATTTCATAAAAGGCTTTATAAAACATGAATAAGCAACCACAAATTTGGACTAGATTATTAGGCGAAAACGCTGATGTTAATAAGATTGCGGACAACGTACCTGACGACTCAGGTAACGTTTCTTTTGCAAAACTGTTTGGCAAAATTACCGCTGTACCTCTTGAAAAAGGTGGTGTTGCTCCTGAACGTGAAGATTTTAACGCTCTGTTTAAGTTATTAGGCGAAGTTGCATACTACTTCATGCATGGCGGTATTTATAACTATGCAAATAATATTGATTATGATGTAGGCTCTTTTGTTCGATACAATAACCAGCTTTTTGTATGCATAACAGCTAATGGACCTGCAACCGCTCTGAAAGCTCCAAGTGATTTAAACTATTGGGCTAATATTAAAAACGCAGTTAAACTCGCCACTGCTCGCACTATCAATATTCAAGATGCAAGTGGAACTAATACAGGTACAGGGATCAATTTTGATGGTTCATCAAATGAAATTATCAAACTGCCTGAAAATATAAAAGCAAACCTTGAAGGCAACAGTAAAACTGCAACAAAACTCGCCACTGCTCGCACTACCAATATTCAAGATGATTTATTAGGGGAAGGAGGAAAAGTTGTTTTCGATGGTTCTTCTAATATTACAATAAAACTCCCTCCTCTCATAGCCTCTCAACTTCTAAAAGATAAAACAAAGAATTACGGTAATGATTACTATGATGACAGCGATATTACTTCTTTAATTTATGCAGGTAATGGCAGTGGTACTGTAAGAGCAGAGCTTGCTGCAGGTAATTTTGAGAGATTACATCCAGGACAGTACATTAAAGGTAGAGTTACAGGTACAACTTACGTTGTTGTTGGTTGCAATGTCTATCTAAACCGAGGTGATACTTTACTTACAAGAAACCACTTAGGTTTAATTCCAATTCAGCTTGTAGGTAACTCAGGTTCTCTTTTATGGAGTGGTCAGAAATGGACTGGAGATGCCACTAAAAATACAACACAAGGTTATGCGCCATGGAATGCTGACAACGAAACTGTAGGTAAGAATGTAACTTGTGCATACAAAGACAGTTACATGGCCAAAACAGTAATTCCTAAAGTGATCAATAACTGGCTTAAAAAAGATTTTGAAGATCAGGGCATCTCAGTTCTTACTTTTAGAAATCTATTTTCTATTGGCTTTGATGCTAATCTTCCTTGTATGTCTTATCCTTCATGGAAAGGTGCTTGTACTTATGCAGAATGGGCTGACTGTAAAGCTGTTCTAATGTCAGAACCTGAAGTTTATGGAGGCTATAGATGGGCATCATCTCCTTATGAATCTCATATGCAACATCTGCAATTACCTATCTTCAGACACAGATCAATTCATGAGATCATTGTAGCTGATATATGGTTAAAAGATTCTGCTTCCGTTTCCCTTGCGTGCCTTGTCGGCTGGACCGGCTTTGCCAGCCTCCTCGATGCTTCATTTGCGTGCCGTGTGTGTCCGCTCTTCCTCATAGCGTAGCGAATCGTGCAACAAATCGGCAGGCCTTGCGCCTGCCTGCACGAGAGCGAAGCTTAATAATTATTAACTTCAACTAAAACTAAATCATGTCAAACATACTTAAATCAAAACGTAAAGAAAGCTCTTTTCAAATTCGCAATGAATGGTTAAATCTAAGACTAAAGTTGTCAGAATATTTAAGAGCTGATTTTAATGACAACAAGATCAGCTATAACGGTACAGATACCTTAAAATACCCAAATATCTACTATTATGATTTTGATCATGAAAGAAAACGACTTTTAAATCTGATTGACAGAATCCAAGATCTTATATACAACGCCAATTCAATCTTTCCAACAGATCTTGAAGAGTATAAAGAACGCAGGTACTTGCAAAGCCTAGCTATAGGAGCAGTAAGCTGTCTTATACTTGAATTAGAGTATGTAGCTAAAAACTACAAAGTTAAAACTGACAAATATGTTAACTTAACACCTTCATTTAAAAGTTTTGTAACTAAATTAAAAGGATGGAGAGCAAGTACTAAGAAATATTTAAGTATATTGCCCGAAGAACAAAGAAAACTAGTTGAATTAGAAGCAAGTTTATTAAATAATGGAGCTAATGGTCATAGTCTGTAAATCTGCTTCCGTTTCCAATGCGTGCAATGTCAACTGGAACGGCAATGCCAGCAACAACAATGCTTCTAATGCGTTACGTGTGTGTCCGATCTTTTAGAGAGGGCTTTATCAGTAGCTTAGCTTTAGCTACAACTTTAAGCCTGTTCAAAAGAGGAGATTATGAACCTGTCTCAAACGAGCAAAATAGACTGTCTGACGTGTCTTGATACGTCAAGTGACACTACAAGCAGACAGTCACTCTTGCAAAGTAAAGCTTTTAATCCTACCGCTTTACATAATGCTTTTTACAAACTTAAAAAGAATGTCAGTTTTAAACCTTCAATTCAAAAGTATCAGTACTACATCTTTGAAAACATCTATAACTTCTTAAACTCTTATAAAACAGGTACTTTTGAATTTACTAAAGGCGCTGAATTTAATTTGTGTGAAAGAGGTAAAGTAAGGCATATCGTTACAACTCCAGTAGCTGATAGAGTACCGATATCAAGTTTATGCAATAACATCCTTGTACCTATCTTAAGACGGTATTTAATTTATGATAATTGTGCTTCTTTAGAAGGTCGTGGCATAGATATGCAGAAAGAGCGCTTAAAAGTACACCTGATGCGTTATTACAGACGTTACAAGACCAATCAAGGTTATGTATTGCAAGGTGACTTTAGCAAATTCTTTGACAACTTACAGCATGACAAGATCATAAAAGCTATAGCAGCAAAGATACCAGATGCAGAAACTATTCAATTCTTACAGAAGATCTTAAAGATGTTTAGACCTGATTTAAGCAGCTTAACTGATACTGAGATTGAAGATATTAAGAATGGCACCAAGATCTTAAATTCATTAACTTTACACAAATACAGTAAAGATACAGTTAAAACATTAGATATCTCTGTAGACATTGGATCTGAGGTAAGTCAGATCATTGGAATTTACTATCCTACAAAGCTAGACAATTACATTAAGATAGTTAAGTCGTGTAAGTACTATGGAAGGTACATGGACGACTTCTACATTATCCATCCTGATAAGGTGTTCTTGCAGAACCTGCTACAAGACATAAAAATAATTTGTAAAGAATTAGGCTTGTACTTGAACCTAAATAAAACTCACATTACTCCATTAAACAAAGGTTTTACCTTTCTTAAGACTAAATACTCAATATCTTACGCAGGTAAAATTAGATTACAGCTATGCTCAGATACCTTTAAACGTGAAAAACAGCGTCTTTTAGGTCAAAAACGACTGTTACAGACACATCGTATATGCCTATCAGACATTTATCACTGCTATAAAACTTGGCGAGGTACTGTAGCCAAACCTGTAAGAGACAGACACAGAAAGTCACTTACCAAGAGAATGTACAGTAATTACAGATCAATTACTCGCATGGATCAATTTTTCAAAAACTTATTTAAAGAGGAATTAAAATTATGTCAGATAACATTTCAACTTTAGCATCAGACACTATCAGTAAAGACATCGAAAAAAAGTTCTCCAGAATGTGTCAAATTCAAGCAGAGTTAAAAGAGAAATTTGATTATAAATGGATTAAGATTGTGGGTATCTTAGTACAACAATTTAAAGTAGATCATCCTGATGTAGAGCTTCCTTACGATGCTGATGCTATGCTTGAGCACTGTACAAAGCTTCGTGAAGAGTATGATGAGTTAAGAGCTGACGTAGCGCCTTACTATCCACATCTGCAAGAGTAAATGGAGACAGCCTTATGTACACAAGATTACACGCTGCTAATGGCATTGTAGGTGAAGGTGTTAAGTTTGAGCGCATCAGACGTGTCACAGGTTATCTTGTAGGAACCTTAGACCGTTTTAATGACGCAAAACGTGCTGAGGTTCGTGACAGAGTTAAGCACATGCACGCATAAAAAAAAATAACATGAGGGAGTAAGATTATTCCTCCCTCTCAGCTATCTCAATTCCGTTTAACTTTAAACATTCAACAAAAGCTTCAATTATTGTTGTTTTGTCTTTATCGTACTTTATTTTCTTACTAAGAATTATTAGTTCATCAAAAAACAACTCATATACAACCAAGTAAGTACATTCTTTAATTTTTCTTGTCTTATAACCAAAGACTCTTTTCCTTCCCTTCTTTTTATCAACAATTCTAAAAGCATCAGGGAATATTAACTTATATTTAAAATTATCTCTTGAAGAATCAAACTGCTTAGTCAGAGCTTTGCAAAAATTATTTAACAAAACTTTACTGTTAGCATTTTGATCGAATCTGATTGTTAACTTAAATAAGTGAGCGCAAGCAAAAGTAACTAAACCTCCTTCAAATGTTCTTGTAACTTCAAGATAAGTAACTTCACATACATCATAAAAATGAGTAACTGTACATTTAACAATAAAAGTTCTGGTTATATCTAATTTATTTATTAAATCAAACATTTTTATATCTCTTTTTAACAAAAGGCAGTATCTCTACCGCCCTACTTCAACTAAACAGCCTGTTTCTTATATCTCACCATGAAATACCAAGTTTGTGAGCAACACGATAAGTATCATTTATTTTATTGCGAAGACTGAAGTATTTCTCTTCATCTTGATACTGTTGATATTGCATCATTTTAATCTTTTGTTTAGTTTTTAAATAGTAATCAGAAAGAGCACATGCAATTAATTGCAAGTCATCATTTTCTAGAACATCTGCTTCATTTTCATCCATCTTTAAAAGAGTAAAAAATGTGCCTTTATTAAAGTCATACATTCCATCGACAATAATTTCTTTATAATCAAAAGATTTTTTGTAAATAAATACAGAAATATCCCCAAAAGTTTTGTATGCTCTTTCTAATTCTTTAATAAGTTCACTTAAGGTTTTGACTTTTTTAGGTTCATTCATTTTCATACTCCAAACTCGAAATGAATTTTTGCATCTTTATCGATAAATTTATTAGCTACAAGTAATGCTTTTATAATATGAGTGATGCACGTTTTACCATGCACAAAAACTCTTTCAGGTGCTATCGTCATTAGGATAGACCTGACCCCCGCTTTTAGCTCATAACAGCCATTTATTAAACTAATAACAGAAAATTCCATTTGATAGTCATCTTCTATTGAAGTTGTTTCAGCATTAACAAAAAGGTTATATAGATTACGCTCTATTTTTGTTACAATACATTTCATTGTCAAAAGCCTTTTGAACGCATAAAGAAAATTTGTTTTTATGTAAATGTTTAAACTTTTTGTACATCTCACGAAACAAAGCGCAATCCTCGTTACCTTGTGATATTTCAATTCTGTGTTTATTCATTTTCTTTTACCTCAATTCCAAATGGTCGCCATTCATCATCAATATAAATATCAAAATGTCTAAACAAACCATCTAAAGTAAACCCATTTATTTCAGTTACAGTCTGAAAATCATATTTAACATCTATAATTTTCATATCCCTTGTAAGGTTGTAATGCTTTTTATCTCTAAGCGTTAAAACGGTATCAATTAGACAATCACCTTTAATAACACCACAATCACGAAAATCTTTTATTTTATTAAAAGGTCGATACTCTTTTGGCTTATCTTCTTTGACTGCGCTTAATGGCAAAAAGAAAAACCATTTATATCCACGTTCCGAGTGAAAACATTGACCAACATCATCTTCAATTTCTGAAATTGTACCCTTGTATATTCGATCGTCTCTTTTAAAGTTACTAAAAAAATCAACAAAGTACCCCTCATCACCAACCTTCACATCTTTTCTAGTAGCCCACGACTTAACATCTTTAATATCGAAGTTCATTTTATTTTGTGCCTCTTAACTTTTTAATCTTTTTCAATTCTTTCTGCTTACAGTTTCTAGATAAACAAAGGCTTTAATATCTATAAGCCAAACTATAGCCTTTACCTTTTATAATTCTTTTCATAACCTTAATAAAACGTTTAAAATCATATTCTTTATAGTAAGTTGTTCTTTCACTATAAAACTCTTCCCTTGAATGTGCCTCTAGTACATTCTCTTTCACTTTCCAAACGTACACAGCATCTATACTAGGAACGGTTAGTACAATAGTCTGTGTGTCAAAGTCAGGCACTATATCCCAGTTGATACGGTGTAAGTGTTTAATTTTTTTATATACAGTGACAAATAGTTTTGTAAATTGAAATACGCTCATTTTTATTTACTCCTTTGAGTTGATGCTCTTCTTCATCATCTGTTTTTCTATAACCCAAATTCTATTTTTTATTTGACGCAACTTTGTGCGCATATCCTTGTATATCCAATAATCTGACTTTGCATAATCTTTAAAATCTTCACGTTCTTCGACTGAATAAGCCCAAATAGATTTTCTATAATCTGTTAAAAACTGATCGTGCCAAATAGTGCATCGAGAACACACAAAGTCACGTCTGCGTTTAAGCTGAATCATTTTCTTTTCATAATTCATTTAAGCCACCTTCTCAAAATCAAACTGTCTGAATATTGCCTGTAATACATTCACAACGATTGAATTACCTGCTTGCTTGTATAGCTGTGAGTTGCTGATACCTGCGTCCTGTGCTTTGTAAAAATCATCGTCATCAAAGCCCATAAGGCGCCAACACTCTAATGGAGTTAGTTTTCTGATTCTAAAATTATCAGTTGCAACCTTTTGACCTTCTCCTTTGTTTGTAGTTACAGTTGCAGCTAAGCCTTTTGAAGAGAAAACATTACCATTGCAACCAGTGCCGCTAGGATTACAATTACCAACTTTTAGAATCTTAGGTTCTAGTCCTCCGCCTTGCATGGTGCTTAAACATGGTGATAAACCGTCAGTATCATAAACACGTCCACGTTGAGGGTTAGTAAAGCCATTGCTGTTATCAACAATGTTGAATACCTGTTTAACTTTCACGCATTTAGGATCTTTCCAGTCTCGTGAACAAAGAGTGTCGCACCACTCTTTGTTCTGTATTCTGCGCTGATTCTGAAAATAGCTTGAAGTTTTAATACGTTTGATTTGTTCATCAGACAGATAAAACTTATGGTCAACTTCGTTTTCTAACAAATCAGCCATTCTTAATTTACAAGGTTCACCCACTGGGAACGTAAATTTAAAATCAATATCTTTTCTGATTGAAACAATAAAAACACGTTCTCTGTTTTGAGGTACTCCAAAATCTTTAGCATTAAGAACTTTGTAATAATTGTTGTAACCTGCCTGTTCTAAGCTGTCTAAAACTGTTTTAAATTCATTAGTGAATTTTTTGCTTGTTAATGCTTTGACATTTTCTGCGATTGCATACTGAGGCTTTGTATCTTTAATAATTTTTAAAGCAGCAAAGAATAAGCCTGAACGTGTTACATTGCCATTCTTATCAAAAAAGCCTTTCTGATGTCCCGCTTGACTAATATCTTGACAAGGGAAGCCATAAGTTATTAAATTCACATCGTGCAGTTCGGAAGTGTTTACAGTTGATACATCTCGCAAATTTATCTGTTCTGAAACACCATGAATTGCACAATATGATTTGACAGCGTACTTGTCTATCTCGCAGAAGTTCATAACTCTAAATAGCACTCTCTCTCTAGCGCTTTTTCAAATGCGCCTATTCCTGAAAACAAACTTAATACGTTTAACATTGCTCATCTTCCTTGTCTAAATTCGCACTTCTTTGATTTTCTGCCCATGTAGTTAATTCTTCAGAACTAAAAACAGTGTTTCTATCTGAAAATTTAATTCCAGTGGGAAAATTTTTTCTTTTACGTAGTAAATAAAAAGCACTCTCAGTAACTCCTAAAAATGCAGCTGCATTATGGATATTTAAAAACTTCTTTGATGAAGACTTATTTATTTTTTTTATCTCTTCTCGAATTTGAGTTTTAACCGTTTCTGCTACAATATTTTTTATATCATCAATGCTGATTTGTTCTTTTGGTAAAGAACGGTATTCAAAAATAGCTTCCATATCTTCCTCATATAGTCCCAGAGCCTTTAAGGCTGAAACAATAAACAGTTTTAGATCTTCAGCACTTCGATTTGTTAAAAGATTTTTGTTTAATCTAAGAAGTTCAGAGCGACCTTCTTTAATGATTAATGCGTCGTCATAATCTTTATCAAGGTATGCGTTCCACATAATTTTTATAACAGCATTAAAACTGTCTTTAATCTGTCTTGATTTCTGTTTAGTACCAAAGCACAAAACATATTTATTTGATTTTAAAGTGTTTAACATTTTTCTATTCCTCGTTTTGTTCAAAATATTTTTGTAACTTATTATCTAAATCGCTATATTCTTTTTGCTCATCTGATGTATCAACATCATAGTTAAGTTGATCGGATAGTAAGTCAAAATAATATTCTTTGACGGCTTGATGAATTAAAAGCAACTCATCCTTTGTTAAATCTACTGTCATTTAAAGCACTCCACACCAAACAAAGATAATATGACCGATACCAATACCTAAAGCGCCTAATACAAGCACTGCAAATATAGATATTGCTATTAAAAATATTTCTATCAAATCTTCCATTGTTTCTAAGCTCCTGTGCTGCCAAAACCGCCTGCACCACGATGAGTATCAACACCAATAACCTTACCTTCAATCATCTTGATTTGAGGTAAAGGTAAAATCACTAACTGAGCAATGCGGTTGCCCTTGAAAATCTTTGTCAGGTTATATGGCTCTAATACAACTCTGATTGAACCTGTATAACCAGCATCAACAACGCCAATAGGTGTACCAATGCCTTTAACGTTAAATGATGAACGTGGACATACAAGCCCTACAAAGCCATCAGGTATTAAGACATGCACTCCCGTGTCAATGGTGTTAGGCTTGTTTGCTTCTAACATCTGATCTTCTCTGCATGACAAGTCAAAGCCTGCGTCTGTGTCATGTGCTCGCACTGGAGCATAAGCACCTTCATCTAATTCATATTTAATCAACATGTTGTATCTTTCCTTCATTAACCAACTCTGAAATTCTGCTTACAGTGAAACCTCTTTGATCTTTTAAGAACATGAACTGACTTAAACGGATCTTGTAAAAAGAACAGAAAGCATCAGCTGATTCAAATACACGACCGTCACAGTCAACGAAAGTCATAGTTGTTTTCCTGGTTAAATCACGTTCAGCTCTTTTACTGTCTTTTATCTGCTTTCCTACCTTGATGCTCTGAGCAAATGAATTACTGTGCCATTTGTCATTACTCTTCTTTGTTTCGACCTGCTTTACCCTAGTTCGACCTGACATTGTTTCTAGCTTAATCTTGTAGTCTTCCTCTGCGTTTTTAAGTGCCAGGTCGTAAGGTAAGTCATAATCTTTCATGTACTCATAACAAACAGCTCCGATATACTTTTCACGGTTCTTTACAAGTTCAGAAACGCTTTTGTAATGAATAAACATAGCAGCACCTTTTAAGCAACAAACTCTAATAATTTCTGTCTGAACTGCTCACGCTCTTCAAAGTCCTCATCGAGCTTTAAAGATTTAACAAAAGTTAACTCTTCAAAAGCATGAATCAGCTTTTCTAAAGTTCTTAAGCCATCACCATTGTTACTTGCTTTATCTTTTAGCTCGTAACGCACAATGTGAGCTAAAGAGGCATCATCCAAATCACCAATGATTGACGCAATAAAATCATCAGCAAAGCCCAATGCCTGCAGTACAAGAACACCATCAAAAACGTTATTACCAAAGAGATTAAAAGTTCTGTGTTCTAACTTTGGCTGCTTTGTTTGCACTGTCTCTTTAATAGATACTGTCTCCTCTGTCTTTGCTGTAGCTGTGTTTTTACTCTCTTCTTGTGTCTTCTTAATGTCTTCATTCTTAATAACTTTTAAAGGTGTGGTTAATGCCTTCTCCATACTCCAGTGATGTCTATTAACTCGATTGTCATATATCTTTGAAGGAATATGGTGAAACTCGCACATATCTTTAATTGACTTAAACTCATTACCTAAATGATCTGTTACTTTCATCTCTAATCTCCCCAAAATCTGTCTGACTGTTCCTGTTGTTTTGCAAAATAAGCGTCTACGTAGCTGTCATCGCAAACTTCATCATCAGGATCGTAATCGTCATACTCACGATCATCTTCTTCGTATTCCTCATCATCCTCATCAGGTACTTCAACCCAATCGTCAGGTTCAGAAATACTTTCACTGCCTGCACGACCTCTATATTCCAAATGCATAGTTACTCCTGTAATTTTTCAATCTCGCCTTCATGCCTGAAGTACCACTGCAGTGCATACTTCTTACACATCAACTTAAACTCATGGTTACTGATACCAAGCTCGCTGACCATGACATCTACACTGTCGCCGTTAAATTCCAAACTTTGCAGCAATTCAGTAAATGTCATGCCCAGAGGCTTAACAATTCTTTTAAAGAGCTCATCAATGTTCTCATCTATACTCTGATAAACTCTTTTATTGCTCTTATAAAAACTTTCAATCTCTTCTACTGACCAACCTTCACGAAGTCTTTTTCTTGCCGTGTTACGTGAAATTCCTGTTGCCTTACATAAGGCTTTTAAACTCATAGCACCCTCACGACTGATTTAAATACACACAATA
>SAMEA104315429__coassemble_307_pt1 | contig 56952 bp, 49 predicted proteins | sample SAMEA104315429__metabat2_low_PE_042 | metagenome-assembled genome bin SAMEA104315429 (sample SAMEA104315429) | gut metagenome | biome: Monkey gut; feature: monkey-associated habitat; material: faeces | place: China | collected 2013 | reverse complement strand
AGCAAACATCAATAATGAAACTCTATATAAGCAATTTCAGGAAAAAATCAAAAGCATTTATGCCAACCTCAAAGATAAGTTTGCCATTAAGTTTTTAGGAATAACTGGAGTTACCAGATTAAAAGATGTAGCGATATTTTCAGTTGGCTCTGATATCAGAGATATTACCAATGCTAGTGCCTATTCTCAGATGATAGGCTTTACCCGCGACGAGATTAAAAAGTTCTACATCGATTATTTAAAGTTAGCTGCATCCTATGAGAACAACTGCAACGTAGATGAAGTAACCGACACTCAGATTGAATCTTTGTTAGATAGACTTGCTCAAAACTACGATGGTTACTGTTTTGATGAAGACTATGAAAAGAAAGTTTTTTGTACATGGTCGGTTAATACATTCTTACAGTCAGTTGTTGACAAGAAAAAAGTTCAGTTTGGAGAGTACTGGTATGACAATGGTGGATTACCATCAATCCTTGTTAACTATTTAAAAACACATGAACTCAATATTTTTGAATACTTAAATAAAGAAAATACTGTATCAATCCCAGTTAACGATTTTTTAAATCCAACAGCTTTAACTACTATCAATCAGAATGTACTGATGTGCCAGACAGGCTACTTAACCTTACGCTCTGCTTTAACTAGTGGAGATCTTACAGTAGATTTGGGTATTCCAAATGGTGAAATCTATAAAGCCTTAAACAGATTACTTGCCATCAACTTTTATAAGGAAGGTATCTACACTTTAGCTAAAGGTGTAAGAGACCTATTAGATGCAGGTGAGATTGAAGATATCATAGATAGATTTAACGCAGTTATAAATTCAGTCTCTTATGATCATTTCCCTATTAACAGTGAAGCTGCGGTACAGAACTACCTATACCTATTCTTAATAGGTGCAGGTATTGAAACAACAACTGAAAGTCACTCTTCAAAAGGAAGAGCAGATTTAATTATAGAAACTAAAAACAGACGCTTAGTCTTTGAATTAAAGTATGCTGAAGATGAAACTGTAGCAAAGACAAAGCTTAGTGAAGCTGTAGAACAGATTAAAGCGCGTGACTATGGTAATACAGAGCCTAAGAAAAATGAGCTGTTAAGAATTGCTACTGTCTTTAATGCAGATCCTAAGGTAAGAGCTTTTACCGAGTATCAAAAAGTCGTATAGCTAGGTTCAATATATTAGCTAAAGCCCTAATCTGTATGGTAAGGATGTATGGCTACTATACTGAAACTTACACTTCGATGTCATACGTTGTCTTTGAAGATCATCTGCTAAGCACTTAAGCTATGCTACTGAGCTTTCTTTGAAAAGGATCTTGTGATTTGAAAGCAGAGTTTAGCTTTTCTTTTACTCATTTATCAGCACTTTTAGCTCTGATAAAGTAACGTTTCCTGTAAATGAACCTTTAACCTTGCCATTTTCATCAATTAAAGCTACAAAAGGTACACCTACAATTGACAACTTTTTAGCAAGCTTTAAATTGTCATCTGTATCTGGTTTTGTAAAATCAAAACGTAATAGTTTTAAATCTTTTGCAACCTCTTTAAACGCACAGGTTGCATAGATTGTTTTATCCAGTTCGTGACAATTTGAGCACCAGTCAGCAGATACTGTAATTAAGACTTTTTGCCCTTTATATGAGGATAAATTCTCGTAAGATTGCTCATAGGTAAAAGGTAGCTTTTGAGTATTTTCTGCAATAAAGAAGATGCAACTGAATATTACAAAGAAAGTTGCAAGTGACGAGGTAAGAATAATAGAGAGCTTTCGTGAGTGCAGTAAGATGCCTACAGCGTAAGCTGTGCACAGGGCATAAACAAAAGGCTCAATATAAACATCTAAAGCGCCGAAAAGGTGCTTTACGATAAAGTAAGCTCCAAGAATTAAAGGTATAGCTAAAAGGTTTTTAACTACATTACTTTTACCTCTAAAGATATTTAAAAAGCGTGATCCAAAGGTGCCAATGACAAGTAGTGGTACTCCCATACCAATACCTATAAATAAAAACATCAGCATGCCTTTTACAATGGAGTTGGTGCTTATAACATAAATTAGAGCACCAGCAAGTGGCGCACTGGTACAAGGTGTGGCAATAAGTGCACTTAAAGAGCCAAACACAAAAGCTTTTTTTAAAGTACCGCTTTTTTGTCTACTGATTGTCTTTTCAAGTTTTGCATTTAAGCATGATGGTACTTTTAAATGAACAGCTCCCATACAGTCAAAGGCAAAGATTAAGAGTAATGATGCCATGACGATTAGACTTAATGGATGCTGCAGAACACCATGAGCTGCAACCCCTACCTGAGCAAAGATAAGTCCTAAGACACAGTAGGTAAGAGCTAAGCCTAACAAATAACTTAGGTTCTGTTTAAAAGCATGAGCTGTACTTTCAAATCTTCCTCCTAGGATAGTTGCTGAGTAAATAGAAAGCATTGGCAGTACGCAAGGAGTTAAATCAAGTGCTGCACCAAAGATCAGGCATAGAAATAAAATTAAAAGAAAGCTGTCTGAGGCTTTAAATAAAGAGTGCTGATTCTGAGAAATGTCGCTGTCTGCTTCATTTAAAGCCATAGCACCATTTGCTGATAACGCTCTTTTATAGCCATCATTATCACTACTTTCATTTTGCTTTGAGAAGGTAGCTGAAGAATCTTCTTCTGAAATATCATCAGATGCTACAGCTTGTTTTCTGCTGTCATCGTTTGAAATGATCTTGTCACTATTCTCTACATCAGCTGTAATTACAAAGCTTGTTTTCTGCTCAGGGTAACAGATACCAGCGCTGTCGCAACCTCTGTATAAAAGAGTAATGGTGTCATCTTTTTGTGCTTTTACAAGAGTAATTTCAACATCAAAAGACTTATCAATAATTTTACTATTGCCATTAAGATCAGTGTGATCAATACCATTTGGAATTGAAGATAAAACAGCTTTAGCATTAGAAGACACTACCTGTACAGAATCTTTATAGATATAAGAGCCTGCATTTAAATTGAGCTTACATTTTATTTTTACATGATCATCATAAGCACAGGTACTTGTAAAAGGTACTGTAGCTTCAGTAGGATCCTTAGTTTTAACCTCAGGCATTTTAAATAGATCATCAAATGAATCATCGGCTGATGCTGCATTTGAGGTTAGAAAACAGCTTAAAAGTAGTGATATTAAAAATGTAAATAGTGATCTGAACATAGTAGTTTACTTAATCTCAATCTATATCTTTTGTAATCTGTAAGTGTAGGAGTCATTTCTTTAAGAGCTTTATTAAAACTTTGGTTGTCACTCTCAATCATCAAAGAAAAAAGCCCCACCCCGATATAACTTTTCTAAATTATGACCTTTGCGTAGCTCTTTATCAGTTGCGTTATAGGCATTTATAACCTTGTTTTTAGAGCAGAGAAAATAACAGTCAGGACGAAGTAAATCATTTGAGAAGTTGCAGGTGTTGTAAGTTGTGAGCAATGCTTGTGTATTGCAATCTTTGAGTTGATTAACGATGAAATAAGATAGCTCAAAACTGAAGAAAGCATCAAAATTGTCAATGCAAACAAATGAAGGTCTTTTGTCCTGATTAAGTTTGTTTTCAAGATAGTAGTAAATAAGCAATAATGCTTTCATGCCATTTGATGCAGCATCATTAAAGTCTAAGCTCTTATCATCATACTGTATAAAGAGGTTATATTCGCCTAGACTGTTCTTTTTATAGGTTAATTTGTCTGTAAATCCAGCCTCTAAAAAGAACTGTTGCAACTTTTCAAAATTGCGGTTTTCAATAATCTTTTTTACAAGATTGTCTTTTGGTGAGTTTTTATAACCAATGAAACAGCTTTGATCAAAAGACCAAATCATCAGCATGTTCTCAACAAATTCAAAGAACTTTTGAAAAATTGAGTTTTCAAGATTGTTTTTTAAAAGGGCATTATTCTTGATGAATCTGCAAAGAGAGATATTTAGTTTATCTGAGGAGACTTTTAGAGTTTCTGCCCCTTCAAGATTTACTGCTATATCTTGAGCTACAAGATCTTCTTTGTAACTGAAGATCTGCTTTTGATTGATTATAAGCTCTTCACTTATAAGAGTGCTTTGATCTGACTTTGAATACTTATAAAAGACTTCATCAGTGTCGAATTTGAATTCATACTCAAATTCAGTTGGCGCATCTTGATGAAGAATGTGCTTGTAAGGCTTATAGACATCATGGCAAACATACTTGTCTGTAAGAACTTCTACAATATCAAATAATGCAAAGCAAAGTGATGATTTCCCACTTGCGTTTTTACCGTACAGTAAAGCTGTTTTGCAAATACCATTACTAATACATTCTTTGTTGAACTCATAATTGCCAATAGAAGACAAGTCTAAAGTGACTTTATCTTCAAAAGCTTTAAAGTTCTTAACAGAGAATCTTTTTAGCATGCCTTTCTCCTCTTACAAGGCTCTATTATACGGAAAATAAGCAATAAGTTGTGATTTGGCGTAAAAGAATTACGGCTATTCCTACTGCAATTTCATCTTCTATTTTTAGTAATGAATGTCTTACTGAGTAATGAACAATATATAACGTTTTCAAATATTGATAACGTATTGAATTTTAAGAATATAAAAAATGAGAAAAATTTCAACTTAAATTTTAGTCATATAAATATATATATGTATTTGGATGAAAATGTGAAATTTTATAAATACATATGTAGGCACAATTCCGTGTCAATTATTTAAATAGGATATATGAAATGAAAAAAGAATTTAAAAATGTAATATTTGAAAATTGTGAGTTGATCAAAAACGATCCTTTATTAGACAATCAAATACATCTAGAAAGTACACAAAGGCGACTTTTTCTAAATATTTCATCTAACTTTGAATTAGCATTAAACAACCTAGAATGGAACAACAGAGTAGAAGTTTTAATGGATCCTGATAAGTCTCCTGACTTTAATATCAAGTTAGAGGGAGATTTGCTTCACAAGAGATTTAAATTTTACTTAGAAGCATTTGTGTTAAGTGAAAAACAGCGAAAATTAGGAATTTCATGTCATAACACTTATTGTAATTGGTTACAAAGTTTTGATGAGAACAATCAAAAAAGGTGGAACAGATTAATGAAAAAAATGCTCAACCTCGATTACCTTATAGGCGGTTTGAAAAAAAGAGATTTCATATTAAATAAAGGAAAATTCAATTCGTTGCTTACGGAGTACGTGCTTGAAAATCAAGCTAGTAGATATTTTTATAACTGTAATATAGATGAATTAATTGGAGCTATAAATATCGAGTATTGTAAGAGTTCAATGAGTTTTTTTGAAAATTACAACGAGATTTCATCATGTGCTCATGATGAAAGAAGAAATGAGATCTTTTCAGATTGCATAGAAAAAATGAGGCAGAGTATTACTGATATATTTGAACTAATAACTTTGTTTTACGATATAAAGATAAAACTACCAGAAAAACAAAGTTCAATCGGTAGTTAATCAAAATCGAATTTGAAATAGCAAAGAACATTAACGATTTTGAGTCTAAGATGATTGATTCATAAGTTTGTAAAAAGATCTGTCAACGACAAATAGGCAGATCTTTCTTAGAAATCTTCTCAGCATAAAATTATTGCCGAAGATCTAAAATAGAGCTATCTGTTTTATTTTTATATATTTTTTTTGAATATAATAAAAGGACGATTCCTAAAAAAAAGACTGTCAAATTAAGAAAGGTTGAATATGATCCGATTAGCAGACTATGTAATGTCAAGATTAGCAGAGTATGGCATTGAACATTTATTCTATGTGCCTGGCGGTCAATGTGTATACCTTACTGACGCTTTAAGAAGAAGCGAAAACATCAAAGGTATTAGCATGCATCACGAGCAGGCTGTGGCAATGGCTGCTCTTTCTTATGCAACCATGAATGAAAAGTTAGGTGCTGGCCTTGTAACTACAGGTTGTGCAGGTACCAATACCATGACAGGTATCTTACATGCTTATCAAGATAGTATTCCTTTAATCATCATCTCAGGTCAGCAAAACTATAGTGATACTGTAAAAGCATCAGGACTGCCTTTGCGTCAGGTAGGTATTCAGGAAGCTGACATTGAAACTATCATGAAGCCTATTACTAAATATGCAGTAACAGTAGACAGACCTGAAGAAATTGCTTGGCACCTTGATAAAGCCATTCATTTAGCAACTACTGGCAGAAAAGGTCCTGTTTGGATCGATCTGCCATTGAATGTCCAAAATACAATTATCAATGAAGAGCATCTTCAAAGATATATTGCAACAGAACCAAAATCTGAAATTAGTGAAAGTGATCTTTTATTTATTAAAGAGAATTTCTCTAAATCTAAAAGACCAGTTCTGTTAATTGGTAATGGTGTAAGAAGTGCCGGCGCTAAAGCACAATTAAAAGAATTAGCTCACAAGATAAAGTGTCCTGTGGTCTTTTCAAGATTGGCCTCTGACATCCTGCCTTTTGACGATGAATGTAATTTCGGTTTAATCGGAGGTGTGGCAGGTGCCAACCGTTATGCTAACTTCATTGTTCAAAACTCAGATTTTGTGTTAGCCATTGGCTCAAGATTATCAATTGAGGTTACAGGTTCTGCTCGTCAGGACTTTGCTCGTGAAGCTGTAAAAGCTGTAGTTGATGTTGACAGAATTGAGCATTTAAAAAACGGCATTCATATTGATAGATTTATCCATGCTGATGCTAAAGATTTTATAGACTCTCTGTTAGAGACAGAGCTAAAAATAACTGACGATTTCTGGTATGAAAAGTGTCGTCATTGGAAAGAGATCTTCGCATATCCAATGGAGCAACATGAGGACAAGCCTCTTGATATGAAGATCTTTATGACTCTATTATCAGAAATGGCTCCTAAAAATGTTACCTACGTTTCTGATGCTGGCCTTACAGGTGCTGCATCTCCTGCGGCTACCAAATTAAAAGAAGGCGACAGATTTGTTCTAGCTTTATCTCAAGGTGAGATGGGCTATGCACTACCAGGTTCTTGTGGTGTAGCAACTTTTAGTGATGGCCCTGTAGTTTCCTACAACGGCGATGGTTCTGTAATGATGAATCTACAGGAGCTCCAAACGGTGGTTAGAAATCACTTTAATATCAAGATTGTCATCATCAACAATGATGGCTATTCAGGAGTACGTCACGGACAAAAGGCTCACTTTAGAGGAAAATCCATAGGTACCGATGAGTCAAATGGTCTTACCTTACCTTCATTTGAAAAGTTAGCTGTAGCTTTTGGTATAAAGTATTTAAAGATCTCAACTTACAGCGAAATTAAAGACAAAGTAAGCGAGATGTTCTCAAATAATGAGCCTTGTATCTTAGAAGTTATTTGTGATCCTGAACAGTTTGACTTACATAATGGTCTTGTTATGTACGGCAAGCGTAAGTTTGGCTTTAGACCAATTGAGGATCAGTCTCCATATTTAGATAGAGACTTATTCTTTAAAGAAATGATTGTAAAGCCAATGGACACAAGTTACGGTAAGCCAGTTTAAGGTAGTTTATGGGACAGTTTTCAGGAAAGACAGTATTACTTACAGGAGCTAATCGAGGTATTGGAAAAGCCTTATTAGAGGCTTTTTCAAAAGAAGGTGCTACGGTAATTGCGCTTGTCCGTAATGCTAAAGATGAGTCGTACTTAAACTATATAAAGTCTTTACAGGATAAGTATGAAGCATCGGTGTCAACTCATGAAATCGATCTTACTGATAGCGAAAAACTTACAAAGCTTTTAAAAGAAATTATAAAAACAACTCCTCAAATTGATGTAGTTATAAACAATGCTGGCATTGCTTATGGAGCACCATTTGTAATGACCTCTTATGATAAGTTAAAGGAAGTTTTTGAGGTAAACTTCTTTGCGCCTGTAACCATTATGCAACTTATGGCTCGAAAGATGATAAAGCAGGGCTCAGGCTCAATCATCAATATGGCATCAGTAGGTGGGATTGAGGTAAATCCAGGATACCTAGCCTATGGCTCAAGTAAATCATCACTAATCTTTGCAACAGAATGTTTATCAAAAGAAGTAGGCCTTTATGGAGTAAGAGTTAATGCTGTAGCTCCTGGTCTTATTGATACTTCAATGGGACACTACAAGAATGAAACTGAGCTTAATAAAGTAATCGACAGAACCTCTTTACGAAAAATGGGAACTGTCGATGATGTCGTATCAATCTGTCTTTATCTTGCCTCTGATAAAGCAAAATTTATTACAGGACAGACTATAAGAGTCGATGGAGGTCGCTAATGAGAGATTTTAAAGTATCTAAAGAGTTAGCTTCTTCTTTAAAAGCTATGTCAAAAAGAATGCGCCTAAACGGTCTTGAAATGGCAAAAGCAACCGGTGAAAAAGGTGCTCATTTAGGTGGTAGCTTTTCTTGTATCGAAATTTTAGCTGTGCTTTATGGTGCTGTACTAGAGTACAACGTAAATGATCCTCAGAATAAAGCGCGTGACAGATTCTTACCAAGTAAAAATCATTGTACTTTAGCTCATTTCCCTGCCTTATATGAAGCAGGCTTTATTAAAAAAGAAGAGCTTTTAGAATTCCAAAAAGATGGTGGTAGGTTAACAGGTTATCCTAAAAATCTTGAGGTGGGACTTGAGTACTCAGGTGGTTCTTTAGGTCAGGCAATAGGGGGTGGTATTGGCATGGCTCTCTCTATGCGTGAAGAGAATTTGTCTCAAAAGGTTTTTGTGCTAATGGGTGATGGGGAACTTAATGAAGGCTCTGTGTGGGAATCGTTTATGTTTGCCTCTCACTACAAATTAGACAATCTGGTGGTGATAATTGACAGAAACCATCTTTCATATGACGGTAACACTGAAGATGTTATGAAATTAGAACCATTAGATGAAAAGTTAAAAGCATTTAATTGGAACGTCATAAAGTGTAATGGGCATGATACTTATGAATTATTGCAGGCTTTTGACAAAGTAAAGCCATCTAATGGAAAAAATAGTAACGGACAACCTTACATTATTATTGCCGATACCATCAAAGGTAAAGGGGTGTCATTTATTGAGAACCATCGAGAATGGCATCATCATGCTCTAACTCTAGAACAGTATGAGTGTGCTAAATCTGAAATAGAAAATGCTTAGAGGAGTTTTTCTTTTATGAAAGTCTCTCCAGGAAATTTAAGAGCTTGGGAAAAGCTAGGACAAAAGGGAAGTATCTTTAATTACGGACTTTTAGATCTTGTCAAAGAAAATCCTAATGTAAAGGTGTTGTCCGCTGATCTTTCACTATTATCAGGTTTAGACAGATTTATAAGAAAGTATCCAGATAAATTCATCCAGACAGGTATTGCTGAGCAAAACATGATGACTATTGCAGCAGGTTATGCTATGGAAGGTCATATGTCCATAGCTACAACCTATTCATCATTTATTGCTGTAAGAAGTTTAGAGCAAATAAGACAGAATGTTTCTAATACCAATGCTAATGTAAAAATAATTGGAACCTTTGCTGGAGTCGTGGCTGCAAAGTCAGGAGTTTCTCATTGGGCAACAGAGGATTTGGCTTTTATGAGAGCGCTGCCAAATCTTACAGTGTTGTCGCCAGCTGACAGTCTTGAGTCTTTAAAGTGTTTTGAAGCTGCGACAAAACTTGATACTCCTGTATATTTAAGATTATCTGGAGGTATTAACTGTCCATCTGTTTATACAGAAGACTATGACTATAAGCTAGGTAAATTTGTAAAATTAAAAGATGGCGATGATGTTGCCATCATCGCTACAGGACTTATGGTAAATGAAGCTCTTCAAGCTTCTTTAATATTGGACGATAAAGGTATTAAGGCATCTGTATATGATGCTCATACTATAAAACCATTAGATACAGTTGCACTGGATGAAATCTTTAGCTCTTCAAAGTTAATCGTGACTGTAGAAGAGCATAACATCATAGGTGGTTTAGGTTCAGCTGTAGCTGAATATAAAGCAACTAAAGCGAATACCCCAAGACAGGTATTCTTAGGCTTTAATGCCTTTACTAAGGCTGGCTCTCAAAAATATATTTGGAATACAGTAGGCATTACTAAAGAAAAGATTTCTATAAGAATTGAGCAAGAGATAAATCATGGACAATAAAAAAATTGAGCTTTTAGATTGTACTTTACGTGACGGAGCATATATCAATGCATCTATCTTTGGTAAAGATACAATCAGAGGCATGATCAAAAGACTGCAAAACGCAAAAGTTGAGATCATTGAATGTGGTTGGCTCAAAGATGCTCCACATGAGAATACCGACAGCTCATTTTTCCATGTACCAGATGATTTAATTCCTTATATTGAGAATAAAGATCCTAATGTTACCTATGTGGCAATGATTGATTTTGACAGATACAATTTAAATAATCTGCCCGTAAATAACAGTAAATCAATTGATGCCATACGTGTAGTTTTCCCTCGAGGTAAAGCAAAGGAAGGTCTAGAGGTTGCTAAAAAGATCAGAGAAAAAGGGTACAGGATCTTTTGTCAGGCAGCTAATACCTTAGGTTATACCGATTATGAATTACTAGATCTTATCTCAAGAGTCAATGAAGTAAGACCTGAATGTATCTCTATTGTGGATACCTTCGGTGCGATGCTCCCTGAAGATCTAGAGAGAATACTCTCTATCTTTTCCCATAATCTGCATCCTTCAGTAAAGATAGGCTTCCATTCACACAACAATCAGCAGTTATCCTTTGCTCTTACTATTGAATTTGTAAGAAAAATGACAGAGCAGGGCAGAGATATTATTGTTGATTCAAGCCTATGTGGTATGGGCAGAGGTGCAGGAAACACTACAACAGAGTTAATTACCAGTTTCTTAAATAAAAGATACTATGGCAATTATGATTTAGATCTCATCATGGATACCATTGATATGTATATGGTTCCATTCCAGGAAAAGTACACATGGGGTTATTCAATTCCTACTTACATAGCAGGTATGTACTGCTCTCATGTCAATAACATCGATTATCTTTTAAAGAATCATAGAGCTAATGCTAAAGAGATCCGCTCTGTGATCTCCTCATTAAATCCTGAAGACAGAGTTAAATATGACTATGATCTCTTAGAAGAAAAGTATGTTGAGAATCAGAACAATGAAGTTGATGATGAAAGTACTTTAGAGACATTAACCAACCTCTTAAAAGACAAAAAAGTTCTTTTAGTAGCGCCAGGTAAATCATCGATTGATGAGCTAGACAAGGTAAAAGCATACATAAAGGAACATAATCCTGTTGTGATTGGTGTAAATGCAATCTTAAAGCAATACTCATATGACTATGTCTTTTTAATGAGTAAAGTAAGATATGACTATGCTAAAGAGTCATATAAAGACATCTTTAACTCAACAAAAAAGATCCTATTATCTAATGTAAAGACAAAATCTTTAGAAAATGAGTACATCATCAGATATGAAAGAGCAATAAAAAGAGGTTGGTCGCATTTTGATAATCCAGTTATCTGTATGCTAAGACTATTGAATAAGTTACATGTAAAAAATGTGGCTATAGCAGGTTTTGATGCTTTCTCTGATAAATATAACGAAAGTTATGCTGATCCTAAACTTCCAACTGTTCATGGTGTTGAAGACTGGGATAAGTTTAATGAAGAGTTAAGAGAGATCGCTTTAGATTTGATTAACAGAACTAAATCAACAATGAGAATAATAAGTGTTACATCAAAAACTATTTTGAAATGGAATAACAACTTTGATTGAGAATTACAGTAACGCTCTTATTAACGACAGTTTTTTATCAATAAAAGAATATCAGTTTATTGGAGCTTTATTATTTGGAACTATATTATTAGTATCTATAATCACCATTATAGTTAACTCTAAGTGTAGACATATAATAGAGAGCTTTTTTTCTGTAGAAAAAGACAAAATTAGTAAATTTTTTAGTCTTGTGATGCAAAAATTGGGTATACAAGATACATCTTTATTAAAAGTTCAAAATTATGCCCCTTTAGATAACATTAAAGAACATCACTACTTTTTATCCATAGACTCAGCTTTAAAAGATCCTAATGTTAAAAATTTTGCAATGCTTGGAAATTATGCTTCAGGGAAAAGCTCAATTATTCAATCATATTTCAAGAATTATTCCTTTAACAGAAGAAAATTAAAAAACGATGAATATCTCTCAATTTCATTGGCTGAATTCGATTACAACAAATCTGGTAATGAAAAGAAATCTGAAGTTAATTTATTGAATAATCTAGAAAAAGAGATAGCAAGACAGATTTTTTGTAGTACATTAAGAAAATATATTCCATTTTCTTTTTCATCTTCTTTAAAAAAGAGTAAACATGTTGTTTGTTCATTAACATTTTTTATAACACTACTTTTGGTGGTGACTATATGTCATGTTAGTGATAAGCAAGTTCCGCGAATAATTTTGGGTTATTATAATTTTTGCCTAAGTAATGTTATTGCTTTTGGAGTGTTCATTAGCGTAATTGTAATATTGCTATATGGATTGTTGTCTGTTTTTTCTATCAAGCTTTTATCGATTGATTCAGTAATAGGAGCTTTTAAAGTTGAACTTGAAAAAAATAGCAGTAATTCAGTCATAGATGAATTTTCCGAACAAATTTTGTTTCTGTTAAAAAAATCTAAATGTAATTTTGTCATTTTTGAAGATCTTGAAAGGGTAAATAATTATGAAGTTTTTACTCATTTGAGAAATCTAAATTTATTGATAAATGATAATCTAACAAAAAAAAAGCTATTTAGAAAATCTAATAGAAAAATTGTATTTATATATCTTTTAACAGAAACTGTATTCAAAAGTCATCTTGATATATTTAAATTTTTTGATTATACATTGTCGCTTTGTCCTGTTTCGTCATCATCAAATTCTTGTTCTCATATGATTAAAATGAGAAAAGAAATGTATGAGTACTACAAAAATAAAACTGATAAGAAAATTCAAAAATTCTACGATTCTGAAAAATATTCAAGAATGTATTCTTCTGAATATTTGAGTAACGACTATTTGATTTTTCTATCAAATTTTATTTTTGATCTGAGGTTGATAAAAAAAATATTTAATGATTATCAAACGTTGTTCGGAGGTTTTACAAAGTTAAATAATTTACATGAGTTTTCTGAAGTTATATTTTCACTTGCAGTTTTAAGATCGATGTTTCCTAAAGAGTATTACAAATTATCTAAGAATGAAGGGGTAATGTATGAGATTTTAAATAAAGTAGCTTGTTTAGGTGAGAATGGAGAACTTCCTCAGTCAGAGTTAACTTATATAAGATATAAGTTTACAAATAATGTTTTATTAAGTAATAATTATATTTGTAAAATCTTAGAAACAAAAAAGTTAGCAGAAAATTACAGATTATTTATGTCCAATTTATCAGAGAATATATTGTCTGATGAAGATAGAGAATATATTCTATGTTTGTTTAATTCAAAAACTAGATATATTCCAGATTTGAACCTAAGTTTAGATAATGGTGAACTGGATATAATCCTATCGTATTTCCCAAATTATTTAATAAAAAAGATTCAAGTTTTAAATTATTCCTTATTTTCTTTGTTAATTCAAAAGTCAAAATTAAAGGAACATTATAAATCTTTTGTTGAACAATATTTTAAAGCAATCATTGAAGACAAATATTATGGACGAGATGGTTTCGTTTTTTTGATCGACTTAATGCATGTTATGTTTTGTGATGCCGTAAATCAATTTGAACAAAATTACGTAAAAATATCTGTGACTAGTTTTAATGAATGTTCAAATATAAATGATAAGCAACTGAATATTAATTTTTTGATGTTGATGAGAAATAAGGTAAGAAAATATTTAGAACATTATTTTTCTATCATTTTTGATAATAAGGACAAAAAAGAAATTTTAGAAAAAATTATTTCTAAGCTCAAATCACCTGAAGAAAATTTTGATATTTGTGTAACTTCACTTGATGAAGAGCTTACTTTATTTATAGTCTTGTTTTGGGAATATGTTATTGGACCTTCACCTGAAGAAAATATGGGGGATGATTATGCAAGAATAGTGAAGCGGTACACAAATATGAAAATTTTGGATGATGTTTTGAAAAAATATCAATTTTTACATAAACCTGATGTCCTAACCAAATTTCTTTCTAATAAATAGGTTGTTTTCGTGATTCATTGCTAAAACGAAAGCTCAATAACAAATTTTGGAAATAAAATTACTTAAAAATAAATGAATGACTATTATTTTCACTGCCTTTTACAGTCAGTGAGTTCTTTTGAAATTTACATTGTGAACAAGCTCACAAAGTCTAACTAAATAGCTTTTTTCTTAAGGTTGTTCAAAAGTGCTCTATAATCGCATATAAAGCGATTATAGATGGCATCTTTTTTGAGGGCTTTGTTTTGTCATTTTCTCTTGTCATCGATCTGTAGAGATCTTAAAAGATCGTTACAGATCGTTTTGAGATGATTCATCAAGTCGAAATTGAGCTATTGCTAATGCTAAAAAAGGCTGTTGGTATAATAACAGCATAGAAAAAGCAAAGGTGAGTCAATGGATTTCAACGAGTTAAAACAAGATGCCGAGAAACTCTGTAAAGAGCTAAAAGATAAAGCTCCAGCAGATTTATCTGTACTTATGCTCTCGTTGTCTACCATCATCAATATTATGATAAACATGTTCTCTGGAATTATGGAGTAGAATAAAGCTTCTCTAGATCAAAATAAGAAGCAAACAGCTACCATTTCAGACATGGAGCAAACTATTTCAGACTTGCAGAAAACCATAAAAGATCTGCAACGACAGCTGAACATGGATTTACACAACAGCTCAAAACCACCATCAAGTGATGGATATAAGAAAGCAAATAAAAACAGAAGCCTAAGAGAGAAAACAGGTAGAAAGACAGGTGGACAGAAAGGTCATAAAGGAGTGAACATGAAACTCCCACATGAACCAGATGAGGTAAAGGTACACATTCCTGAAAAATGTAAAACCTGTCCATATCTTTGATCATGCTCAGAAAATGGCAAAGTCTTTAAGTGTACCGAAAAGAGATATGTTGTAGAAGCAGTAATCAATACTAAGGTTATAGAACATCAGACAGTCGAAGCCATAGACTGTCCATGTGGAGAGTCAAAGCTCAAGGGAGAATTTCCTGAGAACGTAAGAGGCTATATTCAGTATGGAGACAGCTTTACAGCTATCTCAGGACTTCTTAGCACCTTTGGAGCTGTAAGTACTGATAGAATTCAAACCATAATCGATGGCATGTTCAATGTAACTCTGTCAGAGGGCACTATCTGTTCAATGATTGAGAAATGTGCACTTAAGGTTAAACCTGTAGTGCAAAAAATCAGAGAGTTACTAATAGGCTCTAAAGTAGTTAATTTCGATGAGGCAGGTGTCAGAGTTGAAGGCTCTACTCAATGGGTACATAACTCTTCTAATGAGAAGTATACCTACCTTACAGTCAACAAAAAAAGAGGTCAGGTAGGAATAGCTGACAATGGTGTGATAACCAATTTTACAGGCACTGCAGTTCATGACTGTTGGGGATCATATTGGAGATTTGAAAACATCAGTCATGCTGTATGCTGTGCTCATCTGCTACGAGAGTTAATTGCAGCAAGTGAGAATAATCCAACTCACATCTGGGCAAAGAGACTTGAAAATCTGCTTATAACCATGAAATCTGCTAAAGAAAAGGCTATTGAACAGAATAAAACATGTTTAGATGCCTCTCATATCAGCTCTTTAGAACGAGAATATGATGACATCATGGCTTATGCCAATATTGAGTGTCCACCTCCGGATAATACGGAGCCTATAAAAAGATGTAAGCGTAAGAAAGTAAAGAACGTTCACTGATTGAGAGACTGATTAAACTCAAGGCTTCGGTATGTCTGTTTATTCATAACTTTGCTGTACCGTTTGACAACAATCAGGCTGAAAGAGATGTTCGTAATGTAAAGACTAAATCAAAGGTTTCAGGATGTTTTCGTTCAATTAAAGGAGCTCAGACCTACCTAACGATCACGTCCTACCTCAGCACTGCTAGGAAACAAGGTATAGATGCTTTTGAAGCTTTAACCTCTGCTTTTAATGGTAAGTCTGAGATCGTTTTAGGGTAGGTTCTGAGTTGTTACCAACGCGGTTATAACTGATTACAAAAGGTGTTTTTTATGGAATTTGAAGTTTTACCTACTGATGATAACTTAGATAGATCAATTTTAACTGATTGCGTTGAAAGAAATAAATACCTATTTGAATTTTACAATATGCTAAATTCAGATGCAAATATAGGTGTAAAAACAGTTGCTTTAGATGGAAATTGGGGCAGTGGTAAAACTTTTTTTGTAAAAAGTACAATGCTTCTGATGAATGAAAAATCAAAAAGAAAGCTATCAGAAAAAATAGAAAATTTATTGAAAAATAGTGCAGATGAACAAGCTAGAAATTTAAAAAAACAAATAACAGAATTGCCTGATTGCAATGTTTGTCCTTTTTATTATGATGCTTGGATTCATGATTCTGACCAATATCCAACACTTTCTATTTTAAATGCTCTATGTGAGGACAAGAATTGTCTACCAAACACTGTTGGTGTAAAAGATATAATATCTAGTTTGCCAGATGTTTTAAGACCAATACTAGGTGAAGTTTCCTTTATATCTTCTTTTTATAAAATCCGAGACGCTATTTCTAAAGTCATCGATAATTTACAAGAAAATAAATATAACGACCTTTTATCTTCTGTAAAAAATATAAAAAACACTCAAATATTAATGAAAGAATTGCTTGGTAAAGTTGTAGAAGAGTTAAATTGCGAAAAACTAGTCATTTTTATAGATGAACTTGATAGGTGTAATCCTTTATATGCCGTTAAATTACTAGAGGAGATTAAACATTATTATTCAAGTGAAAAAGTTCTATTTGTTTTTTCAGTGAATTTAATACAACTGAAAAATGCTGTGAACTCAGTATATGGAGAAAAATTTGAGTCTTTCAAGTACTTAGACCGTTTTTTTGACATTAGATTAACACTGCCCGAAGCCAATTCAGAGACCTTTTTAGACAACATAATTTCTCACAAAGCAAATGAAACTCTACATAATACAATTCTTAGTGTCATAGATAATTATGGTTTAGAACTCAGGGAGTCGTACAAGTATATCAGGGTTGTTGCTTTTTTAGTAGATGATAACTTGCAAAGTAACATTATAGAAAAGACTAAAGAAGGAATCCATTATTCATATTATTTTGTCTACTATATAGTACTTCCGATAGCAGTAGGTCTAAAATTCTACAAACAAGATTTATATGTTAATTTTATTTCTGGTAAGAATTCATCTCCTTTGATTGACCTTATAAGGGATGAAAATTCTGAAAGAGTAAAAAAACTAATATCTATATTTGAAAGAAATGACGCAAAAAATTTGCAACTTCGTTTTGAAGAAGGTTATCAATGCCTTTTTAATAAAAATGAGATAGCATATCGAAGTGATATTTGGTCTGAAATGTTGAGTGTTGATTTGAAATCTAAATTGATTTCAAAAGTACTTATGCTACAAAATTAGTTGTGAACAAGACAGATTTGACATTTGCAATTATAATCAAAAGTGACATTTATTGAAGGTATTGTATGTTTCCTACATATGTAGATGAAAAAATAGTTGAGATCTATAAAAACAATGTGAAGCAGTTTTTACTAGACTTATACTCCCGATTTAAATCTAGAAAAATTGTAATATGGGGAACCGGCCTATATGGTAGAGCTGTTGCTTCTCTGTTAATGGATAATTCTTTTAATGTTGTTAGCTTTTGTGACAGTTTTTTTGATGAGTCTGAAAACAAGTCCATAGTTCTAAATGGCAAACAAATTCAAGTACACGGTTGTAGATTTAACTTTGAACATTTTCAAGATGCAGTGTATTTTATATCAACTGATTATTACCAAGACATAATTGAGCTGATAAAAAAAGAAAACATAACGATAGAATATTTTCTTGATTTAAATAGTCAATACATTGAAAAACAATTGGTTTATTTTGGAGATTATCCTAAATTCGATCAATTGGTAGGGGTAACTTATAACTGGTTTCTTTTGTATAAAGATTTTGTTAACAAAGGCGCATTTAAATCAGATTATCAAACTCTTGTAAAACTGTTTTCTAATGATGAAATGTCTATTGAAATTATTAATAAAAGACTAATGACATTGTTAACAGGAGATCTCAATTACAATAATTCAATTCCATTGACATTCCCTCAATATTTTTCAAAAAACTACTATGAAAGTTCGAATTTAAATCAAGGTGCTTATATTGATGTTGGAGCTTTTAACGGCGATACAATTTTTGATTATATAAAATATTTTGGACAACAAAATAGAAAAATATTGGCATTTGAGCCTGATGAAAATAACTTTAAGCAGTTGTCAGATGTTGTAAAATCTTCTAATTTGAAAAACATAGAGCTATTCAAAGCTGCTGTTGGAGCATGTTCAGGAAAAGTAAGCTTTTCTCAAAATGGAAATATGGGATCTCACATTGTTGATAAAGACAATGCTTCTGATCTTGTTGAAATCTTTTCATTGTCTGATTTTATTAAATATAATCCTTCTTTTATAAAGATGGATATAGAAGGTGCTGAGTTAGATGCTCTTAAAGGTGCAGAAGATCTAATTAAGCTGCTAAAACCAAATTTAGCTATCTGTCTTTATCATAAGCCATTTGATTTATTTCAAATTCCTGCTTATCTTCATAGACTGGTCCCAGAGTACAAATTTAAGTTAAGACAGCATAAAAGAGCTTTTTCTGAGCTTGTCTTATATGCTTCTTGTTAATTGTTAGACTTAAGTAACTAAAGAAGGATTTTATGCAGAATTTTAGACATTTTGATGAAAGTAAGAAGTTATCTTATGATTGTCCTGAGCTTCATTCCTGTTTTTATATTTCGCTAAATAATGAAATTAATTCATGCATGTTGTGCAGGGGACACTTAGATTATAAAGACTTGCAAATTGCTTCTATTGATAATATTGATAAAGATAATGTTGAGCAAGTCTATATAAAAATCGTTGCACATCAAAATGATTTGCTAGAACGAATGTATAAGGGGGATGTACCTGAATTTTGTAAAGGCTGCTACCACCTAAGAGTAAAGAATGTAGATAAAGTTTACAAATTTCTAGATCCTATTCGTTATATCTCACTCTGCGGCTCTAAATATTGCAACCTAAGATGTGAACATTGTTTTTTCATTAGAGATAATAAAGATATAAAAGATACCGATATTAGTAAAGTTATCAATTTTCTTGGTCTTTTAAAGTCAAAGGGGCATCTTTCTGAATTTAAAGCTCTGCGTCTAGCTAACGGTGAACCTTCAATTATCAAAGATGATATTAAGTTAGCAGACTATTGCATTGAAAATTCAATTCCTGTTGAAATCTATACTAATGGGGCTAAGGTTCCCAAAACATTTGTAGATGGCGTTAATAAAGGGTTGTTCAGAATTATTTTATCTCCAGACGCAGGATCAAGACAAGTTTATAAAAAGATTAAAGGCAAAGATTACTTCGAAACAACTTGGTTTAATATAAAAAAATATGTTGAAGAAACAAGTGGAAATGTTGAAGTAAAGTTTATCCTTGAAAAGGGAAATATTGATGATGTGGACAACATGATAAATATGTGTTTAAAGACAGGTGTCAATAAAGTTCACTTATCTATGGATGTAAATATATCAGAAACAGAATTTTATAAGTACGAATCATCCTTCTCACACTTTGTAAACAGATGTAAAAATGAAGGAATTAATCTTTTATCGATCTTTACCTTCGTTCCAGAGCAAATCAAAAATAAAGTATCAAACTTGTCAACAGAGTAAAGCGCACGTATGAATAAAAACAAGAGAATTCTGTTTGTAACCCAAGAATCAGTTGTACACCCAGTACAGGGAGATATTATTAACTCTGGTGACTTTGTTTATTTTACAGCTGGCGCTTCATTTTTCTATAAGCAAAATGTTCAATATTTATCTGAACATGAAGTAAGAATTCATTTATATAAAAATGCGGATTATGTAAAAGATAATTTTGACATTGTAATAACAATGCATTCAGATCTTTTTCGAGAATCTTACTATGATTGGCTAACTGATGTAACTGAATTATATTCAAGATTTAAAGTCCCAATTTATGTGTTGGGAGTCTGTTTGAACACTTTAGAAGTTAATTATGAGGTTAATTTTTCAGAAAGGTTAAACATTGCTGTTAAAAAATTTGTTAGCTTGATTTTGAATAGCGGAGGAGATCTTACCTTAAGAGGCTCTTTTACTCAGTACTATTTGGAAAAGTTAGGTTTTAAGAATTTATTCGTAAGTGGCTGTCCTTCTCTTTTTATGAGAGGAGAAAATGCAGTAATTTCCACAAAAAGAGTTGACAAAGATTCTTTTAATCCATGTTTTAATGCCAATGCCGCTCAAAATATACCTTCAAGATTTTATGAAGAGTATCCAAAATCAAAGTATGTAGATCAAGACTATTATCTTGATTTTATGTATGAGCCATGGAAATTAACAGAAGATCGCCTAAAAAAAATAAGACCTATTGTTAGAAAGTTATATCTTCAGGACAGACTGATAGGCGACAAAAATTACGCTATGTGGATAAAAAAAATCCAAAAAGAAGAAGTTAATTTTTTCTACGGAAGAAAACTTCACGGAAACATCGTCGGTCTTCAATACAATATCCCTTGTTTTATAGTTCCTATTGATACAAGAGTAAGAGAAGTATGTGACTTTTACTCAATTCCTAATATTTTTAACACCGACTTTAATGAAGAAAAAGATGACCTGTATGAGCTTTATAAAAGCTTAGATTTTTCTGAATTTAATTCTAAATATAAACAGAGCTATAAAGCATTTGAAGACTATTTAGAAAAACATGGTATCCCCAATAATCTAGGTGATTCTACTGATTATTTTTCTTTGCTTAACTCTTTTGATTACTATGATTTTGAAAATGACGAAAGAGTTATAACCGCAAAAAAGAGAGCAATCAGCATAATAGAAAAAATTAACTCTGAAGAATAGCTATTCGAAGTGAAAAGATTTCTTTGGGGGGGGCAATCATATGAAAGTAGTAAATGCTATCTGGGATGAAAGAAACTTTGGAATCAAATGTGCTGAAGTGGAACTTGAGCTTGATGATGACAAAAACGACGATTATGAGAAGTTAAAAGCACTTGATAAAGAGTATGACTATATAGCTTTAAAAGTGCCTTCATCAAGAACTGATCTTACATGGATGGTATCAGAACTTTCATATTGCTTTGTTGAGGATATGATGTTCTTCGAACATGATCTTCATGAGATCAAAAGAACACCTCTTCAACAAAGGTTATATGATGCCGTTGAAGTATCTGAGATGGAAGATAAGGACTTTGAGCTTTTGTTCAAAGAAATTGACGCAGGCTCATTCTCTTTTGACAGAATTAGTAATGATCCTTACTTTTCAAAAGAGGCATCAATCAAAAGATTTCACAATTGGTTAAATGACGAAAAGAGACGTGGATCTATTTTCTTAAAAGGCCAAATCAAAGGTGAGATGACAGGCTTCTTTACCATCAGAGAAATTGGTGATGGAGTTTACACCTCTGCATTAGGTGGAACCTTTATGAAGTGGCGTAAAGGTGGTTTAGGTACAAATGTACAGACTCCAGCAGAAGTTAAAAAACGTGGTGGTCGCAAACTTGTATTAGGCGTATCAACAAACAATATGATTCAAATTCGCGCCCTAATCCAAAATGAATTCTTCCCAACAAAAGTAAATCATGTTTTTGTAAAGCACGTGAAAATGTAGAGTACAGTTTTATGATAGATGACTTTTTCTCAAGAAATCCTTTTGAACTTAGTAAAAGCGAAAAGGAAAAGCTGTTAACTAAAGAGCTTTTAGAACTTACAGAGCATCATATAGATAAATGCCCTGAGTATAAAAAGATTGTTGAAGCTCTAGGTTATGAGAAGAGTAAAATATCATCATATTATGACTTACCTTTTATACCGGTAAGACTTTTTAAAAATCATGAGCTTTTATCTGTACCTCGTAAAGATGTCTTTAAGACTATGACGTCATCAGGTACATCAGGTCAGGCTGTTTCAAAGATCTTTGTAGATAAAGAGACGGCGAGCAACCAACAAAAAGCTCTAATTAAGATCATGTCTAACTTCATTGGCAACAAGAGATTGCCAATGTTAATCATTGATTCACCTAATGTCGTCAAAGACAGAAACATGTTCTCAGCAAGAGGTGCTGCCATACTAGGTTTACGAATGTTTGGCAGAGACTGTATCTATGCGTTAAATGATAATATGGAGCTAAATTTACCATTAGTTGAAGAGTTTATTGAAAAACACAAAGATGAGAATATGATGATCTTTGGTTTTACATTCATGGTATGGCAACATCTTTACTCTAAACTTAAAGCTTTAAATGTTAAGCTCAATCTTCCAAATGCATATTTAGTAACAGGTGGTGGCTGGAAGAAACTTGTGTCATTAAATATTTCCAATGACGATTTTAGAAAAGCTTTAAAAGATCAATGTGGTATTGGTCATTTTGTAGATCATTACGGCATGGTAGAGCAGACTGGATGTATCTACGCTCAATGTGAATGTGGTCACTTGCATGCAAGTATTTATTCAGATGTAATTCCTCGTAGAGCAAATAACTTTTCTGTATGTGGTATTGGTGAAAAGGGCATTATTCAGGTCGTATCAGTGCTACCTCATTCTTATCCAGGCCACTCCTTATTAACTGAAGATGAAGGCATTATCTTAGGTGAAGATGATTGTCCTTGTGGTAGAAAAGGCAAATATTTCAAACTGACAGGTCGTATTAAACAAGCAGAGTTAAGAGGTTGTAGTGATACCTATGCAGCAAAATTCTGATGTATTAAAAAAAGTAAATTTTCTGGTAGGTAGTGCTGAATATATTGAAAACTCTCAAAACACGCCTGCGATGCAACTGTTTGACAAAAGAGTAGTCTCTTTCTTAGATAGAGTTTCTCATGAACTTCTTTCAGAGCGCGATGTAAAACAATATTCTGATGTGGTGTCATGGGCATTCTGGGTAAGAAAGGCATCTATATTAAAAGAAAAGACTCGCTATGAGAACAAATCAAAATTAGGTCGTGGTGTTGCTTTGCATATAGCGCCATCCAATGTGCCAGTAAATTTTGCTGTATCTTTAACCTCATCTTTATTAGCAGGAAATATCAGTATTGTCAGAGTATCTTCAAAAGACTTTGAACAGGTAACTTTAATCTGTAATGCAATCAATAAAGTCCTTTTAGAAGATGAATATGCATTTCTAAAAAAATATATCGTGATTGTAAGATACGAGCATGATCTTTTAGTTAATGATTATCTATCATCAATATGTGATTTAAGAATTGTCTGGGGTGGCAATAGAACTGTTGAAGAGTTAAGAAAATCTTCTCTTTCTCCACGCGCTATAGAAATGACTTTCCCTGATAGATACTCACTATCAATCATCAGCTCTGATGAATATCTAAAGCAGGATCCTAAAAAAGTAGCATCACTGTTTTACATTGATACCTATTTTACAGATCAAAATGCCTGCAGTTCTCCTCGTCTTATTGTATGGACTGGTAGTAAGGTAAAAGATGCTCAAGATATCTTTTTTAAAGCCTTAAAGTCTCTAGTTGATGAAAAATACAGCATGTCGGCAATTCTTGCTGTCGACAAGTTAAATTCTTTATGTGAATTAGCCTTAACCCATAAAAATGTCAATAAAGTAGATTCTGATAACGTTGTTATGCGAGTTTCTTTAAAAGAACTTTCAGATGATGTTTTAGACTACAAGATGAGTGGAGGCTATTTCTTTGAATACGTAACCAATGATTTAAAAGATCTTGTTCCAATTCTAAAAAAACAGTGCCAGACAATTTCTTATTTAGGAGTTGATCCTAATGCAATTCAAGCATTGGTACTACAAAACGGCGTTCGTGGTGTAGACAGAATTGTGCCATTGGGGCATACCATGGATCTTGAGTTTTTCTGGGATGGTTATGACATGATTGATGCAATGTCCAGAAATGTCGATGTGATTACATTTTCAAACAATAAGGCGGTCTAGATTAAAAGCAAAGCACAAAGGATAGTCTCTTTGTAAATGATTTTGCGCAAAGAAAAACACCATTTATGAGATATCTGCTTTAAGCAGAAAGTATCTACGTTAAATTTACTCTGTGTTATATTGTAGCCCATAACTTTAGCATCTATTTTATCTGCCGTTAATAGATAAAATATATAAATAGGATTAACTAAAAATGACTAATAAAGAAAAATATATAAACTGCTTTGTAGAAGCATTAGAAGTTCCAGCAGATAAAGTTGAAAATTTAGAATACCAAGGCGTTGAATCATGGGATTCAGTAGGTCATATGTCTCTGGTAGCTGCAATTGAAGATGCTTTTGATATCATGATGGATACTGATGATATTGTTGATTTAAGTTCATTTGCTAAAGGCATCGAGATCTTAAAGAAATACGATATCGAGATTTAGTTTGGGTAGTCTTAACTTAAAAGGTATCATTAAATGGATCTTCTAAAAGATAAAACAGCTGTTATTACCGGTGCTCACCGTGGTATCGGAAAGGCAATCTTAGAAAAGTTCTGCGAATACGGATGCAATTGTTTTGTTATAAATCGTAAAGAAGATCCTGTTTTTACAGAGTACTGTGAAAATCTTCAAAAAGAGTATTCTGTAAAAATGGATTTGTTTTATGCCGATTTCTCATCTGAAGATGAGATTAAAACTGCTGTAAAGCAAATCATTTCAAAGAAAGCCCCAATTGATATCTTAGTAAATAATGTTGGCGTAGCTTACCCACAGAATATGTTTACCATGACTAAGCTTGCGACAATCAAAGATACTTTTGAAGTAAATCTGTTTTCATCGATTCTTGTAACACAGCTAATCTCACGTTCAATGATGAGAAATCAAAAAGGAAGCATTGTTTTTATTTCTTCATCTGCAGCTTTCGACGGTGGCGCCAATATTGAATACAGTGCTAGCAAAGCAGCTATTGTAGGTGCTATGCGTAGAATGGCAATAGAATTAGGTAACTTTGGAATTAGAGTTAATTCTGTAGCTCCAGGCCTTACATCAACTGATATGGGAAATTCTATGTCAGCAGAAGATGAAGCTGATGCTGTATCAAGAAATATCATGAAAAGAAAAGCAGAACCATCTGAAATTGCCGATGCTGTAGCTTTTCTATCATCAGACATGTCTCGTTTTATTACAGGACAGGTCTTAAGAGTAGATGGAGGCTTACTAAAGTAGTAAAGCAACGGCTTCATGTTAATATTTTGAGCCTTATATTTCAAACGTTTCTGAACGAACTAAGATCCTTTGGCTAGTCTTCATTCAATATCTAATAAATCACAATAGAGCTACATATGATAAGAATGACCTTAAAAATTGACTCTCTAATTCTTCATGAAACAGTTGAAGTCACAGTAGCTCTTCCATGCTCTATTCTAAACATAGGTAAAAAGTTCAAAACTGTATGGGCGCTACACTGTGCCATGTCATCGGGGGATATCTTTTTTGAAAGATTATCTATGTTAGATTATGTTGAGTCTTTAAAACTAATAGTTGTGGCACCATCTCTGCCTAATACATTTTTTGTAAATTCAAGTGCAGGAAAGTATGGTGATTTTTTAGATTTGGAACTTTATCCAATGTTAAAGCATATGTTGCCTATCTCTGAAAACAGAGATGATAACCTAGTGTTAGGTGTATCAATGGGGGCATATGGTGCTTTATCTTGGATATTAAGAAAGCCAGATTTCTTCTCAAGTCTAATTGCTGTTAGTGGTTATTATGATCATACCTTGCCATATGATGATAGATTAAAAAATCAAAGAGTGACTTTTGCTTTATCAAAAATCATTCATCCTTATATGGAAAAGATCTTTTTACCAGATGACAGCCAAAGTCCTAATAAAATTGAAAATGAAATAAGAACTTTTCCTTTTAAAGAAAATTCAGATTTTATGTTTTACACGGGATCTTTTGATTATTTAACCAAAGAACAAACTAAACACATCTATGATCTTGCAATCAAGCATGAACTTAAAGCATTGTTCAAAGATGTTGACGGTGAGCACGATGTTAAAACTTGGTCTTTGGCTATAAAAGATGCTATGGATAAGATCTTCAACTAAACAATAAGATCGTGATGTTGAAGTGCGTTTAGTTTGAATCTTCTGTTAATCAAAATAGCAAACTGATATACAAGCAAAATTGAGTTAATTAAACAGGATGAGAGAATGTTTAATCTTGAGAAATATAAAAATAAAACAGCTCTCATATTAGAGTCTGAGAAAACAGTTTCATATTTTGATTTAGACTGTATCTGTAAAGATATCTACAGTTGGATTCAAAAAAGATGTCTTGTTGTGATCTTATGTGAAAACGAACTAGGAGCTTTAGCATCCTATATAAGTTGCATTCAAAACAGAGTTGTACCTATCCTATTGGATGCAAAAATCGATAAATGGCTCTTGCATAACATCATAGAAGCATATAAGCCTGATTATGTTATCTGTAAAGACAGTTGCCATGATGATCTAGGTAAAACCATCTACTCTTTTGGTGTGGATGTTTGTCCTTATAAAGTAGTAAAAACTCAATATACAAATGCCTATAAGTTGCATGACGATTTGGCTCTGCTTCTCTCTACCTCAGGTTCAACAGGTTCTCCTAAATTTGTAAGGCTAAGTTATAAGAACTTAAGTTCTAACACTGCTTCTATTATCGAATATTTAAAAATCACCCAGAAAGATGTGGCTATTACCTCTCTTCCTATGAATTACACCTATGGCTTGAGTGTTATCAATACCCACCTAGAAGCAGGGGCATCAATAGTACTTACAAACTCAAGTCTGATGCAAAAAGAATTTTGGAGTCTATTTGATACTTGTGGAGTAACCTCATTTTCGGGAATTCCATACACCTATGAAATGTTAAATCGCTTAAGATTTACTAGAAAAGAACATCCTTCATTAAGACAGATGACTCAAGCAGGCGGTCATCTTGAAGAAAAACTACAAAAACTATTCACAGAATACTGCAATCAGTCCTCAAAAGAATTTGTAGTTATGTATGGTCAGACAGAAGCTACCTCAAGAATGGCGTATCTTCCAGCAGAGATGTCCTTAAATAAAATCGGTTCAATTGGAATTGCTATCCCAAATGGGCAATTCTGTTTGCAAGATGATAATGGCAAAGTTGTCTTTCAACCTAATGCAGAAGGAGAGCTTTGTTATAAAGGTGATAATGTATCTTTAGGCTATGCAAATTCAGGTGAAGACTTAAGTTTAGGTGACGAAAATAACGGATTTTTAAAAACTGGTGATCTTGCAAAGTTTGATGATGAAGGTTATTTCTTTATCACAGGGCGTAAGAAAAGGTTTGTAAAAATCTTTGGTAATAGAGTAAATCTTGATGAATGTGAGAATTTATTAAAAGAAAAATTTAATCTTACAGAGCTTGCCTGCACGGGTAACGATTTTAAAATTTGTATTTATCTAAAAGATGGTAGCTTAAAAGATCAAGCAACCTCATTTTTAGCTAATTTGACGCATCTTCATCCATCAGCTTTTACAGTTAAAATAGTTGAAAATATTCCTAAAAATAGTTCAGGAAAAGTTTTGTACCAAGATCTGGAAAAACAAAGCGCAGCAAAAGCATAAGCTATCAACAGAATACCTAATGTAAGGAGTTTCGGAGTATGAATAAGGCATTAGAACAGTTAAGAAAAGAGATCTCAAGTAACCTAGAATCGACAATCACTAAATTTAAACAAAATGGTGTAGTTATTTGGGGAACTGGTAGTTCTGGTCTTGCCTTTAAACGCTTTTTAGAAGATTTTGATGCTTTAGATGCTCTTAAATGTTTTTGCGATAGCTATACAAAAGATAACTCTGATAAGGTGTTATCTGAAGTAAAAGTTTGTTCACCTCATGAGGCTTACAAACAGTATCCTAAAGCAATATATGTAGTAGCCTCTTCATATAGGAGTCAAATCCTTAAATTCATTAAAGATGATCCCATCCTAAATTCAATACAGACTTTTTATTACAACTCAGATCCTGATTCTTGTGAATACCAAGCCTTTATCTACGCAACTATCTACCTAAGAGAGGTTGTCCATCAAGATTCTTATGTGTGCAATTACCTAAAGTTCTTTGATTATTTTTCAGCTGATAGCAGTACTGACAAAATCAATTTTGAGACAAAAGAAGTTCTAGATTTGTTTGATGATGAGCTCTCTAAAACAGTCTTAAAAAACAGGATAGATTTTTTTACAACTGGTCATTTTTCCTGCTTAAAGAATATTCCTATAGAGCAGTCTCCATATGAATATTTTGACTTTTTTGATTCTAAGTTAAGTACAGATGAGGTATTCGTTGACTGTGGAGCCTTTACAGGCGATAGCATTAGTTCTTTTATTGATGCTGTAAATGGTAAGTATAAATCTGTATTAGCATTTGAACCGGATACTAAGAATTACAAGATCCTACTCAATAACGTCGATAAGCTAAAGTGGAAAAATATAGAATGTGTAAAAGCAGCAACTGGTTTAACCCATACCTATGTTAATTTTTCTGATGACGGTGGGGCAGGAGCTTCATTAGCAGATAGTAAAGTAAGCTCGGATAACGTACAGCACGAACTTACATTACAGATAAAGCTCGACGAGTACATAGATAGACAACCTACTCTTATAAAAATGGATATAGAAGGTGCTGAGTTAGATTGCTTAAAAGGTGCTGAAAAACTTATAAAGACGCTAAAGCCAAAACTAGCAATATGCCTTTACCATAAGCCAATGGATCTATTCACTATACCTTTGTATTTAAAGAGCATTGTGCCTCAATACAGATTTAAGCTAAGACAACATCATCATCCAATTTTTGATACGGTGTTGTATGCATTTTAGTTGCTGTGAAAAAGACAACCATCCATTTATAATAGAGAACGATGAAAGTTACTAGCATCGTATGGGGGAGATAAAAATGGCACTGTATTTAAATGTGGGGAATGAGTCTTTTCAAGAATCATTAGACTCTCCTATATATGTTGACAAGTCTCCTTTAATCGAGATCCTAAATAAAAGTATAAAGACAAAGAATAAATATTTTTGTCTAAGCAGACCCCGTCGCTTTGGAAAATCTGTAACGGCTCAAATGATCTGCTCTTACTATGCAAAAGGCCAAGATTGCTCTCCATTGTTCGATGATCGAAAAATTGCTTCATTTGATGACTATAAGAAGCATTTAAATCAGTATGATGTCATATTTATCAATATGACTGATGAATTTAATGATTCTGGTTGTGATGTAAATAAAATGATTTCATCAATTACAAAATCTGTAGTTGATGAATTAAAAGAAGCTTATCCACAAATCGATTTCAAATCTCCAGATATATTACATAAAACATTAAAAGAGGTTTTCTCTCAAAGCAAAGTTCCTTTTGTGATTGTAATCGACGAATGGGATTGCATCATGCGTGAAAAAAAAGAAGATCCAGAGAGTCTAAAACAATATTTAGAATGGTTAAAAGCAATCTTCAAAGATAAGCCATATGTTGCTTTAGCCTACATGACAGGTATTCTTCCTATTAAAAAGTATGGTTCTCATAGTGCATTGAATATGTTTACAGAATACTCTATGACGGAGCCTCTAAACTTAGGACAATACATCGGTTTTACAGAAGATGAAGTCAAAGATATCTGTAAACAGCATGATGTAGCCTTTAATCAAATGCAGCAATGGTATGATGGTTATTCATTTAAAGATGTTCCTCATATCTACAATCCTAATTCAGTAGTAAATGCAGCAACCTATAAAAAGTTTATAAGTTATTGGTCTGGTACAGAAACTTTTGAAAGTTTAAAAAGCTACATTGACATGAACATGGAAGGCTTAAGAGATGACATTGTAAAGTTAATTGCAGGTGAAGATGTCATAGTTGATGTATCAACATTCAGTAATGATATGGTAACTTTCCATTCTAAAGATGATGTCTTAACATTACTTATTCATTTAGGATATTTAGCAATTAAAGACTCTACAACTTTAGGAGTTATAGTTCACATTCCAAATGAAGAGATTAAGTTAGAGTTTAAGACCTGTGTAAAGAACAACAATAGATATGCAGGCGTATATGACCTAATCAAAAATACAGATGTGCTGTTAAATGATATCTGGTCATTAAACTCTGATGCTGTAGCAAAAATATTTGATGAAGCACACCAAGACCATACCTCAATTCTAACTTACAATAATGAGAACTCATTAGCTAATGTAATTGCTATTTCTCTATTTTTAAGCACAACAAATACTTATAACGTTATAAGAGAATTACCTACAGGAAAAGGCTATGCTGATTTAGTGTATCTGCCAAAGCTTGGTGTAAACAAACCAGCTCTTTTAATTGAGTTAAAGTACGATAAGTCAGCAGAAAGTGCTATCTCTCAGATTAAAGAGAAGAATTACTTACAGTTCTTTAAAGACTATAAAGGTGAAGTTCTATTAGTAGGAATTAACTACACAAAAGACACTAAAACTCATCAGTGTATTATTGAGAAGGCTGCTATTTAATTTTAATAAGCCGTGTTTGATGCTAAGTTATTGCCCATGACTTTTCTTAGGTAACAACAAAAGTGGCAATGCAATTAATTACCAAGGTTCATAATTGCCGTATTGCAATTAATCAAAAGAATTGATCCTGATAAATAAAGATTAATTAGCCATTAATACTAGGTAAAATAACTATAAAAGCTTTAAAAATCAATAAACTAAAATTGTGTAAAGTATTTCATAAATTATTGGCACATATCTTGATATATATACAGCATACAAAGTAAAAGTGGCAAAGCTTGCCACCTAAAGGTTTCAATGGGGGAACACAAGATGAGTTTCGATTACAGTACAATAGGTAAAACTTCCTCCCGTATTGCATCTGATGCTGCAGAGGCTACATCCAAGAAAAATAACTCTCTAGATCAGGCCGATTTCTTAAAGTTATTAACAACTCAGTTACAGAATCAAGATCCTAGCTCACCAGTTGATAACAACCAGATGGTTACTACCATGTCTCAGTTATCAGTTGTTGAGAACTTATCAACAATTTCTAATAACGTTGATAATGTAGTTAATGCAATTTCATCAAGCTCTGCTTTATCAGCTTCAAGCTTGGTAGGTCGAAGTGTATTAGTTGATACTAAAACTGCTTTCTTTGACGGCTCTAATCCTATTACCGCTCAGATTGATGCCGGTGATGGTGCTTCAAACGTTAAGATCAGCATTACTGATAGCAACGGCAATGTTGTTTCAACCTTCGAGGCAGGAGCTGCCTTAGATGGCAAAATTGACTTTAGTTGGGATGGTATACAGGATCAGAAAACTGGTGCAAAGTATGATTCAGGTAAATATACAATTAACGTTACTGCTTCACAGGACGGTCAGAACGTAAACTTACCTGTAAAGACATATGCAACTGTAGGTTCAGTTGTATTAGGCAAGACTACTTCAGACACCAAGTTAAACTTATTAGGTTACGGCGAGGTATCTTTAGACAAGGTAGAGCAGATTGCTCTATAAGAGTTAACCTCATTTTAAAGTTAAAAGAGATCTTAAAACGTGTACTTTTTAGGATCTCTTTATGTTTTATCTCAATTGCCAAAACACAATAGCAATTCAAACAACTAGCGTAAACAAGCTTCAAGATTGCGCAATTTGCAGACGACTCAAAAAAGAATCCTCATAACATTCGTTCAAGTAGTTTGGTTCAGTAGCACAGTCATTTTCCTGACAATTTAAGCCCTCTATTAATCTTGTATTAATCACTTCAAATTTCAAAGCGCTATAGAATGCTTATTTATAGAATATGGCACGGCTATTGCATTTAAAATATCAGTAAGAGGAAAAGTCATTTTCCGGAGGTTTTAAATGGATAATTTATTGTGGATTGCAATGTCAGGCGCTAAGGAGAATTTTCATAGCTTAGCTGTACGCAGCAATAACTTGGCTAATGCAAGCACCACTGGTTTTAAGGCAGACTTTGAAAATTCACGTGCTATGTCTGTTTTTGCCGATGCTTATCCAACCAGAGCTTTTGCTATGACAGAAAGACCTGGCTACAACATGGATGGTGGTGCTATTGAGACAACTGATAGACCATTAGATGTTGCTTTAAATGGCGATGGTTTTATTGCTGTCAATGACAAAGAAGGTAACGAAGCTTACACCAGATTCGGTAGTTTTGAAATTGACGTTAGCGGTAATTTAAGAACTACCAATGGTCTTCAGGTTTTATCTGATTCAGGTGATCCTATTGTGTTGCCTGCCATGTTGTCTGATATTCAAATCAGTAACGACGGTACTATTTCAGGCAGACCACAGGGCGCTGATTCAAATGTAATTGAAGAGTTTGGGCGTATCAAACTTGTAAAACCTGATGATTATAAAAATATTGAAAAAGGTTATGACGGTTTATTCCGTAATATTGACGGTTCCGCAATGGCTGAAGATCAGAGCGTACAGGTTAGAAGCGGTATGCTTGAATCATCAAACGTTAATCCTGTCGAAGAATTGACAAGTCTTATCAGGATCCAGAGACAGTATGAGACTCAGGTAAAAATGATGGAGTCAGCAAGTCAGATGGATGAACGTCAAAACACTTTATTGAGCTACGATTAGCAAGGAGTAGAACATGATCCCAGCACTATGGATTAGTAAAACAGGTCTTGATGCGCAGCAGACCAATATCTCTGTAACATCAAATAACCTTGCCAACGCCTCAACAGTTGGTTTTAAGCGTGGTAGAGCTGTATTTGAAGATCTTTTATACCAAAAGATCAATCAGCCAGGTGGCAGATCATCAGCTGATAGCTACTTACCTGAAGGTTTAATGATAGGTTCAGGTGCCAAGGTAGTTGCAACTCAAAGACAGTTCTCTCAAGGTGATGTTGAAACTACTGACAACTCATTTGATTTAATGATTCAAGGTCGTGGTTTCTTCGAAATTGAGTTACCAGATGGTACCACTGCTTACACCAGAAATGGTCAGTTTACCAAGAATGAAGAAGGTACTATCGTAACCTCAGGTGAAGGCTATCCATTATTACCTCAGATCCAAGTTCCTGATAACGCCACTTCTTTGACAGTAGGTCGTGATGGTCAGGTATCTGTTGTATTAGCCAATGATACAGCTTCACAGGATTTAGGTCAGATCACCGTAACAGATTTCATTAACCCAACAGGTCTTGAGTCCATCGGTGACAACCTTTACTTAGAGACCACTGCTTCAGGAGCTCCTCAGCAGGGTATCGGCGGTGAAGATGGTATGGGTGTTATCAGACAGAATATGCTGGAGACATCTAATGTAAAAGTAACTGAAGAGTTAGTAAATCTAATTCAGGCTCAGCGTGTTTACGAAATGAACTCAAAGGTTCTAACTACTGTAGATTCTATGATGGGCTCTTTAATCCAGTCAGTATAGTTTAGGTTATGAGTGGTAGGTAAAGTAAGAAGTAGGTTATTAAAATAGGGGTGGGGATTATGAAGAAGGTTATTTTAGCAATTGCTTTATCACAGTTAGTGCTATTACAGGGCTGTGCGTTAGATACATTTTCACCAAAACCTGATGATCCAAAGTATGCTCCAGCGCTGCCTGAAGAGGATTACACCAACGCAGTACCTACAGGTGGTATCTATAATCCTTTTACCATGAACAATGGTATGTATTCAGATACATCAGCTCATAAAGTTGGTGATATCATCTCTGTAACCCTAGAAGAAGCAACTTCTGCAAGTAAGAATGCTACTACTGATCTTGAAAAATCTGGGAACAACAACTATGGTGGTATAACTCTTGCAAGTAAGACTTTACATTACAAGAATTTGACACCAACACTGTCTTCTAGCAACTCCAATGATTTTTCAGGAAGTGCTAAGGCAAAACAGTCAAACCAGTTGTCAGGTCAGATTTCTGTTAGTGTAGTCAAGGTATACTCTAACGGTAATCTGCAGGTACAAGGCGAGAAGTGGTTGATGTTAAACAATGGCAATGAATATGTCCGTGTAACCGGTTTAATTAGGCCTGCTGATATTAGCTCAGACAACACTGTATCATCACAGAGAATTGCCAATGCTAGAATTCAGTACGGTGGAACCGGCGATTTTGCGGATACTCAGGAACGCGGTTATCTGTCTAGACTGTTTAACAGCGCATTTAATATATTCTTCTAGTTTTGTAAGGTGGGGACTATGAGAATTGCAACAAAGTTTTTTAAATCATTGTGCTTGGGAGTTGCTGTATTAAGCTCTCTAAGCATCAATGCTGTAGAAGCAGCAAGATTAAAAGATATTGCTTCTATTCAAGGTATTCGTGAAAACCAACTTTTAGGTTATGGTCTTGTAGTTGGTTTAGCAGGTACCGGTGAAAAGAACTCAAAGTTTACAGAGCAGAGTTTTAGATCAATGCTTAATAACTTTGGTATTAAGATTGATGAGAGTACATCTTTAAAGATTAAAGATGTTGCTCCTGTAGCAATTCATGCCACCATGCCTCCTTTTTCAAAGACTGGTCAAACTATTGACGTAACTGTATCAGCTATCGGTGAAGCTACTTCATTGCGTGGAGGTACTCTTTTACAGACCATGTTACGAGGTGTAGATGGTAATGTTTATGCTATCGCTCAAGGCTCATTAGTAGTAGGTGGTTTAGGTGTAGAAGGAGCTGATGGCTCAAAGGTTACTGTAAACACTCCTACAGTAGGTAGAATTGCCAATGGTGCAATTGTAGAGCGTGAAGTACCAGATAACTTCAGTCAGACTGATTCATTTGTCTTTAACTTAAATCGTGCTGACTTTACTACAGCTAAAAATGTAGTAGATGCAATTAACGATCTTTATGGTGATGGTTCAGCTGTAGCTCAGGATTCTGCTTCAATTAGAGTAAGTGCACCACGTGATCCTTCTCAGAGAGTGTCTTATCTATCAACTCTTGAGAACATTGAAATCGATCAAGGTGAGGATGCAGCTAGAATCGTAGTAAATTCACGTACTGGTACCATTGTTATAGGTAACAATGTAAAACTAAAACCAGTTGCCGTAACTCATGGTGGTCTTACTGTTACAGTATCTGAAGATCCAAGAGTATCTCAACCTAACAGTTTCTCTCAAGGACAGACAGCAATTGTTCCTGATTCTCAAATCAATGTAAGTGAGAAGAAAGGTAAGATGTTCAAGTTTGATACAGGTGCGACCCTAGATGACTTAGTAAGAGCAGTAAACCAGGTTGGTTTAGCTCCAGGTGATCTAATGTCAGTACTAGAAGCTTTAGATAAAGCAGGAGCTATTGACGGTAAGTTAGAAATTATCTAAAAGGTTTTAAAGGTTCTGCCTCCCCACCTACCTCTTCAAGGCAGAACCTTTAAATTTCTCAATCCTAAGCTAAATGTTTCTCTATCATATTCCAAATAGCAGTAGCTGACTGGAAATTGCTAGGATCGATATCATCAGGATCAAGTGAAATCTTAAATGTTTTTTCAACTCCATCAATAATAGCTACAATCTCTAAAGAGTCTAAAACACCATCCTCTACAAGATTAACACTGTTTTTAAAGTCAACATCTTCTTTAATGTGAGACAGCAGAGTTAGTAGTTCTTCCATAATATCCTCAAGCATAAATTTGTTTTAGTTTGGTTCTATCAATTTTGCCATTTAGGTTCATTGGCATACTTGATAACTTCTCAATACGATTTGGCATCATGTACTTTAGTAGTTTCTTTGAGATTTGTTCTCTTAATTGTTCTACTTCTAATTTACCTACATACACGCCAATAATATCGCTATTTTCTTCATTATAAATGCAACAGGCGCAGTCAATGCCATCTATTGATAGAATGGCGTTTTCAATTTCTCCTAGTTCAATTCTGTGCCCCAGTCTCTTGATTTGAAAATCTTTTCGACCTGCAAAAATGAGCTCACCGTTTTCATTCTTATAGGCAAGATCTCCTGTTCTATACATCATCTCATTCCAACAGAGATTTAATGGATTTTGTACAAAAGCTTCATCTGTTTTCTTTTTATTAGCATAGTATCCATTAGAAAGACATTGACCTAAAATACAAATTTCACCTTGTTTACCATCTGCTACAAGTGCATTTTTCTCATCTAATAAAATGATTTCACTGTTTTCACAAGCTTTGCCTAAAGGCAACTTGTCATCATCACAAAATTCTTTATCTATCTCATAATAGGTACAAGCATAGGTAGCCTCGGTTGGACCATACATATTAACGAATTTTGTATGAGGCAGGGCTTTACGCCATACATTAAGATGCTTGCAAGGCATCACCTCGCCACAAAAGATCACAAGTTTTAATTTACTTGGTACACATAAATCTAAGGCTTTGCAGTTAACTACATTGCACAAAGCAGATGGTACCCAAATTAAAGTGTTAACTTTGTTTTCGACTACATAGGCTAAGATCTTTTTAGGAAAGGTGTAGAACATCTTAGGAGGAATAAATACGGTTGCACCAGTTTTTAACGGAATATAAAGATCTGGTACTGAGGCATCAAAATAAAATGGAGCCTGATTGCATAGTGTTGTCTTTTCATTTAAAGAGTATTTGTCACAAATCCATTCTACAAAGTCGATAACGCTTTGGTGAGAAATGGTAACTCCTTTTGGGGTGCCGGTAGAGCCGCTGGTGAAAAGCACATATAAAAGATTGGTATTCTTGTGGTCGTTTCTAATTTTATCTAATTGAGGGGTATCAATGTAAGTTTTACCTGTATCTTTATAATTGAAACATGGACACTGTAAATTAAGTTCTTCAATGTTCTTTTCTGTTGAATCGTCATAGATGACAACACTTGGTTTTAAAGTTGACAGAATTAAAGATACTCGTTCTTTGGGCATTGCACTATCAACAGGAACATAAAAACAGCCAGCATACACCGCTCCTAAAAAAGCATTGAGATTATTAGCTCCCTTTTTCATATAGATCACAACCGGCTTTTTAGCTGTTGTCTTATCTAATAGAAAACTACCAATTGTTTTGGCATTTGTTTCTAATTGTTTAAAAGAGAGCTTTTCGGTTGTATCTGTAAAGGCTATTTTTTCAGGATACTTTTTTGCAGTTTCTTCAAGATACTGAAGAATGTTAGTTTTCATGAGGTATGCCTAATAAGTACTAGTATGTAAATATCTCTTCTCTAGGAAGGTTAAATTCGTAGATATTCTTACATTGATTATTAATAATGTCGTCACAAATTATAGGAAAACTTTTCGCAAGATCCACAAGATAGCTATTGATACCTAAGGTATCAATTTTCTTTGAGGTCTTGGCATTTTCTAAAATAGCTCCCATACGGTTGAAGCATTCTGTAGGTCGTATCTCGAGCTTTCTTGCTGCATAATCACAGGAATACGCTTCCTCAGTACCATCTTCGTGCACATACTTTCCCGTAAAGGTTTTGGCAAATCTGTACGGAACATTACAAGAAACCTCAGCATAGTGAACAAATGTCATAGCATGAACATAGTCTGTGCCTAGAATTATCTGCTTTACATGATGAGATATACAGTAGGCAAAAGGAGAATCACTGCCAAATGAGTTCCTATTATTCAATGTTACTAAATAGTCTTGATCTTTACCCCAAACCTCAAAAGAATGCATAGGATGTTTGGTTCTTTTAAAGTCATTCCTATTAAGAGCAATATTACCCAGCGCTCCTGTTACGCCTTTGGTTTTTCTTACGTCATAGAACTTATGGTTACTAAATTCAAAAGAAAAATTCGGAATTAAGATTGTGCCTTCCGCTCCTACAGCATTTTGAAAGGCTTCAATCAGAGCATTACCGTCAAAAGTAATTTTGATCCTTTTTAAGAGTAAAACAAGTTTGATAAGTTCTGATGAAATCCAAATGCAGTCTCCTTTTTTCAGATCAAAACTGCTAACAATTTTTGAATAGATATCCACAATAAATCCTTAAATCTAAGCAACTAATCTGTTACATTCTGTTACCTATTACAACACTAATCCACAACATCAATAAGTTTATTTTCAAAAAGCTTATCTTTTATGGATATCAATTCATAGGCCGGAATATTGATGAGTTCGCTGATATCTAACAAGGTATTAGTGCCATCAGCATAGGCAATGAAATCTCTTAGAGCAATAATTGAGCTGTATGATCCCTTCTGACTTATGGTAGGGTAGAGTCCTCTTTTACCTAATTGAGGCTCACAGAATACGTTGATTTTGTACTTAAAGTTATTCTCTAAAACCAAAAGTGATTTGGTCATAACCTCATATTCACCAGCAAAGCCCTCAGGACTAATTAAAGTTAAATCGTCTTTTGAGGTGTGATATTCAGGATATGCTCCATATTTAGTTCTTGATACAGAGCATACAGGCAAATCTACACCAGGAGCATTAAACTGTCTTTCATCAGATCCACGATGATAGAAAGAATAAGCCTTATGAGAAGGTACTAAGTGCTTTAAGGTATTCTCTAGTAACTTATCAGTAATGGTATTGCCATAGCGTGTCTTTACATACGAGTAATCTCTATTGTCTCCCACACAAGACAGTACGAAGCCTGCTATGGTATTTTTCTTTAGAACTTCAAGATTTCTTGAAAGATAGGTAATAGAACCTATGGTCTCAGGAATGTAGATAAATCTGTAGGTATAGTAACGAGGCTTCTCTTTAATGAACTTTGCTAAAGCAACAGATAAAGCAGGACCTGAGCACTCGTTATTTGCCATAGATGGGTGACAAAGGTAAGTTGAGATTAAAATCTCTTTATCTGATTTACCTTTGATAATGCACTCACCATAAGTTAAAGAGCCATGCTCATCTAAAGTACTTTTAATTACAGCATGGTATTTTTGATCTTCATGTTTTGCTAATTCATCAAATTGATTTTGAGACATGCAAAAGCCTGATCTTTCCTTATAGTATGAGGTTACATAAGGAATGACATCTTTTTGATCTTTTTGCGTGTAGATGTAGTTTTTAAGTTCTGAAAAAGGTAGAACCTTATCAAAAGGTGCAGAGTAACCTAAAACATGCAGATTGTTATCTTTAAAGTCGATGATCCTGTGGTGATCTTCATCTTCAATATAAGCTTCTGTACAGTTCCACTCTTTAGGTACAGTCCAATCGAAAACTTCAGTACCAGATGGTACTTCAAAACCATTTATTTCAGGTAACTCTTCTTTTAAGATTGCTAAAGACTGTCTAAAACCATTACCAGTGATACTTCTGCAAATAGGAAATAGCTTTTTAGCTATTTCGTAGCAGTAAGCTCCAACAGCATTACTGTTAATGTCGTGGTTATTGTCTTTCATTGTTATTTTCTACTAATTCCTTTTACAAAACTAAGTTTACTTATACAGTTGTCGTCATGTACTGAGTTTTATTTAGCAATGAAATGATTGCCGTTTGTTAGAACAGAAAAGGTGATTTATTTAGGTTGTAAATGACTCTAATCGTTAAGGACCAAATTACAACCTATAACTCTTAACTACATTATTTTTGTTGATGATTTCAGAAAAGGTATCACCACCAGTTGGTAATAACTTAAAACCTTTTTGATCTGCCATAATGAGCCGTTTATTTTTTAATAAACGGTATCTTTCTTAATTCTATCAGACTTTTAGTCTATCAATACTAGATATAAGTAACGTTTTATCTAGGTTCAAAGTTATTCTTTTAAGAGAAATTTCAAGTGAAGCTATGATCTTTGTAGTTTATTTCTGATAATGATTGAGTATATAGATAAGTTCAAACTCAATATAATCAGATATCTTTATAAGATCATCTGCCTTTTGAGCATTCAAAAGTTCTTTGACAATAGAATTGATGACAACAGGGTAGTCACTGTTCATAAGAGGAGATAGAGAGATGACATCCTCTAGTAAGGATGTCATCTTCTCATAGGTTGCAGCAGGACAGCCATCTTTAGCAGTATCTGCTACAAGATGGCACTCCTGTACAACTTTTTGTACGTTTGTTTGCACATTTGTTCGTACATTTAGCTCATGTACATTCTGAACGTCTTTAATGTCGCTCATGAAAGATAAGCTTATTTAGCTAGCTTTGAGAGAATTGTTTCTACAGCTGAATCTAGCTTTAAGTTTTCCTTATCACCAGTTCTTCTGTACTTGTACTCTACATTTCCATCTTTTAAGCTCTTCTCACCTACGGTGATAATATGAGGAATACCGATTAACTCAGCATCAGCAAACATTACACCAGGACGCTCATCACGATCATCATATAAAACTTCTACGCCACGAGCTGTAAGTTCGTTGTAGATCTTCTCAGCAGCGTCTTTAACTTCCTGTGACTTAGAAGGCTTGATTGCAATAATTGAAACCTTGAAAGGAGCAATCTCTTCAGGCCAGATAATACCTCTGTCATCATGATGCTGTTCAATAACAGCTGCAATAGCACGGGTAACACCGATACCATAGCAACCCATGATCATAGGAATGTCTTTACCGTTCTCATCTTTAACAGTAGCTTTCATTGCCTCTGAGTATTTAGTGCCAAGCATGAATACCTGACCTACCTCAATACCTTTACGCAGGTGTAGGGTACCTTTACCATCAGGGCTAGGATCGCCATCTTCAACATTACGTAAGTCAAATACTTCGTACTTAGGTACATCTCTGTCCCAGTTTACGTTGATTAAGTGGTAGCCAGTCTTGTTAGCTCCGCAGGCAAAGTTAGACATCTTATCAGCAGTTCTGTCTACTAGAATTCTGCCCTTAAAGCCTACAGGTCCTAATGAACCGGTGTGAGATCCTGTAAACTCATTGATCTCTTCTTCTGAAGCCATCTCTAAAGGATCGTTAATACCATCAATCTTGATGGCTTTAACTTCATTTAATTCCTGATTGCCGCAAAGACAGAGCATAACTAACTCATACTTGCCGTCTTCTTTCTTGTTGCCATGAACGATAAGGCTCTTTAATACTTTCTTTGAGTCCAAGCCTAAAGCTTTTGCTGCATCATCAACAGAGTGACAGCCTGGAGTTGCAACTTCTGAATATGCTGCACCAGGAGCTTCTCTGTCATAAGTAGGAGCTAAAGCTTCAGCCATTTCAATATTTGCTGCATATGATGAACCATCAGACCAGGCGATAGTATCTTCACCAGCGTCTGCTAATGCCTGAAACTCATGAGAGTGGTTACCACCAATAGAACCTGTATCAGCTTCTACAGGGCGGAACTCAAGACCCATACGGGTGAATACTCTTGAATATGCATCATACATATCTTGATAGGTCTTCTCTAAAGATGACTTTTCAATATGGAATGAATAAGCATCTTTCATTAAGAACTCACGACCACGCATTACACCGAAACGAGGACGGATTTCATCACGGAATTTGTTCTGGATCTGGTATAAGCATAATGGTAACTGTCTTGCTGATTTAATTTCACGACGAGCAATATCAGTTACAACTTCCTCATGGGTAGGACCTAAGGCAAACTCGTTTTGCTTTCTATCCTTAAAACGGCATAACTCAGGACCGTACTTTACATAACGACCTGATTCTTTCCACAGCTCAGCAGGCTGAACCATTGGCATGGCAATCTCTAAAGCACCAGTCTTGTCCATTTCTTCACGAACAATCTTGTTAACTTTAGATAACACTCTCATACCGGTTGGTAACCAAGTGTAAACACCTGAAGCGATCTGACGGATCATGCCGGCTCTTAGCATTAAACGATGGCTCTCTACAGCAGCCTCTTTAGGATCTTCTTTTAAGGTAGATAGTAAATATTGACTTGTACGCATTGTAAGTCCTGATAAATAAATTTAGCCTGCTAATCTTTTTGGCAGGGGATGAAAAATAATTGCGACAATTCTAGCACAAAAGCGCTTTGTTAAGGAAAACTAATGAAGCTTTAAAGCCTGTAATACAGCAACTTTTATGTGGATTTTATTGATTTTAGTCGCTAAATAATGATGACTGTATAATTCACTCATCATTATTTAAAAGAAGAGCTAGAAAAAGCGCTTGTTCTATGCCGTTTACGAGCAATTTTATCGCAAAGTAAAACAAGCCAAAGACGCATAAAATTAGCTTTTATGCTAAAATTAGGCTGTTTTAATCAATTATAGGGGACAGACATGGTATTTGTAGCAAGTTTCATCGTATTTTTACTGTTTGTTCTGGCTTTATCAATGAGTATGCTTATTAAAAGACGTCCAATGATGACAGAAGAAGAGGCTACAGCCTCAATCATGGATGGTGGTGCATGTACTACCTGTCAGCAGTTATGCTCTATGGCAGGTAAAAGAGTAGAAAAGCGCAAAGATGACTGCGCTATTAAGAATATGGAAATTCCTCACCAGAGCGTATAAAGAACAACTCAATTTTTAAGCTTGCCTGTTTTAGGCAGGCTTTTTTTTCGTTTTTAGGTTTCAAAAAATGTTAAAAAAATCAGTTTTAGCTAATGTTGTTTCACGTGTTTTTCTCTCAGCTGTAATTGCAACCTCATTAGTTGCGGTTACAACTCTTACAGCCTGTGACAAAGACAATCAAAGCTCTGTTGCTGCACAGGAACAGACATCAACAATCATTCAGGGCAAAACCATGGGTACTTTCTATGCTGTAAATGTAGTTGGTGGTTATAAAGGAGGAGAAGAAGGTTTAAAAGCTTTAGCTGAAGGTGCATTTAAACAGATCTGCGATGAGATCTCAACTTTTGATAAGAATGCTGAGTTATATAAATTCAATGATTTTAAATCTACCGAACCTTTTGAGATTTCAAATGAGCTAGGCAGGATCATTCAAGATACTGTTTATCAGGGCAGACGTATTGAAGAAGCTACTGATATTACAGTAGGTCCATTGGTAAACCTGTGGGGCTTTGGCAAAGATAAAAAGAAAGATGAAGCTCCATCTCAAGATGAGATTAATCAGGCTTTAGAGCTAGTTGGTCTAGACAAGTTTGAGGTTAGAACAGAAAACAATAAGAGCTATTTAGTAAAGCACAATAAAGACATCAAACTTGATCTTGCAACTGTAGGTGAAGGCTTAGGTGCTGATGCAGTGGCTGCAAAACTGGTACAGGAAGGCTATAAGAACTTTATGGTAAATGTAGCCGGTGCTTCACGCTCATATGGCGTCAATGCTAAAGGCAAAAAGTGGAGATTGGGAATTGAAGATCCTACCTCCCCTGAAAGACGAGTATTTGTACCAATCTGTGCACTGGACAAAGCTGTAACTACAGCAGGTTCTTATAGAAACTACTTTAAAGATGAGACTACAGGCAAAATTTTTTCACATGCAATCAATCCAAAGACAGGCTACCCTGTATCACATAAGACCTTATCTGTAACAGTTATTTCTGATTCAGCCTTTGAGTCAGATGCCTTAGATACCGGTCTTTTAGTACTGGGTGCTCAAAAGGCTCTAGACTGGGGTAAAGAGCATGGCTATGCTATTGCAACTATCGAGTATGACAAAGGCAAACCTCTATTTAGATATACAGATAACTTCAAGCAGTATTTAGACTGTGCAAAACAGCAGTAAGTTAAAACATCAGATTTAGTCATTCAATAAGATTGAAATCTAAAGCTTGAGAGAATACTAGAAAGAAGATTAGGACAAATTCATGCATATTCATATTTTAGGTATCTGTGGTACCTTTATGGGCGGTATTGCCATGATTGCAAAGCAGGCTGGTTTTACTGTTACAGGATCAGATAAAAATGTCTATCCTCCAATGTCAGATGAGTTATCAAATGCAGGTATTAAGTTACATACAGGCTTTGATGCTGAGCAGTTAGATGAAAAGCCTGATTTAATCGTAGTAGGTAATGTAATGCGTCGTGGCATGGATGTAGTTGAGCGTATGTTAAATGACCGATGCCGTTATGTTTCAGGACCACAGTGGTTAGAAGAGCATTATCTTTTAAATAAGACTGTTCTGGCTGTTGCAGGCACTCACGGTAAGACTACCACCTCATCAATGCTGACCTGGATCTTAGAAGATAACGGTAAAAATCCAGGCTTTTTAATTGGTGGTATTCCTGAGAACTTTGGCATTTCAGCACGCAGTACTGACAGTGAGTACTTTGTAATTGAAGCTGATGAGTATGACTGTGCTTTCTTTGATAAGCGCTCAAAGTTTGTTCATTATCATCCTACAGTTCTAATCATGAACAACTTAGAGTATGACCATGCTGATATCTTTGATTCAGTAAAAGATATTCAAAAGCAGTTCCATCATTTAGTAAGAACCGTACCTGGTAAAGGTCTTGTTGTTATGCCAAATAACGACAAGAATCTTGATGGGGTAATAGAAATGGGCTGCTGGACTCCTGTGGTACGAATCGGTGATGAGAACGACCTGAATGCAGTCTTAAAATCAAAAGATGGTTCATCTTTTGATATTTATGATGGTAAGGAATTTATCTGTACTGTAAATTACAACTGCACTGGTACCTACAACGTACACAACGCTCTAATGGCAATTAGAGCTGCCATGTATACAGGTATCTCTATTAAAGATGCTGCTAAATCCTTAGAGACATTTAAACTTCCAAAGAGACGAATGGAGTTAAAAGGTATTGTCGATGATGTCAGCGTTTATGACGATTTTGCCCACCACCCAACAGCAATTAAGTTAACCACAGAGGGCTTAAGAGCAAAGATAGGTCAGGATAGACGTTTAGTAGCTGTATTTGAGCCTCGCTCAAATTCCATGAAGATGGGCGCTAACCATGAATTTCTAGCTCAGTCTTTTGAAAGTGCTGATGAAATTTTTGTCTATGCTAACACTTCTGTTAAATGGGATGTGAAGTCGCTTGAAAAACAGTGCAAAAAGCCTCTACATGTTATTGACGATTTTGATAAATTACTCACCGAAATAGTAAACGCAAGCCCTAAAGGAACAACAATCCTTGTAATGAGCAATGGTGGCTTTAACGGCATACATCAAAAGCTGTTAGACAAACTGCATGACAGAAAACATGATAAAAAATAGTCTGCAAGCAGTAAGGCTACGAATAAAAATAAACAATATTTTTGAGAGAGAATATGGCTGATAACTGGAATCTTCGTGGTAAAACTCAGATGCTAGATGATCTTAATACTCCATCACTTCAGTGTAGAGTTTATGATCGTATAGCAGTTCAAGACAGTATGGGTAAATCTCATTTTTACTGTCTGGAGCTCTCAGCTGGTAATACCTTTGATTTCGGTTTCTGCAGAAAAGAGAATGTTCCTTCATTACTGCGTGATGTAATGACCATGGGTAGTATCAGAGTTTTAAGTGGTATCTGCGATGATCTGATGGTGCCTACTGTACCTACAGTACTGTGGCTAAAACAGGCTCGTAAGTATGATCCTAAACATGTCATCATGTGGCTTGAAAATTCCATTGAACTTACAGAAGAATATAAAGACACCATTTTACGTTTACGTAAAATGGGAATGCGCTTTGCCGTTAGAGTTGATGCAATGGGCGAGATTGCATCTAATGATGAAATCCTTGCATGTATTGATTATCTAATGGTGGATTTTGAAAGAAGCGCAGAGTTTATGACTGTAATTCAGTCATTACGTAACAAGAATCCTCATTTAAAGACAATTGCTTTTAAACACCATATCTCTATTTTCTCCTTTACCAAAGAAGAAAGTAGAAACTTTGACTACGTTCTGGGTACAGTTAATAACTTCTTATTAACCTATGAGATCGAGCGTCCTAAGTGGCAGCACGAAATGTTACGCACTTTTGCTCAGCTCTACTCTTCAATTTATGATGTCAAAGAAATTGGTGTTATTGTAGCTAACTATCCTTTAATGGCTTTAGCCATGAAAGGCATGGTAGCTTCAAAACATTTAACCAATTTAACTATTCGCAAGAACAGTTCTACCTTAGGTGAAAGTCAGACATTAACTCAGTTTGATTTAAGAAATTTCCTTGCAATCTCTGTAGGTTACAATCTCTTTACACTTACAGAAAAGCAGTCCTATGAGCAAAAGAAGCTCCCATTCTCATCAGAGTTTATAAACTATGAACCTTTTATACTGGCATTGAACTTTGCCAAAATCGTAGATTTGATGGCTCAGGATATCTGTGATGATATTACCGCTCCTCAGGCCTTTATCGCAGGCTTCTTGCGCTTTGCGCATGTCTTTTTACACGATACAGAGGAAGCTACCTTTGCAGAGTTCCCTTTAGATGCAGTTGCTTCCTGTTATACCAACGGTGGTGGTCAGTTAGGCAGTATTATCAGAATTTTAATGCTACTGTTTGAACACAGAATTAACGATGCTATGGACGTAGCTAATAACGCAGGTTTAGTTTTAGTAAAAGAGCGTTTATATGGTTACATCTCTCATTCGATGGCATGGACTGATGCTGTGTGCAGTGCTTTAAATATCATTAAAGGACAGCAAGAAGAGTAACAACACTCTTTCAAAGCTCTTCTTTTTGAAGCTCTTTTTTTAACGTTGCTTTTTAAAATCGGTCTTATAAAAATAAAAGCTCAAGACGAAGGTCGATGAGCTTTTATTTTTGTGAGAGATTCTGTACTGATTAAATCAGTACAGAGTAAGCTAGGCTTGAGAAAAACACTTAGTGAGTAGTCTTTTTAATGATGAGATTTCCAATAAACTGGAAGATACTTATCATAATTAAAATTACAATTACGGTAAGCCAAATCATATCTCTGTAGCCCATCTGATAACCGTAGCGTACTGCAAAGTCACCAATACCTCCAGCACCGATAGCACCTGCGATAGCGGTAATACCAATAAAGCTTACAAAGGTGATCATGGTTACTCTGGTAATTCCAGGAATACTTTCTTTTAAATATACTGAAAAGATGATCTCATGTTTTGAAAAGCCCATAGCATCAGCAGCTTCAATAAGGCCTTTATCAACATCAGAGAGTACTGATTCAATTTGTCTGGCAAAGAAAGGTACTGTACCGAATACTAAAGCTACAAATGATCCCTGAAGACCAGAACCTGTGCCTACAATGAATCTTGAGAGGGGAATTAGAAGCACCATCAGGATAATAAAAGGAATTGAACGTAAGATATCAATGACTTTATTGGCTACAGTAAAGACAATCTTATTATCTAAAATACCGTTCTTTTTAGTGGTAACTAAAATAATGCCTAAAATTACACCTAAGAACCAGGCAATCGTACCTGAAACTCCAATCATGACAAAAGTGTCATGCAGGCAGTGCAAAAACTCACCTGAGAGTCGTTTAAAATTAGGCATTAAAGTCATAACTAAATTCTCAATCATTTTAATACCTCCAGTTGCACACCTGAGTTTTTAATATACTCTACAGCTTCTTCAATTTTGTCCTTATCACCTGTAAGGTTTACAGCTAATTTTCCTAAAGGCTTACCTTTGATGTAATCAATATTGCCGTAAAGAATGTTAGATTCAACTGTAAATTTCTTGTAGATCTCACTCATTAAGGCCTTACCTGCAACATCACCAGTATAGGTTAAAAGGTAAATATGAGTGCCATCTGCAACATCTAAGATCTATCAGAAAAAAGGTTATCGCCGCATCAAGGTTAAGATAAAACCAGGCTTCGATCTTGAATACATAAAGGCTGTACGTAATGAATTCCCTGAGCTCGAGTTACAGGTTGATGCAAACTCTGCTTATACTCTTGATGATATCGATCTCTTTAAAAAGTTAGATAACTTCGATTTAGCTTTAATTGAACAACCTCTAGGTTGTGAAGACATCATTGATCATGCTGCACTGCAAAATAAACTAAAAACTCCTATCTGCCTTGATGAGAGTATTGATTCATTAGATGACGCAAGACAGGCAATAGACATCGGAGCTTTAAAGATCATTAACATAAAAGTCTCTCGTGTAGGCGGTTTAGCTAACGCTAAAGCAATTCATGATTATGCTAAAGAGCATGGGGTAGGTGTATGGTGCGGCTCGATGTTAGAGTCAGGTATCGGTCAGGCACATAACCTGGCTATAGCCTCACTTGAGAACTACCGCTACTCAAATGACATCATGTCATCGACCTGCTATCTTTCTGATGACATTATCAAGCCTCAGATTGAAATTGGTAAAGACTCCTTTATCACTATCCCTGAGCGCGAGGGTATTGGTTATGATCTTGATTTTGAGAAACTTCAAAAATACACCTTTAAACTAGAGCATTTTGATTTTTAAGAAGGTTTTATGAGCAAGAGCTTAGTAAATGCAATTGAAAATCTTGAGGATTATGTAAAGAAACTTGAAACTGTTGTGAATATTGATTCAGGTACTATAGATACACAAGGTGTAACTAAAGTTGCCAAGCAGTTTGTACAGTGGTTTTCTGATATTGGCTTTTATTCAGAGGAAGTTACATTTGACGATGCAGTAGGTCACGGTGTCTTTGCAACTAACGACAAAGACGCAGAGCATTATGATCTGCTACTCTCAGGTCACATAGATACGGTATTTGCTCATGGTACGGCAGAAGAAAGACCATTTAAACGAGATGGTAATTTAGCCTATGGTCCTGGTGTTGCCGACATGAAAGACGGTGATCTTATCATTTTGTGGGGGCTTACTAAGGCTCTTGTAAATGGTACTTTAGAAGGTAAAAAGGTAGCTGTAGTGTTGAACCCTGATGAGGAGACCGGTTCTACCCACTCATCAGAATTTATAGACAGCATTGCTAAAAAGTCAGAATATGCACTTATCTTTGAAGGCAGTGAAGAGATAGATAACTTTACAGAAGCCCGTAAAGGTATTTCTCATATTGATATCTTTTTAAAGGGCAGGGGGGCACATGCAGGCTTCTGCCCAGAGAAAGGTCGTTCAGCTATTAACGCAATGGCAAACTGTATTCAAAGAGTAAATGCACTTGCTAATGAGAATGTCACTGTAAACTTTGGTGTATTAAAAGGCGGTACCATTGCTAATGCTATCGCAGAAGACTGCTATGCCAGAATCGATGTCCGTTTCTGGAATAATGATCAATGGGAAGACTTTTTAGCTAAATTTAAGCATGAATTTGAAATACCTTTTGGTCAGGATATTCAAGCAAGCTTTAAGATTTTACTTGTAAATCCAGCCATGGTGGTAACAGAAAAGACTGCTAAATTAAAAGAAATCGTAACTAAAGCTTTAACAAAATTCAGCATCACCCCAAAATTTATAAGATCAGGAGGTGTGTCTGATGGTAATCACATCAGTAACACAGGTACCCCTGTACTAGATACTTTTGGTGGACGCGGAGGTGAATGTCACACCACTCGTGAATGGCTTGATTTAACCTCTGTTGAACCTAGAGCAGAACTTTTAGTTGAAATTCTAAAACAGTTGTAACTGTAAAATTTACTTATCAGAAAATAAGAACTCTCTTTACTAAACAGAAGCGAGTTTTTTTATGTCCAAAAGTTGGTCAATATTCTTATAGTCTAAGACTATCGTTTAGCATCATTATATAGTATATGTTTTTTGTTGAAATCTCTTTTTTAGACAATTACTATTTAAAACATAGCAAGTCGATAGGAATTATAAATAACTACTTCTTCAAGGTTTTAATTAGTTTTTAACGCAGAACCAAGATAAAAAATCTAGTTCTAGCATATCAAGTTTAAGTAAATAAAAAGAGGAACAGAAAATGTCATACAAGTTTGAAACTTTACAGTTACACGTAGGTCAGGAACAGGCAGATCCAGCAACTGATTCAAGAGCAGTGCCTATTTACCAGACAACTTCATATGTATTCCACAACTCACAGCATGCAGCTGATCGTTTCGGTTTGCGTGATGCTGGTAACATCTATGGACGTTTAACCAATTCAACTCAGGATGTTTTAGAAAAGAGAATCGCAGCTCTAGAAGGTGGTGTTGCAGCCCTAGCAGTAGCATCCGGTGCAGCAGCAATTTCATACACAATTGAAGCTTTAGCTGCAAACGGTGGTCACATCGTTGCTCAGAAGACCATTTACGGTGGTAGTGCTAACTTATTAGAGCACACTCTTCCTGGTTTAGGTATCACCACAACTTTCGTTGATGCTCATGATTTAAGCGCTGTTGAAGGTGCAATTCAGGAAAACACCAGAGCTATCTACATCGAGACCTTAGGTAACCCAAACAGTGATATTCCAGATATCGATGCAATAGCAGCAATCGCTCACAAACACAACTTACCATTAGTTGTAGATAATACCTTCGGTACCCCATACTTAATTCGACCAATTGAACATGGTGCTGATATCGTAGTTCACTCAGCAACCAAGTTTATCGGCGGTCACGGTACAACCTTAGGAGGTATCATCGTAGATTCAGGTAAATATGATTGGAAGCAGAGCGGAAAATTCCCTGGTATTGCTGATCCTAACCCAAGCTATCACGGTATCTCATTTGCTGATGCTGTAGGTCCTGCTGCTTTTGTAACTTACATTAGAGCAATCCTGTTAAGAGATACTGGAGCTACTATCTCTCCATTCAACGCTTTCTTACTGTTACAAGGTGTTGAGACCTTATCTTTAAGATTAGATCGCCACATTTACAATACCAAGAAAGTTGTAGAGTTCTTATCAAAGCATCCTAAGGTTGAGAAGGTAAATCACCCATCATTAAAGGATCATCCAGATCATGCTTTATATGAGAAGTATTTCCCTAACGGTGGCGCTTCAATCTTTACCTTTGAGATTAAAGGTGGCGTTAAAGAAGCCTTCAAGTTCATAGATAACTTAAAGATCTTCTCATTACTAGCTAACGTTGCTGATGTTAAGAGCTTGGTAATTCACCCTGCTACAACAACTCACTCTCAGTTGACTGAAGAAGAGTTATTAGCTGCAGGTATTAAGAACAATACCATCAGATTATCAATCGGTACTGAGCACGTTGATGACCTGATTGCTGATCTTGATCAGGCATTCAATGCTTAATTAGATAAGAAAAAAATAATCCTCTCAAGTAAAATCCTGAGAGGATTCGTTTTTTAGGACTTACAAAAAAGATCCTAAATTTGAACCAATAGATTAGTTCTGTTCGAACATAGCTGAGATAGACTCTTCGTTGTTAATGCGACGAATTGCTTCAGCTAACATAGGAGCTAGAGTTAACTGACGGAAGCTCTTTAACTTCTTGAAGTTGTCACGAGCAGGCACAGAGTCAGATACTACTAAATGATCTAATGCAGACTCTGATACGTTCTTATAAGCATCACCTGATAGTACAGCGTGAGTACCATAAGCAGTAACAGACTTAGCACCACGCTCTTTTAGAGCAGCAGCTGCCTTACATAAGGTTCCACCAGTATCGATGATGTCATCAACGATAATACAATCTCTGTCCTTTACTTCACCGATAAGGTTCATAACCTCAGATACGTTAGGACGAGGACGACGCTTATCAATGATTGCAATGTCAGCGTTATTTAATAACTTAGCAATTGCACGAGCGCGAACCACACCACCCATATCAGGTGATACAACGCAAGGATTCTTTAAGTTTAAGGTTAACATGTCTTCAACGAAGATCTGGCTTGAGAAGCAGTTATCTACAGGTACATCAAAAAAGCCCTGGATCTGCTCAGCATGAAGATCAACTGTTAATACACGGTCAACACCAACTGATGATAAGAAATCAGCTACTACCTTAGCAGTTATAGGCACACGAGCTGAACGAAGACGTCTGTCCTGACGAGCATAACCGAAGTAAGGAATTACAGCGGTAATACGACCTGCAGATGCACGACGTAGAGCATCGATCATAACGATAAGCTCCATCAAATTGTCATTTGTAGGTGCACAGGTAGACTGGATGACGAAGATATCGCAACCACGTACGTTCTCATTGATCTGTACGTGAACTTCTCCATCAGAAAAACGGTCAACAGTTGCATTGCCAAGTCTAGTGTATAGACGGTCAGCGATTTTTTTAGCTAAGTCCGGTGTTGCATTTCCGGCAAACAGCTTCATATCAGCCATAAGATGAGTGATCCTGATTGATTTGACATAAAAAGAAATTGAGCCTTAAGAGCTCCTTAAAGCTAGGCGTATTTTAAAACTTTTAATCACATCGATAAAGGGATAATTTAGCTTTTTACGGATATGTTGCATTAAGAGAAGAGAAAACTTGCATATTAAAGACTATGCAAATCTTAAGCATTTATAGGCTTTCAAGCTTCGCAAGTACTGGAGATTTACTTACAGATTTGGCAATAAAACTTTTTATATTCAGCTCATCAATTTTCTTTTGTGCACACTTTGCATGATCATAAGTATCAAAAGCGACAAAACAGGATGAACCACTACCTGACATTGAAGCTGTACCAAACTCTGATAAGGTGTCTAATAACTCTTTAACCTTAGGATATTCGTTTACAACAACAGGTGTAAAGCAGTTATCAAATTTGGTTTGCATCAGCACGTCAAATGATCTTGATGGTGAATCTTTTTTTAATTTGTCAGATGCAAATAAAACTTTAGTAGGTACAGAGCAATCAGGAGTTGCAACTAAATAGTACTTATTCTCTATATCAACAGGCTCTAGAATTTCACCAATACCTTTGGCAAAGCAGGTTGTGCCTTTAATAAAGATAGGAACATCAGCACCTAAGGATGTTCCTAGTTTTATTAACTTGTCTTCAGATAAGTTTAAATTCCATAACTTATTTAATACAGAGAGGGTAGTAGCAGCATTGCCAGAGCCCCCACCTAAACCACCACCTTGAGGCAGTACTTTATCAATGGAAATGTTAACTCCTTTCTTACAGTTGGTTTCCTTTTTCAAAAGCATAGCTGCTTTATAGATCAGGTTCTTTTCAACAGGAAATCCAAAGTCTGTAAGCAGATTAACCTCATCTTTTGTGTCACTAGTTTCAAAAGTCATTTGATCTCCATGATCTAAGATCACAAACAGTGTTTCTAAATTATGGTAACCGTCAGATCTTTTACCTGTAATGTATAAAAACAGATTTAACTTACAAGGACTAGTGACTTCAAATTTCATAGTTAGTTGAGCCTTAAGACGTTATTGATGTTTACTTTTACCTGAGTAAATGGAGTTAGGATTTCAAAGTTGGTAGGCAGTGGTAAACCTCTTCTTTGTGCCTGATACTGCTTGTAAGTTACAAGGTATTCTTCACCCTGTTTTGCAGTTTTTACAAAGCCGTGTTCATCATATGTAAGCTCACCTTTAGGAGCTCCTACCATGATAGCAGGTAGGTCTTCAACTGGAATATCAAGACCAAACTGAGTCTTTAAAAGCTCTCTTGCGCTATCACCTTTGTTAACCTTACCTTGAGCTTTTAAGAAAGTAGTGCCATTAGCATAAACCTCTAACATGGCATACTGCATTCCCATAGGACCTGTAAACTCTAGAGAGAAGTAATTCTTTTTGTAGTGATAGGTACAGTTAACAGCAAATCTTGCTTTTTTATAGCGAGAGATTAAAGCGATCTTACCGTTCTCTTCTAGCTCATTGATATTGTTTAACTGAGCTATTTGCTCCTGTCTTGAGAGTTTTGAAAACTCCTCATTTGAGCTTGTTGTAGAACAGGCATTTAACAGAGTTAACATTGAAACTGCAGTAGCAATAGTTAGTAGCTTCTTTAAATTAAGTCTATTCACAGTTAACTCCTTTGCTAATTCTCTTTTGAGTTATCTTTATTTTCATCAGATGCTAAAGGAGCCTCTTTTTTTAGATCCTTTTCCTGGGCATCTTTAATGATGTTGTAGATCCTGATTAACTCCTGATGAGATTTAAAGCCTTTTAGATTTAAATCTGAAGCTGTAAGCCCATTAAAGCGAGCATTACCATTTACATGATCTAAAACATTCTGAAGAGTCTTTTTACCATATAAAAGCTCAAAGCCTTCAAGATAATCCTCTTCATTTAAAGAGCCTTCTGTCTTGCACTGTAAAACTTTAATTAAGCACTGATAGAAAGATAACTTATCTAATGAAAAATCATTTTGATTGTATCTTACAGTCCAAATGGCGTAGGTTAAAGCTGTAGGATAAACCTTGGCGGCAAGTGCAATTAAGCATCTTAATTCGCCCATTCTTAAACTTTCCCATTTTGATTTAGGATCAGATGCCTAACAGCTGGCAAACTAAGACATCGTTATCGATATCTTCACTCTCAAGTTCATCAAGATAGTCTGCATAAGTATCAACTGTCTCTTCAGAACCTGGTAGAGATAAAAGAGCATCCTGGAAATCAATACCACTGTTGGTATTGTTGTAGACAAGATCATCAACAGGGTAGATTTCAGACATACCTGGAACGATGGATCTGTAGACGCATACACCTAGTTCATTGTATGAGCGTACATAAATATCAAAACCTAATTTTGCAATCATGTAGCGCAGAGCTTTGTACTGTTCTTGAGTGTTACCTGAAAAATCCCAGGCTACAAACTTATAGTCAGGGATCTTTCTGAACATCTGCATTGGAAGAATACCTGTTGAATCTACAAAGTGACTCTCTAGATTTACGATGTCAGATGTTCTCTCTAAATCAAAATCAGGCTCATCAAAGTTGTCTAAATCACTGAAGGTGCGACCCTGCATTAACTCTGTAATGGTTCGGTCTAGCGCAACCTCAAAAATAGGATGGGCACCAAATGAGGCAAAGCAAGTACCGTTACTCTGATTGAATAAAACCACACAGACTACAGGAAACTTACCACCTAAAGAGGCATCATAAGCAATAACTTTTAAGTTGTCGCCTTGTAAGGTCTTTAATGAGTTATATGACTTTTCATATTTTTGTAAGATCTCATCAGGAATTACAGGAAGAGCTAAACCTCTTTTAATAATTTCCTTTTTTACATAACGCTCGATGATTTCAGAAAGACCTTGCACTAGAGCTTCATACTCAGTGTTACCTTCAGACATACCGTTAGAACCGTACAGGTTATCTAAGAGGTTTACAGGGAAGTAAACTACTTCACCATTTCTTGCATTAGTAAATGGAATAGAGCAGACACCACGTGAGAATGCTGATGACTGTAAGTCCACCAAATCCTCAAGATTTAAATCAGTACCTTCTGAGTAGAACTTACGTAAGGATGAGTTTAAAACATCACTAGGAATTTGCGGATCATTCGGATCGATGGCAGTCCATTTTTCGTCTTTAAAATGAACATAAGGAGCATTTGAGTTATCTAAACCTAAATAATAGTCTGAAAATGACATATGGGTTGATAAGCGTTCAAAGAGCTCGCCATAAGCTGAAGCTCTAGCTGCAAGCCTTGATGAACCTTTACCATTTGAATAGATGCATGGACATGACTCAATGTCTAAATGTACAGAGTAAACATCATTTAAAGGGTTAAGCCAGTTACTTTCTCTAACAACGATTTTTAACTTTTTTAATATTTCCTGAAAGTGAGCAATACTCTGTTCTAAAGGTGCATCCTTACCAACAATAGTAGTCATATCAAATCCCAAAATTATGTAAAAGACTGAATTTTATTAACGGGTAATGATAACACAATGACCATAACTTCAAGACAAGTAATGGCATTATTCACAAGATTTAATAAACCTCTTAGAAAAAAGATTTACAAACATAAACATTGCCATAAATAGCGTTAAAAACTTCAATAAATGTAATTGAATTAAAAGTGACTTAAAAAAGGTAATGTATAATTAGATATGACATTGAAAACAGGATTTAAACATGAGAAAAAAAACATTCTTAGCCTTTCCAGTAACAGGTGAAACCTTTGCTGATGTTAGAGAAAAGAACCGTTACTACGTAGATAAGACTCCATACTTAAAGCAGGTATTCTCAGATGATGAAGCTGTAGATGAGAGCTCTTTAATCGATGGCACTACTGTTTTGCTCTTAACAAGACCTAGACGTTTTGGTAAGACCTTGCTCATGAGTATGTTTGAATCTTTCTTAAAGATTAGTGCTAAAGAGCCTGGAAACATAACTAAACACCTAAACTACTTTAAAGGAACCAAAATCTTAGAGGACAAAGAGTTCTGTAAAAAGTACATGGGACAATTTCCTGTTATTGCCATTACTTTAAAAGGAGTTAAAGGACCTAATTTTAAACAGGCCTATTTTAAACTTGCTGAATTAATTGTTGAAAAAGCAAAAGAATTTAAATTTTTAGAAAACAGTCCTGCTCTAGATGAAGATGATAAAGCTACTTATGCTAAGTTAGCTAGTAAAGACTATCTAAAAAGAGCAGATGATGAAGCTCAGTCTTATGCAACCTCAGCAATGGCATCTTTAGCATCAATGCTCTATAAGCACTTTAAAAAAAAGGTTTATATCTTAATTGATGAATATGATGTACCTTTAGCTAAAGCTCAAGAGCATGGCTATCATAAAGATATGGTTACCTTAATGTCATCTTTTTTGGACTTCTTAAAAGATCCTCAAAAAGATCCTGAAAAGGATACTTCAATTATAAATAAGGTAGTAATCACAGGATGTTTAAAGGTAGCTAAGAACAGCATCTTTACAGGTGTAAATAACCTTTACGTAAATACAGTAGCAGATCAAGAAACTGAATATACAGGCATCATTGGTTTTACCAAAGATGAAACACAAAAAATCTTAAAAGACTATGAACTTGATGATTTTTCACAAACTGTAAAAAATTACTACGACGGTTATAAGTTCTATGACAAAGAGATGTTCTGTCCATGGGATGTGGTTAACTTTATTAGAAAGAACTTTAACCTAAAACAAACAGGTAACACAGATGATATTAAAACTGGCAACTACTGGGATAAAAGCTCATCTGACAGTGCCTTAGGAGAGTACTTAGGATATCTTACCGACAGTGACAACCAAAAGATGCAG
>SAMEA104315429__coassemble_286_pt1 | contig 65452 bp, 53 predicted proteins | sample SAMEA104315429__metabat2_low_PE_042 | metagenome-assembled genome bin SAMEA104315429 (sample SAMEA104315429) | gut metagenome | biome: Monkey gut; feature: monkey-associated habitat; material: faeces | place: China | collected 2013 | reverse complement strand
CTATCCGTGAGGGTGGTAGAACAGTAGGTGCTGGTGTTGTTGGTACTATCATTGAGTAATATCTAACTCAGCAAAGATGTATGTCCGTAGCAGTATTTTTTACTGCTACGGATTAATTGTCTTAAGGTGCTAAAAATTTGTACCTTTTAATTTAAGGTTTTTTTTATGTCAGAAACAACTAGCAATAAAGTCCAGCCTGCTAAGAAGGCAAATGCTAAAAAGACAGCAAATGGCACAGATTCAAAGCTGTTTGTATCTCCAGTTGTAAGCGCAATTTTTTGGACTATTTCTATTGTTTTAGTAGTTGCAGTTATCTTAGGTAACTGGTATTACACAAGTTTTGTTGCAGTAGATGAAGGTAACTTATCTCGTCTTCTGCGTGTAGCAATTGTTATCGTTGGTTTTGCAGTTGCTTTAATTGTTGCACTTCTTACTAATAAGGGTCGCACCTTATTACAGTTTGGTCGTCAGTCATATACTGAGTTACGTAAAGTTGTATGGCCAACTAGACAAGAAGCTGTGCAGACAACATTTATTGTTTTCGTAGCTGTTTGTGTTGTAAGCTTATTCCTGTATCTATGCGATATCGTATTTTTACAGTTAGTTCGCCTATTTACCTTATAGTAAACACCAAAGGATTTTAAAATGGCAGATATTGAAAAGATTGAAGCACCAGAAGCTCCTGTAGCACCTGAGGCTCCTGTTGTTGACGAGACCTCAGCTTTAGATGCAAACCCAGATTTAGCTAATGAAGCACCAAAGAAAAATAAATACTTTGGTGGTGATACCTTCCGTTGGTATGTAATTCAGGCTTTTTCTGGCTTTGAGCAGAGAGTTGCTTTAACTCTTGCTGAAAGAATCAAGATCCACCATATGGAAGATTACTTTGGTGAAATCCTTGTTCCAAAGGAAAAGGTTAAAGAAATCAAAGACGGCAAGAAACGCGAGAGTGAGCGTAAGTTCTTCCCAGGTTATGTTTTAGTAAATATGAGAATGACCTCAGAGTCATGGCAGTTAGTAAAACATACTGATCGTGTTTTAGGCTTTATCGGCGGTACTTCAGAAAAACCTCTTCCAATTACTGAGGCGGAAGCTAATAAGATCCTAAACCGTCTGAAGGAAACTGAAGATTCTCCACGTCCAAAGACCATGTTCGAAGTTGGCGAGCATGTTCGAGCTATCGATGGTGCTTTCAAAGACTTCGTTGGTACTGTTGAGAAGGTGGACTATGAGAAGAACCGCTTAACAGTTTCAATTGCAATCTTTGGTAGAGCTACACCAGTAGATCTTGATTTCACTCAGGTTGAAAAAGATATCTAATCATTTTGGGGCTCATTTTTAAATGAGCCCTAGTCTTTAAAATCCAAAATTTCTTTCAATTTCAGCAAATAAAGATTAATAGCTTTTTTCTTGCATTAATTTATTAATTATTTGTTGATTATCATCACTAATCTGTGTATAATCTCAAAGCTATTTTTACGCTGTTTGTATTATTCAATCGTGTTAAAAAGCGCGACCAATCGGTCAAGGGAAGCTCAATCGTGAATTGAGCGATATCACCCACGTTAATTTTCAGAGGAATACCTCAAAATGGCAAAGAAAGTTACTGCCTATATTAAATTACAGGTTGGTGCTGGTAACGCAAACCCAGCTCCTCCAGTTGGCCCAGCATTAGGTCAGCACGGTGTTAACATCATGGAATTCTGTAAGGCATTCAATGCTAAGACAGCAAACATGGAAAAAGGTTTACCTGTACCAGTTATCATCACCGTATATCAGGATAAGTCATTTACATTCGTATCAAAGACAACCCCAGCTTCTTTCTTAATTAAGAAGACCTTAGGCTTGAAGTCAGCTTCTCACAAGCCAGGTACTGAAGTTGCAGGTAAGATCACCATGGAACAGTGCAAAGAGATCGCTAAAGCTAAAGAGCCAGATATGACTGGTGCTGATCTTGATGCATCTGCACGTACCATTGCTGGTACAGCTCGTTCAATGGGCATCCAGGTGGAGGGTTAATCAATGGCTAAGATTGCTAAGCGTTTAAAAGAAATCCGTGCAGCTGTTGATAAGACCAAGCAGTACGATGTAGTTGAAGGCTTCAAGTTATTAAAAGATACTGCAAAAGCAAAGTTCGTAGAGAGCGTTGATGTAGCAGTTCAGTTAGGTATTGACGCTACTAAGTCAGATCAGAACGTTCGTGGTGCTACCGTTTTACCAAACGGTACCGGTAAGACTGTACGTGTTTTAGTATTCACACAGGGCGAGCTTGCTGAGCAGGCAAAGGCAGCTGGTGCTGATCACGTTGGTATGGACGAGTTAGCAGCTGAAGTTAAGAAAGGCTTTGCTGATTTCGACGTTGTTATCGCTTCACCTGACGCTATGAGAGTTGTAGGTCAGTTAGGTCAGATCTTAGGTCCACGCGGTTTAATGCCTAACCCTAAGGTTGGTACCGTAACTCGCGATATTGCAACTGCTGTTAAGAATGCTAAAGCAGGTCAGGTTCGCTTCCGTAATGATAAGTCTGGTAACATCCAGACTTCAATCGGTAAAGCTGACTTCACCGCTGAGCAGTTAGCTGACAACTTATCAGCTTTAATTGCAGCTATCATTAAGCACAAGCCATCAGCAGCTAAGGGTACCTTCATCAAGAAGATCTGTGTATCAACCACTATGGGCGTTGGTATTCAGATTGATAAGAATACTATTGCTGCAGAGAAGGCAATTCAGGCTGAATAATCCTGAATAAGCATCCGGTACTGATGCTTGTAAAGAATTTGGAAAGGGGGCATTGCCGCCAAACCAAAGACCGCAGGGGGTAGTACCTTAATTATCCTGCGTAGGCGGAGCCTGAATACAGGCTCCGGTGGTCCCGAAAGGGTATAGTCCACTATGGACATTCCAGGAGTCACTGCTAAAAATGGCATTGAATATCGAAGACAAAAAGGCAATCGTTGCTGAAGTCGCCGAAGTAGCCAAGAAAGCTGTGTCAGCTGTTACTGCAGATTCATGCGGTATTCCAGTAGCAACTTTAACCAAACTACGTAAAGAAGCTCGTGAGAACAACGTTTATTTACACGTTGTTCGTAACACTCTTCTTGCACGTGCTTTAGAAGGCACTGAGTTTGAGTGCATCAAGGATTCATGTAAGGGTCCAACCATCATTGGTTTATCTTTAGAGCATCCTGGTGCTGCTGCTAGAATCTTCAAGAATTTCGCAAAGTCATGCGATACTTTCAAAGTTAAAGCTTTAGCTTTTGAAGGTAAGGCATATGACAGCAAAGACATTGATGTTCTTGCAACATTACCAACATACGAAGAAGCTATTGCTCACTTAATGGCAACCTTAAAAGAGGCTGCTGCTGGCAAGCTGGTTCGTACTCTTGCCGCTCTTGGCGACAAGCTTGGTTCAGAGGCTGGTGCTCAGTAATAGCACAGCTAGAGAAGACTTATTTAAGTCGATTGTTTTTTTTCAGGCATAGCCTGGTTATTTTATAGGAAGTTTAAAAATGGCTTTATCTAAGGATGAAATCATTGAGGCAATTGCAGCTCTATCAGTTACTGAAGTTGTAGAGTTAGTTAAGGCAATGGAAGAGAAGTTTGGTGTTTCTGCTGCTGCAGCTGTTGCTGCTGCTCCAGCTGGTGGTGCAGCTGCTGCTGAAGAGAAGACCGAGTTCGACGTTATGTTAAAGGCTGCTGGCGCTAACAAGATCGCTGTTATTAAGGCAGTTCGTACCGCTACTGGTTTAGGCTTAAAGGAAGCTAAGGACTTAGTTGAGTCAGCTCCTGCTAAGGTTAAGGAAGCAATGCCAAAGGCTGACGCTGAAGCTTTAGTAAAGGCTTTAACCGACGCTGGTGCAGAGGCTGCATTAGCTTAAAAGCTAGCTACCATAAATTGGCTCGCATCGGGCCAATGACAGCTTAAAAAACTGTTCAAAAACGTAACCCGATCCCCCAAAAATGGGGGCTCGGGTTCGATGCCTTAATATACTAAGATGCTAACGCATCCTATCCGGAAACAGATCAAATAGAGGATCACCTATCCATGGTCTACTCCTACACTGAGCAAAAACGCATCCGTAAGGATTTTGGTAAGCGTGTAAAAGTTTTAGATACACCTTATTTATTAGCAGTACAACTCGATTCTTTTAAACAATTTATTAGTTCAGATCCAAACAACGAGAATGGTTTGGTTGCCGCTTTCAAGAGCGTGTTCCCAATTAAGAGCTATTCTGGCAATGCTGAACTTTGCTATAACAGCTTCCATTTAGGTGAGCCTAAATTTAATGTACACGAGTGCATGATTCGTGGTACTACTTATTCAGCTCCACTTAAGGTCAAATTAAGCTTAGTTCGTTACGAGAAAGATTCTCCTAAGACTGTTAAAGAGCGTATTGACCAAGATGTGTACATGGGTGAAATCCCACTGATGACCGACAACGGTACCTTCATTGTTAATGGTACTGAGCGTGTTGTTGTTTCTCAGTTACACAGAAGCCCTAGCGTATTCTTTGATAACGACAGAGGTAAGACTTACCCTGGTCGTATTTTATTCAGTGCTCGCGTAATCCCTTACCGTGGTTCATGGTTAGACTTTGAGTTTGATCATCGCGATAACTTATTCGTACGTATTGACCGTCGTCGTAAGTTACCTGCAACTGTTTTATTACGTGCTTTAGGTTATAACACCGAGCAGATCTTAGGCTTGTTCTTCGATACCGTTGAAATCGAATTCAAGAACAACAAGATCAATATGGAACTTGTTCCAGAGAGTTTACGTGGTGAAACTGCCTCTTTTGATATCAAAGTAGGCAAAGATGTTATTGTAGAAAAGGGCCAGAAGATTACAGCCCGTCACGTACGTCAGTTAAAGAAAGCTGAAGTGACATCTTTAGAAGTTCCTGCAGAATATCTATTAGATAAGATTGTTGCAAAAGACTACAAGAACAAGAACGGCGAAGTAGTATTAGCTGCTAACACATTATTAAATGAAGACAACATCACAGCAATTGCTACAAACGGTTTAAAGAAGATTGAGATCCTTTACACCAGTGCAGTTGATGAAGGTCCTTTCATTGCTGATACTTTACGTAACGACACCACACGTGATCTAAGCTCAGATGAAGCTGACAAGAATGCAGCTTTATTCGAAATCTACAAGATGATGCGTCCTGGTGAAATTCCTACTGTTGAAGCTGCTGAAACTTTATTCAAGAACTTATTCTTCGCAGAGGATAGATACGATTTATCATCAGTTGGTCGTATGAAGTTCGACAGCCGCTTCGTTGAAGAGAAGAATTTCAAGGCAGGTGTTGCACGTCTTTTAACCTCAGCTGATTCACAGTTAAATACCGCAGATTCCGGTGTTTCTGTAGTAAACGGCTTCGTATACGCACAGTATCCTAAGATTGTTGATTTAATCAAGCCTCTTCTAGATCCAGCAGAAGTAGAGTGCATGCCAAACACTGTTCCAGAGCGTGTTGCTGACAAGCTGCTAGGTTTCTTAGATAACATTCTGATCCCTGCAAATAAAGATCAGATGTTACCAGCTCAAGAGCGTTTATTACATAAGGTTAAGATCCAGCCGAAGGGCGGTGAGGCTTATACCTATGATAGAGCAATAATCCTTCCTTTATCAGTATTAGAGTTAGAGAGCAATGTAACTGAATTAGAAGGCAAGGCTACCGATCCTAAGGGTAAAGAGATCAATCTTGATACCTCATTCATCGATAACGAGCCTTCACGTGGTACTTTAAGCAATAGCGATATCATTAAGGTAATCCGTTACTTAGTTAAGATCCGTAATGGTAAAGAGACCATCGACGATATCGATCACTTAGGTAACCGTCGTATCCGTTCAGTTGGTGAAATGGCTGAAAACCAGTTCAGAATTGGTTTAGTTCGTGTTGAGCGTGCTGTTAAGGAAAGATTGTCTTTAGGCGACTTGGATAATACAACTCCACAGGAGCTTATCAACGCAAAGCCTATTTCAGCTGCAATTAAAGAGTTCTACGGTTCAAGCCAGTTATCACAGTTCATGGACCAAAACAACCCATTGTCAGAAGTTACACACAAGCGTCGTATTTCTGCTTTAGGTCCTGGTGGTTTAACTCGTGAAAGAGCTGGCTTCGAAGTACGTGACGTTCACCCAACTCACTACGGACGTCTATGCCCAATTGAGACTCCTGAAGGTCCTAACATTGGTCTGATTAACTCATTAGCTGTGTTTGCTCGTTGCAACGACTACGGTTTCTTAGAGACTCCATACCGTTTTGTTAAGGATGGTGTTGTTTCTGAAGAGTTCCAGTACTTATCAGCAATTGATGAAGGTCAGTACGTTATCGCTCAGGCTAATACCGATTTAGATGAGAACGGTAAGATCTTATCTGACTACGTACAGTGCCGTTACAAGGGTGAATCAGAAGTTCGTAAAGCAAGTGACGTTCAGTTCATGGACGTTTCACCTCAGCAGATTATTTCTGTTGCTGCAGCCTTGATTCCATTCTTGGAACACGATGATGCTAACCGTGCTCTGATGGGTGCTAACATGCAGCGTCAGGCTGTTCCTACAGTTCGTTCAGAAAAACCATTCGTTGGTACTGGTATGGAGCGTGCTGTTGCAGTTGACTCTGGTGTTTCTATCATCGCAAAACGTGGTGGTGTTGTTCAGCACGTTGATGGTGGTCGAATCGTAATTCGTGTAAACATCGATGAGATTGAAGGTGATCATGATGCAGGTATTGATATTTACAACCTCATCAAGTACACCCGTTCAAACCAGAATACATGTATTAACCAGAGACCATGCGTTTCTTTAAATGAAAAGGTAAAAGCTGGTGACGTTATTGCTGACGGTTCATCTACAGATATGGGTGAATTAGCATTAGGTCAGAACATGCGTATCGCTTTCATGCCTTGGAACGGTTACAACTACGAGGACTCTATCCTTGTATCTGAGCGTGTTGCTGCAAAGGACCGCTTAACCACCATCCACATTGAAGAGATGTCATGTATCGCTCGTGATACAAAGCTAGGTCCAGAGGAAATCACTGCTGATATTCCTAACGTAGGTGAGTCTGCATTATCTAAACTTGATGAGGCAGGTATCGTATACGTAGGCGCTGAAGTTGTAGGTGGCGATATTCTAGTTGGTAAGGTAACACCAAAGGGTGAAACCCAGTTAACTCCAGAAGAAAAGTTATTACGCGCAATCTTCGGTGAGAAGGCATCAGAAGTTAAAGATTCTTCATTAAGAATGGCTAACGGCGAAACCGGTACCGTTGTTGACGTTCAGATCTTTACCCGTGAAGGTGTAGAGAAAGACAAGCGTGCTAAAGAAATCGAAGAGATGCACATCAACAAGGCTAAGAAGGATTTGGACGAAGAGTTCAGCTTCTTAACACAAGGTCTGTTACATCAGGTTCGTGTTCACCTTGTAAGAAATGGCATGTCTCAAGAGAAAGTTGATGCGATTGCAGATGAAGATCTGTTAAAGCAGCGTCTTGATGATGATAAGGCACAGCGTCAGTTAGAAGAGTTCTCTGTTCGCTTAGATGAGTTCTCTAAGGAATACAAAGAGAAGTTCGAAGCAGAGAAGAAAAAGATCACCGATGGTGACGATTTAACTCCAGGTGTACTTAAGATTGTTAAGGTTTACGTTGCAGTTAAACGTCGTATTCAGCCAGGTGATAAGCTTGCTGGTCGTCACGGTAACAAGGGTGTTATTTCAAGAATTAACCCAATCGAAGATATGCCATACGATGAGACAGGTCGCCCAGTAGATATGGTTCTAAACCCTCTAGGTGTGCCTTCACGTATGAACATCGGTCAGGTTCTTGAAGTTCACTTAGGTTTAGCAGCTAAGGGCATCGGTGAGAAGATTAACAAAATGTTGATCGAGCAGAGAGCAATCGCTGAAATCAGAAAGACTCTTCAGGAGATCTATGACTTAGGTGATACCTCACAGAAGGTAGACATTTCATCAATGTCAGATTCTGAGGTTATGACTCTTGCTAACAACCTTCGTGATGGTTTACCTGTTGCAACTCCTGTATTTGATGGTGCACAGGAAGAGAACATCAAGGAAATGTTACGTATGGCAGGGCTACCTGAGTCAGGTCAGATGACTCTGTTCGATGGTAGAACCGGTCGTGCCTTTGAGCGTAAGGTAACCGTAGGTTACATGTACATGCTTAAGTTGAACCACCTTGTTGATGACAAGATGCATGCTCGTTCAACAGGTTCTTATAGCTTAGTTACTCAGCAGCCTTTAGGTGGTAAAGCTCAGTTCGGTGGCCAGCGTTTCGGTGAGATGGAAGTTTGGGCACTTGAAGCTTACGGCGCAGCTTATACTCTGCGTGAAATGCTTACTGTTAAGTCTGATGATGTTAACGGTAGAACTAAGATGTACAAGAACATTGTTGATGGTAAGTACACAATGGAAGCTGGTATTCCTGAGTCATTCAATGTTCTATTACGTGAAATTCGTTCACTTGGTATCAATATCGATCTTGTCCGCAAGGAATAAGTTTCTAGTTTGGGGTAGTAACTCTACCCCTGCTTGGCTACGACAATAGGAGAAACTGTTGTGAGCAATATGGAAAACGGTCAGAACGAAGATCTTTTAGAAGGTCTTGCTAGTCAGACTCCAGTGGCTAACACTGAAGATTCAGCAATGGATCTTGAAGTAAGCGATAGCCTTGGCAAGCTTGCAAATCGCAGCAATGCGTTCAAGCAGCGCCTTGAGGACTTCGATGCTATTAAGATTGGTCTGGCTTCCCCAGAAATGATCCGTGCATGGTCATATGGTGAGGTTAAAAAGCCTGAAACCATCAATTACCGTACATTCAAACCAGAACGTGACGGTTTGTTCTGTGCTAAGATTTTCGGACCTATCAAAGATTATGAGTGTTTGTGCGGTAAGTACAAGCGCTTAAAGCACCGCGGTACTATTTGTGATAAGTGTGGTGTTGAAGTAACTCAGGCTAAAGTACGTCGTGAGCGTATGGGTCACATTGAGTTAGCTTCACCTGTAGCACATATTTGGTACTTAAAGTCATTACCATCACGTATCGGCTTAATGCTTGATATGAAGTTACGCGATATTGAAAGCGTACTTTATTTTGAGAGCTATGTAGTTACCGATCCAGGCATGACTGAGTTATCAGAGCGTCAGCTGTTAACTGAAGAGCAGTACATGGATGCTTTAACTCAGTATGGCGATGATTTCACAGCAAAGATGGGTGCTGAGGCTATCTTAGATCTGTTAAAGCAGATCAACCTTGAAGAAGAGTTAAAAGCTGTTCGTGAAGCTTTAGATTCAACTTCCTCAGAGTCAAATCGTAAGAAGTTTGCAAAGAGACTGAAGTTAATCGAGTCATTCATTAATTCAGGCAACAAGCCAGAGTGGATGATCTTAACTGTATTACCTGTTTTACCACCTGATTTACGTCCTTTAGTACCATTAGATGGTGGTCGTTTTGCAACCTCTGATTTGAACGATTTATATCGTCGTGTAATCAACCGTAACAACCGTTTAAAGAGACTGCTTGATTTAGCAGCTCCTGAAATTATCGTACGCAACGAAAAGCGTATGTTACAAGAGTCAGTAGACGCTTTAATGGATAACGGTCGTCGTGGTCGTGCTATTACTGGTTCTAACAAGCGTGCGTTAAAGTCACTTGCTGACATGATTAAAGGTAAGCAAGGTCGTTTCCGTCAGAACTTGTTAGGTAAGCGTGTTGATTACTCTGGTCGTTCAGTAATTACTTGTGGACCTTTCTTACGTCTACACCAGTGCGGTCTGCCAAAGAAGATGGCAATCGAGCTGTTCAAGCCATTCATCTATGGTCGTCTTGAGATCCGTGGTTTTGCAACCACCATCAAGGCAGCTAAGAAGATGGTTGAAAGAGAGGATCCAATCGTATGGGATGTATTAGATGAAGTAATTCGTGAGCATCCTATCATGTTAAACCGTGCTCCTACTCTTCACAGATTAGGTATTCAGGCATTCGAGCCTGTTCTAATTGAAGGTAAGGCAATCCGTCTGCACCCTCTAGTATGTCCAGCATTCAACGCTGACTTCGATGGTGACCAGATGGCTGTTCACGTTCCTCTGACACTTGAGGCACAGTTAGAAGCTCGTGCTCTGATGATGTCTACAAACAATGTTCTGTCACCAGCATCTGGCGACCCTATCATTGTTCCTGCACAGGACGTGGTTTTAGGTCTTTACTACATGACCCGTATGAGAATTGGTGCTCGTGGTGAAGGTTTAATCCTAACCGATGCAAAGGAAGCTGAGCGTCTGTATAAGGCTGACTTAGTTGACTTCCATGCACGTATTGCTTGCCGTGTTCATTACTTTGATAAGAACACAGATACTGGTGAGTACGTAGAGCACAATGAGTTACGTTTAACTACTGTTGGTCGTGCAATGCTGTCATTGATTCTGCCAAAGGGCTTATCATTTGACTTAATCGATCCTCCTGCAGAAGGTGTAACTCAGGAGAATATCGCTGAGATCTTAACTCACAAGAATTGGTTCACCCATGTATCTAACGTTCCATTAGGAAAGAAGAAGATCGGCGGTCTGCTCAATGCTTGCTATCACAAGTTAGGACTAAAAGACACCGTAATGTTTGCTGACCATATCATGTATACCGGTTTTGCTAACGCTGCTATTTCTGGTTCTTCAGTATGTGTTGACGATATGTTAATTCCTAAGGAGAAATACACTATTATTTCTTCTGCTCAGAAGGAAGTTATGTCAATTCAGAGCCAGTATGAAAACGGTCAGATTACTCCAGGTGAGAGATACAACAAGGTTATCGACGTTTGGTCAAATGCAAACGACAAGGTAGCTAAGGCTATGATGGCTAACCTTTCAACTCAGACAGCTAAGAACATCTTAGGTGAAGAGGAGAAGGAATCATCATTCAACAGCATCTACATGATGGCTGATTCTGGAGCTCGTGGTTCTCCTGCTCAGATCCGTCAGCTAGCTGGTATGCGTGGTCTGATGGCAAAGCCTGATGGTTCTATTATTGAAACCCCTATTACTGCAAACTTCCGTGAAGGTCTGAACGTACAGCAGTACTTCATTTCTACCCACGGTGCACGTAAGGGTCTGGCTGATACCGCTCTTAAGACTGCAAACTCTGGTTACTTGACCCGTCGTTTAGTTGACGTAGCTCAGGATATGGTAATCACTGAAGATGATTGCGGTACCGATGACGGTCTAGATATCACACCACACGTAAACGGTGGTGATGTGGTTGAAACCTTACGTGATAGAGTATTAGGCAGAACTTTAGCTGCTGATGTTCTAAAACCAGGTTCAAAGGCTGTTCTAATTCCTAAGGGTGCATTACTAGACGAGAAGTTATGCTCAGTTCTAGAAGCTCACAGCATCGATCATGTAAAGGTACGTTCACCTATTACATGTAAGACCAAGTTTGGTATCTGTGCTAAGTGCTATGGCCGTGATTTAGCTCGTGGTCATATGGTAAATCCTGGCGAAGCAGTTGGTGTTATCGCTGCTCAGTCAATCGGTGAGCCTGGTACACAGTTAACCATGCGTACCTTCCACATCGGTGGTGCTGCATCACGTGCTGTTGCTGAATCAGGTGCTACAGTAAGAAATAGCGGTAAGATTAAGATTGAGAATTCAAAGATTGTAACTAACACTGAGGGCAAGCAGGTAGTTGTTTCTCGTCAGTCTGAGTTAGTTGTTATCGACGACTTTGGCTCAGTAAAAGAAAGCCACAAGCTTCCTTACGGCTCTGTTCTTGAGGTTAAAGAGGGCGATGACGTTAAGGTAGGTCAGACTGTAGCTCGTTGGGATCCTCATACTCACCCAATTATTTCTGAAGTACACGGCTTCATTAAGTTCTTAGATATTATCGAAGGTGTTACCGTTGATAAGAAGGAAGATGAGGCTTTAGGTATTTCATCTATCGAAGTTCGCGAACTTGCTGCTCGTCCTACACAGGGCAAGGAGAAGAGACCTTCTGTTAAGATCGTTGATGCAAACGGCGATGATGTAATGGTTCCAGGCACAACAGTTCCTGCAAACTATATGCTTCAGGGTAAGGCTATTGTTCAGTTACAGGATGGTGCTGAGATCAACATCGGTGATGTTATCGCACGTATTCCTCAGGTAGCTGGCGGTACTAAGGATATTACCGGTGGTCTTCCACGTGTTGCTGATCTGTTCGAAGCTCGTTCACCTAAGGAGCCTGCAATTTTAGCTGAGATTTCAGGTACAATTCAGTTTGGTAAAGAAACCAAATCAAAGCGTCGCTTAGAGATCTCTCCAGCTCCAGGTGCAGTTGATGAGTTTGGCAAGCCAGTTGAGCCACATGATGAGATGATCCCTCTATCACGTAACTTAAATGTATTCGAAGGTGAAACTGTAACTAAGGGCGAAATGATCGCTGAAGGTCCAGAGTCTCCTCACGATATCTTAAGACTACGTGGTGTTAACGCTGTGGCTAACTACATCGTAAATGAGGTTCAGGACGTTTACCGCTTACAGGGTGTTAAGATTAACGATAAACATATTGAAGTTATCGTTCGTCAGATGCTACGTAAGTGTGAGGTTGTAGATCCTGGTGACAGCACCGAGTTCCTAAAGGACGAAGTAGCTGAAGTTTCACGTGTACGTACTGTAAACGAGAGACTTGAGGCTGAAGGCAAGAAGCCTGTTCTTTACAGACACATCCTAATGGGTCTGACAAAGGCTTCATTAAGCACCGATAGCTTCATTTCAGCTGCATCATTCCAGGAAACTACACGAGTTCTAACCGAAGCTTCTGTTGAAGGTAAGGTTGATGAGCTTCGCGGTCTAAAGGAAAATGTTATCGTGGGTCGTCTGATCCCTGCTGGTACAGGTTACAAGTACCACAAGCAGCGTCGTGAAGAGTTAGAGCGCATTAGAAACGCTAAGGCTCAGGAACAGTCTACTGTATCTCCAGATGATCTGCAGAAACAGTTAAGTGCTGCACTTGAGGCTGTTGACTCAACTTCTGTTGGTTCAAATCAATAGTAAGTAAAAGTTCATAGTAGAAGATGCCCTCTCCAAGTAATTGGTCAGGGCATTTTTTTTGATTTGTTTTGTCAAATAAAGTTGTGATCTGTTACATTTGTCTGTATAAACTATTAGTTAGAAAATAAATGTAATTGATTATCACGGAGATTAAAAATGAGTGACGTTAAGATCATTTCTACAAAAGATGCACCAGCAGCTATTGGTCCATATGTACAGGGAAAAGTAATTGGCGGTTTCTTGTTCGCATCAGGTCAGATCCCATTAGTGCCTGCAACTGGTGCTATGGCAGAAGGTGGTATTGCAGAGCAGGCAAGACAGGCATTAAATAATGTTAAAGCTTTAGTTGAGGCTGCAGGTTCTGATCTTTCAAAGGTAGTAAAGACAACCTGTTTCTTAAAAGACATTAATGATTTTGCAGCATTCAATGCTGTTTATGCTGAGTTCTTCAAAGAAAATGCTCCAGCTCGTTCATGCGTTGGCGGAATTGATCTTCCAAAGGGCGCATTATGCGAAATTGAAGTTATTGCAGCAGTTTAGTTTTATTAGTAGCTATAAAACATAGCTTTTGTAAAACAAGATAAGATAAAGATCCCTGAAAAGGGATCTGTTTTTATGTATGAACTACCTTATTATTTTAAGACAACCTGTAAGTGCAACTGATACCTATGAGGTTGAATTAAACTTTTTACAGAGACTGGCAGTTTTAGTCAATGAAAATTCATGTGAAAAAGTTCAAGCAATCTTTTTTACAGATAGAGCTGTCACCATATCATCTGATGATGTAGCTGTAATTCCTCAGCATAAAGCTATTCAGGAAAAGTTAATAGAGCTTAAAGATAAGCTTCAATGTGAACTTTTAGTTTGTGGAAGAGCCTTTAAGAATGCTGCAATCTCAAGTGAGAAGCTTAATTCAAACTTTACGCTATCAGGAAACTTTGAGTTATCTAGCATGATTGCAACAGCAGATCGTGTAATTGAGTTTTAATGGAGAGAGATGATCCTAATTGTAATTTCAAGCTCTCCTGTGATAGATAATCTCTACGAACAGGGAATAGAGACTGCTTTAAATCTAGCAGATGCTGAAATTGAGGTAAGTGTGCTTATTGAAGGAGAGTTCCTTAATTGTGTAGAAGCAAATCCTCAATGCACTGGCGCTAAGAAACTCGGTCAATGCAATTTGTATGAAGTAAGCGTATATTCACAAAGTAAAGTTGATTTACCATTTGTAAAAGCAATCGATACAGCAAATTTACAACAACAGGCAAGTAAAATCGTAGTTTTCTAAAACAGATTTTTGTTTAATTATTTTTTGGTTTTTATTTACGTAATGTTTACATAATAACTACATATTAACCATATTTTAATTACATAAAAATTAAAAGTTACTATTAAAAGATAAGAGAGTTTTTGGTTATAAAAAAGACAATATGGTTCATTTAGTTTATTCAGTTCAAGCTCTACTCTCATCAGACTACTTTAAAAATAATGGGAATGACAAATTAAAAGAAGATCTTGAAAAAAAATCTAAAACTCAAGAAGACATCATCTTAATGATGAACTCATATAGCTGTCCAAAGGAAATAGCCTTAAAAGTAAAAGAGGTTTATACCTTAATGAATAAGGAAGAGCTAGAAAATAAGCTATTTGAGCTTACAACTGTAGAGAATATAGCTCTCAGATCTTGGTATTAATCATTGAAAAAGTAAGATTAATCTTTATTGAAAACAATTAATTAGTAATAAATTAAACAATTATAAAAAAGTTAGCTTTATATAACTTAATGATTAATAAGAAAAATCCTTTCTGGGTAACCGTGATTTTTTTGCACTTATAAGCGTAAAAAACATTTGACCTTTGATTTCAAATTGTATTAGAATTCATAATCCCTAATTTTGTAGGGAGATAGTAAGATCTGTCCATTTCGGACTAACAGGAGATTTTATTTAATGTCTACTATTAATCAGTTGGTTCGCAAGCCACGCGTTAAAGTAGTTTCAAAGAACAAGGTTCCAGCTTTGGAAGCTTGCCCTCAGAAACGTGGCGTTTGCACCCGTGTTTACGCAACTAAGCCTAAAAAGCCTAATTCAGCTATGCGTAAAGTTTGTCGTGTTCGTTTAACTAATGGTTTTGAAGTTACTTCATACATTGGTGGTGAGGGTCATAACCTTCAGGAACACTCAGTTGTAATGATTCGTGGCGGTCGTGTTAAGGATTTGCCAGGTGTTCGTTACCACACCATTCGTGGTTCATTAGACTGCGCTGGTGTTAAAGACCGTAAGCAGTCTCGCTCTAAGTATGGTGTTAAGAAGCCTAAGGCTTAAGACATCCTTGAAGAGTAAGGCCAAACAATAGTTTTTTTATCAATTTTAGGTTTTGGAAAACCCTGAAATTAGAGGATTTATAAATGCCTAGACGTCGTGAAGTTGCTCAGCGTAAGATTTTGCCAGATCCAAAATTCAACTCTGAGTTATTAGCAAAGTTTATCAATGTCGTAATGTTAGATGGTAAGAAATCCATCGCAGAAGCCATCGTATATGGCGCATTAGACACCATTTCTGAGAAGAGCGGCAAGGACCACCTCGCCCTGTTCGAGGAGGCACTTGATCATATCCGTCCTGACGTAGAAGTTAAGTCACGTCGTGTTGGCGGTGCAAACTATCAGGTTCCAGTAGAAGTTCGTCCTGCACGTGGCTACGCATTAGCAATGCGTTGGTTAGTTGATGCAGCTCGTAGCCGTCATGAGAAGAGCATGGCTGCACGTTTAGCTGCTGAGATGTCAGATGCAGTTGAGAACAAGGGTACTGCAGTTAAGAAGCGTGAAGATGTTCACCGCATGGCAGAAGCTAACAAGGCATTCAGCCACTTCCGCTGGTAGTACAGGAGTTAAAAGATTATGGCACGTGAAACACCCATTAACATGTATCGTAATATCGGTATCAGTGCTCACATTGATGCTGGTAAGACAACTACTACTGAGCGTATTCTTTTCTATACCGGCAAGAGCCACAAGATAGGTGAGGTTCATGATGGTGCAGCTACCATGGACTGGATGGTTCAGGAGCAGGAGCGTGGTATTACCATTACTTCAGCTGCTACCACCTGCTACTGGCACGGTATGAACAATCAGTGGAAGGCTCCATACCGTTTCAACATCATTGATACCCCAGGCCACGTTGACTTCACTGTTGAAGTTGAGCGTTCAATGCGTGTACTTGATGGTGCTGTTATGGTTTACTGCGCCGTAGGTGGCGTTCAGCCTCAGTCTGAGACCGTATGGCGTCAGGCTGTTAAGTACAAGGTTCCTCGTATTGCATTCGTAAACAAGATGGACCGTACAGGTGCTAACTTCCTACGTGTTGTAGATCAGATTAGAACACGTTTAAAGGGCAACCCTGTTCCTTTAATGTTACCTATCGGTAAAGAGGATTCTTTCGAGGGTGTAGTTGATCTAATCAAGCGTAAAGCTATCGATTGGGATGACGCATCTCAGGGTATTAAGTTTGAGTACGTTGACATTCCTGCTGATATGGTTGAGCAGGTTGAAGAGTGGCGTGCTAAGTTAGTTGAAGCAGCTGCTGAAGCTAACGATACCTTAATGGATAAGTTCTTTGGTGGCGAAGAGCTAACTGAAGAAGAAATCAAGGCTGGTATCCGTGAGCGTACCTTACGCAACGAGATCATCCCTATGTGCTGCGGTTCAGCATTTAAGAACAAGGGTGTTCAGGCAATGCTTGACGCTGTTGTTGATTACTTACCATCACCAGCTGATGTTCCACCAGTTGAAGGTAAGACATTAGATGGTCAGCCAGATTCACGTAAGGCTGACGATAAAGAGCCATTCTCAGCATTAGCATTCAAGTTAGCTAACGATCCATTCGTTGGTAACTTAACTTTCTTACGTTGCTACTCAGGTGTTATCAATGCAGGTGATACTGTAATGAACTCTGACAAGCAGAAGCGTGAGCGTTTTGGTCGTTTAGTTCAGATGCACGCTAACTCACGTAAAGAAGTTAAAGAAGTTTACGCAGGCGATATCGTTGCAGCTATCGGCTTAAAGGAAACCACCACTGGTGATACCTTATGCGATCCAGAGCATCCAATCGTTCTTGAGTCTATTGAGTTCCCAGAGCCAGTTATCTCTGTTGCTGTAGAGCCAAAGACCAAGGCTGACCAGGAAAAGATGGCTTTAGCATTAAACCGTCTAGCTCAGGAAGATCCTTCATTCCGTGTTCACACTGATGAAGAATCAGGTCAGACCATTATTTCTGGTATGGGTGAGTTACACTTAGACATCATCGTTGACCGTATGCGTCGTGAGTTCAAGGTTGAGTGTAACGTAGGTAAGCCTCAGGTTGCTTATCGTGAGACCATCAGAGCTAAGGTTGAGCAGGAAGGCAAGTTCGTACGTCAGTCAGGTGGTCGTGGTCAGTACGGTCACTGCTGGTTACGTATCGAGCCTCTTGAGCAGGGTAAGGGTTACGAGTTCGTTAACGAGATCGTTGGTGGTGTAATTCCTAAGGAATACATCCCAGCTATCGATAAGGGCGTTCAGGAGCAGATTGCTAACGGCGTTATCGCTGGTTACCCAGTAGTTGACGTTAAGGTAACTGTATTTGATGGTTCTTACCACGAAGTTGACTCTTCTGAAATGGCATTCAAGATTGCCGGTTCTATGGCATTCAAGGATGGTTTCAAGAAGGCACAGCCTGTTCTTCTAGAGCCTTTAATGAAGGTTGAAGTTGATACTCCAGAAGATTACATGGGTGATGTTATCGGTGACTTAAACCGTCGTCGTGCTATCGTTGAAGGCATGGAAGATGGCCCTATGGGCAAGATCGTTCATGCAATGGTTCCTCTAGGAGAGATGTTCGGTTATGCTACCGATCTTCGTTCTCAGACTCAGGGCCGTGCTTCATACGTAATGGAATTCGGTCACTATGCTGAAGCTCCTAAGAACATCGCTGAGGCTGTAATCGCTGAGCGTCAGACTAAAGAATAAGTCTAACAACAAGTTTTTTTAACAATACTTTTTAACTGGTGCAGTGAAAGCTGCACCTCTAAAAACTAAAGGAAATTTAAAAATGGCAAAAGAGAAGTTTGTCCGTGGCAAGGTTCACGTAAACGTAGGTACCATTGGTCACGTTGACCACGGTAAGACCACATTAACCGCAGCTATCACAACCGTATTAGCAAAGAAGTACGGTGGTGAGGCAAGAAAGTTCGACCAGATCGATAACGCACCAGAAGAGAAGGCACGTGGTATTACCATTAACACCTCTCACGTAGAGTACGATACCGAGAAGCGTCACTACGCACACGTTGACTGCCCAGGCCACGCTGACTACGTAAAGAACATGATTACTGGTGCTGCACAGATGGATGGTGCAATTCTAGTAGTAGCAGCAACAGACGGTCCTATGCCACAGACACGTGAGCACATTCTGTTAGCACGTCAGGTTGGTGTACCATACATCATCGTATTCTTAAACAAGTGCGATATGGTAGACGACGAAGAGTTATTAGAGTTAGTTGAGATGGATATTCGTGATCTGTTAAATCAGTATCAGTTCCCAGGCGACGACACTCCAATCATCCGTGGTTCAGCATTAGGCGCATTAAACGGCGAAGCAAAGTGGGAAGAGGCAATTTATAAGTTAGCAGATACCTTAGATAGCTACATCCCAGATCCAAAGCGTGATATCGATGATCCATTCTTATTACCAATCGAAGATATCTTCTCAATTTCAGGTCGTGGTACAGTAGTAACCGGCCGTGTTGAGCGTGGTATTGTAAAGGTAGGTGACGAAGTTGAAATCGTAGGTATTCGTCCAACCACCAAGACCACAGTAACAGGCGTAGAAATGTTCCGTAAGTTACTAGATCAGGGTCAGGCAGGTGATAACGTAGGTATCCTATTACGTGGTACCAAGCGTGACGAAGTAGAGCGTGGTCAGGTTCTTGCACATCCAGGTACCATCACACCTCACACCAAGTTCACAGGTCAGGTATACGTATTAAACAAGGATGAAGGTGGTCGTCACACTCCATTCTTCAAGGGCTACCGTCCACAGTTCTTCTTCAGAACAACAGATATTACCGGTACTATCGACCTACAGGAAGGCGTAGAGATGGTAATGCCAGGTGATAACACCGATATGACCGTAACCTTAATTCACCCAGTAGCAATGGCTGAAGGTGAGAGATTCGCTATCCGTGAGGGTGGTAGAACAGTAGGTGCTGGTGTTGTTGGTACTATCATTGAATAATACCTCTAGCATTTAGTGCTAAAGAGAAGCCAGGCTTTATGCCTGGCTTCGTTATTTATGGTTTTAATATTTGACTTTTACTTTTCTTTACTAACTCATAGTTTCAGATTTTCTGTAGTTTATAGGTGTCATTCCATACTTTCTAAGAAATACTCTAGTAAAGTATGAATGGTTGTTAAAACCACATGCATTAGCTATATCAATTACTTTCATCTTTCCTTCTTTTAACTGCTTTGCAGCTACCTCTAATCTGTAATTGATTAAGAACTCATTAAAACTCTGTTTAGTCACATCTTTAAAGATCTTCATGAAATGGCTTTCAGAAACGCCACAGACATCTGCCATGAATGCGATTGTAAGATGCTGATGGAAACAGTTCTGCACCTTGTAAACTGCTTTTTTTACTTTGTCAGCTTTAATATGTTCAGACATCAGATCCTGTGATACTTCAACGCTCTTTTTGCAAACAGTGTGCATGATGTGAATAAGATCTGAAATGATGAGTAATCCGTCTTCGGTGTAGCTTTCGTGTCGGCAGTTAAAAAGTTCATTTATATAAGGGAATAGTTCAGCATTTATAAGAGATCTGCAGGGAATGTAGGGATCTAAAGAACGCTCACCCCTTACGAAAGGTGCGATATATTTGTCGTAAAGATAGTTGGTTGTGCCCTGTGAATGAAGATATTCAAGATTAAAAACGATATTGATATAGTTAGCCTCTACATTTTCATACTGGAATAAGGCATGAGGCTGTTCTGGAAGTATTACAGAAATATCACCTCTGTTCATTTCAAACTTTCTGCTGTTTACAGAGACTGTAAGCGTACCGTCAATAACATAGATAAATTCGATTTCCTTATGCCAATGCAGAGGATAACTTGTGATGTGAAAAGGCATCCTCACATGGTAAATAGCATATGGAAAATTAACCGTACCGTGATTGACATTTTCGTGAATAGATTTTTGTTCTTCTATCATAAACTACCGTATCAGCGATTTTATTGAAAACAGATCCTTTATAAGGCAAATTACATGATAATTTTAATACAAATAATAGGATTGTGTTAAAAAGTCGATAGCATTCTGAAAGAATATCTGATTTTTTAGTATTAAAATGCTAATTATAATTGGATATAAAAAAAAGGAGCATATTGTATGCAGGTAGAAGGAATATCACACAAGTGCGCTTTTACAGATTGTTATTCTTTAAATGAAGATGAGCTGGTCATCAATGTAAAAACCAATAAATCAATCAGTAAAGTAGTGATTGTTCATGCCGATCCATACATTTTCGGCTGTTCCGGTACTGATCCATGGTCAGGTCAGCCTCTTGAACTTCATATTGAAAAAGAGCTTTCACACGAATTAATCTGGTCTGTCACCTTAAAACCAGAATTCAAGCGTGTTCAGTACTATTTTGAAATCTATGCTGGTGACGAGTTATGCTATCTGTTTGAAGATGGAGTCCATGACAAGGATTTCATGAAAAAGGACAACATCATCAGACATTTCTACAAATTTGCCTGGATGAACCGTGCCGATATCTGTACACATCCTAAGTGGGCTGAAGATATCTTCTGGTATCAGATATTTCCTGACAGATTCTGCAAGCTCGATTATGCGGGCAATAAGCAGTTAAACGACTGGGATGATAATAAATCGCTGACCAGACATTCCTTTTATGGTGGAAACCTGAAGGGTGCAATGAGTAAGCTAGAGTATCTAAAAGATCTTGGCATTACAGGCATTTATTTCACTCCACTTGTTACCTCAACTGAGAATCACAAATATAACATCTCAGACTATGAGCATATCGATCCTGACTTTGGAGACAATGAGTACTTTAGAAAACTGGTAGAAAAGGCACACTCTCTGGGAATTAAGGTCATGATTGATGCTGTTTTCAATCATTCTGGTCGAGGCTTTTTCGCCTGGCAAGATGTTGTGAAAAACGGCAAAAACTCAAAATATTATGACTGGTATTTTGTTAAAAAGGACAATTTCAGTTTTGATGGAAACACCAAGGACGGAAGATATTACAGCTTTGCCTTCGTAGATGAAATGCCAAAGCTTGATACTTCAAATCCTGAGGTTATGGACTACTTTACTAAAGTATGCAAAGACTGGATTGAAATGTGGAACATTGACGGCATCAGATTTGATGTTGGAAATGAGATTTCTCACGCTTTTATTAAGAAACTGCATCGAGAATTAAAGGCTGTAAAACCTGATCTGTTCTTATTAGGTGAGATCTGGATGGATTCAACACCATACCTGTTAGGGGACGAGTATGATTCTGTAATGAACTATCCTTTCATGCAGTCATTAAGTAACTTCTTTGTCGATGAAACCTTAAGCTCTGACGATTTTATGTACATGATGAATTACTGTTATTCTCTGTATATGAAACAGGTTAATCAAGTTGTATTTAACTTCCTTGACAGCCACGACGTGGACAGAGCCATTACACGCTGCGGAAGTTATGACAAGCTTATACAGCAGCTTAGCGTACTGGTTACTATGCCTGGTTCTCCATGTATTTACTATGGCACAGAGATTGCTCTTGAAGGAAAGAATGATCCTGACAACAGAAGACCAATGCCATGGAAAGACATTGAAAATAAGGTTTATGACAAGACCATCAGCACTGTAAAGTCACTGATCTCACTGCGTAAACAGCATAAAGCCTGCGAAAGCCAGAACATAACCTGGCATTCAGAAGACGGCAGATTCATTAAATATGCAAAACATTCTGCTGATGAAGTATTAAAAGTATATATAAACGCTGGCAATTCACCTTTAGATGTCACAATAAACAATGAACAGGTACTGTTCAGTCACCTTTATGACAGTTCATGTCTTCAAAAAGGAGGCGTGATCATAACTAAACTCCTGTAAATAAGGTATAAGGGTATTGGAGAGACTGTACCTTAATTTACACATTCGGGCAATTTCGGTGATCTGAAGTTGCCCATTTTTTTTGTGAAAAGCAGTCAGATAGGAGATGGGGTTAACAGTGCTGAGGAGAAAGAGATCTGTAAAACAAAAAGAGCGGACTTGATGACAGTCCGCCTCTTTGAGTGTGGTTTTAAGGATTATTCATCACTTAAAGAGCTGATTGCATCCCATAGGGTAGCGTTCTGATTCTTGCCACAGAATTCACCTAATTTGTTGCCTAATTCCTCAATATAGGCGTCATCCATGGTGGTGTTGTCAGATGCAGCTGAGAGGTAGCCATCGATCCACATGATTAAAAGAGGCATGGTGCTACCGCTCTGTAAAAACTCTGAACACTTAATCTTTGCAACATCCTGCTCTTCAGCTGAGGCAACGTTGGCGGTTACGGTTAATGCTAGTGCAGCTACTGCTGAAGCTAGTAATTTTTTCATAATAAACTCCGTTAATTCTGTTATTCTTCCATAGCCTGAGCTGCATCAAGAATAGTTGTGTCAGGATTCTCAGAACAGTATTTACCCATGTGAGCTCCTAATTTCTCAATCCACTCATCGCTTAATACGGTATTGTCGCTTTTCTGTGATGCGTATCCATCAAGCCACATTAAAAGCATACCCATACTTTCCTTGTCCTGAATAAATTCGCTGCACTTAACCTTGGCAACATCGGTTTCTTCAGCCTGAACAGCAAAAGAACCACCTGTCATAGCGACAGCAAGGCCAATGATCATCAAAGCACGTTTCATATTGAGTCCTTTTGTTTGAAAAAAAATCCCATATAAATAATATAAGAGGCCGTAAGATAAGCAGTGTGACTTAAAAGGCCATAGATCAGTTCTAACTTACACTACCCACAGATTGAGTATAATTGATTAAAATATTGTACACAAGCAATATAATAAAATTCACTTGAGTTTATATGCTGATTTATTGAGTTATATCTCATTTTTACATTTAAATATGTCCGTAAAAACTCATATTGAGGCTACTATATGTTTATGGTGAATTTTTTAAGTGAAGGCTGTCGAACTTTACCTGATAGTGTGTCTGTTCCAAAATAATCTGAAGGCTCTATAAAGAGGCTTATATATCTTAATCTCTTAAGTGGACTAATATTTATGTTAACTCCTTGATTGTTGGATAATTTATATTTATTTACGCAAATTCGTGGTTTTGTTTTTGCGAAGCACATTTAATAAGGGGAAATTTTTAAAGAAAATCAGTAAATAATCGGAAGAATATTTTTGTGAAATTTTCTGAAAATCGCTGTTTAATAAATTAACATACAAATGTTTTTTTTATTACTGTTTTCTTTTTGAACGCTACTGCCTGTCAGTACAGTCATTCAATACAGACAGTCAATACAATAACTCTATACAATAATTTATACATTAACTTTACAGGAGAGCTCCCATGTTTAAAAGTCGTACCTCTATGGTGTTAAGTGCAGTTTTTGCCTTTCTGGTTCTATATTGCATTTTTTCATATAACAGTCTTGTATCAATGGATGAGAGTACTTCTGCAAAATGGTCTAATGTCGAAGTTCAGTATCAGCGCCGTGCAGATCTCATTCCTAATCTTGTAAATACCGTCAAAGGATATGCCACACATGAAAAGGAAACTCTTGAAAATCTGACAGCCTTAAGAGCAAAGTCTTTTCAGAACGTCAGCAATCCTTCTGAGGAGGATTTAAAGAAATTTGAAGAGACTCAGGGGGCTATCACTCAGGCTTTAGGTCGTCTGATTGCTGTCGCTGAAAATTATCCTGATCTTAAGGCAAATCAGAATTTTTTAGAGCTGCAGGCACAGCTTGAAGGTACTGAAAACCGTATTGCAGTTGCTCGTAAAGACTTCAATGATGCAGTAAATGCATTCAATACCGGGGTCAGAAAATTCCCTAAAAATATTTTAGCTTCTCTGTTTGGCTTTGAATCAAAAGCATACCTGAAGGTAAAAGAGCATTTAGAAGACAGTCCTGAGGTTTCATTTTAAGGTTCGAGCATGAATTTACTTAGGCACTCCGTGTTATCAGCAGGACTTCACAGGATAACTGCTGTCATTTTTGCATTAAGCCTTATTTTTACGTTAAGTGCCTTTGCATCTGATTTTTATACAGTAGACACAGTTCCAAATCCAAGACTTGAGAATACCTCATTTCATGTAAGTGATCCCGCCACTCTACTTACTCATGATACGGTTTCATATCTTAACGAAAAACTTACCCAGCTCGAAAAGGACACAGATATACAGTCAGCTGTGGTAGTACTTCCATCAGTTGGCGACAGTGATGTCTTTGAATTCTCTCAGGAGCTTTTCAGAAAATGGGGAATAGGACAGAGGGATAAAAATGACGGTCTTCTGCTTACCTATGTTGAAGATCAGCACATTATCCGTTTCCATACAGGTTACGGTCTTGAAGGTGAGCTTCCGGATGCCGTCTGCAAGCGTATACAGCAGCAGAAGATGATCCCTTTTTTTAAAGAGGGAAAAATAAACGAAGGCATGAGGGCAGGTATTGATGCCCTGTATGAGCGCCTTGCCGCAGAAGGCAAATCAGAGTCAGATGATGAGAGTTCGGTGGCTGACAGTGACGATGATGACTTTTTAATTACACTTGTCACAATCATCGCAACTGTAGTTCTGATCTTTGCTGTTGCAGCAGGCGTGATGCTTTGGAACCTGTTTGAAAAATGCCCTAACTGTGGCAGACGCAAAACCTTAAAAAAGATAAGTGAGAAAGAAAGAAAAAAGCACCATCATACTTATCTTGAGGAAGTAAAACGCTGTTCTTACTGCGGATATGAAGTTAAACGTTCATACAAAATAGATGACGATGATGACGATAATGACAGTTTCCTAAGTGGTAGCACTGGCGGTTTCTCCTCTTCTTCAGGCGGCAGTTTTGGGGGAGGAAGCTCTGGGGGCGGTGGAGCCAGCTCCCGCTGGTAGGATATTTGTCATACAGAGAAATAAAACACAAACTCTGGGAGTTATATGAAATTTAATAGAATTTTACTTTCACTGGTTCTTTCATTAAGTGCCGGTTTTGCTAATGCATCCGATGACGCTGCCTTACTGTACGCCACTTATGAGCAAAAGTTGAGCAGCAATGATTTGAACGGCGCCTATGAGGCTTTAGCTCAGAGAAGAGAGACTGATAAAGACAATCTGCAGTATATCTACGATGCAGCCTCATTTCTGATGGAATATTCTGATGACAAAAGTGATGCGTTTGCTCTTCTTGAGGAAGCCTTAAAAACAGCTGAAAAGAAACAGGATAAATACTGGCTGCCCCGTTTGAATGAACTTAAAGCAGGAGCACTGTTTTTTTTAGGAGACTATGAAGAAGCATATGAAACAGGACGAAAGGCTCTTTCATTTTTTAAAGGAGATGAGAAGGATGAGGAACTTTCAGATATAAGTCAGCTCATGGTTGGGATCTGCACGGCTCTTAACAGACATGACGAGGCTGTGAAATATGGCTTGCAGTCTCTTGATATAAGACGCACAACCGCAGGGGAAAACAGTCAGAAGGTGGCTTCATCTCTGTCTGCACTGAGCCTTTCATATCTTAGATCAGGTGACATTGAAAAGGCTGAAGATGCAATCGGTGAAAGTGAAAAAATCTATGAAAAACTGGGAATTGAAGAGCCTAGCTTCTTCCAGAACAAAGCCTCGATTGCTTTTGAAAAGAAAAATTATGCCAGAGCCCAGAAACTGTTTTCAAAAGCTCTTGAGCTGTCAGAAAACCAGTCAGGCAATGCAAGTACCGTTATCAGTGTCTTAAAAAGCTTGAGTGTATGCGCCCAAAGACAGAATAACACGGATGAGGCAAGCTCATATATAGAGAAGGCTGTTTCTGTTGCCTCTTCAGCATATGGTAAAGAGCATCCTGCAATGGCCTCGGTGCTCAATGAAAAGGGCCTGTTTGAACACTCCTGCGGCCAGTATGCCAAAGCTATGGATACTTTTGCTGATGCTCTTGGTATTTACGACAAAGCCTATGGAGAAAGATCTCAGCAGTCTCATGATGTTCTGCTTTCAATGTACAGATGTGCCTGTGATATTGTCGTAAATGATGATGAGGCGGCTCTTAAAAAAGCAAAGGACTTTATGTCAGACAAGTTCTTTACTCTTGAAACTGAAGACAGCTCTCCTGTGTTTTTACTTGCTTTCGGTGAATGGAAAATGAACAGCGCCGCCTGTCTGTTTGACTATATTCCAACAGTAATAGACAACAATGTGGATGTTTTACTTTCATCAGATGGCAGTACTGTTCAAAAGGTTCAGAGCAGTCAGTTAGGGACTTTTAATGTTTCTATGCAAAGAGACAAAGACCGACATGACGAGCTGTTAAAACTCATGGAATAGCAGAGATTAAGGATTGATTCCTGTTTTGGGATATTTTGGTTACAGGTGGTCATATGCGAACTTTACTGTCTTATGTCTGTATAGCTGTTGCGCTTGTGTGCACACCATTTAGTGCAATGGCAGATTCCTGGTCTGTGTTTGTTTATATGTGCGGCAGTGATCTTGAAAGCAACTATGGTGCTGCCACTGCAGATATAAGTGAAATGATAGATGCCTCTCCTTCAGATGAGGTGACCGTGATCATTCAGACCGGAGGTGCAAACAAATGGCAGAACTTTGGCATATCCTCAAAAAAAATCTCCCGTTTTATGGTAAGGGACGGAGAGCTTAATTTAATTGAGGAATTACCTCAGGCAAACATGGGAGATGGCAGAACCCTGTATAACTTTTTAAATTTCTGTCAAAAGAACTATTCGTCAGATCACAATGTTTTGCTCTTCTGGGATCATGGTGGCGGAAGTGTGTTCGGTTTTGCCAATGACGAGAATTACAGTTTTGATTCGATTTGTCTGTCAGAATTAAGGAATGCACTTTCATCGGTTTACGGTGACGCCCCTGCAGTAAAACCTTTTGAACTTATAGGTTTTGACACCTGTCTTATGGCTACTGTGGATACTGCAGCAAGCATTGAACCCTATGGACACTATTTTGTAGCTTCTCAGGAGGTAGAACCTGGTAACGGCTGGCAGTATACCCTGTGGTTAAATGCTCTTGCAGAGAATACATCACAGAGTGCCGTTCAGTTAGGTAAGAGTATCTGTGATGCCTATTACAGGGGCTGTGAGGATGAGGAGACAGAACAGACAGCAACCCTGTCTCTAATCGATTTGAGTAAAATCAGTCCAATGATCAAAGCCTGGAATATCTTTGGTATGTACGCCCTGATGCAGGCTTCAGAAAATGACTCCTTCTATGCCACAATCGGTAGAGCTGCAACACGATCAGAGAATTTCTCAAATTCAAAGTCCTCAGGTTACTCCAACATGGTGGATATGGGAGACTTTATTTCTAAAGTTTCTGACGCATCTAAAGAGAGACATCCTGCTGCAGGAAAAATGCAACAGTACCTCAAAGAAGCTGTTTTATATCAGGTAAGCGGACCTGCTCATCAGGCATCTGGACTGTCATGCTACTATCCATTTGACTCTGATGAGGACAGTTACGCCATGATGGTTGAAAACGGTCTTGTAAATTCCTTTATCCTGACCTACGGTCTTCAGCACGGTTTTATTGACGGAAATACCGCAAACTCAATGCTTGAAGCTATCACAAGCGAAGGTGATGATGCCGCTTCTTCAGAACTGTCTTCAACCTCACAGCCTGAGTCTCATGTAAGTTCAGAACCTTCTGAGTCCGATTCATCAGAAAAGCCAGAGCACAGTAGTTCTGGTGGTGCAGTAGATTTTATTGCAAATACTGTAAACCACAGTGTCAATACAGCTCTGCAGTCGCTGTTAAATGAAAAACCTGGAAAAGATCAGGATCCGATTTCCTTTATTCAGGGGCTTGTTGAAAACAATGTAACCCTAATCTCAGAATCTATAGCTCCAATGCAGAAGATGGATATAAGCTCACTTGAGGATACAAAGGTGGAGGTAGTTACCAGAGACGACGGCACTCCTGCCCTTGAAATGACTCTTGATGACAAATCTTTAAAGTATATAGATTCGGTGCGTTTTTATCTTGCAACACTCAACGATAAAAATGACGTCACAGTTTTCGGTGACGATATTGATATGTTTCAGGACTGGGATAACGGTATCTTCAGGGATAATTTCAACGGTAACTGGCCGACTTTAGACGGTCATCTTGTGTATCTTGAAACTACTGCAGATCTTGAAAATTACAACTACTACTCAATTCCAGTGATTTTAAATGGAGTCCGCTCTGTCATTGAGGCTCTGTATGACTTCAAACAGAGTAAATATGTGGTATTAGGAGCGCGCCGTATAACCAGTGCAGGTATGCCTGACAAGAATTTAATCAAACTGAAACCTGGTGACAGGATCACAACCTTAATGCAGAAAATGGCTGACAGTGAGGATGATACAAGTGAGGTTGAGACTGACAGCTTTACTTTAAGTTCTAACTGGTCACTTGAGGATTCAGCCCTGCCTGACGGTACCTATGCCTATATGTTCTCAATGTCAGATATTCAGGGTAACGAAGCACTGTCTGATGTATCCTTTATAAAAATAAAGGACGGTCAGATGACATACGGTGAGCCTTGAGCATATTGCTGTAACTCTAAACCAGAGAAGAATAATTCAGTGAAGACTGATTCAGATAAGGTTACACAGATGTATTCAGACATGGTGAATATATCTTTCAAATGTGAAAGGAGCAGGTTATCGTCCTGCTCCTAATGTTGGATTATGAATAAAACTCAGCAATTAACACTGTCATCGGTCATTAACTGCAGATCTGATAACATCCAATTGAGTATTATTCAACACCAGCTGTCTGTAACAGAGCATTTCCCTGTGGTTTTGCTTTACGATGCAATCTTTTTTTTCAACAACAAAAAGAGTGCGCACAGTTTAAATTTGCATAAATGTCACTTATAACTTTTTGTAAACAGATTTGTGCTTATCTTTTAGCTCTTAAATTTCTCTAATATCTGATTAAGGCTAATCTTCAGTTTAGTTTCGTCTTTAAAATTGGAATCATGCTGCTTATTATTTTTATAGGCTTTAAAAGAACTTTCTCTAACAAAATTACAGAATTCATCCATTGAAATTTCTAAATTCAGGCATTTTTCATAAGCATCAAGAAGCTATTTACTTACATTTCCTTTAAAATCAATTTCAAACAGAATTCTGAATTTTTCCAGATCTTCTTTTCATTTTTGCTTTTCGTTGTATTTTGAATTGTCCATTTTATTTCTCCTTTTAAAAGTCAGAGACAAGGAAATACCAGGAATATAACATAAAAATTGTGTTCAATTTTTTATCCTAACTTCTATGCTGAAAACATAGGCCAAACTCATTTTTTAAGAAAAAATCTCTGTAAGACAACAGTCCAATATTCCAAACAATAAATGAATTTATAATTATCAGATTAAAATCAGAGCAATCTGACTTAGCTATTTGAGCTCTAAGCTCTGTACATAACTTTTCCTGTAAATTTCAACTTCTGCTCCTGTATAGCAGTTCATGTAAGAAGATATTTCCAGAAAAGCAATAAATCCTTTCTTTTGCACTTAACAATTTATGTTAAAAAACTAATAAAACCGCTTGGCAATGCTCTTTTACTCTATTTACAAAATTTTAACAATTGCACATTAGTAAGTTAACAAAGTCTTTGTATCTTAATCATGTCGATTGATATGGAGATTTTAAAAATGAAATTTAACAAGACATTGTTATCAGCAGTTTGTGGTTGTGTATTAGGTTTTTCTGCATCTGCTAATGCCGGTGCTGTTATTACTGACGGTTCAACTTCAATGGAAAAGGTAATGGGTATTCTGATTGAGTCATTTGAAGGCAACGGAATCGATGTTACCTACAATCCAACTGGTTCAGGTGCTGGTATCACTGCTGCTTTAGAAGGTCGTGCTGACATCGGTCTGTCATCCAGAGCCTTAAAAGCTCAGGAACAGGAAAAATTACAGGGTATCGATGTTGCATACGACGGCATCGTAATCGTTGTTAACAAGTCAAACAAGTTAACTGATATCACTACTGAGCAGATTAAAGATGTATTTACAGGCAAGATCACCAACTGGAAAAATTTAGGTGGTGCTGATGCTCCTGTAGTTTTAATTGGTCGTGAAGCAGGTTCAGGTACCCGTGATGGTTTCGAGTCTGTAACCGGTACTAAGGATTCATGCAAATATCGTCAGGAATTAACCTCAACTGGTGATGTTATTACCACTGTAGGTCAGAACGAGAATGCAATCGGTTATGCTTCTCTATCAGCTGTAAATGATTCAATCAAGGTTCTATCTTTCAACGGTGTTGTTCCATCAGAGGAAACAGTTTTAGACAAGAGCTACAAGTTACAGCGTCCATTCGTATTCGTTCTAAACAAGGCTAAACAGCCTTCAAAGGATGCAAAGGCATTCATTGACTACGCTATGTCAGATGAGGCTAAGCCTTTAATTGTAAAGGCTGGCGTTGTTCCTGCTAAGAAGTAATCAATCATTATCATGGAGCTGCAGGAGCTGATCCTGCAGTTATTATTTTATGCAATTAAGAAATCATCAAGAATGCGCAGACATGATTGCTACCTGGGTGTTCACCATTCTAGGTTACCTCAATATCGTATTCGTAGTGGTCATCTGTCTGTATCTAATTATTTCTGGAATTCCCGCTATTCATGAAATAGGCTTTTTTGACTTTATCTTTGGAACTAAATGGGCATCAACAGCAGCCGATCCTAAATTCGGTATTATGCCATTCATTCTGACCTCTATTTACGGTACCTTTGGTGCAATTTTATTTGGTCTTCCAATTGGTTTCTTTAGTTCTGTATACCTGGCTAAGTTTGCTCCTTTAAGAGTAAAGCAGTTTATTGAATCAGTAGTAGATTTATTAGCGGGTATTCCTTCAGTTGTTTTCGGTTTTATCGGTATGCTGGTTTTAGTCCCAGCTATCAAAGATATTTTTAACCTTGCAGACGGTTCATCATTATTAGCAGCAATCCTAGTGCTCTCTATCATGATCTTACCTTCAATTATTAAGGTATCCATCGGTGCACTTGAGGCTGTTCCTCATGAGTATGAATTAGGCTCACTTGCATTAGGCGCCAATAAGGTTGAGACAGTTTATAAAGTTGTAGTCCCAGCTGCTCGCCGTGGTATTGGTGTTGCAGTGGTTTTAGGTGTAGGTAGAGCCATTGGTGAAGCTATGGCTGTAATGATGGTTGCTGGTAACGTAGCTAATATGCCTGGCATATTCGAATCAGTAAGATTTTTAACTACCGCAGTAGCATCCGAGATGTCATATTCAGCAGGTCTGCAGCGTCAGGCTCTGTTCTCAATCGCTCTAGTGCTGTTCATCTTCATTATGGTAATCAATGCACTGTTAAATCTTGTATTAAAGAAGAGAGGCGGCAAGTAATATGAACAATGCTTTAAGAAGAAATATCTATAAGAACGTAATGCTGTCTTTTGCTTATGCAGCTACAGCACTTACCGTCGCAGTAGTTCTTTTCATTATTTTATATGTCTTTATAAGAGCTATTCCTCATGTTTCATGGCAGTTGTTAAGTACTAAGCCTAGCTACATCAACGATACCATCGGTGTGTTACCAGATATTCTAAACACCATCTATATCGTAATTGCTACCTTGGTCTTTGTGCTTCCTCTAGGCGTAGGTGCTGCTGTATATCTTTCTGAATATGCAAAGAACATGAAGGTAAAACGAGCCATTGAATATGCTATTGAAAGTTTAGCTGGTATTCCTTCTATTATTTATGGTCTGGTCGGTATGCTTATCTTCTGTCAGTACTTTGGCCTTAAGACCTCATTATTAGCAGGTGCCCTAACACTTACTATCATGAATTTACCTACCATTATTAGAACTACCCAGGAGAGTTTGGATTCTGTTCCTATTTCATACAGAGAAGGTGCTTTTGGTCTTGGAGCTAATAAGTGGTACTCAATTAGAACTGTAGTTTTACCTTGCTGTATCGACGGTATTGTCACTGGCTGTATTCTCGCCATCGGCAGAATGTTAGGTGAGTCAGCAGCTCTTTTATTTACCGCAGGTTTTGCCCATAAGGTAAATGGTTTTATTGATGCGATGTCATCATCAGGTTCAACTTTAACGGTTGCTTTGTATGTCTATGCTAAAGAGCAAGGCGAGTTTGATGTTGCTTTCGTAATTGCAGCCATCATGCTTTTCATGAGCCTCTTAATCAATTACACCGCAAGCAAGTTATCAAAGAGAATTCAGAATAAAAGGTACTAGAAATGAATACCACACCAATTATCGATGTAAAAAACTTTAATCTTTACTATGGTGAAAATCATGCTCTGCATAACATCAATATGCATATCAATGAGCACGAGATCACTGCGCTTATTGGTCCATCAGGATGCGGTAAGTCTACGTTTTTACGCTCATTAAACCGTATGAATGATCTGATTGAAGGTTTAAGAGTTGACGGTTCAATCAAGTTTAAGGGTACAGAGTTAGTAAACACCAAGATCAATGTCAGCGCTTTGCGCAAAGACATTGGTATGGTTTTCCAAAAGCCAAATCCATTTGCTATGTCTATCTACGATAACATCGCATATGGTCCAAGAATTCATGGTATTAGAAATAAATCAGCTCTAGATGAGTTAGTAGAAAAGTCTTTGAAAAAGGCTGCTATCTTTGATGAGGTAAAGGACAGATTAAAGACTTCTGCTTTAGGTCTGTCAGGCGGTCAGCAGCAAAGATTGTGTATTGCAAGAGCTCTGGCTGTTGAGCCTGAGATCCTGTTAATGGATGAGCCTACTTCAGCACTTGATCCTATCTCTACTGGCAAGATTGAAGAGCTTACCTGTGAGCTTAAAAAGAAATATACCATTGTGATCGTAACTCACAATATGCAGCAGGCTTTAAGAATTTCAGATAGAACAGCATTCTTCCTGTTAGGTGATCTTGTAGAGTGCGACAGCACTGATAACATCTTCACTAAACCAAAGGATAAGCGCTGTGAAGACTATGTAACCGGAAGATTCGGCTAAACAGATTTTGCCTTATAGGAGATGAAAATGAGATTCCAGTTAGATGAGCTGATGTCACAGATTAACAATTCTTTGATTTTAATGTCATCAGCATGTGAAGAAAGCTTAACTAATGCTTTTGAAGCTTTTAAAACTCACGATAAAGGGAAGGCTTTGAGCATTTACAGAAAAGACTATGATTTAAATTCAAAAGCTCGTGAGATTGAAAGCCTGTGTATTAAAACTCTTTTAAGACAGCAGCCAGTAGCTCACGATATGTTAGTAGTATCAGCTACCTTAAAATTAGTATCTGATGTTGAGCGTATTGGTACTCAGGCAATAGCCATTGCTGAGATTATCACTCACTTTGATTTTAACTACAAAGGCGATGACATTCTACTTATTGAAAAGATGAGTGAAGAAGCTATCGAGATGGTAAAAAAGAGTATTGATTCTTTTGTGAACAAAGATGGTACATTAGCTGCAAATGTTATAAAGCATGATACAGTAGTTGATAAGTACTTCTTTACCATTAAAGATACCTTAATTCATGAGATCAAGAGCTCTGAAAATGATGCAAGCTATTCACTTGATCTTTTAATGATTGCAAAATACTTAGAGCGTATTGGAGATCATTCTTGCAATGTAGCAAGATGCACTCAATATATGCTTACAGGCAAACTAACAGGCCAGGAGTAGGATGTTTATGATTTACTGTCTTGAAGATGATGCTGATATTAGAGAACTTGAGCTTTATACACTCAATTCAATGAATTTTAAGGCAGAAGGCTTTGCCGATGCCCAAAGCTTTTTTCAAGCAATAGCAAAAGAACTACCTGAGCTTGTAGTTCTAGATGTAATGTTGCCAGATATGAGTGGTGTTGATGTTCTCAAAAAATTAAGAGCAAATCCAAAGACAGCAAAACTACCTGTAATTATGGCTACAGCACGCGGTGCTGAATATGAAAAGATTAAAGCCCTGGATTTAGGTGCTGATGACTATATGACCAAGCCATTTTCTGTAATGGAAATGGTTGCCAGAATTAAAGCTATCTTGCGACGTTCAAATGAAGGTAGCGATGCTAAAGGCGAGGTTAAGTTTGGCAAGATCGTAATTAACGAGGTAAAGCACTCAGTTACTGCTGATGATAAGAAACTAGACTTATCATTAAAGGAGTTTGAGTTACTGTTACTTCTAATTAAACATCCTGGTCGTGTCTACAGCAGAGATGAACTGTTAAATCTCATCTGGGGTATTGATTATGATGGTGAAAACAGAACTGTTGACGTTCACATCAGAGCTCTGAGATCAAAATTGGGTGATCTTGAGAATGTCATTCAGACTGTAAGAGGTATTGGCTACAAGGCTGACGCATGATTTCTAGGATCTTTCGTTCTGTATTTTTTACAACTATTCTGGTCCTGATTTTAGGACTGGGAGCATCTTTGTTTATTTCATCCTATCAGCTAATCAAGGCTGACAGTGATGGTCTTATTTCTTTTACAACCAAGTTAGAAGATGCTCTTAATAAAAATCCTTCTATGGATTTAACTCTGTTAACCATTGACGATTACAGAATTAACTTAATCCATAAAGATGGATCGGTCTATTTTGATTCTCAGGTTAATGCTTCTACTTTAGAAAATCACTCAGATAGAGATGAATTTCGTCAGGCTGAGAAAACCGGTAAAAGTAGAGTTTACAGATACTCTTCTACCTTAGGTAAGAGAACTGTTTACTATGCTGTAAGGTTAAAGTCAGGAGATGTATTGCGCTGTGCCTACACTACAGATAACATCTTTTCACAGGCACTCTCATTAGGTTTACACCTGCTTATCATTCTGCTGTTAGCTATCGTAGTATCAGTTATTTTAGCTAAGAGAATTTCAGCTAAGATTGTAAGTCCTATCAATAAGATTGATTTGAACAATCCTGCTGATAACGTAGTTTATGACGAGTTAAAGCCTTTCTTAGAAAGGATTGATTCTCATCAGCACCGTATTAAGAAGTTATTACGTAAAGTAACTGCAGCTCATTCTCAAATAAAAGTTATGACCGCCTATATGTCTGAGGGCATCATCTTTTTGAATAAGAAAGGTGAGGTGATCTTAATTAACCAGAGCGCGCAGGCTATCTTTAATATTGAAGAGCCTGAAAAATATAAAGGTGAGAGCCTGCTTAATATCAACCGTTCTCCAATCTTCTGTTCAATCTTTGAGAAAAGAGAAGAGATTGAGAGTGTGAAGCAGGATATTGAGTTATCAGGTAAGTATTACAAACTCATTTTCAATAAGATTTCTGAAAACGACAAATTAGTAGGTTTCGTACTCTTATTAGTTGATATTACTAAAGCTAAGCAGTTGCAGATGCAACGTCAGGAATTTGCTTCAAATGTATCTCATGAGTTAAAGACACCTCTACAATCTATCATTGGTAGAGCAGAACTTATTGAAAACGGTATTGTACGTCCTGATGATTTACAGAACTTTGGTAAAAAGATCCGCTCAGAAGGTCAAGCTTTGTTGAACATGATAAACGACATCATGTTCTTATCAAAGGTTGAATCTGGCGTAAAAGCACAAAGTGAGCATATAAACTTAAAGTCACTCTCTGAAAGTGTAGTAGATTCTCTAAAAGAGAAAGCTTCTAAAAAGGGCATAACCCTTGTGCTTGATAGTGAAGATCTGGAGATGAATTTCGTACGCAGATATATGTCAGAAATTCTCTACAACTTAATTGATAATGCCATTAAATACAATAAAGAGAATGGTACTGTTAATTGCAAGATCTTCAGGCAGGAGCACAAGTTCTTTATTGTCGTAAAAGATACCGGTATCGGTATTCCAAAAGAGGACATGGACAGAATCTTTGAAAGATTTTTCTGTGTTGACAGAAGTCACTCCAATAAAGACAGTACAGGTTTAGGTCTTACTATCGTAAAACACATCGTTGAAGAGTGTCATGGCTCTATCGATGTTGATTCAAAACTAGGTGAAGGCACAACCTTTACTCTTGCCTTTGAAATGGCTTAGTAAAAAGCTCACTTTCTGCATCACAAGATCCGATCACAGAATTGATTGAGTCTAATGTAGAAGGTGAGCTTTTTGAATTTCACTTTTGAGAAGTCTTTATTTCTGCTCTTTTAAATGGTCATGAACCCTTGCTGCAGCAAGCTCTATCTCAAGATCTTGCAGACCATAAAATGACCTTTTAAGAAAGTCTAAAGGAACGATTTTTAATAGCTCAGCACTAGGAAGATCATATTTCCATTGATAGTAAGCATAAAATCTACCTATCCAATCAGGTATAAAAACACCTAATGCTTTACCTTTCTTTAGTTGATACTTATCAACCTCACAGAAGTATTCAAAAAGCTCTAGGTAATTTTTAGTACTTACATAGGCTTGAGAAACATCAATGTAGTGACGTGTTTTACTCTTCATATAGCTTTCAATGAAGTCTTTGGTATCCATGTCAGGAAAATCGTAAGCAATGTAGGCAAATAGCTTTCCTTGTGTTTCTACAACTTCATCTAGATATGCTTCATTATAAGCTGGCATCGGTTATCTTTGGTTTGCCTCATGTAAGTAAGATCATGTGTCATTGTATCTTAATTTTTGTGAGTAAAACTTAACATATTGATTTATAAATAAATCAAGTATATGAATAATTAGTAGATGTGAAAAATGTAGTTTTAGCACTAAAACAGGTGTTAAAAAATGTATGAAATAGCCAATTTTAGGTGTTAAAAATTGTGTTGAGGTGCCTTGTCATTTACTGAAAAGTTGAAATTTATAGGGACTAATGATACCTATACGCTTGGCTTAATCTTCTTTGTAAAAGTCACTTCTGTTTTTTCAACATGATTTTTACGATTTGTTTTTAATAATTCTCAATAACGGTGTATCATACACGCATCGAAAATCCGCACACAAATGCACAATTTGTGCACTTCATGAAGTTTAGAGGTAATGATGCAACAACATTTAGCCGATAAGAATATCGCTCTTGATTTAGTTCGTGTAACAGAAGCTGCTGCTTTAGCTTCAGCAAAATTCACAGGTCTTGGTGATAAAGAGCTTGTTGATAGAGCAGCTGTAGATGCAATGCGTATTGCATTCCAAAGTTTGCATATCAAAGGAACCATTGTCATCGGCGAAGGTGAAAAAGATGATGCTCCTATGCTATACACTGGCGAAAAAGTAGGTTTCGGTGACGGCTTAGAGTTTGATATCGCAGTTGATCCTATCGACGGAACTTCATGTGTTGCAGGTGGTAGACCAAATGGTATTGCTGCTGTTGGTATCGCATTAAAGGGCACAATGTTCAATCCTGGTCACAGCTACTACTGTGAAAAAATGGCAGTAGGTCCTGAGGCTGCTAATGTTATCGATCTTGATGCTCCAATCAAAGATAATCTTTTAAATGTAGCTAAAGCATTAGGTAAGAGAGTAGGTGACTTAAAGGTATTCGTATTAGATAAGCCTCGTCACGCAGAGTTAATCAATCAGATCCACGCAGCTGGTGCTCGTGTAATGGTTCACTCAGATGGTGATATCGCTGGTGCCTTAATGACCATCGATCCAAGATCAGACATCGATATGTTAGTAGGTGTTGGTGGTACTCCTGAAGCTGTTGTAACTGCTTGTGCTTTAAAGGGCACCGGAGCTCAGATGCTTACAAGATTAAAGCCAAAGACTGAAGAAGAGCGCGAAGCTATCATCAAAGATGGCTTTGATTTAAAGGCTATCCGTTCAATTGACGAGCTTGTAACCACCGATCAGTGCTTCTTCTCAGCAACTGGTGTAACCCCAGGTGAGTTGTTAGACGGTGTTCACTATAAGGGTGGCTTTGCTCTAACCTCTTCAATGTGTTCACGTGGTAGAACTGGTACCGTTCGCTACATTGAAGCATGGCACGATCGTAAGAAGTTATCAAAGATGAGTACTATTGATTACTAATCCTATAACCTAATCTTTCAAAGATTCATTTATAAGCACTTTTCCACAGAGATGTGGAAAGGTGCTTTTTCGTTTGATGATTCCTAAAATATGAGGATATGTTTGGTAAGATCTATTTAGTAATATGGAAAATGTGATAAAAACTAAATGGTTTATTTATAATATGTGATATAATAACTTAATTATTAAGTTATTATTTAACTTCCCTAAGGCAATATGAAAGTTATAAGTTTATTTTCTGGTTGTGGTGGCTTAGATCTTGGCTTTGAAAAAGCGGGCTTTGACATACCCGTAGCAAATGAGTTTGATAAATCAATCTGGTCGACATTTAAAGCAAACCATCCCAAAACACATCTTATTGAAGGTGATGTAAGAAACGTCAATAAGTCAGATATAAGCTCACTATATCAAGGAGAATTTGATGGAATAATAGGAGGACCTCCTTGTCAATCTTGGTCAGAAGCCGGTTCTCTGCGAGGAATAAATGATGACAGAGGTAAATTATTCTTCGAGTATATAAGAATCTTAAAAGAATTTTCTCCTAAGTTCTTTTTAGCAGAAAATGTCAGTGGAATGTTGGCAAACAGACATTCTGACGCTGTAAAAAACATCATAAGCCTTTTTGATTCAGCAGGATACGATGTATCTTTAACATTGGTTAACGCCAAGGATTACGGCGTCGCCGAAGAAAGAAAAAGAGTCTTCTATATAGGTTTTAGAAAAGATCTTAATGTTAAATTCAAATTTCCTAAAGGTTCAACTTGTGGTGGTGAAAAGAAGCTCACTCTTAGAGATATCATTTGGGATTTGCAGAAAACAGCCGTGCCTTCTTTGGCAAAAAACAAACGTAATCCTGAAGCGGTGAACAATAATGAATATTTCATAGGATCGTATTCTCCTATTTTTATGAGCAGAAATAGAGTTAAATCATGGGATGAACAAGCCTATACAGTTCAAGCTTCAGGTAGACAGTGCCAAATTCATCCTCAGGCTCCAAAAATGGAAAAAGTTGGGAAGAACGAATGCCGATTTGTTCCAGGCAAAGAATCTCTGTACAGAAGAATGACTGTAAGAGAAGTCGCTAGAATACAAGGTTTTCCAGATGACTTTAATTTTATATATGAAAATGTAAATGATGCTTACAAGATGATAGGAAATGCTGTCCCTGTTAATTTAGCATATGAAATTGCATTATCTATTAAGAACGTTTTGGACCGAGGCTGATTATGACAAGAAAAAGTAATGATAATGGTAGATCTTTTGAGTTTGCCTGTATGATGGAGTTAAAACAGCAAATTGAATTACATAGGAAAGTCTCGATAATAAAAAATCAATATTTTTACGATGTAGAAAAGACATTTCATGATAATTCCGAAGACTTCCAAAAAAATTTACTGAAAAGTGCAAAGGTAGCAGTTGAAGTTATTTTTGAATTAGAACCACTCATTATTGAAGATGGAACTGATGAACTTGAGTTAGCCTTTCAGTCAGATCATGCTGGAGAAGAAGGAGATGTCAGAGATATCCTGATCGTAAGAAGACATCTAAAGTGGGAGATCGGTCTAAGTCTTAAGCATAATCATACAGCAGCAAAACATCCTAGACTTTCAGCATCATTGGATTTTGGCAAGAAATGGTACAACATTCCTTGTTCAGACGAGTACTGGAAAAAAGTTATTCCAGTTTTTGACTATTTAAAAGAAGAAAAGGGAAAAGGAACTCTTTGGAGTGAGTTGCCAAACAAGGAGGAAGATGTTTACGTCCCATTGTTAGAGTCATTTAAAGCCGAATTAGAAAGAGCTTACAAAGAAGATCCTACTTTACCTAAAAGGTTAGTTTCTTATATTTTGGGTAAATATGATTTTTACAAAGTGATTAGTTTCGAAAGCAAGAACGAAGTTGATGTTCTTCCGTTCAATTTAAGAGGATCTTTAAATCAAAGAGATCACTCTGAAACTGAACACAGAAAACGAATTCTTGAAATTTCACGATTACCAACAGAAATTGTTGCAATAAAGTACAAGAGTAATTCTCGCAGTACTTTGGAACTATACATGAATAATGGTTGGCAGTTTAGTTTTAGAATTCACAACGCTGAACATGCAGTTAAGGCTAGTCTAAAGTTTGACGTTCAAATTGAAGGAATGCCGGCAACTATTATGTCTATACATAGAAAGTGGAATTAGGGGTTATTGCCTGAGTTTTGGAAATAAATTCAATATGAAAGCCGAAGACAATAAAAAGCTATTTGAATCATTTTATCTTCAAGTTTGTTCTTGTTTATATGACTGTCAGGATCTGAACTTGTTAGTCCAAAATTTTTCAAAGATACTAAAGTTATATGAGAGTAATTCTTTTAAAGAACGACAGAAGCAAGAACATGATAAAGTTGAATTTTTAATGGCGTGCAATTTTAAAATAATGCTTATTGTAAGGTTATTAGCTCTATTTGATGGATACAAGAATAATAAAACATATTCATTGTCTTTCCTAGTGGAAAAGTCATGTAACGGAAATTCTATTATCAAACAGTCATATGAGGAGTTGTGTCGCAAACACAAAAAGTTACTATCTAATATGAGAGTTATGAGAGATAAAGTTTTTGCCCACAATGAAGCATTGTCTGAAAACTGTCATGCAAAAGAGAGTGTTAATAGGGCAAGCTCAGATATTGCAAATGAGGAGCTTGATTCTCTAATTGAAGATATTGTTTATGCTTTGCGCATAATTTCTAAAGAATATTCTTTAGCAGATGGTACTTTTATTGATTCAGCATATGAAGTGCCTTTTAACAATTGGTTGAAATACCATTATTCAATATAACTTTAAGTTTTACACAACAAATAAGGTCCTATTTCTAGGACCTTGTTTGGAGTACATTATGGAATATTAAGCTGCTACGTCGTTGCTTGGCTTGTCCTTAGGATCATTGCCTTTGTACAACTGATTTACTGAACGTGAACCGATGAATACGCGGTTGGTCTGAATTGCTTTCTCTCTAGCATAATCTGGTCTTGAGTTCATAATCTGTGAAATCTGCTCTTCACTCATTTTACCTAAGGTTAAACCGATTGCTTTGTAGGTGATATATGGACGAGCTTCTTTAGAGATAATGATCTGTGCTTTAGCTGTTACATCATCCACAACATTAACAATCTTTAACACACCGTCGTCAATCAGGTTTCTAACGGTAGGTTCTGTTACAGGTAAGGTTAAAACTGACTTTCTCTGTAATACATACTCACGTAATAGAGCGCGTTCAGCAAAGTCTAAAGTCTCAACAGCCTTTTCAACTTTTTCCTGAATTCTCTTGACGCTGTTCTTTCTGCGTAAAAGTGTATTTACTGAGAAAACTGCCTGAGAAATGAAGTTTGAAATTTCAATTATCAGAGCGAAATACAAAAAGATCTTATTGGATTCAATACGGTCAGCAAATTCTGTTGATACAGCCTGCCAAGGTACAATTAACATTAAAACGGTCAGGCAGAATAACCACATCATAACAGTATTGATAGTCTTTAAAGCGGTATTTGAAACTTCGTGATTCATAATAAACTCCAAAAATTGACGTATTTCCAAATGTACTTTTACTGTTGCAATTGATGTGCCAAAACTAAAATCTTTCTTTAACATAGCGATTTATAAGGAGTTTTGTATTAATACGTCATTAATGTGAGTCTTAATGAAATTAATATCGTCAAGAAAATGATTAATTGAAGTAAAAATTATTGGAAAAGTAAGAAAATCTGATGACAGATCTTTGGCATATTAGGGTGCTTTTGAAATATCTGAGCTTTAAAAGTAAATATAAATCACATTTGCATTATAGAAATAATAAAAGAAATGACATCAATAGAATTTATTGATAGAATAATGAGTATATGTATTTTTATAAAATATAAATAAAAATTAGAATATATTACAATAAGTAATATAAAATTCTTATAAAGAATATCTTTTATAAAAATTAGTATAGATAGTTAAAGGCTTCATACTTTAGGTTGCATCATGCTCAAAAGGAAAACAGTTGTTCAAATAGCAAAGGGCTCTGAAGATAAGATTTCGTTGGATAACTGTTATGCTAAAACTTACTTATCTAACGACATGTCTAAATTAGACTATGGCAAGACTGTAGATTGTCATTGCAAAATAGTTGGAAATATTGCAAAAGTCTTGTTACACGATTTTTGTACCAAAAGGGTAGCCAACCTTTTTCCTAAAAATAGTAGCTTGATAGTTGCTGTGCATGATTTAGGAAAGATATCTCCAACATTTCAATTAAAGTTAGCAAAGGCAATAGACAGGATTTCATGGAAAAAAAGTCATCCAGAACTTGTTCCATATGAGCTAATTCAAGAAAGTTCTTTTGGAGGGCATCCTACAGTCAGTTATTCTGCTTTAAAGAACATTAATGAAAATGTTGCTTTAATTGCAGGTCAGCATCATGGAGCATTGCACCCTATAGCGTATTTGAAAAATGAGCATAGTGATGACTTTGGTGGATCTTATTGGAACAATCTAAGAAAAAGAGAATATCTTAATCTGTGCAATTTTTTTGAAATGAACCTTGATGCAAGATTAAGCCCTGCACAATTATCTCTATTAAGTGGTCTAACATGCGTTTCAGATTGGATTGGCTCAGGCTCTTATTTTGACGATCCATCGTCTGATGTAGAAAAAAATATTAAAGAATCTGTTCTAGGTGCAGGATTTAGAAAATTCAAAATAAAGAAAAATTTAACATTTAAAGATATATTTGGATTTTCCTCAAATGAAACTCAAGACACTTTATTAAAAGATATTACCTCTCCTGGAGTGTACGTAGTAGAAGCTCCAATGGGATTAGGAAAGACTGAATTAGCTCTTTATGCTGCTTACAAACTGCTAGTGACAGAACAAGCTTCAGGAATCTATTTTGCTTTACCAACTCAGTTGACCTCCAATAAGATTTGGACAAGGGTTTCTGACTTTTTATCAAAAGTTATTGAAGGTACAAATGCAGAAAAACGCTCTCTCTTACTACATTCTACTGCACACTTAGTTCAAGATTCATTAGGTGCCGATGCTATGCCAGGAAAATCATGGTTTTCATCTGCCAAAAGAGGTCTGTTATATCCATTTGCAGTAGGAACTATAGATCAAGCATTGCTGTCAGTAATGAACGTTAGGCATTCTTTTGTTCGAAGTTTTGGGTTGGCAGGCAAGGTTGTAATCATTGATGAAGTCCACACTTATGATTGCTACACAGGTTCTATTTTAGACAGCTTGGTTCAGCACTTAATTAACATTGGATGTTCCGTAATAATCTTAAGTGCTACCTTGAGTGTTCAAAGAAGAAGTGAGCTTTTAAAAAGAAAGTCAGAAACTTCATCTTACCCTGTCATGTCGTATGTAAATAGCAATTCAGAAGAATTAAGGAAAACTGTTGTAAGTAAACCTGTGCCTGATAGAAATATAAATTTAGCATTCAAGTCTTATTCAGATTGTAGGAGAGAGGTTATAAAAAGAGCTAAAGATGGACAGCAAATTTTATGGATAGAAAACACTGTTGAGGATGCTCAAAGCACATACATGGATATTGCATATTTAGCCAAAAACAATGGTATCGAATGTGGATTAATTCATTCTCGCTTTACGCCAATTGATAGGGAACGTAAAGAATCTTACTGGGTAGAGTTATTGGGCAAAAATACATCTTCTGAACTTCGTTCTAAAAATGGAAGAATATTAATAGGAACTCAAGTTCTTGAGCAATCGTTAGATATAGATGCAGATTTTTTAGTCAGCAGATTTGCTCCTACAGATATGCTTTTACAAAGAATAGGTCGACTATGGAGACATTGTTCAACAGCAAGATCTGAAAGTGCTAAGCCAGATATGTGGATGGTTGACGCAGAGCTTAAAGAATGCATTGATTCAGATGGCAGTGCATTGGCTCCATCCTCATATGTTTATAGTCCCTATGTTCTATGCAGATCGTTAGAAGTATTTAAGCGACAAGCTGATACTGGATCTATCAGTATTCCTTCAGATATTCGAAGGTTAATAGATGAAACATACATTCGAAGAGATGAAAAGAATCCTCATTATAAAAACATGTTACAAGAGTTGCGTTTTGGAAGTAAAAATCGCAGAGGAATAGAATCTTTAAAATCTCTTGCTAGAAGCGCAGTAGCAGAAAGAGGTGTTGTAATCAGTGATGAAAATGCACCGACTAGGTATGCATCAGAATCTCAATCTAAAATCTTGATTGCTTCAGATATTAGCTGTAACAACGACAAAACAGAAATAGAGTTTTTAGATGGTAATAAGTGCGAGATCTTAAAAAAATGTGACAGAAAGTCTTCTGGGACAAGAAAAATATCCATTGAACTGATGAAGCATATAGTTCAGTGTCAACAAACAAAATCTCCTTCTCAGATAACTAAAGATCAAGCAATCAAACTCGGCTTGGAAAATTATCTCTATTTGGGAGATAAGGAGGATTCTTCGGCAGAATCTGGTCTTTCGATAATGATAATTTCTTCTTCAGGCGTACTAAAGAATTTCAATGGCCTAGCTGAAGATAAATACATATACACATATTCTTACGAAAAAGGATTGGAGGTGGTAAAGAAAAATGGCAACTAATTCTTTTAACCTTATTGATGAAAAGTGGATTCCAACTGTAGATAAAGGGTTTGTGAGTTTAAAGCAAGTTTTTTCAGACAGAGAAATAAAACAACTAGGAGGTTCTGTCATTGAAAAACTGTCAATATTTAAACTTTTACTTGCAATTGCTCAGTCAGCCTACACTCCAAAAGATGATCTTGACTGGCGAAATTATTCTAAAAAAAATTTTGTGTCAAAGGTCAACTCATATCTAGACAAATGGCATGACAACTTTTTTCTATATTCAGATGAAAATCCTTTTTTGCAGTTTCCGATTTTGTCCTCTTTTAAAACTGAGCTGAAATCTTTTTCAACGGTATTGCCTCAAGTAGCATCAGGAAATAATGTTCTAACTTTGGAGAGTGAAATTGCTTTTGACTTGTCAGATGCTGATAAAGCTAGAATGATTGTAGCTCAAATGAATTTCGCTTTTGGAGGAAAGCAGACAGATAACAGCTTTTCGTTATCGGAAAATTATGTCAAATCTAAATCAGGAAAAGTAGGTATAGGATTGAGCGCTGAAAGCTACTTGCATTCATATTTTTTCGCAACAACCTTAATTGAGTCAATAAGGTTAAATCTATTAACTATAAAAGATATCACTTCTCTAAATTCATTTCCTTCAGGTTTAGGAACTGCTCCATGGGAAAAAATGCCAACAGGTGAAGATGATGATATCGCAAAAGAATATAAACAATCACTTTTAGGAAGACTTGTCAGTCTTGGAAGGTTCTGTTTGTTAAAAGAAGATGGTTTGTACTTAACAGAGGGACTGTTCTTTCAAGATCACAGAGATGGAGTATGTGACCCTTCAGTGACCCTATATAAATCTAAAAATATAATTAGAGCATTAAAGTCAGATCCAGAAAAGAGTCCATGGCGATCATTACCTTCAATTTTGTCTTTTATTTCTCTTTCTAAAGATAAAGTATTTTGTGCTCAATTACAGTTATGTGCAAAGAGAATTTGCAACTATTTAGAGCCAATTGCAATATGGTCCGCGGGTCAAAAAGTTTCTTCAAAGTGTGGTGAGTTTAAGGTCTCAGGAAAAGATGATAGCGTAGATAGCTACATATGGTTAGATAAAGGCGATATTCTATCAGAAGCATGGTATAGCCTTTATGCAAAAGAATTAGGTGACTTAGAAAAATTGTCGTCTTGCCTTGATGCTTCTATAGAAGGTTATTTGATAGATATGAAATATACAAAAATCAAAGAAAAGAATTACAAAAAAAAGTTAGAAGCTCAAGTGAAAAAGTTCACTCTCTCATTTTGGGAAAATATTGAGCCATTCTCCCAAGAAATTTCCGACAGATGTTGTGATTTAGAAGGTAGAAAAATGCTAAGACATAAGTTTGCTCAGATTGCTAAAAAGATATATGACGAAGCTTGTCCTTGTAATACTACAAAGCAGTTAAAAGCATGGTCAAGACATCAGATATTTACAGGTAAGTATGAGCAAATTGGAGAATAAAGAATGGCAAGTAACAATGAAAGAAATTTGAAATTTGTTGAATATATCTGTAAACAGTGCTCTTCAAATAAAGCTACAGCAGCTCATTTAAGGAGGGCAGATTTAAAAAACAGTGATCCTTACGTTATGACTACTCTAGTTAAGTTTGGATTAGACATAACTAAAAACTCAGAATTTACTCCATTTTGCTTGGTAGCAGCAGCTATTGCTAGGAGTAAAAAGTATGAAAACGGAAAATCCAGTTTTATTCAAATATTGTCCTCAGTCGAAAAAGAGAATCCTAAATCGTCAGAAAGGGATGATTCAAGGTTTAGACGTTTGCTTTCCTGTGATAGCTTAACAGAGTTAGCCCTTATTTTTCGCCATATTATGACTTTTATTCAAAGTAAGAGTGATAAGTCTATTAACTATTCAGAGTTGTTGGATGATCTTTACTCATTTAACTATGAAGAATGGAGAGCTAGAACAAAAAGAAAGTGGGCTATGCAGTTTTACAACTGTCCACGAGAAAAAGAGTTAATGGAGAAATAGCATGCCACATTATTTAACTCAGATCCAACTAACTCCTGAGATTATTGTAAGAGCCAAAATTACAGATACATACTCTATTCATAGACTTGTGTACGACCAATTTTCAAAAGATACCACGTCAGCCGAGTCTAAAAGAATCTTACCTTTGTGGGCCTTGTCAGCAAAGGGTGCGTTCAACAGAATAGTGATTTTATCTTGTGAGGCGCCTCAAAAAGAAGTAATGCCGTGTATCTTAAAAAATAGGTCTTTGATTGAGTTTCCTGAAAAGATCTTAAATGCTAAAAGATGCATATTCAAAATTACAGTAAATCCTACAGTAAAAAAAGAAGGAAAAATAGTTCCGATAAAAGATTTTCAATCTGTAAGGTCTTGGTTTTGTGAAAAAGGAATAAAGAACGGTTTTTTAGTCGAAAGTGCCATAGTTAATGATATACATGCAGATATATTTACAGATAAACATGGCTACAAAGTAACAATTAATAAAGCTGAAGTATCTGGAGAGCTACAAGTAAAAGACCAAGCTAAGTTCAGAACAGCGGTATTTGATGGAATCGGTCGAGAAAAGGCTTTTGGTTGTGGATTGTTACAGATTATTCCTAACGAATAAGTAATACAAAATTAATAACATTAGAGGATTTTACCATGACAAAATTAAACAATACTAAGATAGAGTTTCACATTTTACAGTCTTTCCCAGTAAGTTGCTTAAACCGAGACGATGTTGGCTCTCCAAAATCAGCAATGATAGGCGGTGTGAATCGTGCGCGAGTCAGTTCTCAATGCTGGAAACGACAAGTACGTTTGGCAATGCATGAATTTGGCATAAAGTTAGGCATCAGAACCAAAAATTTACAGAAGCTGTTATCAAATGCTTTAGAAAAAGCTGGGGCAACCGAAGATCAATGTTCTTCATGTTCAGATATGATTGCACAAGCGCTTTCAAACGATACTTTAATTTTTATTTCAGAGCATGAAGTATCTAAGTTTGTGGATTATGCAAAAGAAAAAGACTTTGATGCAAAGAAAATCAATGTAAAAGAATTGTCGAAATTGTGTAAGAAATATGTAGATAAAAATTTGGATGCATTAGATATTGCTCTATTTGGAAGAATGGTTGCAAATAAAGAAATTGATATGAACATTGAAGCTGCGACTTCATTTAACCATGCAATTTCAACACACGCAGTATCTACAGATATCGATTATTTTACAGCTTTGGATGATCTTCCAACAACAGATCTTGGTTCAGCTCATTTAGGTACTACTGAATTCAATTCTGCAACTTACTATAGATATGTTTGCCTAGATTTAGGTGTTTTAGCTAAAAATCTATGTATAGAAGATATTCATGCCGATAAAGATACTATTAACAAAGCAATAGAAACCTTTGTTAAGGCTTTGCTGATCGCTGTTCCTTCCGCAAGACAAAATACAATGTCAGCTTATTCAACTTGGGATTATGCAAAAGTTCTTGTACGAAACGGACAAGCTTTGCAGTTGAGCTTTGAAAAGCCTGTTAGATCAAAAGGCAATGGCTACTTAGAGCCAAGTATTGATGAATTAAAAGCTCAGATTGAAACAAAACAAAAATTGTTAGGGTCTCTTTATTCTTGCAAATTAGAAAAAGAATGGGGCCTTAATGACAATTATTCCATAGATGATTTGATTTCTGATATTGAGGCTGTGTTGTAGTCATGAGCTATGTTTTGTTGTGGTTAGAAGCTCCTTTACAAAGTTGGGGGGCTAATTCAAAGTTTAACAGACGAACAACAGTTTCTTTTCCAACAAAATCAGGCGTTTTGGGATTAGTGTTATCTGCTATGGGAAAAGGGGGTGAGCAGAGAGAATTGCTTGAACTCTTTTCCAAAAGTGATTTGCAAGTAGATGCTTTCCCTAAAAAGACACAATTAGCAAGTTCAACTTTAGAAGATTTCCATATGGTAGGAGCTAATTATAATGATTCTGATTTATGGGAAAAATTGTTGATACCTAAAACATCAGAAGGTAAAAAAGCGGTAGGTGGTGGACAGAAATTGACTTACCGTTATTATCTTCAAGATATGGCATATGCTGTTTATTTAGATGTTCCAAATGATCTTGTAGATCAAGTATGTGAATCCTTAAAATCACCCGTATGGCCAATATTTTTAGGAAGAAAATGTTGCGTTCCTTCGGAAATTATTTTTCAGGGAACATTCTCAAATAAGGATATGTGTGTAGATAGAGCTAAGGAAATTGCATCTTTAAAGGGCCGATATTGTGATTATTCCGTTTTACAGGAAAATTCGATAGATAAAGGTGACGTTTTGGTGTTGAATGATGTTCCAGTCCAATTTGGTATTCGAAAACTCTACACTGAGCGCTATGTAACTGTAGTGAAAAATCCTTATGAGATCGATATTTCTTAAAGTAGCTAGGGAATTACTCCCTCAGGTAAAGGATAAATACCCATTTATCTTTTTAGAACACGGTAGGCTTGAAGTTGACGATAGCAGTGTTAAATGGATTGATGAAAAATGCCATGTGATTAGCATCCCTTGTGCAACTGTAAATACGATCCTTTTGGGGCCAGGAACATCTGTTACTCATGCAGCGATAAAAAGTATTTCTGAATCTAATTGTACAGTATGTTGGGTAGGTTCAGACTCTCTTTTGTACTACGCAACAGGAGAAACTCCGACTGCTGATACATACAATTTAAAAAAGCAACTTTCTTTGTATTCAAGTCCAAAGAAAAAATTGGAAACAGCAAGAAAGTTGTTCAGTTATCGATTTCCAGATCTCGATTTACAAAATAAAAGTTTATCTGAAATGATGGGAATGGAAGGTTACCGTGTTAAATCTTTATACAAAACTACTGCTGAAAAGTACGGTATAGAGTGGGAAGGTCGAGATTACGTTCCAGGAAAGCTAAATCTAAGCAATACGACAAATAAAATTTTAACGTGTTGCAATGTTGCTTTATATGGAATCTTATTGTCTGTTGTTCATGCTCTAGGCTTTTCACCAAGAATTGGATTTATTCATTCAGGATGTCCTTTACCTTTTGTCTACGATTTAGCAGATCTTTATAAACCAGAGGTTTCGATAGATTTAGCATTTTCGTTAACAAAGAAAATGGGCGGAGATTATGTTAAAGAGGTTGTTGCTGATGCTTTTAGAGAAAGGATATGTAGTAACAATATATTAGAACGCTCTGTAAAAGATCTTGAAATGCTCATGGGAGTAAACAAATAGTGGTTGTTGTTATAGCAGAACAAATTCCTGATGCAATACGAGGAAAAATGAAACTGTGGTTTATTGAATTGAAGCCAAATGTTTTTGTGTCAGGAATAAATGATCATGTCGCAAAGAAGGTTGTTGATTATTTATTTTCTAAATCAACATTCTTATCAGGAATGACAATCATAATTAGTAAAAACAATTCTCCTGGTTATCAAATCATCTCTTTAGGAACGACAAAAAAGAAAATTGTCGAAATGACAGGCTTGCAACTTATCACAAATAGGCTAGTCTAATTTAGCACTAGATGTTGTTTAAAAAATTGTTTAAAATCAATTTATTACTTAAAACGATAATATGTAATTATTTGATTTACATTATTTTTAATTTTAAGTGTATTCCCCACAACGTGGGGATGTTTCTGCAGACTTACCAACACCAGTACGAGCACCGATGTATTCCCCACAACGTGGGGATGTTTCTGTAAATTAGTGCTTTTTATAGTTCTTCTTTCTGTATTCCCCACAACGTGGGGATGTTTCTCTTGTGATTTTGTGTTTTTTACTAACGAAGATGTATTCCCCACAACGTGGGGATGTTTCCTCTGACAAGCTGCTTCTTGTAGGCTCTGCGTTGTATTCCCCACAACGTGGGGATGTTTCCAGATGGCTTAACACTGATCAGAAGCGTCTGCCGTATTCCCCACAACGTGGGGATGTTTCCGACTTAACCGCAGACGCGGAGGAAGCTCTAAAGTATTCCCCACAACGTGGGGATGTTTCCAGTCCTGAGCCATCGTTTAGCAGATAATTTTTGTATTCCCCACAACGTGGGGATGTTTCTTTCATTCAAATCTTGAGTATCAAAAACATAAGGTATTCCCCACAACGTGGGGATGTTTCTAAAACTTGGTACCACCACTGATGCTGTTCAAAGTATTCCCCACAACGTGGGGATGTTTCTTAGCTGGTGCAACACCTGTAGTTGGTGCTAAGGTATTCCCCACAACGTGGGGATGTTTCTCAAGTTCATCTTCAATAGAAGGTAAATGTCTTGTATTCCCCACAACGTGGGGATGTTTCTGACTATGTACAGGCAACCGAAAGATACAGCATGTATTCCCCACAACGTGGGGATGTTTCTGCTCACATTAATTTTATGAACTTACAAGGAAAGTATTCCCCACAACGTGGGGATGTTTCTCAAAAGACTTAGAGAATGTACAGCACACAGTTGTATTCCCCACAACGTGGGGATGTTTCTTAAGCTCGGTGCTTTCCATGTCATTCAGAGTTGTATTCCCCACAACGTGGGGATGTTTCTCAAGTTATCTCATTATCTATGGCAAAGGGCGCGTATTCCCCACAACGTGGGGATGTTTCCTCATCTGTACGACTCACAGAAGACACTCCCAAGTATTCCCCACAACGTGGGGATGTTTCTCTAAACCACGTGTAGATTTGGACTGTTGACAGGTATTCCCCACAACGTGGGGATGTTTCTCAGATTGCTCAGTCTATTTCATATCAGGCAGGGTATTCCCCACATCGTGGGGATGTTTCCTTCCCTAAAATTAAGTTTATTGTTGCTCCTGTATCTTCTACTCAATGAGGGTATGGTGATTTTGTGATTATTGTTATTGTATTAAAGAGAAATTTGTAGCCCTTAAGTGTTAGAATATGCAAACAGCCTAGCAGGCGCACAATAATAACTTTCACAGGTTAGGATAAAAAAATGAAAAAGATTTCAGCGATTATCAAACCATTCAAATTAGACGACGTTCGTGAAGCTTTAAGTTCAAAAGGTATTTCTGGTATGACCGTATCAGAGGTTAAAGGCTTTGGTAGACAGAAAGGTCATACTGAGCTTTACAGAGGTGCTGAGTACGTAGTTGATTTTTTACCAAAAGCTAAGATTGAGCTTGTAGTAAAAGATGAGGATGTTGATCTATGTATTGAAGCCATCACAGAAGGTGCTCATACAGGTAAGATCGGCGATGGTAAGATTTTCGTATCAGATGTAGAGCGCGTGATCAGAATTCGTACTGGTGAAGAAGGCGACGACGCTATTTAATTCTGGTAATAAATCATATTGGATACATTAAGACTAACTATGCAGAAGAGACTTTTCCTAAAAAGTATCGCACTAACCGTATTTAGCTTGGCGGTGATGACAGGCTGTACTACTACACCACCTTCTAATACAGAGAATCTATGCTCTATTTTTCAGGAGAAGGATAGCTGGTATGTTGATGCTCACGATGTACATCGTAAGTATGGTGTGCCTATCAATGTAGCTATGTCTATCATGGCTCAGGAATCTGGCTTTAGAGAAGATGCTCAGCCTCCAATGCGTTGGTTCTTATTTATCCCTTATGGAAGAGGAAGCTCTGCATACGGTTATGCCCAGGCTCAAGATCCTGTCTGGGATGACTATGTAGATGACGAAGGCTCATTTTTCTCATCACGTTCTAACTTTAAAGATTCATTAGACTTTATTGGCTGGTACATGACCAAAACCAAAAAGACTAATGGTGTAAAGTTAACTGATGCTTTTAATCAGTATTTAAATTATCATGAAGGTTGGTCAGGTTACAGAAAGGAAACCTATAAAGGCAAGGATTGGCTGATTAAAGTAGCTAGACAGGTTTATAACCGCTCTCAAAACTATAAATATCAGTTACAGCGTTGCAATCTATACTAGTATATAGTCAAAGGACCACGTTATATTTGAACACTTGTATTAGAAAAATACATAAAGAAGGATATAAAAATGCCATTAGTAGATAGTTTTTTAGTAGACCATACCATTATGCCAGCTCCTTCAGTAAGACTAGCTAAAGTGATGAAAACTCCTTTAGGCGATGAGATTGAAGTTTGGGATCTGCGCATTAAGAAACCTAACCAGGGTATGATGCCTGAAAAAGGAATTCACACCTTTGAACACTTCTTTGCAGGCTTCATGCGAGAGCATTTAAATGAGAAAGGTGTGGTGGAAGTAATTGATATTTCACCTATGGGCTGTAAGACTGGCTTCTATATGAGCCTTATTGGTAAAGCTGATGCAGGCAAAGTTGCTGATGCTTTTAGAGCTTCAATGGAAGATATCTATTCTTTGCCTGAAGGTACTGTAGTTCCTGCATCAAATCCATATCAGTGTGGTTCATGCAAATTACATTCTTTAGAAGAAGCTAAAGATATTGCTAAAGAAGTATTAGATAAGGGTATTGTGATTACCTTATCTGAGGATATCGCTTTAGATCCTGCTAAGATTAAGGATTTAGCATAGTGAGAAAAGCTGCCTTTTTTGATAGAGACGGTGTAATCAACATAGACTACGGCTTCGTTGGAAAAATAGAGAATTATGATCTGATTGAAGGCGTAGCTTCTTCACTAAAAGAACTAAAAGATATGGGATATCTTTTAGTTCTTGTCACCAATCAATCTGGTATTGCCAGAGGCAAATACACAGAATCAGATTTTTTTAAAGTAACTTCATTCATGCAGGCAAATCTGTCTTTATATGATGCTTGTTTTGATGGAATTTACTTCTGCCCACATCATCCAGAAGCTCCTATAGAGAAATACCGTTGTATCTGCGAGTGCAGAAAACCTAAGAGCGGTATGTTCAAGAGCGCTGCAGCAGATCTTGGTATTGATCTAAAGTCCTCTATTATGATTGGAGATCATGCAAGTGATTTAATTGCGGCCAAGGGAGCTGGAATTTCAAATTTATTCCTAGTTGGCGAGCATATTGAGACCGAAAAAAGCAAAATTTCAGACGCAAAATGCCTGAAAGATCTAGTGCAAGTGGTAAAAATGCTCAAAAATGAAAATAAGTAACTAACATTTTACATAGATTATAAATAGCCAATACTCTGAATATATCTTTATATTTCAATGTGTTGGCTATAATTTTGAGCATTGTTTAATGTTCATGAGAAAAATTTTTAAAAAAAATTTGTAAAATTTTTGAAATAAATGTGCCATTCGCAAATTTTGATACTATAATTAACATTGTTCAAAGGAACAAAGGTTATGTTTGTTTGTTCCTATTATCTGTTTAAACAGTTTTGGAGATAAAAATGAATAAGTTCCAGGCTACTTTAGCTGTTGTTGCTTTAGGTTCATCAGTATTAGTTGGTTGTGCAAACACTTCTGCTTTAGAGTCAAAGTTAGACGCTATCGCAGCTGACGTTGACGCTTTAAAGGCTCAGCAGTCAAAGTTAGCAAACGACGTTGCATTCGTTAAGTCAGACGCTGCACGTGCTAACGAGCGTTTAGACAACCTAGCTCGTCGTTACAAGAAATAATTTCTTGCAATGATTAAAAAAGGCCCACTTCGGTGGGCTTTTTTATGCCCGATTAAAACTCATCATTTTCCATTCTTCCTGTGAATCTAACTATCTTCTATCTATAACTTCTCGTAAACCGAAAGTATTCATATTCTAATACATAACTTAGCTTTTCTTATTTTATAATTAGTACGTATATTTATAATACTGATCGTGATATTTGTGTTAATATACCAATATACTTAAATAGTAAAAGCAAATCGTTAAACAATCCAATAAATTCTTATTTTTAGACCTAATTAGCATCAAATGATCTTGCTCTAGGTTAAGCTTTTCTCATGACAATTAAGAGGAGCCTTAAAATGTTAATGAATGTAATTAACTCAAATGACTTAAGTACATTAGCTTTAATCTGTTCTCAAGTTATTCAAAAACTTACTCCTCCTAATAATGGTAATCCATTTGCTTTTGAAAAAGTAATTGTGATGAACAAGGGTATGCAAACCTACCTTCAGCAGGAAATTGCAAAACAAAATGGGGTTTGCTCTGGTATTGATTTTGAACAAGTATGGGCTTTTATCTGGTCATTGCATAAAAACTTAAATAATGCAGATTCATCCAACCGTTTCTCTCATGAGCATATGACATGGTCAATCTTTTCTTTGATGGATGAAATCTCAAAAAGCAATGATCCTATTTACGAACCCATGAAAGATTACCTGAATCTTGATACATCTATTGAGAAGACTGAAAAGGCATACCAACTGTGTGGTGCAATTGCTGATACCTTTGATCAATATCAGATGTATCGCCCAGATTGGATTCTAGCTTGGAATAAGTTTGATGATTCCGTTTTTGATGCAGTATCTGTTGAAGATGGAAAATATAAGGTTGCACCTGGTTCTGTATTGGCAGATTGGATTGCAAAAGCAACTTCTAGTAAATATAAGGAGAGTGGTGCAAAATCCACTTCAAGAAAAGATAATGCTGTTCGTTCTATCGTAGGTAATATCTGGCAGATTAAACTATGGACAAAACTTAAAGGCAATCTAGAAAAAACTAACAATGAAGCAAATCTATGGGATAGAGCTACAGTTGTAAGTAATCTAATTCAAAAGTTAGAAGCAATGCAAAGCGATCCTGCAACTATAGATTACTCAAAAATGCCAAAGCGAGTCTTTATCTTTGGTGTTACTGCTCTTCCTACTCAGGTAATACAGTTATTCTCTGCTCTTGGAGAGATAATTCCAGTTTTCTTTATGAACTTAAATCCATGTCAAGAATATTGGGGTGACATGCGTTCTGAGAAAGTAAACTGGAAATGGGAAAAAGAGCAGATTGTAAAGTATTTAAGATCAAATGCTTTAAAAGACAAATATGAGCTAGATATTAAAGGTGTTCACGGCTTTGATCTTTCTTCTGCAAAAGAAGATGCTTATTACGAAAACTTTTATAAAAACTATGAGAATGACGAACTTGTAGATGGAAATCCTCTTTTAATCTCACTAGGAAAACAAGGAAGGGATACCTTAAATACGCTTTTGTCACAAGAAGATGCTGTTGATGTCACTCAAGCCTTTGTCGACAGGAAAAATGGGAAAGATGAAAAGATTAATGATGATCTTTCAGATTTATCTGTACTGGATACCTTAAAACAGCGTTTGTTAACTCTAGATGGCAAAGGTGTTCATTTAATTAAAGACAATGACAGATCATTCCAAATTAGATCATGTCATACACCAATGCGTGAGATTGAGATCTTACGTGATGAGATCTTATCTACGATTAAAAAGGAAAAAGACGATTCTGGTAAAGCAACAGCTTCTCGAGACATGCTAGTCATGATGCCTGATATTGAGAGTTATGCTCCTTTAATTGAAGCTGTCTTTGGTTCTGTTAATCGAGACGATCCTGATTTCATTCCTTATTCTATTTGCGATAAGACCGTACGCTCATCAAGCAAGATTGCTGATGCTGTGGTGCAGTTACTCTCTATTGGTAATAAAGGAATAACTGCGAATTTGATTTCAGATCTTTTATCCGTAGATGCAATCGCTAACAAGTTTGGAATTACAGTTGATGATTTATCTGTGATTGAAAATTGGCTAGCAGGAGCAAAAGTTCATTGGGGATTAGATGAGCAAGAGGTTAAAGAGAATTTAAATTTTGCAGATGAGAATAAAGAACCTTTGCCATGGACTTTAGAGGCTGGACTTAACCGTCTGTTAAAAGGCTTTATGCTAGGTTCAGGATCTGATACTGACGGATATGATGATATCGACACTGGTGATTTTGAACTACTTAACAAGTTCTGTGAATTTGTGGATAAGATAAAACAGATTAGAGATGAGTTCTCTCCAAATCTGAATATCACCACTTTAGAGTGGACACAAAAACTTCAGGTGTTGCTGTTAGACAATTTCTTCGTATTAGACGATGATTCTAAAGAAGAGGTTGAAGCAATCAGTCAGATCCTCTCTGAGATGAACGAGGCAGTTAATAACTTAAAGGGTAGCGAAAGTTCTCAAGAAAACAGTGAGAACGACAGTCTTTTTGATGAAGGTGTTCGCTCTAATATCAAGATTAAGCTACCTGTCTTTAGAGCAAAACTAATCCACGCCTTTGGTAACGACAGAGACTCATCAAGATACTTACGTGGTGGTTTAATCTTCTGCTCATTGATGCCAATGAGAGCTGTTCCTTTTAAACATATCTACATCTTAGGTTTAAATGACGATGCCTTCCCTAGAAAAGACACAACCCCAAGCTTTAACTTAATGGGAGTTAAGTCCTTATCTAGGATCAATGACAGATCATTATCAATTGATGACAGATATATCTTCTTAGAAGCAATTCTGTCAGCAGAAAAGAGCTTATACCTGTCTTATTTAGGTGAATCTCCAATTGATAAGACACAAAAAAATCCATCTACAGTAATTACTGAGCTTGAAGATTATTTAGGTGATAATTTTACAGTTCCAAATTCAGATCCAAATAACAGTGAAGAAAATCGCAAGAACGTATTGAAGCGTCTTTTCAGACAGGAACGTTTAAATTCTTATGATTTGATCAATTATCAAAAAGAAAGTTCTGACAGTTTAAAGCTGTACCCTTCTTTTAACAAAACTGCTTTTTGGAAGATGGATATTAGTGAAAATGGTTTACCAACAGAAAAAGATAAAAAGATCCCTATAGGTTGTTTAGGGAACTCACAAGATAAAAATCCTTGGAATATAACTTTGCAACCTAACATTACTGTTTCAATAAGTGACTTAAAGAATGCGCTTTTAAATCCATGTAAGTCTTTCTTAAAATCAAGATTGAATATTAAGTTGGATTTGAAAAATCAGATTAAGCTCAATGATGAAGAGCCTTTCTCACTTGATAACCTTGATAAATCTGACATCTTAAGAGAAATCATAGAATCAGAAATGATTTCTTCAGATAAATCGATTGATGAGATTTTAGAAAAGCATACTCAAAAAGGTGAATTACCTTATGACATTTTCAATGACAAGACAGTAAATGAAATAAAAGATTCTCTAAATAAATTCTCTGATAGTCTTATTGGTATGCCTCAAACTGACATTTACTCAGAGCAACAATTTAGTAAGACTCTAAAGGTAAACGGTTATACCGTAACTTTTGCAGGAGAGCTTCCAAAGCGCTCTGATCTTTTAATGGATTTTATGTCAAATCCTGATAGTGAAAATGCAGGTATGATGGTAGAGGCCTTTTTAAGACTACTCGCTTATAAATACATTCAATCCTCATCAATTCCTCAGCAAGCTCAAAAGATAAGAGTTGTTAATAAAAAATTCGAATCATATGATGTTGATGGTTCTAAATTTAATGATCATTTAAAAGATTGTGGTATTACACCAGATGATATCCTTAAAAGATTTATTGAATTTTATTTAACAGCAAATCTAATTCCTATACCTTTGTGTAAAAGTGTTTTCAAAGATTTTGCTTCTGAAAAATCAAAAAGAACCAATACTAATAAGAGAGATGATACTACTCCAGATTGGGATGAACCTACATTAGATGATTATCTTGTTACAGCAGTAACAGATAAAACTTTTAATGATTACTTTAACGATTCTTATGACAGCTATGCTGAAGCTAAATATCTGTTTGGTTGCGACAAAAGTTTTTTAGAACCACAGTATCTAAGTGCATCCCAAATAGAAGAAGCGAACCAAATGTTAGAGTTATTTTCAACTATGATTTTTAAAGTAACTTCTAAACGAAACAATCCAAAGAACTAAAAAATCAGGGAAAGAACAAATGATGGTAAGTGAAATTTTGGAAAATAAAAATTTAAATAAACCTGATCCTCTTGAGATTAAGACCTTTGATTTGAATAGTTCATCAATGATTGAGGCTTCTGCAGGAACTGGTAAGACTTTTACCATTAGTAATCTCGTGGTTCGTCTTTTATTGGAAGGATTGAAAAAAGGAAAAGGAGAAAATGCTACTCCTTTGGATATAGAAGATATCCTAGTAGTTACTTTTACTAATGCAGCTGCTTCTGATTTAAGAGCAAGAATTTTAGAAAAAATTCATACTTGTAGAGTTTTATTTGAAGCTATAGGTAAAGGTCAAAAGACTGTAGATAGTTTAGATGAAAATGATCCTCTAAAAGATATTGTTGAGCTTTATTTAAAAGACAAGTTAAAAGTTAAAGATAGTCTTGAAAATAATAATGCAGTTGATATCAACATCCAGCAAAAACAAGCTATCCTTTATTCAAGATTATTAATAAGAGCAGAGCGCTCAATTGATAAAGCCTCAATCAGTACCATTCACTCATTCTGTAATAAGGCATTAAATCAAATTTACTCTTTTGAAGCTGGCAGAGCTTTTAATGTAGAGCTTACAAACGATGTTGAAGAAGAGAAAAGGAAAGCAGCTTTTTCAGTATGGAGAGATTTATTTTATAAGGACTCAGACTTTAACAAAGATCTTCTTTTAGAGTTATTAGATAAAGATTCTCCTCTGAGCTTTAAAAAGACAGTAGCCAATCTAGACCGAGTAAGACTTATCAACGATGCAAAGGGATATTTTGGTTTTTCTTTAAAGTCTTACTATCAATCTTCAGAAAAACTGCAAAAAACGCCAATTGCTAGACTTAAATACCTATTAGATGCTGTAGAAAAAGATATTGCTTCAATAAATGAAGAGCATGCTCAGGACATACAGATAGTAGAAAAATATAAGGATGAAGTCTTTGCTGCTAATGGTGGCCCTGGTTCTCTTTATGAATTAGCTAAAGGCGAACCTAAAAAAAATCCCATCAAGAGTGATGTAAAGAGCATATTAAAGAGCCTCTTAGCTAATATAGCTTCAGGTAAATTTAACTCCTTTAATTTTGGACAAGAAATTAAGAAAAATGTAAAAAAATCCTACGATTTCAAAGATTTTTATAATGAAGATAGTAATTTTGTAAGTGGAATAAAAGATTATGCCTTTGCAAGGTTAGCTGAGATAGATGAATTTGAAAAAGCAGCTAGCTCTGTAATTATTACAGCTCTTGGAATGCAAGCAAACGTAGATTTGATAAAAAAAGAGCTAGAGTATTTAGTCTCAGTCATGATGATTAAGAAAACAGATGCTCTATGTGAAAGAGATAATCTAATTTCTAATAATGAAGTCTTAAGGCAATTAGCTGTCGCTTTAACTAAAGAAAAAGATAGGAGGGATGTTTTAGCATCATTATTAAGAAAACGCTATCCTATTGCCATGATCGATGAATTCCAGGATACAGATCCTGTTCAATTTACAGTCTTTAGTAAACTCTACCTTAATCAAGATGCGGTTAATAGCAATGCTCATTGTTATTTAATTGGTGATCCTAAACAGTCTATCTATAAGTTCAGAGGCTCTGATATCAACTCTTACAATGAGGCTAAATCTCAAATTGAAGAGATTGGTGGTTGTGTCTATACCCTTGAAACCAACTACCGCTCAAATGCTAATGTTGTAAAAGCAGTAAATGGGATTTTTGCACAAGTGAAAGAAGGATGTGACAGTAATTATGTTACTAAACCTTTTGATTACAATGATTCTTATTCTAAAAAAACTCCTAGCAACATTAAATTTGAGCCAGTAATAGCTTCTCCTAATTCTGAAAAATCAAGTTTTTATTTTGATATCCCTATAGAAGATAACCTAGTAGCATCTGACGAAAATCTGTCTGATACTTCCGAAAACAACACATCAGTCTGCAACTTTGTAAGAAAAATAGAATTTAATGATAAAACTAAAGCTGAAGTGCTAATGCAGGCAATATCCAAAAGTGTAGCTTTGGAAGTAAAGCGATGCCTTCTATATGGAAAAATAAATTCTAAAGGTAATGTAAGAGCTGTCAAACCAAGTGATATTGCTATCTTGGTAAGCAATAAAAATGAAAATAAAGCTATTCAAGATGCCTTAAAAGAGCTATCTATACAGTCTGTTTATTTCTCAGATGACGAGTCTGTATTAAGCTCTTCATCACAAAGTAAAAGCTACAGTAATAGCTCCGATGATACCAAAAAAGCATCAGTAGAAGCCGAGAATATAATCTATTTAATGGAAGCTATTTGTAATAGCACTAATGCCTCTAAAGTTTATAGACTATTAGGTTCATCTTTATTGAGTCTTACAAGAGAAGAATTTATTCAAAAGACAGATTCTTTTGAGTTTGATGATGAAATTTCCCTTTTAAGAGAGTGTGGAAATAAATGGGAAAGTTATGGTTTCATTACTGCATTTTTATATTATTTGAACAAACATGATTTGTTAAAAACAATGCTAAATGCAGAAAATGGTGAGCGAGCACTATCAAATTATTTTCAAATTGCAGAGATTATTCAATCTATAAATTCAAAAGTCATAGGTTCTAATGCTCAGTTACTTTGGTTTAAAGATCTTGTTCTAAATGGTAACAGTGATTTATCTGATGATGTAACTAAAAAGCACCTAGAGTCAGAACAGTCATTAGTAAAAATTTATACCATTCACAAATCAAAAGGTTTGCAATATCCAATTGTTTTCTCTCCTTTCTTATTTGGAACGACTAATTATGACAAAGATGGTATTTACTATGACCCACATGACAGGCATGTAAGTTTGTCATTAAATCCAAGTGAACCAGTCAATGGTACAGCTATTAGTGAACTTGAAAAAGTAGCCTCTTTGCAGGAAAAAGTAAGATTGCTTTATGTTGATTTGACCAGAGCTCAATTAGCAAATTTTGTATTTCTTCCTATTTATAATGATGAGAAAAAAACTAATGCAGTGAGTGCATTAAGATCAATAACAATTCCAAAAGAAGGGGAACTTCTAAAGGCCCTAGATTCTGAAGAATTGTTTACAAATTTAAATAAATTCGACAACGAAAGTGATCCTGATAATGAAAAGTTAATTGCAGCTAAAGTTAAAGTTGAATCTCAATGTAGTGAGAAAATTGATGAGCCTTCATCTCTTGATAAGGGATCTGTTGATAACAGCTTTACTGTAACTTCATATTCAGCAATTACTAGTGGTGCTCATAATGACATGTTTGCATCAGACATTGATGAAAAAGAAATTGAACCTGATGCAAATGATCTTGAGGAAGATATCTCTAATGAAGAGCGCAATCTTATTAACTTTACCTTCTCAAGAGGAAGTGCAGCAGGTTCCTTCTTACATAAGCTTTTAGAAATAGTTTTATCAAGAAATGATGTGAACAAAGAAGATCAGGATTCTATATATCAATTTGTTAACTCACAGCTTAAATACGATTATTACCATTTAATCTCAAATCAAGGTAATGAAAAGATTTCAGCTTTAGCTTCTTGGTTAAATAACATTCTAAATGCAAATCTCTTACCTGAGAGTAGCAAAAACGATCATTTAAAACTATCAGACTTAACTCCTGACAATTGCGCAAGGGAGCTTGACTATTACCTGCCTTGTAAAGACTTTAAAGTAAAAGTCTTAAATAAACTTTGTCATGAATTTTATGCAAAGGTTGTAAAAGATAACAACTTAAGTCATATACCTGATTTGCCTGATCTTAAGAAAAGTAACTTTAAAGGCTTTATGAAAGGAAGCTTGGATTTAGTTGCTAAATTTACAACTAAACAAGGTGATAAGTTCTTCATGATTGACTACAAGTCAAATTACTTAGGAGATAGCTTTGGTGATTATACTCAAGATAGTATCTTAAAGACGATTTTTGAAGCCCGCTATGATGTGCAGATCTTATTCTACTCTCTTGCTTTGTACAGATTTTTAAAGTGTACTCTTCATGATTTTTTATATGAAAAAGACTTCGGAGGCGTGATGTATCTGTATTTAAGAGGTATGAATAGTAATAATACGGTAAGTCCAGGCCAGTTCTATGTAAGACCATCCGAAGAACTAATCAAACGTTTAAGTGATTTGTTTGATGGTATTGAAGACAACAATCATGAGTAGAGGAAAGTATGAAAAAGATCATAACTGAAGATTATCTTGATAGTTTTATCTCTTCTTATGAAGATGCTTCTATTGATGTTGAGGCTTTTATCAAAGAGTGTAGGACTTTCCCTTTTGTAAAGCCAATTGTTATTGCTTTATCAGAGCAGTATTTAAAGACCTATAAAGAGCTTTTTACTAAAGATCACATTTTCTGGTTGATGGCACTGTCTTTAAAATTAGAAGATGGTGATATTTGTGTAAAAATTGATGAAAATTGCTTAAAAAATCTAATTTTTGACAAAATTTGCTCAAATTTATATGAAAATGATGAATTTTCAGCAGAACTTGTAAAAGATCTTGAGCAGAAAATTCAAGATTTTGTACAACGCATTGTGGCCTCAAGTAAAGAATGTCTGTTAAAGGTTAAAAATTCGATTGTAAGTGATAAATTGGATGACAAAGCTCCTTTGTTTATTTATGCACCAAACACAGATCAAGAGCGAATTTACTTTAGAAGTTTCTATGTTTACGAGTATTGCGCTTCAACATTTGTAAAAGAAAAGAGTCACAATAAATCTGAATATTGTCAAAGTGAAATAGAATATTTAAAAAATGCTCTGAATATTCTTTTTGATGATAAATCTTCAACAAAAACAGAAAGTAGTAATACAAAAGTAAATTGGCAGAAAGTTGCAGCTGCCTCCTCTTATCTATCAGACTTTTCTGTAATTTGTGGTGGTCCTGGTACTGGTAAGACTACCACTGTGTTAAAACTTCTGATGTTGTTGCTTGCAAAAGATCCTGATGAGCATAAGCAGATCTTGTTGTGTGCTCCTACAGGAAAGGCTGCAACTAGAATGGTCGAGTCTATTGAAGGGCAGTTACAAACAGGAAGTGACTTTTTAAAGACCTTTAAGTTGCTCTGCGATGATAATCATGTTCAAGATCCACAAAAACTTCTAGACATGATCCCCAAAACTGCAACTACTGTTCATAAGTGCATCAAGGTTATTCCTCATAAAGAGAAGCCCTTATACAACGAGAGTAACCCTTTACCTTGTGATATTTTGGTTGTAGATGAAGTTTCTATGATCTCTTTAGGTCTGTTTGCAAAGTTGATTAAAGCAATTGGACCTAATACCAAAGTCATCCTCTTAGGTGATAAAGATCAGCTGTTCTCTGTAGAACCAGGTACTGTCTTTTCAGATCTCTGTTCTGTGTTAAATAAGAAAAATCCTATTTCAAAAGCAAAATTAAAGCTTTTATCTGAGATAACTTCTTATTCAGAAGATTCTCTAATGCAGAAAAATGGAATTGGTTACAATATCTCAGAAAATGTGTCGATGTTAGTAGAGTCCCATCGTTTCAAGTCCACTTCGAAGTTAGGAATATTGGCGACAAAAGTAAATCAGATTACTGAAGACAACAAAAATGAAGTAGATCATTGGTACAAGGACGCGAACTTAATTACAGAGAATAAGGGGAGTACAGATCTTTTCGATAAAGATGCTGAGGTTTGTTCCATCTTTATTGAAGACAGATCAAGAGCTGGGCTTCGAGGAATGTCATCTAGGATCTCGATAGAGAGTCAAAAATTCTTTAGTGCTAAAGAAGAGTTTCTCTCATATTTGAGCGAATTGAATTTCATTGTCAGAAATGAGGATGAGGCAAAAATAGCATTTGAGCGTTTAAATCATTACAGAATTCTCTGTGCTAATAGAAATGGGCCATTAGGCACTATTGAGATCAACAAAAAAGTAAATTCTGATGTTCAATCTTTTTTGAAAAAATCAAAATTGAATTTCAGATATGATCCTGAGGATTTCTATCCTGGAAAGGTAATTCTTATAACAAAGAATGATTCATTTTTGAATGTAGATAACGGTGATGTTGGTTTTGTTGCATTTTCAACAGAAGAGGACAAAGCTGAAAATCGTTTAAAAGTGTTCTTCCCGCCAAAGGATGGTTCTCTAAAACAGGATAAGTTGTATGGCTCTATACGTGTGATAAGTCCTGAAAGACTAGGAGACTATGAGTCAGGCTTTGCTATGACTATTCACAAATCACAGGGAAGTGAGTACTCATACGTATGTATGGTTTTATGTGCAACCTATAATCCTGTATTAACTAAAGAGCTGATCTACACTGGTCTTACCAGAGCAAAGTCTAAAGATAAATTCGATAAAGATAATAAACCAATAACCGTAGGTGGTAAGGTATCAATCATTACCGATAAAGAGCTATTCAAAGAATGTGTTGTTAAACGAGTTCACAGAGAAAGTGGTCTGTCAGTAATGCTAGGCGATGACACTGAGTCTTAGAAAGTAAAAGCAATCAGAGCTTAAGACATAGAAAGTGTCTTATGAAAATTGTTTGATGTGTTGAAGGTAGAGCTTACTGATCTACCTTCATTCGTTGTGATTTTAGAGACAAGAACTAAAACACCTACCTAAGATCAAAGTCATTTGAGTTCAGATACAAGAATATTCGATCGAAAACCTTGGTGATTAATCGACCATTAATCTTTGATTGTAAATTTGATTAATCAGAAAAATGAACTAAACTTAAAAATGCACTCACGAAT